>OGIE01000109.1_pt1 | contig 108744 bp, 96 predicted proteins | sample 1571581 | NCBI WGS metagenome assembly OGIE01 (sample SAMEA2582021, study PRJEB24529) | metagenome | biome: Human gut stool | place: China | collected 2011
GTTCATAGCCAAACCTCAACCTCCTTGTGCTTAGAGTATATGAAGTTTTGGCTTTATCTTGTAGTTTGCGAATATCCGTATAAATAGAAAAAGCCCTTTGAGAAAAGGATTTCTCCTCTCTCAAAGGGTAAATTGAAAAACTTGAATCTGTACTACCGAATAAAATTAGTCAGTATTTTTTCTTCTGTATCAGGCATTTCAATTCCTTGCTTTTTTCCAAGTGCAATACATTTTAATAACCATGCCATATTATTGGCAAGTGTTCTCATTGTCTGCATTCCCTCTAAATCCTGTCTCACATCATCCGGTGTAAATCCGTGTACCTGATTCCAATACTGCGATGAAACAACAGGCATACTATTCATCGTAAAGTACTTGTTTAACTGATCAAAGGTTGCTGATGCTCCACCACGTCTACAGCTAACAACAGCAGCACCAAGTTTTCCCTCAAACTTACCACTTCCTGCAAAAAATGCTCGGTCAAGAAATGATGTAATCTGTCCACTTGCCCCTGCATAATAAACCGGAGAGCCTAATACGATTCCGTCTATTTCCGGCAGCTTTGCAATGAATTCATTAACACGGTCATCAACAAAACATTTCCCGGTTTTTTGACAGTTTCCACAGGCGATACAACCTGCTATTGGCTTTACACCTAAATACATCATCTCTGTTTTAATTCCATTTGCCTCAAGGGTATCTGCAACTTCTTTTAATGCTGTGTATGTGCATCCTTCCTTGTGAGGACTTCCATTTATCAATAATACTTTCATCGTAACCTCCTTAAAAATCTGTATAGGATGCTGTATCTTGCATTTCATCCATTAGCTGTACTGTGTTTAAGGCAATTTCTCGAATTCCGTTACAGCAATCTGTTCCCATTGGAAGGGATTCCGGTGGATTATCCATTTCTGCAACCTTGATATAGAGTTCTGCGGCTTTCTTTGGATTACCTGCTTGCGTTCCATTTTGTCCATTATAAAAATCCATATTTTCATCATAAAGGTCTTGATATGGGGAGTGTTCCGCTATATCTGTTTTATGTGAAGCCCCAAAAAACTCTGTTCTCATAAATCCGGGTTTTACATCCGTAACGTGAATTCCGAATTGCTTAACCTCCATTGCCAATGTTTCAGAAAGAGCCTTTACAGCGTGCTTTGTCGCACAATATGGACCGGATAAAGGACCGACATTATAGGCACCCAAACTGCTCACATTAAAAATATGACCGCTGTTCTGTTTTCTCATTATCGGTAATGCAGCTCTGATAACATTTAGCAGTCCAAAAACATTGATGTCAAATAGTTCTCGAACAGCTTTATCACTCATTTCTTCAATCGTTGCCAAATGTGTATATCCTGCATTATTGACCACTACATCCACTCTTCCGAATTTCAACACTGTCTTTTTCAATGCGGTTTTTACGCTTTCTTCATCTGCAAGATTCATTGAGAGTGGTAAAAACTGTTCACTTTCATTTCCAAAAGCTTCTATTAAAGCCTGCTTGTTTCTACTCGTCGCTGATACCATATAACCTTGTTCCAATAATTCGTTAACCAATGCGTGTCCTAACCCTTTGGAACATCCTGTAACAAACCATACTTTCTTATTTTTCATTTTTCTTCCTGCCTTTCCAAATTAACTTCTGCATATATTCGTGACTCCATTCGTCTTCCTTGCCGGCTAAAAGTTTTGCATAATGGTCAACTTTTCTATCCAACACTTTTATTCTCAGCTTCAAGTTTTCAATTTCTTCCAGTGTCTTTTCTCGCTGTTTGGACATAATCTCGAACCTTTGCTGTAATGTAGAATCACCCTGCTGATACAATTCAATGTATCTTTTTATTTCTTTTAAAGGCAATCCTGTATCCCTAAGTGAAATACTGACAAAAAGCCATTCTAATTCCATATCATCAAAAATTCGCTGATTATATGAATCTCGTTTTGTTCCCGGTATCAATCCCTGGTCATCATAATATCTGACTGTATGAACTGAAACTCCAAGAATATCAGCTACTTCCTTTACTGTATACATAGTCTTTGCCTCCTTAATTGCAGTATACAGCATTCGAGTTACTCGAATGCAAGAAGTTTTTTAAAGAGTGCAGGATTTTATTAAAATCTATACACTCTTACTCCTAATTTCTTTACAAATTCAGATTTGCATTTCCATTCATTTTAGAAAATGGGCAATCCCGATTGGGACTGCCCATTCATCTTGAAAATTATGCGATTTTTTCTTGCTTGCACCGATTTCTGCATCAATTGATGTAAGTTTGATGTAAATCGCTGTTTTTTCAGTTTTTTATCAAATGAAGTACGTCCCGTCTATTTGATAAAACGGTACATCTTTACATCATCTTAATAGAGCTTTGCACCTGCTGGAATGTGGTCATCAACCATCAGAAGGTTCAGTCCTTCGTGACCGTCTTCCTCGTGTACTGCTGAAATCAGCATACCCTCGGAATCAATTCCCATCATCTTTCTCGGTGGCAGGTTCACGATAGCGATTGCTGTCTTACCAACCAGTTCTTCCGGCTCGTAATAGTCGTGAATACCGCTTAAAATCACACGGTCTTTGCGTTCTCCGTCATCTAATGTAAACTTCAGAAGCTTCTTTGACTTCGGTACTGCTTCACAAGCTAAAATCTTAACCGCACGGAAATCTGACTTTGCAAATGTGTCAAAATCTACCATTTCTTCAAAAATGGGTTCTATTTTTACATTTGAGAAATCAATCTTATCTTCAACGGTCGCAATCTGGTCGCAATTCTCTGTTGAATTACTCTTGGATGCCTTATTTTCCTTGCTTCCACCGTCTAACGACTTCATTGTCGGGAACAATAACACATCCCTGATTGCCTGGCTGTTGGTAAGCAGCATTACCAGACGGTCGATGCCGTAGCCGATACCGCCTGTCGGAGGCATACCAATACTTAGCGCATTCAGGAAGTCCTCGTCGGTATGGTTTGCTTCCTCATCGCCGGCTTCAAATGCAGCATCCTGTGCAGCGAAGCGTTCTCTCTGGTCAATCGGATCGTTCAGCTCGGAATAAGCATTACACATTTCCCATGTATTGATAAATAATTCGAAACGCTCTACCTTGTTCGGGTCATCCGGTCTCTTCTTGGTAAGCGGAGAAATTGCAAGTGGATGGTCGGTAACGAAGGTCGGCTGGATCAGATTTTCCTCACAGTATTCTTCGAAGAACAGGTTCACGATATCGCCCTTGGTATGACGGTCTTCGAATTCAACGTTGTGTTCCCTGGCAATTGCCTTGGCCTCTTCATCGGTTGCTACCGCATCAAAGTCAACCCCTGCATATTTCTTAATGCAGTCAGTCATGGTAATCCGTTCAAACGGCTTGCCAAAATCCAGTTCAATGCCGTTATATACAAATCTGGTTGTACCAAGCACTGCTTCTGCCAGATAACGGAACATGGACTCGGTCAGCTCCATCATTCCTTCGTAATCGGTATAAGCCTGATATAACTCCATTAAGGTAAATTCCGGATTGTGTCTGGTATCTACACCCTCATTACGGAATACTCGTCCGATTTCATATACTCTTTCAAGACCACCAACGATCAGTCTCTTCAGATATAATTCCAAAGAGATACGAAGCTTCACATCTTCATCCAGTGCGTTATAATGGGTTTCAAAAGGTCTTGCGGCTGCGCCGCCGGCATTGGATACCAGCATAGGGGTTTCAACTTCCATGAAGTCTCTGCCATCTAAGAACTTGCGGATTTCCTTAATAATCCGGGAACGTTTAATGAATACCTCTTTGCTGTCGGCATTCATGATTAAATCGACATATCTCTGACGATAACGGGTATCGGTATCGGTCAGTCCATGGAACTTCTCCGGCAGAATCTGTAAGCTTTTCGTCAGCATGGTCATTTCCACTGCATGAATGGAAATTTCACCGGTCTTTGTGCGGAATACATATCCCTTAATACCATAAATATCACCAATATCGGATTTCTTGAAGTCCGCATAGGCCTCTTCGCCGATGGCGTCCTTCGCTACATAGACCTGGATGGTTCCCTTTAAATCCTGGATATTACAGAAGGAAGCCTTGCCCATCACACGCTTGAACATCATACGTCCTGCGATAGATACCATAATCGGGTCTGCATCCATGATGGCTCTTCTCTCATTGTAATCAGCATTCAGCACTTCCCTTGCTTCTGCTTCCTCCATGCCCTCTACATTGGGAGCTGCATGTCCTGCAAGAAGCTTTTCCTCATGTGCAATATATAATTCCTTCGCTTCATCGGTATGATGAGTCTGATCATACCTGGTAATCTGAAAGGGATCCTTGCCTGCTTCCTGTAAAGCTGCAAGCTTTTCTCTACGAACCTTCAGAAGCTGATTCACATCCTGCTCCGGCTTCTGATTATTTTGTGGTTGCTTATTCTGTTCTGCCACGATAACACTCCTTATCTGTTACTTAATTGGAACGCTGGATTTCCAATACTTCGTACTTTAAAACACCTGCCTGGGTCTCTACTTCAACAATATCCCTTACTTTATGTCCAATCAGGGCCTTGCCTACAGGGGATTCATTGGAAATCTTTCCCTTAAGACTGTTTGCTTCGGTAGAACCAACGATCTTGTAATCCAGATCTTCGTTAAACTCAAGGTCACGGATCTTCACACGGCATCCGATACTGATCTTGTCAAGATCAACTTCATCTTCATCAACAACTTCTGCATTCTTAAGGATCTTCTCTAATTCCTCAATTCTTGCTTCGATATCTCTCTGCTCGTCCTTCGCTGCATCGTACTCTGCATTTTCGGACAAGTCTCCCTGCTCTCTTGCTTCCTTAATCTTCTGTGCGATCTCACGTCTTTTGACTACCTTGAGATCGTGAAGCTCTTCCTCGTATTTACGAAGACCTTCGTAAGTAAGTATGTTTTTCTTTTCTTCCATCACAATCGCCCTTTCATTCTATCTTTCTATTGTAACTACCCAAAATACAGTCCTGAATAGTTATATACGTCTTATATTTCCATAGTGAACTAATGTATTATACCCATTTTTCACTGTAGCGTCAAGGAATTTCCACGCCTGCGCCCTGCGGATTACCACCGCACCGTCCGGAATTCTCCGGTCAAAAAGCAGTATCATCCCATATTCTTCATACAGATAATTCTGAAGGCTCTCTGAAACCGTTCCTTCCTCTCCCGTCCAGACAACCTGCTTAAGTCTTGGCAGATAAGGAATCAGCAGTTCCATCAACTGCTCTGCATCCTGCATTCCCTGATTCCATTCCTCCGGAAGATAAAGGGTGTCAAACGGACGCTGCGCATAGAGCCACGCCTGCAATATACAGAAGGGCAGGTCCTGCGCTGCCATCGGCCACGCTTTTTCCTGAAACTGCCTGCTATAAAGCATTTCCCAACAATCGTAATCACATTCCGCTCTTCCCTTAAGCTTTTCCAGTTCCTTTTGCAGCTCCAAAACCTTCCATTCCTTTGGCTTCTTCCGGAACAGGCTCTTCCTCCGGTACTCAGGCCAAAGCGCATAATAGAGAGAAACACTGCCGGAAGGAATCGGGAGATGCCTTTTCACTTCATGAATTTCTACGGACTTTTCATAAATTCCATCTGCCTGCATCATCAGGTAAAAGATATGATATTGTCTTTTCGACATTTACAGCTCCTGTTCACCGGGCGGGGATCAGGCCTATCCGCTCCGGCTGTTACCCTGGAACCGGAAACAATTCCCCTCACTTATGAATAAAAGTATGCCGGTTATTCTTAAATTAGAAGTCCATTCTGCCGGATTGACATATTACCTCCAGAGTCACTGACACATTTACCAGCCCACCCGGATTGAATTACTCTGTAAATATCTGCTGCACCGTCTCCTTTAAGGTCTCAAAATCTTCGATTTCATTCACCTTTCTGCGCAGTGCTGCCGAACGGGGATAGCCTGCCGTGTACCAGGCAATATGCTTACGCATTTCACGCACTGCCGTATATTCTCCCTTTAATTCAAGCTCCATCTGTGCATGACGCAGAATTGTATTACATACCTCATCCGCAGTGGGACGTTCCGGAAGTTCACCGGTATCCAGATAATGATTGATCTCCCGGAAAATCCATGGATTTCCACGGACGGCACGCCCGATCATCACCCCATCGCAGCCGGTCTGCTGCAAAAGAGCTGCCGCAGATTTTCCATCCGTCACATCGCCGTTTCCAAATACCGGAATGGACACGGCAGCCTTCACCTGCGCAATGATATCCCAGTCCGCTTTGCCGGCATAATACTGTTCCCTGGTTCTTCCATGAACCGCTACGGCTGCGGCGCCGCTCTGTTCTGCAATCCTCGCAATCTCCACAGCATTTATATGCTCCTCATCAAAGCCTTTACGGAATTTCACGGTGACGGGCTTGTGAATCGCCTTTACGGTACGGCTGATAATCTCTTCGACAAGCTTCGGATTCTTCATCAGTGCCGAGCCCTCACCATTATTTACCACCTTTGGAACCGGACAGCCCATGTTGATATCCAGAATATCAAATGGCTTTTCCTCAATCCGCTTTGCCATCTCACTGATAATTACAGGATCCGAGCCAAACAGCTGCAGGGATACCGGATGCTCTCCCGGATCAGTCTCCATGAGTTCTTCGGTATTCCGGTTCTTATAATAAATCGCCTTGGCACTCACCATTTCCATGCAGACAAGGCCGGCACCCTGTTCTGCACATAACACACGAAATGGCAGGTCGGTTACTCCTGCCATTGGTGCCAGTATCGTATTATTTTGAAGAGTTACCTCTCCGATCTGTATTTTTCTCATAAATAATTCGAAGTCCTTCCAATGTGAGATCCCGGTCGTAAATCTGGATCTCGTCCGTTTCGTCTGCGATAATTCTTCCAAGTCCGCCGGTTGCTACCACCTTCATATTGTCATAGCCGCTTTCCTTACGCACCTGACGGATGATGTATTCGGTCTGTCCGATCTGTCCGTATACAAGTCCTGCCTGCATACTGCTGATGGTTTCCTGTGCCAGAATGGACTTCGGCTTCTTAATCTCAATTTCCGGAAGCTTCGCTGTATCCTCCCAGAGAGCCTTCGCAGAAATCCGGATTCCGGGAGCTGTAATTCCTACGGAAAAGGAACCATCCCCGGTGACAAGGTCATAGGTCGTTGCTGTTCCAAAATCAATAACAAGTGCCGGCCCGCCATATTTTTCATAGGCTGCCACCACATCCACAATACGGTCTGCGCCGATTTCGCGCGGATTCTCAGAGGTCACACGGATACCGGTCTTTACCCCGGGGCCGACAATCATCGGAGATCTTCCAATATATTTCGTAATGCCGTTAACCAGGGAATGCATCACATTCGGTACAACGCTTGCCATGATGACTCCCTCGATTTCTTCCTTTTCCACCTCATTCGTACGAAGCAGCTCGCGCAGCGTAATTCCATACTCATCGGAGGTTCTGGGCTGTTTGCTCATCATCCGGAAGGTGGTCTTTAAATTCTTTCCGTCATAAACGCCCATTGTAATATTTGTATTGCCAACATCAATGACCAGCAGCATATTCGTTCCTTTCCTATTTATACATTTCGTAACTATTCAGAACCCCATTCGTAAAACTGTTGCTAACGCAACGTAGTTTACCTCATGTGGTTACTTCGCCATATAAATTATGCCAAATGTCCTTACGAATGCATTCGACGTCCATATTGTCATAATTTGCATGGCTCTGAATAGTTACCACATTTCTATATATTCCGGTTTTTTGGAGAATAAGGATCTGAATCATTACCATGACTTCAAACAGCAGATCCGCCTACAAGCCCTCTTCATCCAGCAGTTCGCTCATATCCTCATGCAGCACAACCGCCTTGTAATATAAGCTTAAGGACTCAAACAGCTCCTGCCGTTTCCTTCTTACTTCACTGATTAACAGTCCGCTTCCGATATCGTCATAGAGATAATCCTCCGGCGCATATTCCGTCCGCAGCTCTACATTGCCATTTTCATCGAATTCAATCGTGAAGATGCCGCCGATCTCTTCGGTAAAAAGCACACAGATAATATGGAGCTCTTCCTGTATTGAAGCAGGAATTCCCTTGAACAGTTCATTAAAATAATATTTCTTATCATACGCATTGGCTCCGCAGAGCACAACACGTTCTTCCTCCGGAACATCCTGTCCCGGCTTGTTTGCTTCAGACATACTCATACAATCCTCTCACCGATACCTCTCCTGCATAAACAGGTACGATACCGTTCTCCTTTGTTTTTACCAGAAGCTGTCCATGATTGTCAATCCCCAATGCGACGCCCCCGAACTCTCCCTTCGGGTCAAGAACCCGTACCGGCTGTTCCAGATTGATCAGATGGGAAATATAATCCTCCTTCATAAGTGACAGATCTGCGGTCTGTAAAAACTGCTCATACCGGACGGCAAATGCTCTCAGAATATCATCCCGTACCGCATCACGTACATCCTCCGGACGTTCCTCCGTATGCTTTTCCTCATCCCGTTTCCAGTGTCTGCCGCTTTCGATGAAAAGGGAGGTTGCCTTGTCCGCAATCTCTTCCGGAAATTCCTTCTGGTTTACATTGATCCCGACTCCGCAGGCCAGTGCATAAGGATGCTCCTTCTGTGTCTCTCCTTCCTGAAAAGCCTCATCCTGCTCTAACATCGCTGCCTCGGTCAGAATGCCGACCACCTTTTTCTTATGAAGCACGAGGTCATTGGGCCATTTAATCTGACAGTCAAGTCCTGTTGCCTCTTTAATTCCTTCCTGACAGGCAAGTGCCATAATCAGTGTCAGCACCGAAGCCTGCTCCATCGTCACATCCGGGCGAAGCAGAAGCGTCATGTATAAATTAGAACCGGCAGGAGATTCCCAGGCTCTTCCCCTTCTTCCCCTGCCGCTTATCTGACGTTCTGCCTGAACCAGTGTCCCTTCCGGTGCACCGGTCTTTGCCCGACGGATAACTTCAAGATTGGTAGAATCAATCTCTTCGCGTTTATCAATCGTAAATTTCATATCTGCTCCCTGTTATAACGTAGCTGCCATAATCGCCTTGATGGTATGCATACGGTTTTCTGCCTCATCAAAAACTACCGACTGAGCCGATTCAAACACTTCGTCCGTAACTTCCATTTCCGTTAAGCCAAACTTCTCGCCGACTTCCTTGCCGGTTGTGGTCTTCAGATCATGGAACGCAGGCAGGCAGTGCATAAAAATTGCCTGGGATCCGGCATTTTCCATCACGGCACGGTTGACCTGATAAGGACTTAAGGAACGGATCCGCTCATCCCATACGGTATAAGGCTCACCCATGGATACCCACACATCCGTATAGATGACATTGGCGCCCTTTGTTCCCTCGGTAACATCCTCGGTAAGGGTGATCGTTCCGCCGCTCTTTGCCGCAATTTCCCTGCACTGTGCCACCAGTGCCTCATCCGGGAAGTAGCTCTTCGTGGTGCATGCCGTAAAATGCATGCCAAGCTTTGCACAGACTACCATCAGCGAATTTCCCATATTATAACGGGCATCGCCCATATAAGTAAGCTTTACACCTTTGATTCTTCCAAGCTTTTCTTTAATTGTTAAAACATCTGCCAGCATCTGCGTCGGATGGAATTCATTGGTTAATCCATTCCATACCGGAACTCCCGCATACTTCGCCAGATCTTCAACGATCGTCTGCTCGTAACCACGATACTCGATTCCGTCAAACATTCTGCCTAACACACGCGCAGTATCGGCAATGCTTTCCTTCTTGCCGATCTGGGAACCCGAAGGATCCAGATAGGTCACCTCCATACCAAGATCGTGTGCTGCTACCTCAAAGGAGCATCTGGTACGTGTACTGGTTTTTTCAAAAATCAGTACGATATTCTTGCCCTGATGCATCTCCTTGGTAAGGATTCCCTTTTTCTTCTTATCCTTCAGCTCTGCTGCCAGATCCACCAGATACAGGATTTCTTCCGGTGTATAATCCAATAGCTTTAAAAAGCTTCTGCCTTTTAAGTCCATCTGCCTTCTCTCTCCATCTCTTCTTTTGTTTTAGTTTTCAATTATCCGTAACTGTTCCACATCATGCAGATTCCGGCCATATAGACGTTATCTGTTTTCCTTCATAAGAGCATCTGTCACGATTAACAGATAAAAGTTTAATCGTTCTTAATAATTTCCTTCAGGGAAGCTGCAAGTCCTGCCACTCCCTGAATTTCAGAAGGGATAATGATCTTGGTTGCCTTACCGTCTGCCGCCTTTTCGAAGGCTTCCAGACTCTTAATGCGAAGGACTGCCTCATCTGCTCCTGCTTCACGCAGCATACGGATACCGTCTGCGGTTGCCTGCTGTACCTTTAAGATGGCTTCTGCTTCACCTTCTGCTTCACGGATCATCTTTTCCTTTTCAGCTTCTGCGCGGAGAATGGCAGACTGCTTATCTGCTTCTGCTTCCAGAATGGCTGCTTCACGCTTACCTTCTGCAATCGTAATGCTTGCTTTCTTCTCACCCTCTGCTCTGGTAACGGCTTCACGACGTTCACGTTCTGCCTTCATCTGACGCTCCATGGCGTTCTGGATTTCTGCAGGGGGAATAATATTCTTAAGCTCAACACGGTTTACCTTGATACCCCAGGGATCCGTTGCCTCATCCAGGGAAGCTCTCATCTTGGTATTAATGGTCTCTCTGGAAGTCAGTGTCTGATCCAGCTCCAGTTCACCAATGATGTTTCGAAGTGTTGTTGCGGTCAGGTTCTCGATCGCCATAATCGGATTTTCCACACCGTATGCATAAAGCTTCGGATCGGTGATCTGGAAGAACACAACGGTATCAATCCGCATGGTTACGTTATCCTTCGTGATTACCGGCTGCGGTGCGAAATCCACTACCTGCTCCTTTAAATTGATCTTGCGGGCCACCTTATCAAATACAGGAATCTTGATATGAAAGCCAACAGACCAGGTGGACTGATAAGCTCCCAGACGCTCCACAACATAGGCATAAGCCTGCGGCACAATCTTAATGCTGGATGCTAAAATCACCAGAACAAAGATGAAAACCAATAAAACCAATACTGCTAATACTCCCATTTCTTTCTCCTCTCCATTAAAAAGCTGCTGCTTTTACTGCTTTGGTGTAACGATCAGCTTGACTCCGCTGACACGCTCTATAATAACAACGCATCCTACCGGAATGGCTGCTTCTTCATCGGTACTGCGGGCACTCCATTCCTGACCGTTCACGGTCACCTGCCCGATTCCCTGAAGATTATTAATTTCACTGATTACAATGGCCTGCTGTCCGATCAGACTCTCCACATTTGTCCTCACACGGTCCTTATTAAAATATTTTACAGCTACCGGACGGGTAAAGAACAGTAACAGGGCTGATACGACAAGGAACAGCACAATCTGAACCCATAACGGTGCATGAACTGCTGCTGCCAGCGTTGCCACAAGGGCACCTCCTGCAAACCAGATTGTGGTAAGTCCCATCGTGATAATCTCGATAATGACCAGTACGACAAACACGATCAGCCAGATCGTAATCATTGAACTCATACTTACTCCCTCTCCCTGTACTCCCAGGGTCTTGTGTTTACCAGAAGACGTGATCTCCAATAACGTAGCCGTCATGGCGTCCGGCTCTTCTAAAGTAGGTTGCTCCCCCTACCGAAGTTTCGCCATTGATCGCAGCCTGTGCTGCCTGGATGCAGGCATCCGGAATGTTTCCTTCGTAAACCCTTGCCACCTTTCCTGACATGGCAGGTGTGAACTGCCCGGAGGAATAAATGACTCCGTAAATGCTGCCCGGATAGGCCGGACTCTTCACACGGTTCATGACAACCGCTCCGACACCAAGCATTCCCTCATAGGGCTGATTGCCGGCTTCACAGTAGATCAATGCTGCCAAAAGTCTTGTTTCATCAGCATCTGCTGAAACAGCGCCACGGTTCGCAATTCTCTTTCTCTCTGCTGCCTCCCGCTCTCTGGCACGGACCACTTCAATCGTCTCTCCTTCATCAATATGAAAATTAATCTGAATGTATTCCGTTCTGACATATCCGATTGCACCTTCATAGTCGATGCTGACCCACTCATCGTTTACAATTTCGATAAAGTCTACCGCATCATCCTTTGCAAGGTAGCAGATCGTTTCTGCTTCTTCGTTCGGTTCCATCCTAACACGTACTGCTTCTGAATTGAGCTTCACAATCCAGTTCCCGACATCCTCTGCCATCTTCTCGGCATCTTCTCCAAAAACGAGATATTCGTCCTTGGCCCAGCCGATCACATTGCCGGATTTAATCTTCGTCCAGCCGTTCTCCTGCTCTAAGATTGTGCCTCCACAGTCCTTATACAGGAATCCGACCTTCTCTGATTTTTCATTCGCCTGTGCACGGACGTTCAGCGCATTCTGGACATTCGCCATGGTAAGCTCAGTTTCCATACGAGCCTGCTCGGCTTCAAACTTCTGATAGATATTAAGCTCTTCCTGCTGCTTCTCCGGTTCGTCCACGGTGAAATCATTGGGATCTAACACAGTACCCACGCCGGAGCACATGAAGTCATGTCCTTCCTTTTCTCCGGCCTGAACGGTTATTTCCTCTGTCAGTAAGAATCCCATGCAGATACTTAATCCTGCAAGGCATACTAACAGCCTCTTTCTCCGATCCATGATGTTTCCTCCACTATACATGAACAAGATGTTACAAACTTGTTACGTAATATGTGGATAATATTAACAAATGGTCTAATTCTTGTCAAGTTTGCGGGATTACCCATTCACTAAATTCGATCTTCGCTCCGCTCGCTCTCATTAAGTGTTCGGGTAGCGTTCGCACTAAGCTCAAACTTCGACTACGTCTCGTCTTTGCTAAGTGCTCTACATCTTTCCACGCAGGCCTCCACCGCATGCATCACGCTGCTGCGGAATCCGCGGTCCTCCAGAACCTGTACGGCTTCGATAGTTGTTCCACCTGGAGAACATACCATATCCTTCAGCTCTCCCGGATGCTTCCCGGTTTCAAGTGCCAGGGCTGCGCTTCCCATAATGGACTGTGCAGCGAACCGGTAGGCCTGTGCTCTCGGCATTCCTGCCTGTACTGCTCCATCTGCGAGTGCCTCCAGAAACAGGAACACATACGCCGGTGAGCTTCCGCTCACCCCGACCACGGCATCCATCAGCTTCTCGGGTACTTCCTCTGCCAGTCCGAAGCTCTGTAACAGAGAAAGACTCTGCTGCATCTCATCCCTCGTTACCAGCTCATTACAACACACACCGGTGCATCCCATTCCGACAAGTGCCGGAGTATTCGGCATACAGCGGACAAATTTTAAGCTTCTGCCAAACATCCTGCCAAGGCTGTCCATCGATACACCGGCAGCAATGCTGACAATCACTGTATCCTCTGAAACCGCATCCTTAATCTGTTCAACCACCCGGGGCAGAACCTGCGGCTTTACGGCAAGTACAAGCATCTCCGCAAAGTGTGCCACCTGAATATTATCCTCACCTATCAGAATACCCCAGTTCCCGGAGGCATATTCTTTGGAAGCCTCACTTTTTGCACATCCCATAATGTCCGTGGCAGGCACTACTTCTTTTTTAAGAATGCCGCCAATCATTGCCTTTGCCATATTGCCAAGTCCGATAAATCCAAGCTTCATGTCAATCCCTTCTTTCCTATTTTTTATATGGCGAAGTAACCACTTTTGCACAACCACACATACCTGTGCTTCTCACTCTTACTCTGTCTTAACCAAATGCAGATTCCTCAAACAGCCACCTCGTACATCAAAAGAGCTGCTGCCACAGCCGCATTCAGCGATTCCAGCTTTCCCTGCATGGGAATCCGTATGTATTCATCTGCCAGCGCCGCTGTCTCCTCCTTTAATCCGTTTCCCTCGTTTCCGATCAGAAAGGCCGCCCCTTCTGCATAGTCCGGTTCCCGGTAGGATTTCGTCCCCTTGAGGTGTGCCGCATAGACACGGATCCCTGTCTTCTGCAGCTGTCCTATGGTCTGTGTAAGATCCCCGGTATACAGGAACGGTACTCGGTAAAGGGATCCCATCGTGGAGCGGATGGTCTTCGGATTATAAATATCTACGGTTCCTTTACTCATCAGGATCCCATCAACTCCGGCCCCCTCTCCGGTACGGATCATGGTTCCCAGGTTCCCCGGATCCTGAATGTCCTCAAGGATAAGGAACAATGGTCTTTTCCCTTCCTGGGCCTTCCGTTCGCCTGCTCCCCTAAGAAGAGCAGACAGGTCATAGGTCATCTTTTCCATCAGGAAGAAAATCCCCTGAGGGGTCTGGGTATCCGACAGCTTCCGGAATACCTCCTCCGTCACGGTTTCCACAACAGTTCCCTGTTTCTGACAGGTCATGAGCTTTTCGTAAATTCCTGATAATTTATCAGGAGGAGCCTTTCGATAAGACTCCTCCATTCTCTGCCGGACATCCTCCCGGCAGTATATTTCCCTGATTTTCGAAAGCGGTGCTTCCTCAAACATCTTGAATCCTTCCGCTACGAAAAGTCCTTCCTCGTTTCGTGTCCGGCTCTTTTCCTTTAGCTGGATCGCATGCCTGATCCGCCCGTTATTCAAACTTGTAATCATAAAACTTCCTTTCGCAGTTACTGTTCACTCATATCTCGCTCCAGTAACGATTCGCAGGCTCATTTTACTGGGAAAGCAGACGGCTTACCTGATACTGGTATTCCGGAATTTCCTTCTGCATATTTAATGCTTCCTCAATATCAAAATCCTGGAACTCGCCATGACGATAGCCTACGACACGGTTGGTCTTTCCTTCGCAGAGGATGTCTGCCGCATAAGCACCCATAATGGAAGCGTAGAAACGATCCTTACAGGTCGGGGATCCGCCACGCTGCATGTAGCCTAAGATGGTTGCTCTGGTTTCCATTCCGGTTGCAGCCTCGATACGGCGTGCCATGGAAGTGGAATGTCCAATTCCTTCGGCATTGATGATGATATGGTGCTTCTTGCCGCGCTTACGGCTGTTAATAATATTGTTGATGAGTGCCTGCTCGTTGTAATCGTACTTTTCCGGAAGCAGAATATCCTCGGCACCGTTCGCCACGCCACACCACAGGGCAATATAACCGGCGTTACGTCCCATTACCTCGATGATACTGCACCGCTCATGGGAGGATGAGGTATCACGTACCTTATCAATGGCCTGCATCGCCGTATTAATTGCGGTATCAAATCCGATGGTATAGTCGGTACATGCAATATCAAGGTCGATGGTTCCCGGAAGTCCGACCGTGTTGATTCCATGTCTGGAAAGTGCCTGGGCACCACGGTAAGAGCCGTCACCGCCAATGACTACCAGTCCGTCAATTTCATGCTTCCGGCAGATCTCTGCTGCCTGCTCCTGAACCTCTTCCTGTTTAAATTCAAGGCATCTGGCTGTTCCGAGAATGGTTCCGCCACGCTGGATGGTATCAGAAACATCCTTCTTCTCCATCTCCACAATTTCTTCATTCAGAAGACCCTGATAGCCCTTCTTGATTCCTTTTACTTTAACACCATTGCAGAGTGCCTTACGCACTACTGCACGGATTGCTGCGTTCATACCGGGTGCATCGCCACCGCTTGTAAGCACTCCGATTGTATTAATGTGATTAGCCATAACTCTCCGTTCCTTTCCATGCGGCAGCTCCTGCTGCCATTTTCTATATTGGTAATTGTTTCGTAACAGATCAGTCCTTCACCGTTACGATGTTTCCTTAATTCTGCCTCTCATATTCCGAACCCCGGTTAAAAGCTCCGGAACAGTTTTATTGTACTGGTTTTCCTTTCCATTTTCAATCTTTTTTATACTTCTTTGCGGATATCCCATGCAATTTTAATATTGTCTTCCCCATACTTTGCACAAAGCTGCGCCTTCAGCTCTTCACCGGCCTGCACACTGCAGCTTGGGGGAAGCTTTTTCATTGCCTTTGCTTCTTCAATATAAATCACCACGCTGTCATGCCCGTCTGAGGTCTGCAGGGTCTGCAGCAGTTCATTGGAAGAAGCCTGATAAGCCTCCATAGTAGGGAATTTAATCCACAGCTTCTTCGGAATCTCGTCAAAAGCAGTAATTCCCTCACAGATCACCTTGCCATCGCGATCCTCCTCCAGGGAAACATGTCCCTTAATAAAGACCTTATTATCCTCCAAAAGCTTCATGCTGTTCTTCTCATAGTCTCTCGGGAAAACGATAACCTCTACCGTTCCAACCAGATCCTCAATCTGAAGAAACGCCATGATTTTATCATTTTTTGTATATTTAATCTTCTTATTAGAAATGATTCCACCGATCGTACAGGGCGCATTGTCCCTCACTCTCGTTTCACCGGATTCCTCTTCCAGCACAAAATCCGCAGTCGTATTCGTGATGCCTCTTCTCCACAGATCCTCAAACTCCTCTAACGGATGGCCGCTGACATAGATCCCAAGCACTTCCTTCTCAAACGCAAGAATCATATCCTTGGAATACTCACCGACATCCGGAAGCCGGACATCATAGCTGGATTTCTCCGATTCGTCCACAATATCAAACAGACTTATCTGCCCTGCCATATTATTCTTCCGGTCATGTACGATGTGATCCATGATCTGCACATAGGCACTCATAAACTGCTTCCGTGTTCCGCCAAGGCTGTCAAGCGCGCCTGCCTTGATAAAGTTTTCAATCGCCTTTTTGTTGATATCTTTATCTGCCATACGGGTGATGAAATCCTGCAGATTCGTGTAGGCGCCACGTTCCTTCCGTTCGTTCACCACCGCGTCAATCACAGGACGTCCAACACTTTTGATGGCAGTCAGTGCATAACGGATACTGTTGCCGTTTACGGAAAAGCCGCTTTCTCCCTGATTGATGTCAGGCGGCAGGATCGTAATACCCATACTCCGGCAGACCATAATATATTCTGCCACTTTTCCCGGATTATCAATCACGGAAGTCATCAGGGCTGCCATAAATTCTACCGGATAATAATATTTCAGGTATGCAGTCTGGTAGGAAACCACCGCATAGCATGCCGCATGGGACTTATTGAACGCATATTTCGCAAAGTCCATCATTTCATCATAAATCTTTGAGGCGACATTTTCCGGGATGCCGTTTGCCACACATCCGGGCACGCCCTCCTCCTGATTTCCATAGACGAAATTCGCCCTCTCCTTTTCCATCACGGCCTGCTTTTTCTTACTCATGGCACGACGCACGAGATCGCTTCGCCCAAGCGTATAGCCTCCCAGATCACGCACGATCTGCATTACCTGCTCCTGATAAACAATACAGCCGTAGGTCGGCGCCAGAATCGGCTCCAACTGCGGACACAGATAGGTAACCGTTCCAAAATTGCTCTTTCCCTTAATATATTTCGGGATAAAGTCCATCGGTCCCGGGCGGTACAGGGAAATCCCGGCAATAATGTCTTCAAGGTTCTGTGGCTTCAGTTCCTTCATGAAGTTCTTCATTCCGGCACTTTCCAGCTGGAACACACCGTCTGTTTTGCCGGTTCCGATGGATGCCAGAACCTTTTTATCATCAAAATCAATCTGATCGAGATTAATCTCTTTTCCTGTACTCTGTTTTACAAGCTTCACGGCATCCCGCAGCACCGTGAGGGTTCGAAGTCCCAGGAAGTCCATCTTCAGAAGTCCGAGCTCTTCGATCGTCGTCATCGTAAACTGGGTTGTAATGGAACCGTCCGCTCCCCTTGACAGCGGTACAAGATCCTCCGCCGGACGGGAACAGATCACCACACCCGCCGCATGCATGGAGGTATGTCTCGGAAGCCCCTCAAGACGACGGCTCATGTCGATCAGCTCCTTCACCTGCTCATCGGTTTCGTAGAGCTTGCGCATGTCCGGATTCATCTGAAGCGCTTTATCAATCGTGATATTTAATTCATTCGGGATCATCTTCGCAAGGGAATCCACATAGGCATACGGAAGGTCCATCACACGGCCCACATCACGGATAACCCCCTTGGCAGCCAGCGTACCGAAGGTAACGATCTGTACCACCTTTTCCTGCCCGTACTTACGCCCTACATAATCGATAACCTCCTGCCGCCGTTCGAAGCAGAAGTCAATATCAATATCCGGCATGGATACACGTTCCGGATTTAAAAAACGCTCAAACAGCAGATTATAACGGATCGGGTCAATATTGGTAATCTTAAGGCAATAGGAAACAATACTTCCTGCCGCCGATCCTCGTCCGGGCCCTACCATGATGCCGTTCTGCTTAGCATAATTGATAAAGTCCCAGACAATCAGGAAGTAATCCACATATCCCATTGTCTGAATGACATTCAGTTCATAATCAAGGCGTTCCTTCAACGTCTGTCCGGTCTCTCCGGCAGGTGCATTTTCATCCCCATACCTCTCCTTCAGACCGTCGTAACACAATTTATTCAGGTAAGTCCAGGAATTATACCCCTCCGGCACATCGAATTTTGGCAGCTTCGTCACTCCAAACTCAATCTCTACATGGCACCGGTCCGCAATCCGCTGGGTATTTTCGACTGCCTCCCACGCATAGGGAAACAGCCCCTTCATCTCTTCTTCACTCTTCACATAATACTGACCGCCCTCATAACGCATGCGGTCTTCATCCGATAATTTCTTTCCGGTCTGCAGACAAAGGAGGATATCATGCGGCTTCACGTCATCCGCATAGGTATAGTGCACGTCATTCGTTACGACCATCGGAATATCCAGTTCCCTGCTCATCTGTAAAAGTGTGGTATTGACTAATTTCTGCTCCGGCAGTCCGTGATCCTGCAGCTCCAGGAAATAATTACCCTTTCCAAAGCAGTCCTGATATTTCAGTGCTGCCTTCTTTGCTTCATCCACAAGCCCCTTCTGAATATAACGCTGCACTTCACCCGCAAGACAGGCCGACAATGCAATGATTCCCTCGTGGTACTCCTGCAGCAGCTCCATATCGACACGCGGCTTGTAATAATATCCTTCCGTAAATCCGCGGCTCACAATCTTCATCAGGTTCTCATAGCCCTTGTTATTCTCCGCAAGCAGCACCAGATGGTAATAGCGATCCTCTCCGCCGGTCAGCTCTTTATCAAATCGGGAATTCGGTGCAACATAGACCTCACACCCAAGAATCGGATTAATGCCCTCTGCCTTGCATGCCTTATAAAAATCAATCACGCCATACATGACTCCATGATCCGTGATGGCTGCACTGTCCATGCCAAGCTCCTTGACACGCTTCACATATTCTTTAATTTTATTGGATCCATCTAATAGGCTGTATTCAGTATGGACGTGCAGATGCGTAAATGCCATGGTGTTCCTCCGGAATTTCTGTGTACGATGTTCATGGTTGAATTTTCAACCCCATTTATTTTATAGAACTGTTGATTCACAATGTAGCTAATCTCATGCCGTTTATTTCATGTGATTTATGTAGTTTATTTCATGTAGTTACAGTTTACCCTTTATGGGGAGGTGATGCAAGCAAGGAATACAAAAATAGAGTTAATATATAAGCCGGATTGGATCGATCACCTATACATTAACTCTATTATAATTATTTATTTTAGTGAAGAATTATAAGTATTTCGTAACTGTTCAGTACCTTCACAGTTACGATGCAAAATCCATTCCAAATCGGCTTCGCCGATGGGATTTTGCATTACTGAATCATTTTCTTAGGTCTTTGCAGTAAATGCTTCGACCTGTACTGAATAGTTACAGGTATTTCTTTAATACATCGACCTTATCAAGCTTCTCCCAGGGCAGATCCAGATCGTTACGTCCAAAGTGTCCGTAAGCAGCGGTCTGCTTGTAGATCGGGCGGCGAAGATCTAACATCTTGATAATTCCTGCCGGACGAAGGTCGAAGTTCTCACGAATTGCTGTAAGAAGCTTTTCGTCAGCTACCTTACCGGTTCCGAAGGTATCAACCATGATGGAAGTAGGCTGTGCTACACCGATTGCGTAGGAAAGCTGGATTTCACACTTGTCAGCAAGTCCTGCTGCAACAATGTTCTTCGCAACATAACGTGCTGCATAAGCTGCGGAACGGTCTACCTTCGTGCAGTCCTTTCCGGAGAAGGCGCCGCCGCCGTGACGTGCATATCCACCATAGGTATCTACAATAATTTTACGTCCGGTAAGACCTGCATCGCCGTGAGGTCCACCGATTACAAAGCGTCCGGTCGGATTGATGAAATACTTGGTATCCTCATCCAGTAATTCCTTCGGAAGAATCGGATCAAATACATACTTCTTAATATCTTCATGGATCTGTTCCTGTGTGACATCTTCATCATGCTGGGTAGAAAGAACAACAGCCTCAAGACGAAGCGGCTTGCCGTTTTCATCATACTCAACGGAAACCTGGCTCTTGCCGTCCGGTCTTAAATACTTTAAGGTTCCGTCCTTACGAACCCTGGTAAGCTGTAATGCCAGCTTGTGTGCCAAAGAAATCGGATAAGGCATATATTCTTCGGTTTCGTTGGTTGCATAACCAAACATCATACCCTGATCGCCGGCACCGGTATCCAGATCATCCTGAAGTTCTCCCTGTTTTGCTTCAAGGGCCTTATCAACACCCATTGCAATATCGGAGGACTGCTCGTCAATTGCAACTAAAACGGCACAGGTATTGCCATCAAAGCCGTATTCGGACTTGGTATAGCCGATTTCCTTAACGGTATCACGGACGATCTTCTGAATATCGACATAAGCATTTGTGGTAATTTCACCGGTTACTAATGCAAATCCGGTACATACTGCGGTTTCGCATGCAACACGGCTCATCGGATCCTTTTCCATGCAGGCATCCAGGATGGCATCAGAAATGGCATCGCAGACCTTGTCCGGATGTCCTTCGGTTACAGATTCGGAAGTAAATAATCTTTTCTCCATTTGTTTTCTCCTTTTTGTTTGATTGAATAAAAAAATCCGCTTAACTAAGCGGACCTGACACACGATAATCAAATCCTCTTATTGTTCGATCGCCGTTAGGCTCGTTGCTCGCTCAGGTAGGCACCTTCCTTATAGGGGTTGCCGTGGCTTCATAGGTCCTATGTACCTCCACCACTCTGAATAAGAGATTCATCACAATATTGAATTTTCATATCTGAACATAGGCTACACCATCCCCGGTGCTTTGTCAATGAAAAAATCATTGTATTTGCGATAACTAATAAATTGTCATACACTGTAACAGTTGCAGCTCTCCTGTTTATTGACATAACTCCTTTATTTGTCTTATAATAAAAAGGAATCGTTGGGCGCTTTCAGGGGGGACATATGAAACGAGTCAATACATCCGACCTTGTTCCCGGCATGGTTACTGCTGAGGACGTATATAATTTCAACAACCAGCTTATTTTACCTCGTGGAATTATCCTAACCGATTCTACGATTACAAAGCTTGCTTTTTATTCAGTTCTTACCTTATACGTAGAAGATCAACTTGTAGTACAGTCTGCACAGACGGATGATTACACCACCTCCTATACAGACAGGCTCAAGCGCAGTCCCGAATTTACCAGATTCCACAAAGAATTTGAAAATGACGTGGATTCCTTCCGTGGCGCAATGAATGACGTCATAGAAAAGGGATCTCCTTTGGATGTCAATAAACTGATGAACCATACCCTGAATATTCTCGACCTTGCTGCGACCACCCCGAATGTTTTTGACATGCTGCACTGTATGAGGGAATATGATGATGAGACCTATGTGCACAGCATGAATGTAGCACTGATCTGCAATATTTTTGCACGCTGGCTGCGCATGAGTGAAGAAGAAATTGCGAAGGCTACAACAAGCGGTCTTCTCCATGATATAGGTAAAATCATGATTCCGGAAAGCATTCTGAAAAAACCGGACAAGCTCACCAAACAGGAATTTAACATCATCAAGCGGCACCCGCAGGAGGGGTATCGCCTCCTTTTGGGTTCCAAACTGGATGAAGATGTCTTAAATGCTGTACTGATGCATCATGAGCGCTGCGACGGAAGCGGCTATCCTTTAGGGCTCATGGCGAATCAGATCGGAACCTATGCCAAGATGGTTGCCATTGCCGATGTTTACGATGCAACCACTTCTGCCAGAGTTTACCGTGGTCCCTTATGCCCGTTCTCTGCCATCTCGATTTTCGAGGACGAAGGTCTGCAGAAATACGATCCCAGATTCATCATGACTTTCCTGGAAAATGTGGTAAATACCTATCTGCTCAATAACGTCCGTCTCACCAACGGAACTGTCGGAACTGTTGTTTTTATTCATAAGGATAAGCTTTCTTCGCCGACAATCCGGACTGCCGGCGGTTTTGTAGACCTGAGCACACAGTCCAATCTGCAGATTGAAGCACTGATTTAGCGCACCAGACCTGCGTTGTTCCTATACTCTTCATTCAGCTGACGCAGTTCCTTCTCTCCATTGATGTACGGCTCATAAAAGGAGTCTACGATGCCACCGCCCAGGTTATCACACCCGTTACAGAAATCGCAGGCGCCGCCACACTGGCTAAGCCCTTCCTGCACAATATGGATCCGCTCTTCCCTCGTCGTGTCCTTTATTAAGATACTTCTTATTTCCATTACTGAGTTCCACCTTTCCTATATTCGTATTTGAATCATTAAGAACTTCATTCGTCATATAAGTTATAGCACATATCCTCATAAATGCATGCATTCACCGTTCATATAGTCATAACTTGCAAGCCTAAAAACAGTTCATACCTATTATACTACTATTTTTATCCACCACGACATTTTTATGTTAAAATAGATAACGAATTGAGAATACGGTATAAGGGAAAAGCTTATGAATGAATTGGAAACGAAAACATTACCGGATGGCAGCCGAATTGAGAAGGTAAGAGAGCTTGTGGATGAAATTCTACTGAACATGTCCGATCCGGCAGAACGGAGATGTGCCTATTTACACTTATATGGTGTTGCACAGTCCTGTGCTTTATTAGCTTTAAAGCGTGGCGAAGATGTTGAACTGGCTGTCATTGCAGGTATGCTACATGACATTTATTCCTATGCCAACATGGATTCACAGGATCATGCACACAAAGGTGCACGGATGGCACACCAACTCTTAGCTTCTTTAGACTTATTTAACAAAGAAGAAATAAATTCCATCTGTACAGCAATCTACAATCACAGTGACAAGTCCAGCGTTCATGATTCTCTGGACGAAATTCTGAAGGATGCCGATGTTATGCAGCATGTCTTATATAATCCCTTATTTGAAATAAAAGGACATGAGCAGCAGCGTTTTCACTCCCTGCGTCTTGAATTTAATCTTCCAAATTGACTTTCACTTAAAATTATCCGCTATGTCCTCCTTTTGAGAATAGATTTTTTGTGTTTGAGGTCGCAACTTGCGACCTCTATCAACAACTATTTTATTCTGTTTTGAACAATCCTGTTCTGAATGAGCTTCATCGTAATAAGCATTGTGATAGGACTAAGTTCTGTCCCTAAGTCCCTGAATGACATTTGAGACATTAACCACCTCAAACATGGATATTCTTCCTCTTTCTTTTATATTCGAGAATCAATAGATCCAACATTGAAAGTGTCTCACATCGAATGTATCTCTCCCTCTTTCCCTTCATCAACGCTTGTCCATATAGGAAGCAGTCCTGAATTTAAATTGCTTATAACAGAGGATCACCCCAGTCATATTCTCCATCCAACATTAGTTTTCCATCATACTCCGCTGCTCTCTCCTCCAACGTTTTGTGATGAAATGGTTTCATCAATGTAATTACACCATTTGCTACCGAAACATCCAGATTCTCGTTCAATTCAATTCCGGCGCTTTTGCGTATATCCTTTGATAATCTAGTTTCCTGATTATTTCCCCACTCTTTTACCTGTGCCTGCATACAAATATCCTCCTTCCAAATGTATATCTATATTTTTCAGAGGCATGCTGCCGTAACCAGGTTGATCCCCTATGGGTTCTTCCTGATTTTTCTTACATCATCTGCAAGGGCAGACACAGCCAGCAAAAGTCGTGCACGGATGCACGACTTACTCTGCAAAGAACACGGATGTTCTCTTGCAGAGGATTGCGTTCAATTTCAACACTGCCACACTGACCTTGCACAGGATGATAGAAAAATCAGAAGGTTCCAACGGGAGTAACCGGTTACGGGCACATGCCCCTCTCTCCGGAAGCAAAAAAGACCATCGCTTCCAACGCACAGAAGCAACAGCCTTCCACCATTTCTTGAGAATCCAAATCAGCCCGTCTTCAGCCGGAACTTCTGCAAATCCCGCTCCGTACTGATCTTATCAATCTGTGCCCCAAGGGATGCAAGCTTCAGATGAAAATCCTCATATCCACGTTCAATATATTTAATATCATCAATCGTCGTAATTCCTTCTGCGGCCAGAGCGGCAATTACAAGTGCTGCTCCTGCCCGGAGATCCGGCGCACTGATACTGGCACCCGTATACCCGGGAACTCCGTCAATGATTGCGGTATTTCCCTCAACCTTGATATTCGCACCCATTCTGGTAAGCTCGTCCACATACTTAAACCGGTTCTCGAAAATACTCTCAGTCACAATACTCGTTCCCTTGGAAAGCCCCAGTGTAACCGTAATCTGCGGCTGCATATCCGTCGGGAATCCCGGATAGGGAAGTGTCTTTACATGCGTATGGGTAAGCGGTTTCGATGCCACAACACGTACGGCATCATCCGATTCCTCGATTTCACATCCGATTTCAAGGAGCTTTGCGCTGATGGACTCTAAATGCTTCGGAATAACATTCTTAACAATTACATCGCCCTTTGTTACCGCTGCAGCAAACATAAAGGTTCCTGCCTCGATCTGATCCGGAATGATTGTATACTCTGTGCCGTGAAGTCTTGAAACACCCTTGATACGGATCACATCCGTACCGGCGCCCTTGATATTGGCTCCCATGCAGTTTAAGAAGTTCGCCACATCAACCACGTGCGGCTCCTTCGCTGCGTTCTCAATGATCGTCTGTCCTTCTGCCATTACGGCTGCCAGCATCACATTGATTGTTGCTCCAACCGTAACCACATCCATATAAATATGACTTCCTGCAAGCTTCTGTGCCTCTGCAAAAATCAACCCGTTGGCAATCTTCACGTCCGCGCCAAGTGCACGAAAGCCTTTGATATGCTGATCGATGGGGCGCAGTCCGATGTTACAGCCACCGGGTAAGGAAACCTGTGCCTTCTTATACTTGCCAAGCAATGCCCCCAGCAGATAATAAGAAGCACGGATCTTCTTGATGTAATCCCCTTCGATTACAAGATCCTTGATATTTTTGCCGGAAATCCGGGCGGTGTGGCGGTCTACCCGCTCCACGGTGCCCCCAATGCTTTCAATAGCCTGCATCATCACATTGGTATCACGGACATCCGGGATGTTTTCTATTAATACGGTTTCATCCGTCATAACGGCTGCTGCCAGAATCGCTAAGGACGCATTCTTTGCGCCACCGATTTCGACTTCGCCAACTAACGGATTACCACCTCTGATTGCATACTGTTCCATAGCATACCTCGAAATGCGTTTGATATATTCCATCCGGTATTTATCATCATACGTAGTAATATTTCAGTAGTTCTGCAACTGTTTCATCTCTTCACGGTTGCATTATTTCAATCAACTCAAACGGAATTTGGTACGAAAACTCTTTTATCATTATAACATAATGTAAAAGTCTGTAAACCCAAACATCTGTTTAGGACTAATTCAGGTATTTCAGCGGGTTCACCTGGGATCCGTTAATCAGGATCTCAAAGTGCAGATGGGGTCCTGTACTGACACCCGTATTTCCGCTCAAAGCAATCTTCTGTCCCTGGGAAACCGTCTGTCCCGCAGAAACGAGCACCTTGCTTAAGTGTCCGTACCGGGTCTGTCTGCCATCCGGATGATTGATATATACACAATATCCGTAGCCGCTTCCCCAGCCGGCTCTTGCAACGGTACCACCACAGGAAGCATAAACTGCGGTTCCTGTCGGTGTTGCCCAGTCAACTCCTTTATGATAGGAGCTTGCGCCTCTGGTCGGACGATTGCGTCGTCCAAAGTTTGACGTCAGACGTCCTCCGGAAATCGGCTTGATATAGGTCGGAGGAATTTTAGTCCCGCGTTCCACAACCTTCGGAACTGCCACATAAGTAATCTCCTCCTTGATAATCTCCTCCGAAACCTTTGTATTATTTTCAAAGGCTACAACCGCAACTACCTTGCGGTGTCCGGCAGACGGCTGCTGATGCACCACAGTTTCTGTTGTATACCAGTCATCATTATCAATATAAATGACATCCGCGTCATAATCTTCTTCATAATACATTTCTTCCTGACGCAGGACAGCCAGCATCGGTTCTTCGACCGTTACAATCAACTCCTGATCCGGACGGATCATTGAATTTTCATCCTCTAAGGACTCATTCATTTCAATCAGCTTGTCCAGCGGAACATTCGTCTTAATGGCAATTCCTGACAGGGTATCACCGGAAACCACCTTATAAATCTCATTTTTCTCTTCGTCACTTGTCACTTCATTGATGGCAAGACTGATATCCGTCAGTTCACCCTCATCCAGATACGCCTCAGCTACCTCTATATCATCCCCGAAACTCATGGAGATTATACCAAGCTGATAATCCTCAAAGTCCTTCTCCACATCCGGCTCAATCTGGTCAAACAATGCCGTCATATCTGCCTGGAACCCGGCTTCCAGTGCTACAGCCTCCGCCGCCTCTTCCTGCTCCTGCATCTCCTCGCGTGTTGCAACAGACGCACTCATAACCGGAAGCTCTCTTGTCGGATCAAGCTGCAGTTCCACCTGATACTCTTTGTCCTCATCATATTTATTTACTGCTGCCTGCAAAAGTGCAACAACCTCATCCAGATTGGCAAGATTGATGATTTTTTCATTGATTTTAACCACATAGGACTTAATCATGGATTCCTTCATGTCGGAGGAATAGACCTTCTCCATGTTATTAATCACAAGCTTCGGAGAGTCTACTCTGCCCCATAGCACTTCCTGCCCGACGGTTTCGATTTCGCTCTCCACCAGAACCAGATGATTGTTCCGGGAAGCCACATTTCTTCGTGCTTCCACCGCATAGCTCTGTGCATCTTCGACCGAATCGACCACGCCGACTTCCTGTCCATTCAAAAAAACCGTAAACATATTATCTCCGGTTTTTACAAATTTCACAAAAGACGGCATGAAAAAAATACTGACAAAAACTGCCAGCAGTGCCATCTTTAAAAACCGCATTTTTAACCGTTTATAATGTGATGATAAATGTATCATAAATCATTCCTGTTCTATAGTTTACATCAAAAAGGTAACTGTTTTATTTTAACAGTTCTGAATTTACTTGTAAAGAGCCTGTTCTTTCCATGTATTTCCGTTTATAATTATAATGTAACTATTCAGAGCCAACCTGGAAAATATTGCATGTTTCCCCGGTGCGGCATATCCACCAAATAATAAGAAAAGGAGAGAGCCATGGGCAGCGAAACCATTTTTCACATTGACGTCAATTCTGCATACTTAAGCTGGAGTGCCATCCGCCGCCTGCAAAACGGTGATCCGCTCGACCTGCGCACCATTCCTTCCATCATCGGCGGCGATCAGGAAAAGCGTCACGGCATCGTTCTCGCCAAGTCGATCCCTGCTAAGAAATACGGTATCCAGACCGCTGAGCCGATCGTCAGTGCTTTCCGCAAATGTCCCACTCTCGTCATGGAAAGTCCGGATATGCATTATTATCATCAGAAAAGTGAAGAACTGATGAACTTTCTTCGTTCTGTCTGCCCTGATATTGAGCAGCTCAGCGTGGACGAATGTTTCATGGATTATACCCCCATCCAACGCCACTACGCTTCTCCCATAGAAGCGGCTTTCCATATCAAGGACGAGATCCGGAACCGGTTTGGGTTCACAGTGAACGTCGGTATTTCCGATAAGCGTGTGCTTGCAAAAATGGCCTCTGATTTCGAGAAGCCCGACAAGGTACACACCCTCTATCAGCATGAAATCAAAGAGAAAATGTGGCCACTCCCTGTTTCTTCCTTATATATGTGCGGCAAATCCAGTGTACAGGCCCTTCATAATTTAGGAATCCGCACAATTGGCGATCTTGCCACCACCGATGCATCCATTATTGCATCCCACCTCAAAAGTCACGGTGTCCTTTTATGGCAGTATGCCAACGGCATTGATGACTCCGGTGTCACCTCCGTACCTGCACAGGCAAAAGGAATCGGCAATTCCACTACCGTCGCCAAAGATCTCACAACAGCCAAAGAAGCCTATCCGATTCTTTTATCCTTATGTGAAAGTGTCGGTGAACGGCTTCGCCATGCAAGTCAGTCTGCTTCCATGATAAATGTTGAAATCAAATACGCCGACTTCCGGAGCGCTTCCCACCAGAGAAACCTCCCGGAACCGACGAATGCAACTACTCTCCTTTACCGGAATGCCTGTCAGTTATTTGACGAATTATGGAATGGTTCCCCGATCCGCCTGCTGGGTGTTCGCACCACCAGATTAAATGATATGGATGCCCCGGTCCAGTTAAGTCTATTCGACCAGATTTCCACCCAGCCGGAAAAGACCACAGGTCCATCCCGTGAAAAGCTTGATGCCCTCGACACTGCCTTAGATGCCATCCGCAATAAATACGGCAAGGATGCGATTGTGCGTGGAAGTCTTTTATCCCAACAAGTTCATTAGACTCACCTTTGGTTCGCCAAGTGAACTTGTATGGTTCGCACTAAGCTCGAAATAACCTCGCTAAGTGCTCTACTCAAAAAGAAAAACGATAGAGCCCTTTCGGAGTCTATCGTTTCTTTACGCTGTAACCAAATGTTCCAAGCTTCTCTCCGAGCGTGTAATACGTTCCGTGTGAATAAGCAATCGGGTCTGCTTTTTCAAGAGAAAACTTTCCATTTTCATCCATATATTTTTCATCCGCATGTACGGATACGACCTTCGCCACAAACATATCATGTGTTCCCAGCCGGAGCACCTGTGTTACCCTGCATTCAATGTTCACAGGGCTTTCGTCTAAAAGAGGTGCACTTACCTCAGACGCAGGGCTGATATGAAGCCCGAGCTCTTTGAATTTGTCCACATCCCTACCGCTCTTCACTCCACAGTAATCCGTTGCAAAAGCCAGATCCCTGGTGGTCAGATTGATCACAAATTCTCCTGTCTCTTCTATTATATGATGGGAATAACGTGAGGGACGGACAGAGATTGATACCATTGCGGGATCGCTGCAGATGGTGCCTGCCCATGCCACTGTAAAAATATTGGGATTGCCCTGCTGATCCGCCACAGTAATCAGAACTGCCGGAAGCGGATAGAGCATATTCCCCGGTTTCCATGTCTGTTTAGCCATATTTTCTATCTCCTGATGTCATATATCCTTATGAATGCAGGCATTCGCCGTACATATCTCCATGATTTACATAGCTCTGAATAGTTACAATATTCCAAGTAATCCAAGAACAGCTACGATCAGATTCAGTGCGGACAGAATCATTGTAATCAGGACAAACGGGAACAATATGCCCGACTTCTTCTGTGTCTTCTGCAATTCCTCCTTCAGTTCCCCTGTCCGGCGGTCCAGTTCCTCTACCATGGAAGCCTGCACATTACGGTACACCTTCACATTATCGGTATGGAGAAAATCTTCCAGGTTCTTAATGACATTCTCGGTCTTATCCTGGAGTTCATTCACCATCTCCGCAATCTGCTGGGTGTTGTCTGCATGTTCCTTGATCTCTGCAATCTTCGCAAGACTCTCATCAATTGCCTTCTGGATACCAGCCATGGAAAGATCTGAGGTTTCCTTGATTTTGGAAACGGAAGCAGCTTCTACTTCTCCTGCTGTTTTGCCTAAATGTTGTCCCATTTTGTCCGCTAACTGTTGGACATCCTGTGCTGTCTCTATATTCTTCAGATTCACCTGACGCATTTCCTGGAGACAGTCGTCATATTTCTCCATCTGTTCTTTAAACAGGGTAAGCTGCTTTTCAAGGCTTTCAATCTCTGCCGCATCTGCTGCCGCATTGGCCCGGATCATCTCCTGTGGGGTAAATTTCTGTACAATTTCATCCATAAAATTATCCATACCTATCCTCTTTCCAAAAAACAAATGTCTGTTTATAATCGCTTTATTATATCATAACTCTTACATTTTTACAATTACTGTCGTTTTTGTGCATATTGCACATATTTTGCATCTGTTTTTTTACATTGTTGTAAAAATTAACAACATTTTCATAGCTTGTTCATAATTTGTTCATAATTGTATTGTACTATATATACATAGCAACGGAAACATGTAATGTTTTTCATTACACACATAGATAAATTTTTTCATAATAGCCCAGGCGCAGAGATGTGTCTGGGCACTCCTCATTTTATAGAGCAAAATTTTTTCTGCTTTATTAAGAAATTCCTACGGAATTTCCCATAAAGCGAAAAAGACGCAAAATGTGGTATTATCTTATGTAATTCATATCAAAGATAATACAGCATTCTGAGTCTTTCTTATGTTCCTTTATTCTTCACCAAGATTATTCATACTGAGAACTTCTTCATTCAGCGAAAGCATCTTATCATCAAGCGCTGCCACCATATCCGCACACTCTATCAGCTCACTCTGGATATGCTCCGGCACATTTCCTTCGAACTTATAATGAATCTTATGCTCTAAGCTTGCCCAGAAATCCATCGCTACTGTCCGGATCTGGATCTCCACCTTCGTATCCACAATCCGGTCTGACAAATATACCGGAACCGTCACAATCATATGATAACTGCGATAGCCGCTCGGCTTCGGATTCTTCAGATAGTCCTTCACCGAAATCACCTTAATGTCTCTCTGGTTACTGATCATATCGGCAATACGGTAAATATCAGACATGAACGAACAGATCACGCGGATCCCCGCAATATCATTAATGTATTCCACCATATTAGAAATCGTCGATTCATAGCCATACCGTCTTAATTTCTTAACGATACTCTCCGCGGTCTTAATCCGGGATTTAATATGTTCAATCGGATTATAGCTGTGTACGTGCTGAAATTCATCATTCAGAATCTCCAGTTTCGTACCAATCTGTTTCAAAGCCGAACTATAAATAAGAATAACCTCTTTCCAGTTATCCACATCTCCGTCACGTCCTGTGATAATATCCATAAGCAACCCTTCCTCTCCCTCTTCGGGAGTCCCCATACTCCACTTATATCATAGCATATTTTCACAGGAAAATGCATGTTTTTATAAACTTTTTATACATTTTTCATAATAAACTTATCGACGAATTTCTTCTATTCCTTCCGGATATAGAGTTCATAATGCTCACTTTCGTTAACCTGCGTAAAATGATCCTTAATATAAACCGTATCCACTGCTCCATAGCCATAAAGTGTCGGCCATTGCGGAATTTCCTTCGTTTCGTCATAGATTTCCTTCGGAATGAGGATACACTGTGCATCCGTAACTGTCACCTCTGCCGGTTCCCTGTCATAATAAAATTTCAGCACATACTTCTGATAATCATCTACCGGAAAGCAGGTCTGCAGATTCTCCGTATGTCCCCGGAAAATATCAGCGATTTCTGTTTCACGCTCCGCATACTGGGAATGATACGAGGATCCGCAAAGCTCAAACATTGCAAACCCCAAAAGCAGTAAGCAGCAGTACTTACCCGCAATAACCATCTCCCCTTCCGAAAATCGGAATATTCTCTCCACCAGATGCTTCAGCAGCCACACCAGCATCAGGCTGACCGGAACGGCAAGAAACGAAAATACCCGGTAATACGGCTGCACACTCTGAATCACCAGCATCACCGGAACCATCACTGTGGATACCGCCAGATAGACGTGGAAGAACCATGAATCCTCATCCTTTTTACGGGAAAAGCATGCACTCACGATGGCAAGCGCACCCCCGGTGGCAAGGATCACCACAAGTGCCGCGCCAAATCCTGCATAGAACAGATTAAACACACCCGTAAGATAATGGAACAGCTCCTTCACGATGTAGCTTCGCTCATCCCCTTGAATGTACGGAGTCGCCAGCATATATTCCATGCCGGTCCGCAATGCTTCAAACGGTGTTTTCAGAATGATTTTTACCTGATAAATTCCATAATAAATGCCGGACGGATCCTTTGACATGAGATTTGATCCGATTGCAAGCCAGATCACCGCATACAGCAAAACCGTCAGACCCGCTGCCACTACGGAAGCGGCAATCAGCTTCCACAGTGTTTTATACTTTTTCGTAAAAAGAAGGGTAATTCCACCCGTGATACAGACCGGAATAACCCAGAAGGTCGAGCTTACCAGCGTATACAGCCCCCCTGTCAGGGAAAGGGCATAAAGGATATAATCTCTCCTCCGCGCCTGCTCCTTACAGATCTTAAAAAGACTTAACAGGGCAAGCAGATAACAGGTTGCTGCAAGTGTATAGCCGCGTCCCTGCACCGAAAGATTGTTGACCTGCCAGACTGCCACATACAGGAATACCACCCCTGCGGAAAAGAACCGGTTCAGGAATTTCTTCGCAAACTGATACAAAAGAAGCATATTGGCACAGGACATGAGAAATGAAACACCACGAAGTCCGATATAGGGATTTCCCAGATAATCAAGAAACGCTGACAGCACCGAATAAAAGACATGATTATTCGGCACCGGCCAGTGAATCGCCGCATAAACCGGTCCCTTTGAAATAAAGGAATAGTAGGTATACAGCTCATCGTACCATGGTTTGATTGCAAACATGCTGACTGCATAATAGACTGCCATCCCTAAGAAAAACAGACTGAATAATTTATTTTCTACTATAAATGCTTTGATTCTTTTCATGTAAATTCCTTTTCCCTTAAAATAAACACAGATCAAAAATTCTTCATCATATTCCGTCAAGGGTCAACATGACTCTGATTTGTTACCAAATGGTAAACATTAAAATAATATCTCTCCAGCAGATAGGTTCCTTCTTCGGTATAGGCAATCCCTTCGGTCTCCCATTCCTTCAACAGCTCCTCCCTGCTGTTGAAGCTGCCGAAGAAATAAACATCCCTTTCCTTCACAAGCTGCGAAAGCTCTGTGGTATCCTCAAGTCCCCGACACTGCGGAAGCAGCTCTGCAATCAGGTCTTCCGGATTGCTTCCATACAGCCAGATCTCATTTGAATCCTTCAGATAACAGGCTGTCACGGCCTGCACATGATTGAAGTTGCAAAGTACCACAGCATCCTCGGGAAAAACTGCAAGAAAGCTCTGCGTTGCTTTCATCTCTGCGATCTTCTTATTCTCTTCTCCATAAAAGCCCTGCATATTCGAATATCCCGAAAGAAGAAACGGCACGAATAACAGAATGCCCCAGTTTTTCTCTATAAAATCCCACAGCACAACTGCTGCCACAAGCCACATAGCCCCAAGGCAGGGGATGAGATACCGGTATACGAAGATTGGACGATTCAGAATCGAGCATACAAATCCAATCAGTGTGGTAAATACCGCAATCCATAATCCGGTAAGCAGAAAGAAGCGTCCCCTTGCATCCTTTCTTTTCATAAGGAAGGAATACAGGAAGGCTGCACCAAAGAGCAAAATCATCACACAGGCCAGCACGTAATTCTTCTTTACCGCATAGGAAACCGGCAGGAAAATATATTTCATGCATCCGAAAATACTTTTCCAGGTGAGCGGCTGAATCCAATAGCTGCTGCTTACCGTCCGTACCTGCGAAAAAAAGAACGGCAGCCACGGAAGATAAGCAAGCACGGATAATCCGGCACAAAGCAGAACCTTCCCTATACATTTGCCTGCTATCCTTCCGGTTTCCTGTTCCGTTGTATGTTCTGCTTTCCATCCTTTCACAGGGGCTTTTGTCAGAATTGCTTCCTGCTCTTTTAATTGTTCCTTATATATATGCGTCTTTTTACAAGATGTTTTTTCTGTTTTTCCTTTATGCGCCATAACAGCGTAGAATATGAACACCGCAATATAAATCGCAATCACTGCCACGCAGGCATAATACTGGGTATATGCCGTGAGGATTCCATAACCCCAGAACAGAAGCCAGTGTTTATTTTTCTTCCACCCTTTTATCAATCCATTTTCTCCCGTAACGGATCCTGATGTCAAAACTGCTCCGGAAGTTACTTCTGATCCTGCTGCTTCCGGTTCTGCTGTCTCTTCTGTTCCTGCAGCTACTCCCGATTCTGCTGTCTCTTCTGTTCCTGCAGCTACTCCCGGTTCTGCTGTCTCTTCTGTTCCTGCAGCCGCTCCCGGTTCTGCTGTCTCTTCTGTTCCTGCAGCCGCTCCCGGTTCTGCTGTTCTCTCTGCCTCAGATACTCCTTGCGCAGGAAATGCACAAACCAGTTCATAGCTATGTACGAAAGCAGCCGTAATAAAAAACAATGCCAGGGAATACATCCGGATCTCCACCGTATAGTTGGAGATCTGCGGCATGGTCATTACCAGGAACCAGAACAGCCCTGCAACATGCAGTCCGAAGTTCTTCCGGATCGCTGTCAGTGTATAAACGAAGATTCCCACAAAGGGAAGCATTGATGCAAGCTTGCACAGTACAATCGAGGAAGCCGCCGGAACCAGTACCTTTCCAATATCATGAAAGAGCTTCAAATACCAGTAATAAAGTGGCGGATGCACATCCTTCCCGGTAAGGGCAGCAATTTCCGTATAACTATGTTGTATAAAATTCACGGAAAATACTTCATCAAACCAGATATCCTGTCCGAATGCCTGAAACAGGCATACAAAAAAAGACAAAATCCCCAGGAATAAAAAAAGGACTCCACAACCATTCTTCAATTTTTTCCCCGGTATTCCAAAAACAGACTTTTGTATTGTTTTCATTCGAAAATGCTGTACCTTTACTAATTTCATATATTTTTTGTCTTTCTTATGATACCATGTCTGCCTCTAAAAACAAAGTTATTGCCAAAGATTTTTTCTTTCTTTATAATAATGTAATGATATGAGTGTCTAAAGTAAATTTTGCCACTCTTTGATGTAATGAATGATTGTAACTGATATGTAATGACCTTTGTCAAGAGTAAATTTTGTCAAAGACCACCACAAACTTTTCATTTAATTGTCTGAAGACACCCTGAGAGAGCCTCGGAGTATCAGTTCCCGGCATTGGCCACTCTGATATACGTGGATTGGTTACCTACAGGTCAATGGTCCGCCGTGAGCTCTATCGTCTATTCGCGTGGATCACAGATTTCTCTGTGCCAACATAGTTACTTCGTAGATAGCTCGAACCTTGAAATGGCCGATGCCCTTTCAGGATGTCTTCAGTTATTACTTTTATTACTGGCCAGATGTATGTGGCGTAAGCCACCTTACATCTGCTTGATCACCCACTATAACAGCGGGATGATGATGTCAAGGTTGCATGCAGACATCGTCTGCATTGCACCGCTTTAGCGGCCTGACCTTGATATTAGCAGCATGATGTGATTCCTGACTTATGCGATGTGATCAGTCATTATACCCCACATGAAGCATGCTAATTCTCTTGCAATAGCTACTTTTGCTACATTGTGTTTCTTGCTCTGACCAAGCACCATCTTGTAGTATCGGCGTCTTAGTCTTTCGTTTGCTTTGTCGGCATAGCCGATCACTTGTGCTGAATTGCCTGATTGTCTGGATTTCAAATCTTTTGATTTGTAGCCAATCTGACCGCGAGCATAGCTTTGAGCAGCCTCTGTTAGCAATAAGCGAACATGTCGATTGCCAGCTTTGGTAATTCCAAGTAGGTTGCGATCGTCAGAACTGGTATTCTCACCAGGTACCAACCCCAGATAGGATGCAAAATTCTTGGCACTTGCAAAACGATTGAAGTCACCCACTTCTACAAGTACAGATAATGCAGTGTGCGTTTTGACACCAATAAAGCAACACAGTTTTTTGACAGCTTCCTTGTATTCATCCTTAGATGCAAGTTCTTCAATACGCTTATCAAGACGCTCAAGCTTATCACTAAGGGTAGTATATGTCAGCAGGTATTCATCGAGGATCTCTTTATATAGAGCCTCAGGTTGTAAGGATTTTAACCAACGTAAATGCGCTGCCGTCCAATGGCTGTTACCATCATAGCGATAATTATGGCGAAGACAAAACGCAAGGATCTGCTGCTTGATCTTTTTTAGAGCAAGCTTATGATCATCCCTCATGCGAAGGAATTCCTTTGTCTGCTCATCTGTGGCAGTAGGTATGTGAACAGGACTGTAGTTATGCTGAGCCAAGCATTTCGCAATAATCTCAGCATCACGTTTATCTGTCTTAATACGCTTTCTGCTGCGCTGCTCCAACATGGTAGTTGGAGCGAGTATAACACACTCCACATGCTGAGACATAAGTTGATGATAGAGGGTGTAGCCGAGGCAACCAGCCTCATAACCGCATATAAATTTAGCATTGTCTCCGTAAATGGTACGAAGAAACTCCAGATATTTCAGAACCTTTTTGTAATCGGCTTCTGTTTTTTGGTAGTGAGAAGCTTTCTCATCTTCAATTGTCATTGAGCAAAGTGTAAAACTTTCTTTGTGAACATCCATTCCTACGTAAACTGTGTTATAATTCATTTGATGACCTCCATTTGTATGCGGTAATCCCTGTTACCATTGTTTTTTTCCAATTCATAGTATACAGGTAAATCCACGTTGCTACAAATCGGAGGTCATTACATATTGTCTATTCAGAGCCATGCAAATTATGACAATATGGACGTCGAATGCATGCATTTGTAAGGACATTTGGCATAATTTATATGGCGAAGTAATCACATGAGTAAAACTTAAGCTGCGTATAGCAGCGGTTTTACGAATGGGGGTCTGAATAGTTACATTAATTGTATTTATTCCTTTACCTCATTTAGGCTTTTCCACAGTTCAGATAAGCGGATACTTATCGGTAAGCTTCTGGACGATTGCTCTTGCTTCCGGAATCTTTTCCTCGCCACCCTTCACAATCAATGCAATGGCTTCCGCAATCTGATCCATATCCTCCGTATTCATTCCTCTGGAGGTAACAGCCGGTGTTCCAAGACGGATACCACTTGTCACAAAAGGAGACTTGGGATCATTCGGAATAGTATTCTTGTTCGCCGTAATATGTGCTTCATCCAGCATCTTCTCAACAGCCTTACCTGTCAAGTCAAACGGGGTAAGATCCATCAGCATCAGGTGATTGTCTGTACCACCGGATACGATCCTGATTCCTCTGTCCATCAGACCCTTGCAAAGAGCCTGGGCATTGTCAATAATGTTCTTCTGATACTGCTTAAAGTCATCTGTAAGGGCTTCTTTGAAGCAGACAGCCTTGGCTGCGATCACATGCATCAAAGGACCTCCCTGAATGCCCGGGAACACTGCCTTATTGAAGTTATATTTATCTGCGGCTTCCTGATTGCAGAGAATCATACCGCCTCTCGGTCCACGCAGCGTTTTATGCGTAGTTGTGGTTACCACATCAGCATAAGGAATCGGGCTTGGATGAAGTCCTGCTGCCACAAGTCCTGCAATGTGAGCCATATCAACCATCAATACTGCCCCAACCTCATCTGCAACCTCACGGAACTTCTTGAAATCAATGGTTCTTGCATAAGCGGATGCACCGGCAATGATCATTTTGGGCTTACACTCCAGTGCGATCTCTCTTAATTTATCATAGTCAATAAATCCCTCATCATTTACCCCGTAAGGCACAATATTAAAATATTTACCGGAAATATTCACCGGACTTCCATGTGTCAGATGTCCGCCATGATCCAGGTTCATTCCCATAATGGTATCTCCCGGATTACAGATTGCAAACTGTACGGCAAGATTGGCCTGTGCACCGGAATGAGGCTGTACATTCGCATAATCGCATCCAAACAGTTCCTTGGCACGCTCGATTGCAAGGTTCTCAACCACATCTACACACTGGCATCCACCGTAGTAACGCTTTCCCGGATAGCCTTCGGCATATTTGTTTGTTAACGGGCTTCCCATAGCTGCCATAACAGCCTTGCTTACCCAGTTCTCAGAAGCAATCAGTTCAATATGACTGTTCTGGCGCTGCTGTTCATCCACAATTGCCTGTGCAATTTCCGGATCTTCTTTTCTGACTTCATCCAATGAATACATAATTCTCCTCCTCTGATTATAAATATAGGTAAGTATAACATAAGAAACCCGAAAAAGAAACATTGCTTTACTCTTTCGACAAATACTGCTAAAATATAGTGAGAATTCATAGGGGGAGAACACTTTTCATGGTAAATATGGTAATTAACCCGGCATCCAAATCCGGCCACGGACTTGAAATGTGGAAGGAACTGGAAGACTGGCTTTTAAAACACAGTATTGAATATGAAGCCTTTTTGTCCAAAGGTCCTGGCGATGTCACCAGAATAGTACACGAATTATGCGAAAACGGATTATCCAAAGCCTCTTCCGTGCTGCGGATTATTATTCTTGGAGGTGATGGGACCTTTAATGAAGCCCTGCAGGGAATTACCGACTTTGACTGCGTGGAAATCGGCTATATTCCTACCGGTTCCAGCAATGACCTGGCACGTGACCTTGGAATAAAGGGAGACCCTTCTTTCCTTTTATCCCGGATCCTTGTGTGTGACAAGCCACACCTTATGGACCTTGGCCGCCTGACCTATCACGACTATGCCAGTGAGCGCTCCAGACTCCATGAAGAAAAGGACTCTGACACCCGCTATTTTGCGGTAAGCTGTGGTATCGGTTATGATGCTGCCATCTGCGAAGAGGCACTGGCATCCCACTTTAAAAACACCTTAAACCGCCTCGGACTGGGAAAACTTACCTACTTGACCATTGCCTTAAAACAGCTTATATTGACAAAGAGAGGAAATTGTACTATTACATTAGATGGTAAGGAACCTTTCGAGCTGAAAAGCTTCTTATTTATAGCAACCATGATTCACCGTTTCGAGGGTGGCGGCTTTATGTTCTGTCCGGATGCCGATGCGCAGGACGGACGCTTTAACCTTTGTGCGGTCGGTCCGATTGCGAAGCTGCGGATACTCTTTGCACTGCCGTCTGCGTTAAAGGGGCAGCATTACCGCTATCCGCACATCTATCCCTATGACGGGGCTTCGGTTCACATCGAAGCAGACCGCCCGTTCTGGGTTCACACCGATGGAGAGGTCTCCAGGAAGAGCAGCTCCATCACAATTGAGTGTTTACAAAAGAAGATTCATCTATTAAAATAGGAATGTTTCTTTGTAGACATGAGGAGGAAATGAGGAAATTATGAAAAAGTTTTATGAAAGGTATAAGCATGCGATACCTCTTATTGTGTATGCATTCATATACCTGAGCTGGTTTTCGTATCTGGAACGTACCGTACAGAACCCGCAGACGATCATCCATATGAAATGGGATGATATGATTCCGTTTTGTGAGGTATTTGTTATTCCATATTACCTATGGTTTGGTTACGTTTCCATTGTTGTACTGTACCTATTATTCAAGAATAAACAGGACTATTACAGGGCTTGTACTTTTCTTTTTACCGGAATGACCATTTTCCTGTTAGTCTCTACCCTCTGGCCGAACGGACATCACCTTCGTCCCGCAGTAATGCCGAGAGATAATATTTTTACGACAATGGTTGCCGCCCTTTATAAGGCAGACACTCCGACAAACCTCTGGCCGAGCATCCACGTATATAATTCCATCGGTGCCCACCTGGCGGTTACTCATAATGAGAAGCTGCGAAAGAACAAAGTGATTTACTTCGGATCATTGATCCTGTGTATTTCCATTATTCTTTCTACTGTATTCATCAAGCAGCACTCCTGCTTTGATGTCATTACCGGTATTCTGATGGGTGCCATCATGTATGTGATTGTTTATCAGCTTGATATTATTTCGATCTATCAGACACGGCAGGCAGCCAGACGCCAGCGGATGCGCGAGGTATAGACTGTTGTTATATTCTGTATTCTGCAAAATATGTAGTCGTTGCCTGATACAAATATCCAAAAGCAAAAGAGTATCTGCAGAAGATAAAATTCTTCTACAGATACTCTTTTTTTATTATGTATTGTTATTTGTCTGCCTCAATCGGAAAATGAACGGTAATTTCAGTTCCCTTTCCGATTTCACTCTTTAATTCCAGCTTACCGTGATGATACTGTACCGCATGCTTCACGATGGAAAGTCCAAGACCGGTACCGCCGGAGGACTTGGAATGACTCTTATCCACGCGGTAAAAACGCTCAAATACTCTGTCCTGATGTTCCGGTGCAATTCCAATTCCGTTATCCTTCACACAAAGAACAGCTTCTTCGTCCTTCCGGTCAACCATAATCTCAACCTTTCCTCCCGGCAGATTATACTTAATGGCATTATCACAAAGATTATATACAATCTCATACATAAGTCTGCGAACACCATACATAATCGCGTTTCTACCTGAAAGAGAAAGGGTAATATCTCTTGCACCTGCTGCAGATTCCAGATTCTGCCCCACTTCCTCCGCAATATCCATAAGGTCAAATTCCTCACAGGGAAGTTCATTTCCTTCATCTAACTGGGACAGACGGATGATGTCCTCAATAAGCGCCACAAGGCGTGTTGCCTCCTTCCGGATGTGGCCGATAAACCGTGGCATATCCTCCGGCTTTACCATACCGGTTTCAATCAGATCCGCACTTCCGATAATTCCCTGAAGCGGGGTCTTTAATTCGTGGGAAACATTCGCGGTAAACTCTCTCCGGTTCCTCTCTGCATATTCCTGTTCCGTGATATCAAATGCCAGCATAACTGCACCAAGCACCTTCCCGGCAGATTCAATCCGGCTGATATCCAGCTGGTATTCCCTTCCCATTCGTTCGACCCGGATCTCACTGTGCCCCTCTTCAAAGGTTTTTTCAATAGCAGCACTCAATGTCCTGCTCCGGTCCAGTCTCAGGAAGTCATGTCCGACTGCTCCCTGTGTATCACTGCCAAAAATATTTCTGGCGGCAGGATTAATACTTAACACAATTCCTTTATTATCTAATAATACCAGACCTTCCTTCATGCTCTCTGTAATCTGATTAAACTCGTCGGTCTTTTCTTCCAGTCTGCGAAGCTGTTTTGAAATTTCACCGCTCTGCCGGTTAATCCGGTTAAGCAAAGGAGAAATCTCTTCATAGGTTTCATTTTCCAGCGGCCTTTCCAGATCCAGATTATTCAGCGGCTCTACAATCCTCTTGGAAAGCCGGCTTGCAAGCACGCCGGAAAGGATCAGGGCTCCAATAATGATAAATATAATCGGCTGCAGTATACCGAGAACCAGAAGTCCTGTTGTTGCATATTTTGCGGAAATACGCAGCACCGTTCCATCCTCAAGACGTTTGGCATAATATCTGGTCTTTTCCATCAATGTTGCGGAATACCGGGTTGATTCACCAATCCCCTTTTCAAAAGCAGTCTTTACTTCAGCACGATCCTTATGATTCTCCAATTTCTCATTTCCTGTTTCTGTATCATAAAGAACCGTTCCATCTGTATCAATCCAGGTCAGCCGGTAATGATCAGACTGCAGCTGCTCTAAATAATCCACGCCATCCTTTCTAACAGAAACAGACGCCAGATTCAGTTCATCCGTCAGCTGCCCCTTCTGGATGTTTCCAAAATACTCATAAAATACTCCCAATATAATTGTCAGGCTGGCAAGCAGTACGGTCGCAGCGACAATTATAATCGATTGAAAGATTTTCTTTGTCATGATTTAGCCTCCAGACGGTACCCTACATTACGTACCGTTTCAATCAGTTCTCCGTAGTCCTTAAGTTTCTGCCGCAGCGTCCGGATATGCATATCCACGGTACGGGTATCCCCGCAGTAGTCCATTCCCCAGACCTCATTAAACAGCTGGTCTCTGGTAAATGCCATGCCCGGATGTGACAAAAACAGCCGGAGAAGCTCAAACTCTTTATAGGTCAATGTAATTCTTTCTCCATCTATGGTTACAGTGTGTTCATCGATATTTACAATCAATCCGCCGGTTTTAAGCAAATGCTCTACCTGATGCGGCTGACATCTGCGCAGAACCGCTTTCACACAGGATACGAATTCCATTACACCGAACGGTTTCGTAAGATAATAATCCGCACCCAGGTCAAGTCCCTGAATCTTATCATATTCCGCTCCCTTTGCCGTTGCCATAACAACCGGAATTTCTCTGGTTTCCGGATCCTCCTTCAGCTTCTGCAAAAGAGTGATTCCATCAATTCCGGGAAGCATTACATCCAGCACAACAAGCTCCGGCTTCTGATTCTTTACCTCCCTCAGAAAGGAGGTTCCATCCTCAAAGCCCTTTGCTTCATAGCCTGTGGACTGTAATGCATATACCTCGATATCACGAATGCTTGCATCATCTTCTACACACCAAATCATTTCTATTCCTCCTTATGGACTCCCGTAACGGAAAAGATCACCCATTTTGCAATATTTACTGCGTGATCCGCAATACGTTCATAATATTTGGCAATGATCAGCAGATCTATCGCATATTCACCGTCCTTCGGATCATCCGCAATTTTCCGGATCAGATCTTCCTTCACACGGTCAAAATACCGGTCTACAATATCATCATCCTTAATCACCTTTTCCGCTAACATTATATCACGTTTTACAAACGCATCAACGCTTTCGGTCACCATACCAATGGATGCCTTCGCCATTTCAGGAAGCAGAATATCCTCCTTCCGATCTTCTTCCTTAAGGAAGCAGATGATTTCAGCAATATCCTCTGCCTGATCCCCGATCCGTTCCATGTCCGTAATCATCTTAAGAGCTGCGGAAATCTGACGAAGATCCTTTGCTACCGGCTGCTGCTGCAGCAGAAGCCGCAGGCACATCGATTCAATTGTACGCTCCTTCTGGTCAATCTGGGCATCAATCGGTGCAATCTGTACTGCCAGAGATTTGTTTCCTTCTGCAAGTGCACGGGATGCCAGTTCAATTACTTCTTCACATAAGGCTCCCATTTCAATCAGCTCTTTGTTCAATAATGCAAGCTGTTCATCAAAATGACTTCTCATCATCCAAACCTCCCTGTTATATAATCTTCCGTTCTCTTATCCACAGGATCGGAGAACATTTTTTCCGTATCCCCATATTCCACAAGCTCGCCCAGCAGGAAAAATGCAGTGCGGTCCGAAATACGCACAGCCTGCTGCATATTATGGGTAACAATAATAATGGTATATTTTTTCTTCAGTTCTTCAGCAAGCTCCTCGATTTTCAAGGTGGAAATCGGATCAAGGGCGCTGGTCGGCTCATCCATCAGAAGTACTTCCGGTTCTACAGCAAGCGCTCTTGCAATACAAAGTCTCTGCTGCTGCCCACCGGAAAGTCCTAACGCATTCTTCTTAAGACGATCTTTCACTTCATCCCAGATTGCTGCACCACGTAAAGAACGTTCCACAATATCATCGAGCTTTGCTTTATTCTTTACCCCATGCGTACGCGGTCCATAGGCAATATTATCATAAATACTCATCGGGAACGGATTCGGCTTCTGGAATACCATTCCGACCTCTCTTCGCAGATCATTTACATCCACATTTGGAGCAAAAATATTCCGCTCCTTGTATTTAATTTCTCCTGTGATTTTTACATCCGGAATCAGATCATTCATACGGTTGATGGTCTTTAAAAAGGTGGATTTACCACAGCCGGACGGACCGATCAATGCGGTAATGCTTTTTTCCGGGATCTCAATATTAATATCTGTCAGTGCCTGATGGCTTCCATACCACAGACAAAGATCATGTACCGTCATAATGTTGTTCATTACTTACATATCCTTTCTCTTTTTGAAATACTTTCCAACCAGTACTGCCGCAAAATTGATGAGCATGGTGAGAATCATCAGAATCGCCGCAATTGCAAATGCCACTCCGAATTCTCCCTGTTCCTTTGCATATACATAAAGAGCTACTGTCAGTGTAGCTCCGGCACTGCCAAGTCCTTTTACGATATTATTAAGTGCATGGGCAAAGCCGGCGGTGAAAAGCAGGGCTGCGGACTCTCCCAGAATTCGTCCAACCGACAGAATACATCCGGTAATGACACCATCAATACATCCGGGCAGTACTACGGTACGGATCACTCTCCATTTACCCGCTCCCAATCCGAATGCGCCCTCACGGTAGCTTTGCGGAACAGTCTTAAGACTCTCCTGGGTAGTACGCATGATCGTTGGAAGGTTCATAATTACCAGTGTCAGGGCACCTGCCAGCAGGGAAGTCTTCATATTCAGGAACTGGCAGAAGAACAGCATGCCAACCAGTCCATAGATAATAGACGGAATACCGGACAGGGTTTCTGCCGCATATTCAATTACGCTAACCAGCTTCTTATTGGCTGCATACTCGGTCAGATAAATTGCCGCCCCTACACCAAGAGGCAGAACAATCAGCAGGGTTGCAAGTACTATATAAATTGTGTTCAGGATATCCGGCAGAATTCCGATACGGTCCGTCAGATAACTTGGTGATGTAGTCAGCAGCTCGAAGGAAATATTGGGAAGTCCCTTAATAAACACATATCCGATCAGGAAGAGGACAAGGAGAGCAGTGAGTCCTGCACAGATCCACATCAATATTTTCATCATCCAAATATAAAACACACGTCTGTGTGTCATTCCACCATGTTTCATCTCAAGCCTCCTTATCCCGTTTCAGGAAAAAGTTTAAAGTTGCATTAATCAGCATAATGAACAGGAACAGTACCAGTGCAATGGAAAACAATGCCTGTCTCTGTAAGCCTGATGAATAAGACATTTCACTTGCCACTGCTGTCGTAAGGAACCGGACGCTTTGGAACAGCTCCGGCATGTTGGGTACATTTCCTGATACCATCATGACTGCCATTGCTTCTCCGATGGCTCGTCCCACACCCAGTACCACAGCTGCGGCAATACCACTTTTTGCAGCCGGAACCGATACCCGGAAATAGGTTTCCACAGGCGTGGCTCCAAGAGCAAGAGAAGCATCCTCATACTCCTTCGGTACTGCTTCAAGACTTGTCATGGACACCTTAATAATGGAAGGCAGGATCATAATAGCTAATACAATAATGGCTGCCAGTAGGCTTGCTCCATCCGGGACATGGAACAGCTTGCGGATCCCCGGCACAAGCACCTGCATACCCACAAGACCATATACAACAGAAGGAATTCCGGCAAGGAGACTTACTGCGGATTCCATAACGTTGCGAACCTTCTTCGGTGCCACCTTTGCCAGATATACTGCTGTGAGGAACCCCAACGGAACTCCCAGCAGAATCGCTCCTGCGGTTCCATAAACACTGGTCAGAATAAACGGCAGAATCCCATAGGAAGGCTCTGCTGCCGTGGATGCCCATGCTTTACCAAACAGAAAAGGAATAAGTCCGATCTGTCGGATGGCCGGTATGCCGGAGATGATCAGATACACTGAAATCAGCAGCACACAGCCTACTGTAATCAATCCAAGCACCAGGAAAAGCCCGTGTATGAGGTTTTCAAAAAATTGCTTCTTTTTCATGTTATTCACCTGTTATAATTAATTTCTCCACTGTTATTAAATGATATAACGTAATGATATCCAGACAGCAGCCCGGATGTCTCTCCTTAAGATGTCATGCTGTCTGGATGTCAGGTTTGTTTCTCTTTGCTGCTTAGCCACATCCGGTTTAATGTTTAATGTATAAATCCGATTTTATTATTCTGAGCCGGATTCCCTGATATCTTAGTTTGCTGCTACTGCTCCGGCTTCGGAAATAATACTTGCTGCATCAGCAGAAGTGATGTAGTCGAAGAACTTCCGGGCAGTTGCGGATAACGCCACGCCGTCCTTGGTTACCAGTACGAATGGACGCTGGATGACATAAGAACCGTCTTTTACGGTATCTTCCGCAGGAGCCACACCACCTACGGAAAGTGCTTTTACACTATCCTTTACAGAAGCAAGGGAAGCATATCCGATTGCATCCGGGTTCTGGGCTACGGTTGTGATTACATCACCTGTAGAGGTTAATTCCTGACGGTATACACATGCATCTTCGGTTCCGGTAATGGATTCGAAGCCATCTCTTGTACCGCTTCCTGCCTCACGTCCGATCAGAACGATTTCTGCATCATTTCCGCCGACTTCACTCCAGTTTTTAATTTCGCCCTTATAGATCCTGGCGATAGTGTCAATGTCAAGATCAGCAACAGGATTTTCCGGATTTACGATAATTGCAATTCCATCATAAGCAAGTACTGTCTGTGTTAAGCCTTTTGCAACCTCTTCATCCTTTAAGTTTCTGCTGGAAAGTCCGATATCACATCTTCCTTCCTCTACTGCTGTAATACCTGAACCGGATCCTGTTGGATTGTAGGTAAAGGTTACTCCATCATTCTGTGCCATGAAGGATTCTCCCAAAGCACCGATCACCTTCTCCATGGAAGTAGATCCATCGGTAGATACGGTTCCGTTGTCCTCAGTTGTCTGTGCAGGTGCTTCTGCTTCTGCAGTCGTGTCTTCTGCAGGTGCTGCCTCTGTTGTTGTCTCTGTTGTTGCCTCAGCTGTAGTTTCGGTTGCGGTATCCGTTGCTGTGGTTGTGTTAGATCCACATCCTGCCAGGAGTGCTGCTCCTGCAAGAGCCATAACAAATACACTTAATTTCTTTCTCATAATAAATCTCCTCTCGGTTCACCTTTTGTTTTGATTCCGGTGATGTTTTGTTTGTTTTGATCTTATGTATCTCATCATAAAGACTGCTTGTAAAATGAAAAAGTGTGCTTATGTAAAATGTTTGTCAAGGCCGGAAAAGGAAATGTAAAAGGCAGAACCCATTTCTGAGTTCTGCCCTATTCAGTACCGTTGGTTTCTATACCACCACTCTAGCGTACTTGTCATAGTACATCTTCGCCTGTTCTCTGGTTAATGAAAACCAGCGAACCAGCTTTCCAACAATGGTTTCCTCTGTCCTGTGCTCTTCCAGGTTTTCAAGAATCATCTGTTCTATTCCCTGTTCTATTCCCTGTTCTATTCCCTGTTCTATTCCCTGTTCTATTCCAATTTCCACGCCTTCCTCACGGCCAATAGCCCTTTCCTCTGCCCGTAATTCTCTTATTGCCTGACACATATTGTATCCCTCCTTTGCATCATTGTGGTTCATAAAGTTATTCCTGTTCCTCCATAACTCCGACATTCCCAGAAATTTGACAATCATCTCAAATGTATCCTCTGACAGATTCTGATATTCAGCCGAATTATCGATCAATTCTTTCAGTTTTTCTTTATCCTTACGATAAACAAGTGCCTGAAAAAACTGCTTCAATTCCGTATGAAACACTTGAAAATCCTGCTGTTCATTGATACAGTACAATCTCATTTGGTAATCCGAAAAATTTTTCTTTTCTTCACTCTCGTCATCAATGCAAGTCATATCAGACAGGCTCCTTGGGCCATCCCATTCCTTTTCTCCGTGATATAAACAAACTGTATATACCGGTAAAAGTCTGTCCCTTTTCCTGATGCCGCACAGCTTCTCCGGACCTCGAAGTGTCTCCTTCTTTATCTTATACGTTTCCTTCAGATTATTCAGCTGCTCCTGATAGTCCAGAAAATCATATTCCATGCATCGTAAGGGCATCGTATAATCCACAACACTCTGATTCTCTAATGCGAATATCCGGAATTGACCGTTCTGTCTGCTTCTCATCTTTAAATCACGATATCGTCTTTGGACTATTCTATATTTTCCTTGCGACTTTCGTTCTATTTTGCTTTGATCTGCTTCTAAGCTTCCCTCTGTTTCAAAATAGTCTCCCGCTTCCCGTTCCAGTGATTTCGGATCAATCATTTGCTTTCCGTCAAACATAATACCATTCATCAAATCAGCAAATCGTTCCCTGTTACTGAGATACCTGCCCATCAGTCCATCATATTTTCCCACTTTTCCTCCTTCTGCAGGAAAAACAGCAATACACAGAACCGGAAGAATACATGCTCTCATCATATACAAAATCACTGTTTCTAAAATCTCCTGCCTATTCTTATATTGTTTTGGAAATAAGCATAGATTCTAGAAATGCAGCCTTGATTTTCGAATAGTTTCCTAATTTGAAAATGGTAACGAAATGTTCCTTAATGAATTTTAGATTTCGATTCAAACAATTCTGTCATATGCTTAATCTGATTTGTAAGTTCAATATAACAGAATATTTGGTAGATTTCAACATGTTTTTTCAAAGAATTGCAATTTCTTTTGGTAGTTTGTTACTGTTCATACAGCAGCCAGACACTTGCTGTCAGGCTGCGTAAGAACATGACTCAGGAGTGAGCAGGCTCCTTTTAAAACAGCCACACAGAATGTGGCACATCAAGCTTATCCGTCAAAAATTTAAAGCAGTTCTGTGAAATTTTTCATTGTAGTCTGGATTATATTGTAACCGGAAAAACGACCGATGCGATATTGTCCCAGATACCAGATACCATTGTTCAGATTTTATATTCTGATGATAAAGAAGAACTTGACCGTCTAAACCGATATCTTCAGATTTATGTAGAACTAATGAACCATGCTAAAAAGTAAATAAATATACCATATATCATGCCGGATTTATCCGGCACCAATTTAAAAGGCAGAACCCGTTTCTGAGTTCTGCCCTTATTATTGCTTCTATATTTATATAATTACATAGTACGAGTCTTCACTCCACTGATTTGTTATGATATTTGTCCTTTCTATCTATACCATTACTACCGAATACTTATCAAAATATGCTTCTGCCTGTTCTTCACTTAATGCAAACCGGCGCCTCAGTTTCCCGACAATGATCTCTTTCGATTTGTTTTCTTCCAGGTTGTCGAGTATCATCTGCTTGATTCCTTGTTCTAGTCCTCTTCTCTCATACTGGTCAAATAATTCACACACTTTTATTTCCTCCTCTTCTTCAATTCCCCTATCCTGCATTATAGAAAGGGCATCCTCGACATTTTCATCCCCGGATAAAACACATAAAAGTTTAATCAATGCTTCCTTATGTACAATCTTCTGATCAGAACGATAACTGTTTCCTTCAGCCAGATAATCAACCACAATACGCATATCACTTTTAAATAATCTTCGTGTTTCTTCCGGCAAATTTCTCATTTCGAAAACATGCAGCCTCAGATCATCTGTAAATCTAAGTACTTCATCGGGTGCATTTTTATTATGAAGCAGTTCATGCAGACTTTCCCTGCAGTTCCATCTTCTTTCACCCCAGTACAGGATCAGTTCAATTACTGGGAAAAACGCTTTCTTTTTGCTCTTATACTGTTCCCGATAAGCCCCTCCAACATAACCCGCTTTTCGAAAAAGCATTTTGGCATCCACTTTACTTTGATTTGCAAACAAATACATTGCCTTCACACGCCCGGAATCCATCTCATACTTTCCCATGTCTTCGATCTGACTATGCAGCTTATCCGATCCCTGATACAGCGTTTCTGTAGGTGCCGCCAAAAGACTGTTCTCTTTCACCCGGTATTGTCCACCATACAAAAAAACATTCAGCAGGTCAGCTGCAACATCCGGATATGCTTCAAACTCCTTCATCACCAGATCTTTCGTGTCCTTATTCTTCATCCACCCTCCCCTGCAGGAGTCAATGCATTCTCTTCGGATCCAATTTAAATTAAAATCGGCATTTACAGATCTGCTTATAATCTCCTGCTTATTCTTCTATTGTTTTTGGAAATAAGCATAGATTCTAGAAATGTGATATCATTCAAACTTCATTTCTGTTGATTTTGATATACGGATATAATGGTAACGAAATGTTCATTAATGAATTTTAGATTTTGATTCAAACAGTTCTGTCATATGCTTAATTTGATTTGTGAAATCATCATAGCAGAAATCAAGATGTGCGGCAATATATTTTGGTAAAAATTAATAATTTTCTGTGGTTATCTCCAATAAATCATGTTATATTCCGTCATTATGTACAAAAGATGACCGAGCAATCTCCCCACTATCGCGGTATCTCCAAGTAAAAACCCAGACTCTGAAAACGCCTGAACAATCTGAATTGTATGAGTAAAGTCTCACTTTCCGATTGTCCAGGCTTTTCTTTAGTTAAACCCAAAAAACTTTTGGCAGATCTTATATCCTTCCACGGAAATCATGCGGCCGCCTTTACCAGGGAGATTCATGCACTGGCCTAAGAGTCCGAAGCGGAGTCTTTTATATAGCACCCAGTCCTTCTTCTTTAGGTACTCCCAAAGTTCCTGCTTCTTCTGCAGGTTTTCTTCTGTACCGGAACGGATTAAGAGAATCGAGGAAATCGTTGTAATGATATCCAGATAGCTTAACATGTAACGGTATCTCTTCTTATTGGAATTCACCAGAGAGCGGTTCTCAACCATATAATCGATCATCAGCTTATTTACACGGAGCTGCTGGTCAATACGGCTGATCATCACACTTTCATGTACGGACTGGTCTTCTCTTCCAATATAATAACGGTAGAAATTCACATCCATATAATACATATTCCGTACAAAGGGAAGCGGCTCGAATACATAAATGTTATCCACATAGAACGTATGCTCCGGAAGCTGAATTCCACATTCCCGTAACAGCTTCGTACGGAAAATGACGGAATGCATGAGGATATACTGTCCCTTGTGGAAATGATGCACATCATCCCAGGTAAACATCTGGTCCACCGGGAGTGCGTGGCGATAACGCATCACCTTCCTGCGCTTCTCACCAGCCTTTTCATAAACAAAGTTGCTGATCAGCATATCCAGTGTGGTCTCACCGCCGGTAAGCTCATGGAGCTTTGCAAGAATCTGCCGGTATACCTCTTCCTTAACCCAGTCATCGCTGTCAACCACCTTAAAATACAAGCCTGTGGCATTTGCAATTCCTGTATTCACGGCCGAACCATGTCCCCCGTTTTCCTTATGGATTGCCTTCACGATCGTCGGATACTTTTCGGCATAGCCATCAGCAATCTCTGCGGTACGGTCCTTCGAACCGTCATCAATAATCAGAATTTCAACCTCTTCTCCACCAGCAAGAAGTGACTCAATACACTTTTCCATATATGCTTCGGAATTATAACATGGTACTGCAAACGATAATAATTTCATGTGCCATCCTCCAGATAATTTTGCACTGCTGCCATTCATTTCCAAGCCTTCAGCAGCAGATACTTCAGGCCGTACTCAATTAACCCTCTTCCAGAAATGCCTTCAGATATGCCTTGTAGGCTGTTGGAATCGGATATCTTTCCCGTGCCTCCTGCTGCTCTACGAACACCAGAGAATCCTCTGGATTTCCGGTCGTTTCTGCCAATTCATCCACCTTCACCGCATAGCCAATCATATGCCATTCCTTATGGGAAAAGATATGCCTGCTTTGACTAAGCGGTTCAATCCGCAGCACGGATAAGCCCCTTTCTTTTAAAAATAATAATACTTCATCCTGTGAAAGATGTCCAGTAATGCTTGGGAACTCATACATTCCTGCAAGGAGACCCTTTTCCGGCCGCTTTGTCAGCGCTGCTTTCTTATCATCCTTGATAATCAGAACCGTTTTATCCTCGATCACCCGGGCCTTCTTCGGAGGCTTACAGGGAAAATCCGTCTCACGCCCTTCCCTATGTGCCACGCACAGCTCCTTCCATGGACATTCCCCACACTTTGGTGCTCCATTCGGCGTACAGACCATGGCTCCAAGCTCCATCAGAGCCTGGTTAAAATCTCCCGGCCGGTCTTCGGGCATGATCGCAAGAAGCTCCTCTTCAATTCCGTTCCGCACAGACTGCTGCATGATATTCGCTGCATCTGCACGCAGACGTGACAGAACCCGCAGTACATTTCCATCTACTGCAGGTCTTTTGATTCCGAACGCAATGGAGCTGATGGCTCCCGCTGTATAGCTGCCGATTCCCGGCAGGGAAAGGATACCTTCATAGGAAGGAACCATTTCACCGCCATACCGGTCAACCAGTATTTCCGCTGCTTTTTTCATATTACGGACACGGTTATAATAGCCAAGTCCCTCCCAAAGCTTCAGGAGCTTTTCCTCCTCTGCCTGTGAAAGGCTCCGGATATCCGGCAGTGCCTTCATAAAGCGGTCGTAATAAGGCTTCACGGCTTCTACCCTTGTCTGCTGCAGCATAATCTCAGACACCCATACATGATAGGGTGTCGGTTCTTCTCTCCATGGCAGAATCCTTCGTCCACGGTCATAAAATGCAAGAAGCGGTTCCACACACTGCTTCAAAATTTCGTTCTCACTCATTGATTGCTATCCTGTCTGATTTATTACAATCGTAACTGTTCGGTACCCTCACAGTTACAAACGATCCTCTTTCTTCCATATTCAACCCATTTCTATCTATGGGCCTTATCCTATGGGTCCTTATCCTATGGGTCCTTATTCTGCCCGGCTTTCTTTTTATAGGGCACTCTGGCAGACGGCACCACCTGGGATGCCAGCTTCGTATGTACTGCCTGATCATCAAAGAAAATCTGCGCTCCAAATGCCTTCAGCACATCACTCTTTGAAATTCCTCCCAGGAAAAAGGCTTCATCAATCCGCACGTTCCATGCGCGCAATGTACGGATCACCCGTTCATGCGCCGGTGCACTTCTAGCAGTAACAAGTGCCGTCCGGATCGGTGCCTGATCCTGCGGAAAGTCCTTCTGGATATCCGAGATGGTTTTTAAAAACTTGGCAAACGGTCCCTGATTCATCGGCTGGTTCGCCCTAAGTCTTTCATTCTCTTCAAAGGCTTCCAGGCCCTGTTCCTTATAAAGCTGCTCCGATTCATCCGAAAACAGGACAGCATCCCCATCAAATGCGATCCGGATCTGTGAAAGCGGTTCCGCATTTTCTCCCACCGTCTGAATCCGGTCACAGCAGATAATCCCGGCAGCAATTCCGCTGTCAATCGCTGCCTGTACATCCGCTTCATCCGCAGACAGATAAAGATCGGTGTGAAAGGCATTTAAGTACGGCGCTAACGATGCTCCGCTTGCCAGTACTGCTCTCGAAATCTGCAGCCCGTAATGCGCAATGGAATTAAATACCCGCAGTGAGGTGTCCGGGCTGTTATGGGACATGATGATGACCTCCACTCTGCCCTCCTGCCCCGGAATTTTATTAATATTAAGAAGTGCTTCAATCAGCCGGAAGCCATTGCCCGGCATCAGGTAATCCTTCTCATGCTCTACCTGATACCGGCAGTAAGCCTCCACCCCCTGCGTTTCAAACAATTCATTCTCCACGGACAGATCAAACAATGCCCGCGAAGACACTCCGATTACCAGCCGATGCTCCAAATCATATGCCATCATGTACTCCTTCCTGATTTCACCACTGTTTCTGTTTCAGGCTTTTCAATTCCCTCATCGGAATTAAAATCCAGTCACTATTAAGCAGATCAGCTTTCATATGGTACAGGTACACTCTGACTCTGGGGCTTCCTTCCGCATCCGGCGGTCTTTTACCTGAGCCGGTTACATTCATACCGTTCCAGGGTCAGAAGACAATTCTTCAACTCTTCATAACGGTCTTCAAGGTTTCCGTCCTTGATCTCCAGATCGACGGAAAGTGCCATGGTATTAATCATATCATCCGTAACCCGTGCATGCAGTCCATGGAGAATATTCAGTCTTTCTTCAAAAGTATCTGCCTCCAGAAACTCAAGTACCATAGGATCAATATTTATTTCTTCTGCTTCCTGCTGATTGTTCTCCTGTACCGGTTCAAACCGGTATTGCTGCCGGATATCCGGATACTTCGTACGGTCTACCATCTCCGTGAACATCAAAAGGGGACGCGCATACACCTGATGATCTCCATACTGCGCCTCATAAATCACCAGCTCTTCTCCCGTTTCACTGTGCTTTGCGATGGCAATTACCCGATACAGATTTCCTTTAAAATGACGATAAAGCTGTCCTGCCTGTGGTCTCATCTGTCAGATCCTCCATTCAGATATATATATTTAAGTATAACCCTGTTTGGAGTTCTTGTCATTCTTTTGCTATACTTTTCCATTATCCGAATAAAATTTTACTCCAGCCTTTACTTTTCTTTACAGAAAGATATAGGTAATTACCCCTTCCATTTTCTCTCTCCTGATCTGCAAAAGCTCCTCCTGCAGCTGCTCCTGTTCTTCCTGCTGCAGATTTCCGATCCCACGATGATGAATGGTCATGGTATAGCTTCTGTTTTCTTCTTCATCAATCACCTTCGTCATGGTAACGCCGCTGTTTGAATACCCCTCTTCATTCAGGAAAAACCGCACCTCCTTCACATATTCTGCTTCTATCTCACGGTAGTACTTCTCCCGTTCCCTGCGTTCCACCTTTTCACTGCTGTGTACTGTTCCGGAAATACAGAATACAGTAATTCCGATTAATGCCAGTGCACTGACGGTTATAATTACTCTCCTTGCTCCTTCTCTCATGATGACTCCTCCATTCTGATTCTGTTGAATCTGTTTCCCAATGTTTTCTCATTTCCATGATCCCAGTCTATCAGAAGATGTGTCCCATAAATGTCACTCAAAAAGCAAAAAAGCCAGATGATTTCTCACCTGACCTTCTGCCTGCTTATTTTCAATTTATACCTCTATTACTTTTACTTATTTCATCCACTCCTGCGGGCTCTGCGACAGATTATCCTGCTCCTGTCCCTCCACAAGCGCAGATGCCGGAGCATCATCCGGAACCACCCACGTTCTGGCTTCCGGAATCAGAAGAGAACTGTCACAATAGGCACAGACCGTATCATTTTCACCTGCCGGTGCCCCGCAGTTCGGGCATTCTTTATAATATCGTAAGGACGCCTGATGCTCCTTCTTTTTAAATTCATATTCATCCTTCTGCTTCATAGCCTGATAGTACTGGATCATTTCAAGGCAAAAGGCCCGTTCCATCTGGTCGGCTCTTCTGACTGCCCAGCCTTTCCATGAAATCAGCAGTACCGGAAGGAGCCATTGCCCAAAATAAATCATCTGGTCTGCAGCATAAAATGCCCCATCCGTCATGGAAATATTTTCAAAGAAGGGAATCAGAAGTTCATAAAATAGATTCAGAAAGGTTCCAAACATCGCAAGAATCAGCACAACATCAAACACTCCGCTGCAGCGCACCGGCCATGGAATTTTATCCTCATCAAAATGATTCTTATAATACTCATCATTCGTATTAATGAAATAATCCTTCCCAAACATCCATGTCCCGTGATAGCTCTCGACTCCGGAAGGTGCCATTCTAAGCGGATTCTCCAAATTATTATAGGCGCCCCTGTGTGAATGAAAATTCGGGCTCTTATGGGAATGATAGCCTGTGCTTCTATGATAGCTTCTGTGCGATGAGCTGTGATGTGAACTGTGTGAACTGTGGTGGCTTCCGTGATGACTGCCGCTGCTGTGGTGACTTCCTCTTGCCATGACTTTCCGTTTTACCGGCACATACCGGGGCTCCCCCTATGTACCATTTCCTCCTGTCTGTAATGCAAATCAGCTGCTTTATCCGTTTATAACTGGCTGAATACTTCTGTGCGCAACGCCGCATCCGTCTTAAATGCCCCACAGGAAACCGTGGTTGTCGTAACCGTTCCGGGCTTCCGGATTCCACGCGCTGTCATACAGCTATGTTCCCCTTCAATGTGTACCAGCACATCTTCCGTTCCAAGTACCAGCTGCATAATCTGTGCAATGTCCGAAGTGATCCGTTCCTGTAACTGCAGCCTTTTACATACCATATCTGCGATCCGCGCAACCTTGCTTAAGCCGATCACCTTTGTCTTCGGAAGATACGCTACTGAAATCTTCATATTATACATCAGCGCCAGATGATGCTCGCAATAGCTGAATGCATCCATATTTTTCACTAAAACCATCTCTCCGGAGGACGGTTCTTCAAAACACCTGTCAAACATCCGGGCAATCTCTTCATTGGTATAACGCATTCCTTCGAATACCTCATCATACATCCGCGCCACGCGCTCCGGTGTATCCACAAGGCCTTCCCGATCCGGGTCATCCCCAAGAGCTGCCAATATATTTCGAACCGATTCTTCAATCGTACGTTTCTGTTCTTCTGATAAATGTCTGTTTTCCACAATATGCCTCCATGATTACCATTTTCCTGGTTACTGCTCACTCCTGAACAGGCTTCACCTGGTTCTTCATTTACGAATGGCAAAGATCTATCTTATCTTTTTGTTCCGTTTATGCTACAATGGTTTTTGTTCGGGGACAGAACCCCCATTTTATAATAAGAAGGATTTCCAATTATGCTACAGACATTATACCACGTTTCTGAATATAAAGAAGAGTTACTTTATCCCGCTGTCTGCAAAGCCATGGATGCCTTATCCATCGCTGATGACCTGCGCTCCGGTCTTAAGGTCGTCATCAAGCCAAACCTTGTCATGGCGAAAAGCCCGGACTTCCCGGTGACCACCCATCCTCTTGTGGTAAAGGCTGTCGTACGTTACTTACGGGAGCATGGTGTGACTGACATAACCCTTGCCGAAAGCTCCGGCGGGCTTTACAATGCCGAACATATGAAAAATCTCTACCGTGTCTGTGGCATGTCTTCCCTGGAACCGGATATCCGCATGAACATGGACTTTACTGCTCGGACGGTTCCTACCCGTGATGGATTTAAAAACCACAGCTTTCATCTGATCACCCCGATTGTGGAAGCCGATTATGTCATTAACATCTGTAAACTAAAGACACATTCCATGACCGGCTATTCCGGTGGAATCAAGAATCTTTTCGGTACCATTCCAGGTCTTGAGAAGCCGCAGCTGCATTACCGCTGGCCGGATATCGGGGACTTTTCGAATATGCTGGTAGAGCTGGCACAGACTGTCTCTCCCCAGCTTACCATCATCGATGCGGTAGACGCCATGGAAGGAAACGGTCCTACCGGCGGCACCTCCCATCCGCTTAAAATGATTCTGGCAGCCCGTGATTTTTATACACAGGATTATTTTGCTGCCGGATTAATGAAGCTTGACCCCATGAGCATTGTAATGATCCGTCAGGCGGTAGAACAGGGCCTTGCCCATCCTGAAGAGATCCAGCTCGTTGGTGATGCGATCCCTGAGGATCTCACCCCTTTTCAGATACCGGATACCAAAAAGCTTGATTTTTCAACAGCACTCCCGGGCTTTTTGCGTAAGCCTGCGGTATTTGTTATGGGGAGATTATTGAAATCCTATCCACTTCTTAGCAAAAGCAAATGTGTCGGCTGCGGCAAGTGCGCCGAAAGCTGTCCGGCACACATCATCAGAATTAAAGAAGACCGGTCCGGAAGGAAAAGGGCCGTTTTTCAGAAAAAGGGCTGCATCTCCTGCTTCTGTTGTCAGGAGATGTGCCCTATGAAAGCAATTGAAGTCCGCAAGGCCTTGTGATGTGCAGGTGCGGATCTTCTACCCATATCAAACTTAAACCTCCAGTTTTTCCTCTTCTTCGATCTGAACCATTTCCCTGCTTTTTAACAGGAAGTGGTTTTTCTTTGCCCTGAAATAAAAGAACAGGGAAAGCATGGTTCCAAGTGCCCAGCCAACCGGCCATGCACTCCAGATTCCTATACTGCCAAGCTTCGAAGATAAAACTGCCGCAATGCTCACACGCAGAATCAGATCCGTAAACGTTGCAATCATAAATGCTCCCATCATGCTGCTTCCGCGAAGCACTCCATCGGTCACAAGCTTCACCGATACCACAAAGTAGAATGGTGCCAGAATTCTTAAGATCAGAATTCCGGTGTCCATTGCCGGTCCGCTGCTGCTGTCCATAAACAGATAGACCAGCCATCTTCCGGCAATCACATAAAGCAGTACCAGTGGAACACTGAGTGTCCATACCATTTTAATTCCGGCCTTAAAGCCATCATGAATCCTTTCATACTTACCGGCTCCCAGATTCTGCGAGGTATAATTCGAAATTCCGTTGGCCAGTGTGGTAAAGGATGTGATCACAAGGTTATTGAGCTTGATGGCTGCCGCATAGCCTGCTATTACCGATGCACCGAAGCCATTGATGAGGCTCTGGATAATGATGTTTCCGACAGAAACAAAGCTCTGCTGCAGAATACTTGGAATCGCCACCGTGCAGATCTGTAAAAAGATCGGCATGGAAAACCAGACGGCTTTCTTTTCACTCGGAAGTGCTCCAAGATGCCGGAGCACAACCACAATGGCAAGTACGCAGCTGATTCCCTGACAGATAAAGGTTGCCCATGCCACTCCGGCAACGCCCATCGCAAGAAACCTCACAAAAATGTAGTCCATAATAATATTGGCAACCGATGAACACGCCAGAAAAACAAACGGCGTCTTCGAATTACCCAGTGCTGAAAAAATTCCCGTGGCAATATTATAGAAGAAAAGGAATGGCAGTCCTGCAATATAAATCATCAGATATAACCGGGAATCCGCCATGATTTCTTCCGGTGTATGAATCATCGTAAGCATCTTATGACACCCAAAGAATCCAAGCAGCATCAAAAGTGCACACAAAACGGCACCGCTTAAGAGTGTCGTATGTACTGTTGTCCTGACATTATGGTATTCCTTCGCTCCAAAATATCTGCTCACAATGACCGAACAGCCGATGTTACAGCCAAAAGCAAATGCAATAAAAATCAGCGTGATTTCATAGCTGTTTCCAACTGCCGCAAGTGCATTCTCCCCCACGAACTTTCCGGCAATCAGACTGTCTGCAATGTTATATAATTGCTGGAAGATAATACTTCCAAACAAAGGCAGACAGAACCCCCACAGTACCTTCTCCGGTTTTCCTGTGGTTAAATCCTTATTCATCTCTTATCCTTCCCGCTCATGACCTGAGAAGGCTTCACCAGTTTTTCTCATATATATTGACAATCTGACATGTCATGAGCTGTAGTATGTTCCTGATGCAATGGTTACGCTAATATTTCACCGACTATCCTGTTGACTAAGGAGCCGTCTGCCTTTCCTTTGACCTTCGGCATAAGCTCCTTCATTACTTTACCCTTGTCCTTTGCGGAGGGTTCGGTAATGCCAAGAGCCGTAAGTACGGCCTGTACTTCCGCACGGATCGCATCCTCACTCATTTCTTCGGGTGCAAATTCCTGATAAACAGAAAGACGTGCCGCACATGCTTCCCTGATATCCTCACGGTCAGCCGGAGCCAGATCCATGGTTTCCTTCGTCTGACGGATCTCACGCTTTACCACTTCAAATTCCTCTGCCTCGGTCAGATCTGCCCGCTTATCAATAGCCTTGTTCTTCAATGCAGAAAGCAGCATCGAAAGTGCATCCTTACGTGTCTTGTCCTTGTTTTTCATGGCTTCCATCATCTGGGAGCGTACGGTATCAATCATACTCATATTTTCAATCTCCTTTACTTTGCAATCTTTATGGAACAGTTCCATTGTACGTTTCTGATTTTCATTCGTCAAGATACGTCTGTTGTATCAATCCTCATAATACTTAACAGTTCAGCCATGCCCATTCATAAGCTGCCGGATTGTGGTGATTGACTGAACTGTTACTCACAATATTCCTGATAATCCTCTTCACTTGCAAACAACATATATCCACCATTCACATATCCCATATATCCTGCAGTCACTACATATCCTTTCATAACAATACCTCCTGTTAAACTTTCCTGTAACATGTTTTCTACCTTAATTTTCATTTCAGGTTCCTTACAGGTATTAATTTAACAGAAGGTATGTCCCATAAATGTCACTCTGACTTTATTGCAATGCATGGACCAAGCTGCATTTCAGGCTGCCGTACTATAGCGGATAATAATCATTTCAAGCCCGATGTTATCGCTGATTTTTCCTGTTTTAATGGCTTCCTCCGTAGAAACACACTCTTCCAGTGCCTGCCGGATCATACTTTTACTGAAATGGGAAGCCTGCGTCACATATTTTCCGGCAATGAAACCCGGAAGCCCGATTTTCTCCCCGATTGCTTTGTTTCCGTAGCCTTTCTTCACCAGTTCCTTTACCTGCAATAGAAGATTAAACTGTCTCGCAATCAGGAACAGAATCCGCATCGGCGGCTCCTTTAATGCAATCAGTTCATAGTAAAGCTCCAGTGCCTTTTTCTGATTCTTATTGGCAATTGCCTCGACCATATCAAAAATGTGGCTCGTGATTCGTTTGGTACAGATCGCTTCCACGTCCTGTTCCGTAATCACATCCTTATCAAGACAATAGCAGAATAACTTCTCGCATTCCTTATGGATATTCTCCATGTCCGTTCCGGTCTTTTCCAGAAGCAGGTTCAGGGTACGCTCCGAAATATTCTTATTTTCCTTCTTGATCATCTGGAGAATCCAACGCTTCAACGTTGTTTCATCCTGCGTGGCAAACTCCACTGTGCAGCCATTCGCCTGCACAGCCTTAAACAGCTTGCTTCGCTTGTCCACCTCGGTCTCCACGAAAAGGAAATTCACACTTTCCGCAGGGCTTTTCAGATACTCTGCCATCTGCTCTCCACCCGACTTAAACAATCCGCTGTTTTCAATCAGAATCAGTCTCCTGTCTGCAAAAAACGGCATCGTCTCTGCCTGATCGATCACCTCGCCCACCGTAAAATCCTTACCTTCATAATAACTGAAATTCATGGTGTCATCGCCAATCATTGCTTCCTTCAGCTTGTCCTTATACTGTTTGCGTAAGTAAGCCTCCTGCCCGTAAAGCAGATATATTTTTTTGAAATCTCCGGACTTTAAGTCCTGTATCAAACGCTGCATGTGTTCTCCTGTCTGCTGGTCATCCCATATACTTCTACTTTATTTTTAACATGACTGCACATAATTCTGCAATGCCTTTTCAACTACTGCATTCAACGTCTCACCATTCATTTCTGAAATTCGCACAAGTTCCCTATGAAGCTTAGGCTGTATCCGTACATTGAATACTCCTTTATAAACCTTGCATGGTTCCTTTCCAACCTCTTTGCAAAATTCCAGATAATCATCCACCGCCTGATGAAACTCCTGTTCAATATTTTCCACCTGATCGCTGGAAAAATCTACATAATCATCAATTCCATTGATAACGCCTCGTAATTTCCTGACATGTGCATCATAACGTATTAATGTGTAGTAACCCTTATACTCCAAAACATTATCTTTCATTACAATTCTTCCATCCTTTTCTCTGTAAAATTTTACCCGTGAACCTGATGTTTTGCCTTTATTAAATTCTTCAAATCCCATCTTTCCCAATAAATATCGCGCTTCCAAATATTGATAATCCGATGGAATGTTTAAAATCCTTTTCTTTGCTTTTTCATATTTACTCATATAGTACCTTTCTATGTAACTATATGATAGTTACATTTTATTTCTTTCTCTTGAAATTGTCAATTGAATCTATCCATAATTAAGATTTTCTATTAATCTGCAATATACCCTCTCACCTGCACACGGCTCCTATCATTAACCGTCACGGTGATTGCCCCATAATCTTTTGTACAAAACCATGGAACATCTACCTTGTCAAGGCGCTCCAGGGTTTCTTCATGCGGATGCCCGTAACGGTTTCCTTTCCCGCAGGAGATAATGGCAATCTTGGGATTGGCTGCTTTTAAAAATTCTTCTGAAGTGGAATTCTTCGATCCATGATGTGCAACCTTGAGTATGGTCAATTCTGTCTCCGTATGATTTGCCCCCATTTTATTCTGTGGTCTCTTTTCTTCAATCTGTTCCTCTATACTCTCTTCCTCTATACTCTCTTCCTCTATACTCTCTTCCTCTATACTCTCTTCCTCCATACTCTCTTCTTCTCCTGATATTCTTATGACATCCTGCATCTGCGTCACTCCCGGTTCTTTCCAGTCCTGCAGTTCCTGTGTCAGATGCTCTTCTCCTGCTCCCTGCACATCACCGGTAAGAAGCATGGAAAATTCCCGGTAAGTCACAAGCAGTACCATGGAAGTTTCATTGAGATCTTCTGCCCGGTAGCCTTTTGATGGATGTAAGCACTGGAATAGCAATTCACCATCCTGAAGCTGCTGTCCTTCATGCAGGAACTGAACAGTAATTCCATTCTGCCCTGCCAGCTCAACCAGTTCTTCATACCCTTCACTGCGGCACTCATCTGCAATATCCGTAAGCACCAGATTCTCTACCCGGATTCCTTCAAGCTCTGCCTGCTCCAGTAATTCCGCAATTCCATTGCAATGATCACTGTCCGCATGGCTTACAAATACGGCCTTAATCTGTGATGCCCCCTGATATTTCAGAAAAGGAATCATCCGATACTTTCCGACTTTAGAGACTGAGGAGCTTCCTCCATCTGTCAGATAAGAAGCGCCATCCTCCGTCTGCAGGAAAATACAGTCTCCCTGCCCGACATCCAGGAAGGTAACCTGTAATTCCGGTCGTAAACGCCAGGTAAGTATCACTACACCAAGCAAGAGGAAGCCCCAGCAGATTCCTACAGGAATTCCATATGTTGAAATCCACTTTCTACCATGACATGCTATCCTTCTTATTCTTTTATTCTGCATTTCATACTGTGGTATTTCATATTGTGATACTTCATACCGTGGTATATTATATTGCGCCATTCCGTGTTGTGATCTTTCATACTGTGACTTTTCATATTGCAATACTTCATGACATGGCGGATCCTCTTGCAATATTTCTTTTGCGCAGCCACCTCGTCTGTGAATACAGTCCTTCTGATACAGCACTGCCTTACGCTTCGTCCTCCCCAGAGCTGCAATAATAATTAACACCGCCACATATACTGCCAGCTGCCATTTTGCAGGACAGCCCGGCGTCCAGTAATGGTGAGGCAGCTTCTCTGTAAACAGTCCAAGTCTTTCGTATACCATAAGGATCCCTGTAATCAGCCATGCCGCAGGGATAGCAAGCGGCGTGCACAGGAAGGCTGCAAGAATCATCACAATTCCTGCACCCATTAAAATACTCATCATGGGAAGTACAATGAAATTTAAGAACATCGAATAAACCGGAATCTGATAAAAGACTCCCAGATACACCGGAAGCGTCACTGCCATCAGGGCAACTCCTTCAAACAGCTTTTTCCCCTTTCTGACATTGCCAAGAACCGGAAGAATCAGGGATATGCCCAGAACACACAGAAAAGAAAACTGAAAGCCGCTGTGAAAGAGATAAAGCGGCTGTTCCACAAGCACCATAACTGCCGCAACAGCAAGCGCCGTGATCCGGTCATAGGTTCTTCCGAGAATCTGTGCCAGCATTTGCAGCAGAAACATGGCGATTGCCCGGATTGCTGAAACTGCAAAGCCGGTCATCATTCCATACAGAACAATGATCATGGAAGCCAGTATGGCACTTAATTTTATTTTTAATCCTGCTCTTCGTAAAAGCTGATAGAGTCCCATTCCAATCATGGAAATGTGAAGCCCCGAAATAGCAAGAATATGTGCAATGCCATTTCTCTGATAAAGGCCTTTGATTTCTTCGTCTAAGATTCCTTTTTCTCCAAGCAGCATGGTCTTCATTACCGAGGCTTCCTGTTCCGATAACAACGCATCCACTTTACTGCCTGCTTTTCTTCGTAACTGATATAAACCTTCTGCTATTTTATAAAACCTGTCTGATTTTACTTGAATTTCTGCCTGATTAAGGCGAAAAGAGATTCGAAGTATCTGATAATAGAACGGGGCATTGAATTGCCCTGGATTCGTTGGCTGTTGAAAATTTTTCAGCGTTCCCTTCAGGATAACCAGGCTTCCGATTTCCGGTTCCGGGACACCCTCCCTTAAATAACACAGGATATTCTCTGTGGCTTTTGTGTCAGCTGGCTTTTCTGCACATTTCCCCTGTACGAGTAACTGCTTTTCTGCTGCTTCCTCCTGTACAAGTAACTGCTTTTCTGCTGCTTCCTCCTGTACAAGTAACTGCCTTTCTGCTGCTTTCTCCTGTACAAGTAACTGCCTTTCTGCTGCTTCTTTCTGTACAAGTAACTGACCTTCCGCAGCTTCTTCCTGTACCACTGACTGACCTTCCTCTGACTGTCCTTCCACCGGATTGTCTCCTGTAAAAGAAACCTGCTTTAAGTAGACTACCGTTTTATCCTGTCCACCCTGGGTTTTCACTTCTTTCTGATAAACCCTTCCCTGCACAATAACCGTCTGCCCTTCCAGCTCCGGGCAATTCCACGGTTCCTTTCGTGACAGGGAAGTTACAATACAAATCAAAATCACCACTACCAGACACCCCACACTTAAGGGGCGCTTTCTCATTCATTTCCTCCTCTACTCCACAAGATCCAGATTCCGTTCATACGATGGCTGCAGGCTGGCATGATCCTTGAGATCTACCGCTCCCTCCGTATCAATGGTAATCTGTACACGATTCACACTGGACAATTCTGTCAGTGAATTTACAATTGAATAAATCATCACATCTGAACTGACATTATAGGACTTCGTCCAAAAGGATGTATCAAGGTTTACATAACACGTTCCATCTTTTACCGTCACACTTAAGATCTTCGTAGACGGGTTTAACACCGCATAACCGGCTTCATTCTTCTGCGGTCCTAAAAGGAGCTGTTCCACTACAAGCCGCTCCATGGAAATGTTACTGCTGTATACTACATTTCTTTTTACCGCACAAAGCCTTGTTCCATCTTCATTTGCAAAATAAAGCAGCAGTTTTGCCTTCTCATAGGTATTGATTTCATTGCCATCGTTATCAATAAACATATCGGCATTCATTACCCCGATTACATTTCCGTAGGTATCCGTTAGTGGCTCTTCCTTTACCTGGAAGGAAATATGCGCCACACCATCGATCTGGGACAGAGTCCGCACAATTGCCGCCCTGGTCAGCACCTCGGTTGTCACCGGCTGACGGTAATATTCTTCACTGAAATCAAGCAGAAGCTGCTCCTCGGTGATCGATTCGGAAAGCAGCTGCACATTTCCACTTAACGGTGCACGATACTGCAGCTTATCTGCAGGCGCCGACAGCTGTTCCAAAAGCTCCTGCAGCAGGATTTTCTGGTCGGTGGTTTCCGTCCGGTAATCATGGCTCGTAATGGCAGTCTCTTCATTATTCAGGCTGTAAATGTGATATATTTTTCCCGTTTCCTGCTCCTTCTTTCCACAGGCACACAATAAAATCATGGAAAATAATACTGACCAGAACATCACCTTATGAATCCAGCCAGATTTCTGTTTTCCATATGGGTTACCCCTGTGCTGCTGTGTAGCCTCCAGCGGATATTCATATTTATTCTGTTCAAAGACAATCCTTTTCTTTCCCATACCACTATCCATTTCTATCCTACGACAATCCTTTTTCCCATACCGCTATCCATTTCTATCCTAGTTCAAAATCATTCTTTTCCTTTTCTTCCCTGCCATCCAGACTGTGCCTGTTTTCCCTGTCAGGAACAGGTATTGATTCTGTCACACAACTGTCTTCTGCGATACATCAGATCATGCGGCTGCTTTCTGCCGGACATCATGAACCGTTACAGTTCAGCCATGAACCTGCTTACGCCAGCGATCTTGTCAATGGAATCTTCACTGTAAAGACGCTGCCCTCGCCCTGGATACTCTCTACCTTAATCGAACCGCGTAACAGCTGTACGGCGCCCTTCGTAATTGCAAGTCCAAGTCCCGTTCCACCGATTTCTCTCGAGTGGGACTTGTCTACCCGATAGAAACGTTCATAAATATGCTGGATCGAATCCTCCGGAATTCCAATGCCTGTATCCGCAACCTGTACCGTAAAGAACTGATGGTCTGCGTCCAGAATAACATTCACCTTTCCCTGCTCCCGGTTATACTTAATGGCATTTTCAATCAGATTGGTTAAAATCAACGAAAGCTTCACTTCGTCCACTTCTGCAATAATTTCGCGCTTACTGATGAGTGTCAGTTCAATATCCGTTTTCTTGGCAATTGGTCGAAGCCGCCGTAAAATCAGTTCCGTAAGTGCATTGATATCGACGGATGTGATATTTACGGACGCTGCAGACTTGTCCATCTTCACAAGTGCAAGCAGGTCATTGATGATTTTGTCCTCACGCTCAATTTCCTCTGCAATATCTACCATGAATTCCCGGTACAGCTCCACCGGCACATCCTCCTGCGCAATCAGGGAGTCCGCCAGCACCTTCATGGAGGTAATCGGTGTTTTCAGCTCATGGGAAACATTCGCCACGAAATCCTGTCTCGTCTCATCAAGTGCATTCATCCTTTGCAGCACACTGTTAAATGCATCCACGATATGCTCTGTTTCTATGTAATCCGGCACACTGATCGTTTCATTCGTGTAGCCCTCCTGCACCTCACTGATCGCTCCCGATACCCGGTCAAAGGGCCGGATCAGAATTTTAGCCAGGATAATTGCCAGCGCCAGAATACACAGAGCCATAATAATCTCGATAATCAATGCTTTCCGGCTCAGAATGGAAAGCGTCATGGCAATACTGTCGATGGAAACACTGGTCAGCATCACGCCACGTACCACTTCCGTTCCCTCCGGCTGTTCTGGCGTTGCGTTCTGTTCCGAAATGGTCTCCATAATCGGAACCGTAATCTCAATAAACCCGTTCACCCGGTCATAATTTGCCGTATTGGAGCCCTTAAAACACTTAATAACCTCCTCGGAGACAATCGTCTTTCCTTCGCTGAGTCCATAGGTATCCTTCACAATTTTCAGACTTCCGTTAATAATCATCACACGCCCGTTATACAGATTGGAAAGCTGCTCGAGCTCTGCATTAATCACTTCCGATGAACTGTCCGGCAGATAATTATAGGTAATCAGATGATCTGCAATAACCTTCAGCTGATTTTGCACATCAGAAATCCGCACCTTAACGGCACGGTCTTCATAGTTGCTCAGAATAACCTGGTAAATAATCGTACACGGGATAATTCCCACAAGAAAAATAATGATAAACAGACGCAGCTTTAAGCTGCGTCCAATCTTTAATCCTGGAAAAGAAATTTTTGATTTTTCTGACATTACTTCCGATTCCTCACGAATAATAGTAGCCGACGCCCCATTTCGTATGTACATAGCGTGGATTGGACGGATTCTCTTCGATCTTTTCACGCAGACGGCGGATATGAACATCCACGGTACGCACATCCCCCGGATAATCGTTTCCCCAGATCAGCTTCAAAAGACTCTCCCTGCTATAAACCTTGTTGGGATTTAAGACCAGAAGCTCTAACACATCAAACTCCCTGGCAGTCAGGTTCATCTCTCTGCCTGCCACAAATGCCCTGCGGTCATCACAGTAAAGCTTCAGATCCCCATCTTCAATCACCTTGGCTGCTTCCTTCTGCTTCGGGGTTGTTCTACGCATAATGGCCTTGATTCTTGCCTTTACCTCAAGAATGTTAAACGGCTTCGTAATATAATCATCCGCACCGTATTCAAGCCCCAGAATCTTGTCCATATCCTCCCCTTTGGCAGTCAGCATCACAATCGGCACACCGGAAAACTCACGTACCTGCTGGCATACCTCAAATCCATCCTTCTTGGGAAGCATCACATCCAGAAGAATGATATCATATTCTTTACTCTGAATCATGGCAAGTGCCTCCTCACCATCATAGGCACAGTCCACTTCCATTCCATCCTGTTCCAGACTGAACCGGATTCCCTTTACAATCAGCTTTTCATCATCCACTATCAAAACTTTCTTCGCCATTTCCCTTTACCTCAACCGTATCTCCCAACGCTCTATACGGTAATATATGCTTTGATTTTCTGAAACAATCCATCCTTGATTCCGGCCACATTCATCACGCTCTCAATCCGGTCAAAGCTGCCGTGCTCTTCCCGATAGGCAATGATGCTCTTTGCCTTGCTGCTGCCAATTCCGGGCAGGGTACATAACTGCTCCTGTGATGCCGTATTCAGATTCACCAGACAAACGTTCTTCTGTCCGTCCGCATTCTGTGAGTCTGACCCTGCAGTCCCTGAGATTGTGCCTGTTTCTCCGGACTGTGTCATGACATTCTGCAGCGGGAAATCCATTTCTGCGACTTCTTCACGGGTAGGTACGTAAATCTTCTCCCCATCGGATACAAAATCCGCCTGATTCAGGTAATCCGGATCTGCTTTGGCACTTAGTCCGCCTGCACATTCAATCGCCTGATAAATGCGGCTTCCCTGCGGCAGTTCATAAACGCCCGGCTGTTCCACTGCTCCGCAGACATGTACCATTAAGGACACCTTCGCTTCCTTTTCTTCCAGCATCCCTGCACCATGGATACCCACACTTGTATCTGCAGATATACCTGCATCAAAACTCCCTGCATACTCACCTGTCGTCCCGACTTTTCCAGTATCAGATTCTTCCAGTGTATTTCTATCAGAATTTTCCAGCATGAGCTCACCAGACTCCACACTTCTGCCGGCTTCCTGATTCTCTTTAGAATCCCCGGACAAATCAGCCGGATCCTCTTCTATGATCTTCTCCGTATCCTCAAACAGCAATTCCGCTTTTTCCTTACGGCACCCGAACAGCGTACATAGCAGAATCACCGGAATAAGAACCAGAGACCGATATTTTTTCTTCATTGTCATCCTTTCCGATTCCGGAAGGAGCCCTTATAACAATTACTAATTATTGTAATAGAAATTTTCAATATTTACAAGCACTATTCCGCTTTAAAAATGATCATTCCGGCGATGGCAATGATCGCACCGATCACCTTTTTCCACTCAAACGGCTGCTTCTCCACACCAAACCAGCCAAACACTTCAATGATATAAGCAACGATAAGCTGTGAAATAATGATCATCATCACGGCCTTTGCAGGACCTGCGGATTCCATACTCTTAATGACCGTGTACGTGATAAAAGCACCGATTGCCCCACCAAGGAGCATATACTTCGGCTCGATCTGCATCAGCTTCCCGAAGGAGCTGCGGTCGGTAATCAGATACGCAGCAAGACAGACAAGCAGCGCCGTGAACTGTACAAACACATTTGCCATCCAGATACCGGTGCTTTTCGTCACCTGCGTATTAAACACTCCCTGCACGCTCATCAATGCTCCCGAAAGCAGTGCAATAAAAATTCCAATCATATGAATTCCTGCCTTTCTGTCCATCCGGACTTTATCCACAGTATCTCCACATGATTGGAATCTCATTCTTACCTTTTATTCACTTTGATTATCCAGAGCCTGCTGCCGGTAATAATCTTCATCCAGGTATTCCACCTCATCCTCTTCGCCATCTCCGGCCGTATCCTCGATGTAGGTCTCTTCGATCTGCTCACCGGTAATCTGGTACTTGATCTGTTCGGAAAGCGTCTTCAGCTCCTCATTCGCATCTGCACCATTCCAGATCTCTGCAAAAAGTGCCTCCAGCTTCAGCCAGTAATTTCCCGTTTCAAGCATCTTCGGAATCGGAACGGATGTCTCGTATTCCCTGGCAAAAACCTGCAATGCATCATATGGATATTCCATATCCTTCTGCGCCGAAACCTTACCGGAACGGTCATAAAGAATTTCATTGTACTCACAGGTTAAGTATCTTGCAAAATCATTTGCCACTTCCTGATTCGTCGAATAACCATTAATTGCCACACAGTTCGTCACTGAAAGGGAACTGGACGGCTCCTCCTCTTTAAAGGATGGTGTTGTCACAAACCCATATTCATAGACAAAGGTTCCATCCTGCTTCGCCTGCTCCAGGGCAGCAACGGCATCAGAGGTTGCCACGGTAAATACCACCTTCCCCTGCATGAAGTCATTCAGGGTACTCTCATAGCTGATCGCGCTTGTATCAATTGAGAAGAAGTTATTCAGATTCTGATATGCGGTCATACTCTGGATTGCATTCAGATTATAAATGTCCACCTGTTCTGTATCCCAGCCGTTCTCACCGCCCATATTGATGGCATTGCCGATGAAAAAGTAATTGTAGAAAATATCGGTAACATCCCACTTAAATACGGATTCCACCTGTTCCGGTGCATCGTACATATCACCAAAGGTCTGGATATCCTCAATCGTCTTCGGAAGATACTCTGCAATCTTTGCCTCAATCTGTTCTTCTGTAAAAGGAGATTCCTCCTCAACAGCTTCTTCTGTTGTCTGCGAATCACTCCTGTCAGAAGCTGTGTCTGAACGTTCAGACTCTGCAGCTTTCTGTGCATCTCCGGCACCAACACTACTCTGCGTTGCATCTGCACTTCCGGTATCCGAACTACTCTGCGTTGCATCTGCACTTCCAGTATCTGAACTGCTCTGCGTTGTATCTCCACTTGCAGAATCCACGTTCTCCTGCATTTCCTGCGCCGCCGCTTCCTCCTGCTCCTGTGTGAGCTGCGCAACTGCCAGATCCCTCAGATACGTCTTGTTATAAAGCAGGGAACTGGTCTCAAAATAAAACGGATATCCCAGGAGCTTATCCTTATAGGTTGCAGCCGCAAGCCCCTTTCCGATAAAGGTTTCTTCCATGTTTACAGTCGGTTCGACCGGGACTGCCAGTCCTGCCAGATAAGCTTTTTCCAATGCATCATTACTGATCACATACAGATCCGGCACATTAGATTCCACCGAATTCCGGTTGATTGTCTCCACATAATCAAGTCCCGATTCCAGCACCGGCACAATCCTGGCGTCATGTGTTTCGTTATAGGCTACTGCCGCACTGCTTAAATAAGTGGTTAGCGCATCGTCAGTATACCAGAGATAAATACTGTCTTTGTTATGATTGGAAAACAGAGATGAGTCCTCGCTCTGCTCCTTTTCCTTTACGGGCATTCCCGATTTTCCAATCGCAAAAATACCTGCTGCGGCCAGGGCAATGAATAAAATTGCCATGAGTCGTTTCTTCATATATAAACTCCATTTCTACAGACAGCCATCCGGTATCGTTTCCTACCTTCACAGCTGCAATTATCATTACGATTCACATCATTGGCAGAACAATCCACCATAAACCTCTCAGGAAAGAACCTCGTCAATGCTCTGCGTAAGAATACCGATCATCTGATCCACATCCTCCTTTGTAATTACAAGAGGGGGAACAAAGCGGATAATATCAGTTCCTGCATTAATCAGGATCAGTCCCTTTTCCAGTGCTTTATGAATCACAGGTCCAACCGGCACCTTAAAGACAAGTCCCTGCATCATGCCGATGCCACGGCGTGTCTCAATGATATCGTACTTATCTGCAAGCTCATTTAACTTCTCTTCCAGATATGCACCTGTTTTTTGCACATTATCTATTATATGGTTCTCCCCGAATAAATCAAGTACCACATTAATGGCTGCTGCAGCAAGCGGATTTCCACCGTAGGTCGTTCCGTGATCGCCGCTTGTCAGGGAATGCTGTGCAACCTTTTCGGTCATCAGGAATGCACCGACCGGCACACCACAGCCAAGCGCCTTGGCCGTGGTCATAATGTCGGGCTTTACTCCGTACTTCTGCCAGGCATACATAGATCCGCATCTTCCCATTCCGCACTGAATCTCATCGAGAATCAGCAGAATATCCTTTTCCTCGCAAAGCGCCTTGATCTTCTTCATGAATTCTTCTTTAGCAGGATAAATACCGCCCTCGCCCTGTACGGTCTCAAACAGAATCGCGCAGGTCTTGTCCGTCACCTGGCTTAACACACTTTCAAAGTCATTCATTTTTGCAAAACGGATGTTGCCGATCATCGGTTCAAAGGCCTCCCGGTATTTCGGGTTGCCGGTAACGGAAAGTGCACCCATCGTTCTTCCATGGAAGGAATGCTCCATGGCGATAATTTCATGATCGGTTGTTCCATCCTTTAAATACGCATATTTTCTGGCTGCCTTAATCGCGCCCTCAATGGATTCCGCACCGCTGTTTGTGAAGAATACACGGTCCATACCGGATACTTCCTTCAATTTTTTTGCCGCTTCAATCGCCGGAACATTGTAATAATAATTCGAGGTATGAATCAGCTTGTCAATCTGTGCCTTCAGCGCATCGTTGTATCTCTGATTATTGTAACCAAGTGCAAATACTGCAATTCCTGCACAGAAATCAAGATATTCCTTTCCATCCATGTCATAAAGATGAACACCGTCACCATGATCCAACACGATCTGAAACCGGTTATAGGTATGAAGCAGAGCCCGTTCTGCTTCGTCAATATATTCCTTCATTGTTCCCATTATTTTCAGCTCCCTGCTTTTAATTTCCTGTTATTCACTCATCTGTATCCCTACAGTTCTTCCGCATCTCTTACTTTTCATCACTGATTGGATCATCATCCGGAACGATGGCTGTTCCGATTCCGCTGTGGGTAAAGATTTCAAGCAGCATACTGTGAGGGATTCTGCCATCAAGGATATGTACCCGGCTTACCCCATTCTTCACTGCAGAAGTACAGTTATTTAACTTCGGAAGCATGCCTCCGCCAATAATACCTTCCTGAATCAGCGCATCCGCTGCGGAAACCCGGATTCTTGAAATAAAGGAATCCTTATCATTGATGTCCTTATATAAGCCCTCGATATCCGTAAGGAATACCAGCTTGTTGGCTCCGACGGCCTTCGCAATGGCGCAGGCTGCATCATCCGCATTGATGTTATAGGTATCAAAATTCTCGTCATATCCGATCGGTGCAACAATCGGCAGGAAATCCTTCTCTAACATATCAAACAAAATCTTCGGATTTACTTCGGTAATATTACCGACAAAGCCAATGTCCTGTCCCTCGGAATAACGTTTCTCCACCTTTAAGAGTCCGCCGTCCTTACCGCTTAAGCCAACGGCATTCACGCCAAGCTCTTCCACCATGTTCACAAGGCTCTTATTCACCTTATTTAAAACCATTTCAGCAATTTCCATGGTCTCTGCATCGGTCACACGAAGTCCGTTCACGAACCTTGCTTCCTTACCGACCTTGCCTACCCAGCGGCTGATTTCCTTACCGCCGCCGTGCACGATAATCGGCTTGAAGCCAACCAGCTTTAACAGCGTTACATCCTTAATGACATTCTTCTGCAGTTCCTCGTTGCTCATGGCAGAGCCACCGTATTTTACAACGATGATCTTCCGGTTAAACTGCTGAATGTACGGAAGCGCCTCGATCAGAACCTCCGCTTTTTTTAAAACTTCCTGCATATCCTTATCCATGTCATGCACCATCCTTTACTCTCTTCTGCTTCTATATGATAGTAACAGTTCAGCCATGCAGAAATGATTGTGCAAGATGACCGTGGGAGCTTGCTCACTAAGGGCATCTTATACAATCATTTCTATAGGGCGGACGCCCAACATGAAATAAGCTGCCGAAAAGCACGTATATTTGTTAGCCAATTTGTACAATCCGGCAGCTTATGAATGGGCATGGCTGAACTGTTACATATGATAGGTAACCTTCTCCGTCAGCTCCGGTAATCTGCATTGATCTTAACATAATCATAGGTCAGATCGCAGCCCCATGCGGTAGCCTCGGCTTCGCCCATTTTCATATCTGCCAGGATCTGTACTTCCTTCTTTGACAAAATATCACTGGCCTCTTCCTCACTGTAACCGGCATCCCCGCCATCCTTATAAATGAGAATCTTCCGGTCACCTGCCGCATAATACAGCTCCATATGCTCCGGATCAAACTGCGCTCCGGAATAACCAAGTGCACACAGGATTCTTCCCCAGTTGGCATCGTGTCCGTAAACAGCAGCCTTGGTCAGGCTGGAACAGATGACACTTTTTGCAAGAATTCTTGCATTTTCTTTCGTATCTGCATGATATACATGACATTCTACCAGTGCTGTTGCACCCTCGCCATCTCCTGCAAGACGCTTGGCCTGTGTTTCATTTACATAGTGAAGCGCTGCCCTGAACGCTTCATAATCTGCCGTTCCCTCCTGAATCGTGGGATTGCCTGCCATTCCGTTTGCAAGCACCAGCAGCGTATCATTCGTTGAAGTATCTCCATCGACCGAAATCATGTTGTAGGTATCCACAACATCCTCTCTGAGCAGCTTCTGTAAAACTTCCTTTTCAATCACTGCATCCGTAGCCACATAGCCGAGCATGGTACACATATTCGGATGAATCATGCCGGAGCCCTTACTCATTGCACCGAGTGTTACGGTTACACCGCCGATTTCCACCTGTACAGCCAGCTCCTTATTCACGGTATCCGTTGTCATAATTGCCCTGGAGGCATCGGTTCCGGCTTCTAAGGAATCGTTCTTAGCCTCGGCAAGTCTGCTGATTCCTGCCTTGATCCGGTCGATGGGGAGCTGCGCCCCGATGACACCTGTGGATCCGACAAGTACGGCATTTTCCGGAATGCCAAGCACCCTGGAGGCCTCCTTTGCCGTTTCTTCACAAAGCTTCATTCCCTCTGCGCCGGTTCCTGCATTTGCAATTCCGGTATTCACAATCACTGCCTGTACATAGGGAGATTCCTCCAAAAGCTTCCTGTCCCACTTTACGGGAGCTGCCTTTACCACATTGCTGGTAAAGGTTCCTGCCGCCACACATGGCTTTTCACTGTAAATAATTGCCATATCCTTACGGTTCTGATATTTGATTCCCGCTTCAATACCTGCTGCCTGAAATCCCTTTGCAGCAGTAATTCCACCTGTAATCTGTTTCATTTTATCCTCCTGTTCATCCTCGCAGCTGTTCTGTACCCTTCCGGCTGCTCACTCTTCATTGTAACGGATGATATTCTCTGTATTTAATGTAAAATCATAATAATTCAGGTCTTCCCGCTTCGTCCAGCCGATCTGCTTCCAGAACGCATTGCCAATGTCGTTTACGGTAAACGCAATGAGGGAAACCTTGCTGATGTGCTCCTTTTGCAGCTCCTGCATGCAGAACACCACCATGCTCTTACCAATGCCGTGCATCCGGTACACCTCGTCCACACATACATGATACAGACAGCCTCTCCGTCCGTCATGTCCACACAGAATGCTTCCTACGATTTTTCCATCGGCCACGGCAACCACACTTGTTGTCGGATTTCTTTTTAAAAAGGAAGCAACGCCTTCCTTAGAATCATCAATACTTCTTATGGCAAAGCCCTTAATCGTCATCCACAGATCATGAACGCCCTGATAGTCTTCTATGGTCATGGTCCGTATTTCAAAATTGTTATTCATCATTTTCCTTACTGAGCCGTTCCTGAAGCTTATAAATTCAGTCCCTTCTTCTCGTCCACACCCATCACGATATTCATACACTGGATGGCTGCACCCGAAGCTCCCTTTCCAAGATTATCAAACCGGGAGGATAAAAGAATCCGGTCTTCGTTTCCTGTTACGAAAATTTCCAGTCCATCCCAGCCGCTTCTTGCATTTCCCGCAAGGAAGCCGTTCGTTTCATCCTCACTGCCAAGAGGCATCACCTGAATAAAGGGCTCTCCTTCGTAGAATGCGGCCAGCTTTTCCTGTACCTCCTGTAAGGACGGCTTTCCATTTAATAAGTCAGTATAAAGCGGCAGGGTCACAATCATACCGCTATAGTAATCACAGACCATTGGGGAAAACAACGGCGTTCTTTGAAGTCCCGTGATCTTCGTCATTTCCTTTAAATGCTTGTGCTGCTGGGAAAGTGCATACTCTCTCGGCGCATCAAATTCCGGTGCACGGTCTTTTGATTCATAAACAGCAATTGCTTTTCTGCCGGCACCACTGTAGCCGGACATGGCGAAGGTTGCTACCGGATAATCCCTCGGCATAATGCCGCTCTGGATCAGCGGATATACTAAGGAAATAAAACCGGTCGCATAGCAGCCCGGAACCGCAATCCTTTTTCCTTTTGAAATTTTATCCCGGAATTCACCGGACAGCTCCGGGAATCCATAGGCCCATCCCTCTTCGGTACGATGTGCCGTTGATGTATCAATAATACGGACATTCTCATTTTCAATCAGGCTTACCGACTCTCTTGCCGCCACATCCGGCAGACAAAGAAACGTAATGTCCGATTCGTTGATAAGACGCTTACGCTCTCCGGCATCCTTTCTTAATTCTGATGCGATCGGAAGAATCTCCACATCATCTCTTCCTGCAAAGCGTTCATGGATCCGTAATCCTGTCGTTCCTTCGCTTCCGTCGATAAAAATTTTCGTCTTCATATCAAAATGATTGTCCTTTCCTTATTACTATTGTGGTTACTGTTGCGATTTTGCATGGCTCTGAATAGTTATCATCATCTTATACCAAGATTGGAAATGCCGCAACTGTTACTATAGAAAAGTATAACTTTCAGCATGTATAACAATACAACTTTTATGCATATTATTCAAGCCTTTTTTGGGTTTTTCTGCAAATTAATTTATATAATCCCATCTTTTATGCAAAAATATGCAAAATAGGTGTTGCATTTTTGCAGGAGATGTTGTATATTAGCAGATGTGAGACAGAACAATTTAAAATTTGTAACTATTCAGAGCCATGCAAAATCTGATAAATATGATTGGAATGCTTGCATTCCAGAGCATATTTGACAGATTTTATATGGCGAAGTAACCACATGAGCAAAACATAAGCTGTGAAACAGCGGTTTTGCGAATGGAGTTCTGAATAGTTACCTTAATTTCAAATGTTCCTAATCCACCTTAAGAATCGTCTTAAGAATTCGTCCTACACTTGTTTCCATTTCTTCACGTGTAAGGCATCCCTGTCGGACAGCCTCCATAAGACGGTCTGCAAATCCACGTGGCATTTTCAGATCGTTTCCGGCATGTGTTTCCTTGTAATGCTCTCCACAGGTCCACCAATCGGTTGTTACCATACCACCAAATCCCCATTCCTCGCGGAGAACTCCGGTTAACAGTTCCTTATATTCCGATGTCCGGTGTCCGTTCATGATATTATAAGAAGACATGACTGCCCACGGCTTCTGTTCCTTCACAATCCTTTCAAAAGCCTTCAGATAGATTTCCCGTGCTGCACGCTCCGATACCCGTGAATCACAGTTCTTACGATTTGTCTCTTTATTATTACATGCAAAATGTTTTAAGGTCGCACCTATGTGATTCGACTGGATTCCTTTCACCATAGCTCCTGCAAGCTCTGCTGTCAGAAGCGGATCCTCAGAATAATATTCAAAATTACGTCCACACAACGGACTCCGGTGAATATTAATCGCCGGTGTCAGCCAGACCGCTATATTGTTCTCCTTTACTTCAGCACCTCCAGCTTCACCAATCCGTTCCACAATCTCCGGATTCCATGTGCAGGCAAGTAAGGTAGCGCACGGAAACGCTGTTGTATTGACACCTGCTTCCGGAGCAATCCGTAAGCCGGCCGGCCCATCGGCTGTCATGATATCAGGGATTTCATATTCCGGGAAATTACCAAAGCCAAAGGTATTGGCAACTCCGGTATTCGGCTGTCCGCCAAGAAGATAGGCCAGTTCTTCCACAGAAAGCTGCGCCAGGAATTCTTCCATGGTAATGGTTCCATCTGCAACCTCTGTAAAATCATGCTCTCCGCTTCGATGCATTCCACGCCAGAGCACATAGCTTTCTACCAGTTTTCCTTCCGGTGTAAATCCATCGGTCTGTTCATCTTTTAATTTGCCGATTTCAGATGCGTTCGGATCATTGGCCTGCATCAAAGGAAGCTCTTCAAAGGTGCCATCTGCCAGCATTCTTTTCTTAAGGGAAGTCGGTGCCAGCTTCGTTGTCAGTTGTTCCGTAATGACATCTTCCTCCAGCACATAGCTATAAGAAAGCTTCTCTACATCCCGTACTGAAGTTCCGGCATAAATGACATAAGTGCCTTTTTCCAGAACATAGGCAGCCTTCCTAACCTTACCAAGGTCGTCAAAAGATGCCATATCACTGACCTTCCACTGTAACAGTAAGAGCTGTGATTCTCCCGCCTGAAGAAGTCGTGTCTTTTCAAATGCAACAAGCTCCTTATCCGGTTTACCCAGCTTTCCCTGCGGTTTGCCGACATATATCTGAACCACTTCTTTTCCGGCACAGCTTCCGGTATTCGTTACCTGAACCCGGACCTGAATATTACCATGGTTCTCTCCTGCTTCCAATGTCTTCACCTCAAAGGTCGTATAAGAAAGTCCGAAACCAAATGGATAATTTACCTTTTCCCGTGCACCCGGAATGGTTTCAAAGTAACGATAACCGACATAAATATCCTCCACATAATCCACATAATCCCTGGATTCATGGAAGCTCTCCGAGGAGGGATAATCCTGCAAAGATTTGGCAAGGGTATCAGAAAGCTTGCCGGAGGGATTCCCTTCTCCTAACAGAAGTTCCGCTGCTGCAGTTCCTCCTTCCATGCCGCCCTGAAAAGCAAACAATACGGAAGAAATGAGGTCATCCTCTGCAAACCAGGAGGTATCTACCATACCCCCTACATTCATCACGACAATGACCTTATCAAAATGCTCCTTTACAAGATCAACCATCTGCTGTTCCCCATCCGACAGACAGAAATCTCCGTTTGAAAAAATGCCGGCAGCCCTTTTGGTCATTTCGACCTCAGAATCACAGATTGCCTTATTCTCCGGATCAATATATGCTGTCCTGTCCCAGCCTTCTCCCGAGAAGCGACAGATACTGATAATTGCCGTATCGGTATAGGATTCTGCTTTCTTTATAAGCTCTCCGGGGATCTGAGGCTCTATGGTCATTCCCGGCACTGCTCCATTCTGATACTGTTTTTTGATATCCTCACGGTAAAAGTCGCAAAGCTCTTCAAATATGCTCACTTTGTCAGCCTTACTCTTTAATCCATCATACAACGTCCGTATATACTCACAGGTAACATCACCGCTTCCACCACCTCCTTTTACATAATCGAAGGTTCCCTTCCCGAATAACGCGACCCTGGTTCCTTTTGCAAGTGGAAGAACCTTATTTTCATTCTTCACAAGAACCATGCCTTCCTTTGCTGCTTCTTTAGAAAGCGCAATATGTTCCTTACTTCCCGTAACACGTTTCCCATCCTGTCCGAGTGGAATTCCCGGCTGATATAATGCTCTCGCCCATCTTTTCATCTGTAAACACCTCATTTATTTTTAAACATTTAATTCCGCAAATAACCTCTCTGCATAATACACGGACTGCATGGCATCCTTTCCATAGAAATCGGCACCGATCATATCCGCATATTCCTGCGTCAGTACCGCACCTCCGACCATTATCCTGCATTCCGGTACTTCCCTGCGAAGCTGTCTGATCGTCTCTTCCATGCTCTCTACGGTTGTGGTCATTAATGCACTCAATCCGACTAACGGTGCATGACTTTCTTTCACTGCTTCCACGACAGTTTCCGGAGGCACATCCTTTCCAAGGTCAATCACATCATAACCGTAGTTTTCCAACAGAACCTTTACAATGTTCTTACCAATATCGTGAATATCACCCTTCACGGTTGCAATGACGATCGTTCCTTTCTTCTCCTGCGCCACACCCTGGCTCGCAACATATTCCTTAATGGCTTCGAATCCGGCCTTTGCTGCCTCTGCACTCATCAATAGCTGCGGCAGGAACATCGTTCCCTTTTCAAAGCCCTGTCCGACAAGGTCCAGTGCCGGAACCAGATCTTCATTGATGATTTCCATGGTTCCCTTCTTTGGCTTGCCGGTTCCGTCATCCTCAAGCAGCTCCTTCGTTGCCCGGAATGCCGGCTCCTTTAAGCCCTTGACGATGCAGTCCTTCAGGCTGATGATGCCTTTTTCTGCCGTTGCGGCAGCACCTGCTGCACCACCTGTGCCTGTGCCACCTGTCACATCACTTACAACCTTAATCTGCATGGCTGCATACTTCTCAATATAATCCCTGCACTGGCTGTCAAAGCCGCCAAGGACACAATAGGTATCATACGCCTGACGCATCAGGGCTGCATTCGGATTGATGATTCCGGCAGACAGTCCGGCATCCATCGCCATTGAGAAAAAGGCGGCATTGATGATTTCACGCTGTGGAAGTCCGAAGGAAATATTCGAAACACCAAGGACGGTTCTGCCTCCCTGTGCCTTAATGCCTCGTACGGTATCTAGGGTTGTTTTGGCAGAAGAATCATCCGTACTCATCGTCATGGTGAGGGCATCAATAACGATGTCCTTCCGCTTGATTCCATATTCCCCGGCCGTACGGTAAATCTTCTCTGCAATGGCAAGTCTCCCTTCGGAGGTATTTGGAATGCCATCCTCATCCAATGTCAGTCCGACAACAGTTCCACCATACTTCTGTACCAATGGAAAAATCGCCCGCATCACCTCTTCTTTTCCGTTTACGGAATTGATCATCGGTTTTCCATTATAGATCCGCAGAGCCTGTTCCATGGCCTCCACGTTCGTGGTATCAATCTGTAACGGAAGCGGCAGAATACTCTGTAATTCATAAACGGTCCGCTTCATCATGGCCACCTCATCGATTTCCGGAAGTCCGACATTCACATCCAGAATGTGTGCTCCGGAATCTGCCTGCTTCACGCCCTCTTCGAGAATATATTCCATATTCTGATCACGGAGTGCCTGCTTAAACTTTGACTTTCCGGTCGGATTGATCCGTTCTCCGATAATCATGGGTTTCTTACCAAGTTCTACTGCCATGGAATAAGAGGTGACAATCGTTTCCTCCTTTTCTGTAAGTGGCTTTGGGACAATATCCTTACACCGTTCCGTCAGGGCCTTGATGTGCGCCGGTGTCGTACCACAGCATCCCCCCGCCATCCATGCACCCATGCGGATAATTTCTTCCACATCGGCGGCAAATTCTTCCGGATCGACATCATATACCGTCTTACCGTTTTCTGTCCTCGGAAGTCCGGCATTCGGTGTAATCACCAAAGGCAGGGAAGAAAGCTTCGCCATCTTTTCAAAAATCGGCTTCATCTGCTTTGGACCGAGTCCGCAGTTCATGCCAAGCGCATCTACCCGGAGCCCCTCTAACATCGCAACCACAACCTCCGGAGATGCCCCTGTTAACATCTTATGGCTTTCATCGAAAACCACCGTTGCAACAACCGGAAGATCGGAATTCTCTTTGGCTGCAAGAACAGCTGCCTTTAACTCATAGGTATCGCTCATGGTTTCAATCAGAATCAAATCCGCCCCGGCAGCTGCACCAATCTTAACCACTTCTGCATATACCGATACAGCTTCTTCAAAATCAAGCGTTCCCATCGGCTTTAACAGCTTGCCGGTCGGTCCTAAGTCAAGCGCCACATAAGCATTCCGCCCGCATTCTTCTGCTGCCTTTTTCGCATTCTTCACCGCTGCTTCCACGATCTCCTGCAAATGATCATATTTAAAGCGGTTGGCTCCGAAGGTATTGGCAAGAATAATGTCCGCTCCGGCTTCCAGATATTCCTTATGAATCGCAAGCAGCTCCTCCGGCTTGCTTAAATTCCACGTTTCCGGAAGCTCTCCCGGTTTTAATCCCCTTGCCTGAAGGAGGGATCCTAATCCTCCATCAAAAAAGAGCATACGTTTTCCAAGTTCTTCTCTGATATTCATTTTATCTTCCCATCCGGTAACCATTCCTGTCTGAATCATGATCCATGGCTGCATTTCTCTCCCGGTTACCTGTTTTTACCAGCTTTTCCTGCTGTCAAAAAAATCTTTTATTAAAAATTCTTTCTGTCTATATCTTTTTTCAATCTATAACCTTCTATGTATTTCTCCGGTAAGCACATGTGATATTCGCACAGGCCTCACACCCTTCCATCCGGCAGTGCGTATTGACCTCGCTCACCCCCATAATGGCAGTAACCGACTTTTCGGGAAGCATGATGTCTCCCTCAGATAAATAAATTCCGGCCCGCTTCGTTGCCTCAATGGTATCTAAGAATCTCCCCTGTATGGCAAGCGGCAGATCTCCATATCCCGGACTGAAACGTGGCCGTAAATAAAGGTGTTCTGCCTGCAGTTCCTCTTCCAGGCTTCTCTGGCATTGGTCACAGTAAGCCTCCATTGCTGCTGCTCCTACCGCCTGCAAAATGGCTGCCTTCGTAATGTTCAGCCTGCCAAAGCGTGTCATCAGCCGGTCCACACCATTTCCCAGTGTTGCTGCAAAGTAAATGACCTCCCGGCAGCCCCTCAGATTCGTAGACAGGTTTCGGCTCTTTAAAACAAGTCCTCCTGCCTCCATCGTATCTTCTTCCAGAAAGGTAAGTGGAAAACGCCGGTAAACACACCGTGGCTGAATCACCCTAAGCATCTCGTGGATACACTCCCTGATCTGCTCTGTAATGGCCTCATCGGCTTTCTGCCCCCGGTATCCCAGATAACGCAGAACCTCTGATTGTTTAATTTCCTCTTCTGTGATCTGTGGCTGTGGCATTCCTGCTCTCCTTCATTGTATACTCTTCAGAATCAGATCCGAGTATCCATTCTGTATGCAACCATTCCTCATCTATCGTAACCATAATCAGTACTAAATGACATTGGCTCTGAATTGTTACACATCGTAACTATTCAGACCCCCATTCGTAAAACCGCTGCTATATGCAGCTTAAGTTTTACTCATGTGATTACTTCGCCATATAAATTATGTCAAATGTATTTACGAATGCATGCATTCGACGTCCATATTGTCATAATTTGCATGGCTCTGAATAGTTACTACACATCAATGAATAATTGCAGATAAATTGTCGCAGATTCCCTTTGCCACTTCCGGCTTATTCATGGAATATACATGAATATGGTTCACACCGTTTGCAATCAGATCAATGATCTGATCGGTTGCATAGGCAATGCCGGCCTGCTGCATCGCTGCCGGATTGTCTCCAAAACAGTCTACAATACTGCGGAACCGCTCCGGTACATTACATCCGGAAAGCCGTACTGCATTGGCAACCTGATTGGCTCTTGTGATCGGCATGATTCCCGGAATGACGGGAACCAGAATTCCTGCTTCCCGTGCTTTATATAAGAAATTATAAAAAATATTGTTATCAAAAAACATCTGAGTCGTCAGGAACTCACACCCTGCATCCACTTTCTTCTTAAGGTTTAAAATGTCTTCCTTCTTCGTTGCCGCATCAGGATGTCCTTCCGGATAGCACGCTCCACCCACACAGAAATCTCCATATTCCCGGATCGTTTCCACAAGCTCGGAGGCATGATGATAATCCACATAAGGATCTCCTTCAAAGTCCTTCGGCCGGTCTCCGCGAAGCGCCAGAAGATTTTCAATGCCGGCTTCCTTCATCTGTCCAAGTGCCGCATGAATATCTGCCTTTGTGGCTCCGACACAGGTCAGATGGGCAATCGTTGTCACCTGCTGTTCCTTCTGGATTTTCTCTGCAATTTTAATGGTATATCCTCTGGTGCTTCCACCTGCTCCATAGGTCACACTCATATAGCTTGGCTTTAAGGCTGCCACACCGAGCGCTGCCTTTTCCACCGCTTCATAGTTCGTGGTTGTTTTCGGTGGAAATACCTCAAACGATACGGTAATTTCTTCTTTTTCAAATATGGATGTGATTTTCATTATTTTACCTCTTCATGTTTGTGTATTCAGAATCATTATTATAGCATGGATTCATAAAATCTGCCACACTTCAATTACCGTTAATCCGTTGCAATCCGGTAATCAACCCTCTCCCCTACATGATACTTCCGGTAATACCTTTCCTCCAACGGGATCCAGAGACGCTCATAATTCGGATACCGCTCTCCTTCCCTCTCAATCAGACGCTCCTTCTGTGTTTCTCTGCGGCATGTCAGAAACACGGTCAGATCATAAAACGGTAAAAGCTCCGGATAATGCGAATAGCTGCCTTCCACTATGGTAAGCGGCTGACCGGTAATCTCTATCGGAGGCAGCAGCCGCTTTTCCCGGCAGCTATAGGCCTCATATTGTACCGCCTCTCCCTTTTTTGCAGGCTGCAGTACGGTTTTGATCATCCGTCCAAAGTCCATGTTGGCACAGGGGATCTTTTCCCAGCCTGCCACTCTTTGCTCTACCGGAAGATAAAAATCATCCATATGAAAGATCCGTGCCGGAAACCGCCCGGCAAGCAGATTGGAAAGTGTGGTCTTCCCGCCTGCGCACCGGCCGTCAATTCCGATAATACACCTTGAGTTTTCTTTCAATAATTCTTCTAAATCTGAAATCAGCTGATCGTACTGCATCTTATTCTCCTTAAAATCCCTTTAACTATTCAGAACCCCTTAAAAGAAAGTCTTTGCGTAAACTCTCAAACCGTGATATAACAGTAAACGGAATCAATAAGCAAAGGATAACATACATCATGAACACAACAACAAAAAAAGCTTTTATGGAAGGAATGCGTGACGGTCTTCCGATCGGACTTGGCTACTTCGCCGTGTCCTTTTCCCTTGGCATCGTTGCCCGCAATGCCGGTCTGAATGCCTTTCAGGGATTCTTAGCCAGCCTGTTGACCAACGCATCTGCCGGAGAATATGCCATCTTTACCTTAATTGCAGCGAATGCGACCTATTTTGAGGTTGCCATTATGACACTGATCACAAACGCCCGGTATCTGCTTATGAGCTGTGCATTAAGTCAGCGTTTCTCTCCGGATACCGGAATCGGACACCGCCTGCTCCTTGGATACGATGTTACCGATGAGCTGTTTGGAATTACCATTGCCCGTAAAGGAATGATCAATCCCTTTTATACCTACGGTGCCATGTGCCTGGCCATTCCCGGATGGTCCATCGGGACTGCCCTCGGTGTTATTGCCGGTAATATCCTTCCGTTCCGTGTTGTCAGTGCCTTAAGCGTTGCTCTTTACGGAATGTTTATCGCCATTATCATTCCTCCGGTCCGTACTGAAATCAGGAATATGATTTCTTTATCTTCCATAAAGAAAACCTTTAAGGACAAGCTTCCTGTATTTTACCGGGAATCACCGGTTACTGCTGCGATCCTCATCAGCTTCCTTGCAAGCTACCTTTTTAACCGGCTTCCATGCTTTGACAAAATCAGCAGCGGTAATAAGACCATCCTGCTTACGATCGTCATTTCATCGGTAATTGCACTGCTTCACCCTGTCAAAAATAACCTGGAGGATCCTGATGATGAATCATAATATTTATATTTACATTGCCATTATGGCACTTGTTTCTTTCTGTATCCGTGTACTGCCACTGACACTGATCCGTAAACAGATTAAAAGTCAGTTTCTGCAGTCGTTCCTTTACTATGTTCCATATGTAACACTTGCCGTAATGACATTTCCTGCCATCGTCGATGCAACCCAGTCCCCTGCCGCAGGCGCCTTAGCCCTCGCTGCAGGTATCGTGGCTGCCCTGTGTGGCGCCGGTCTTTTCCCGGTATCCATCATCTGCTGTGTTGTCGTTTTTGTCATTGAATTCTTTCTGGTGCATTAATATCATTTCATGTAATTCATAAATACCTGATACTCAAAAATGATCTACTGGATCATTTTGGGGTATGCATGGTAACAAAAAATCCATTCAGTAAAGAATCCTGCTCTTACTGAATGGATTTTATTCTGGTCAAAAATCTTTACTGAATCGGATTTTTATAAAATTCCTTAATTTCTGTATAGCCATCCCTAGCAAGCTGTTCCTTCTGGAACTTCTTATTCTTATTCATCCGGACAACCAGAATCTGTTTACCGTTCTTACGCTCCTCCTGGGCCTTCGCAATAACTTCACAAAGCCGGTCGGAGGGAAGCCCCTTCTCCAGTAAATAAGCGGTTCTCTCAGGTGCTCCTGGCACTTTAAAGCCACTCTCCATCAAAAGCAGAATAATACGTTCAAATCCGATGGAAAATCCACATGCCGGAACATCGTTTCCGGTAAACTTTCCGACCATCTTGTCATATCTTCCACCACCGCCGCAGCTTCCGCCGAATTCCGGCATTGCAATTTCAAAAATTGTTCCGGTGTAATAAGACATACCACGTACCAGTGTCGGATCAAATACCATTTCAAACTCTGCTTCTTTGGTTACAGATACACTCTCAATGATCTCGGAAAGGCTCTGCTTTACTCCTTCCTCCAAGAAGTCACCTAAAGCATCTGCAAGGTACTGTAACCCGTTTTCTGCCTCTTCCATATTCTTAAAAAGACTTAAGTAACGTTCCACTGCTTCCTCTGCAAATCCGTTCTCCAAAAGCTCTTCTTTGACGCCGTCAAGTCCGATCTTGTCCATCTTATCCAAGGTAATGAACACACTGTCATAGGACTCCTCCGGGAAACCGCTGTAAGCAGCCATTGCCTTCAGGATTCTTCTTTCATTAATCCGGATCTGAAAATTCTTAAATCCAAGTCTTCCAAGGGTCGTTGTGGTTGCCAGAATCAGCTCGATTTCGGCAAGATTGGAAGGCTCTCCCAAAATATCTATATCGCACTGCATGAACTGGCGGTACCGGCCTCTCTGCGGACGATCCGCACGCCATACATTTCCCATCTGCAAAGCTTTAAAGGGACTGGGCAGTTCGTTGGCATGATTGGAATAATAACGAACCAGGGGCACCGTTAAATCATAACGCAGGCCCCCATCGACAAGATCCTGCTCACTCTGTGCGGTCTCGAGCTTTAGCTTCTCTCCTCTTTTTAAAATCTTAAAGATCAGCTTCTCGTTCTCGCCTCCCTGTTTATTCGTCAGGTTCTCAATATTCTCCACACAGGGAGTTTCAATTGAGGTAAAGCCAAACTTTCCGTATGTCTCCTTAATTACTCCAATTACATAATCCCGAATCACCATTTCCTCGGGCAGAATATCCTTCATGCCGGTCACCGGCTTCTTGCTCAATGCCATAACGGTCTCGTCCTTTCTCTTGTATGATAATTCCTTTGCATAATAACACGAATCTCTTGCAATTTTACACTTTTTCCGGTTATAATGCAACTGTATTTGTTCTGAATAGTTTCTGTATCTACACGAAGGAGGAGTAGTTTTATGTCATTTGAATACATTCGTAAATTACCAACACCCGATGAAATCCGTGAGGAATTTCCCTTTCCTGCCCATCTCACCGAACTGAAGAAGAAACGGGATGAGGAAATCCGTAAGGTACTCACCGGTGAAAGTAATAAATTTTTAGTGATCATCGGCCCCTGTTCCGCAGACAATGAAGATTCCGTATGCGATTATGTGAGCCGCTTAGCCCGGATCAATGAGGACGTTAAGGACCGTCTGATTCTGATTCCCCGTATTTATACCAATAAGCCCCGTACCACAGGAGAGGGCTACAAAGGCATCGTGCATCAGCCGAATCCTGAACAGAAACCGGATTTCTTATCGGGTCTTATCGCCATGAGAAAGATGCACATCCGTGCGGTGGAAGAATCCGGATTAACCGCAGCTGATGAGATGCTTTATCCGGAAAACTGGGGGTATGTCTCTGATCTGCTCTCCTACGTTGCCATCGGTGCACGTTCCGTAGAGGATCAGCAGCACCGTATCGTCGTAAGTGGATTTGATATTCCTGCCGGAATGAAGAATCCGACAAGCGGAAACCTGACCGTCATGCTCAATTCCGTATATGCTTCCCAGCACCCCCACTCCTTCATCTATCGCGGCTATGAAGTGAAGACCAACGGTAATGAGCTTGCACATACCGTTCTGCGTGGTGCAACCAACAAGCATGGAGAAAGCACCCCGAACTACCACTACGAGGACTTAAATCTCTTACTGAACCTCTATGAAGCCCGTGACCTCAAAAACCCGGCAGCCATTATTGATACCAATCATAATAACTCCGGTAAAAAATTTGAGCAGCAGATCCGTATCGTAAAGGAAGTTATGCACAGCCGTAAATTAAGTCCTGATATTCATAAGCTGGTAAAGGGTGTCATGATTGAAAGCTATATTGAAGCAGGCTGTCAGAAGATCGGCGAAGGCATTTATGGAAAATCCATTACCGATCCCTGCCTCGGATGGGAAGACTCCAGAAGACTCATTTATGACATTGCAGATACCTGCTGTCTGTAACTATTCAGAGCCATGCAAATTATGACAATATGGACGTCGAATGCTCGCATTCGTAAGGACATTTGACATAATTTATATGGCGAAGTAACCACATGAGTAAAACTACGTTGCGTTAGCAACGGTTTTACGAATGGGGTTCTGAATAGTTCTTAATAGATACACTAAATTCAAAAAGGAGCTCTCCTGCATCGAATGATGGGGAAGCTCCTTTTTCATTTCCATGAAATGATCCGGTGGTCCATTTTTAAGTGTGCTTTAATGTCTCGGATGTGCCTTTGCGTAAACCTCTTTGATCCGGCTGTGATTCATCTGTGCATAAATCTGTGTCGTTGAAATATCCGAATGTCCCAGCATTTCCTGTACACTGCGCAGATCCGCCCCATTCTCAACAAGGTGTGCGGCAAAGGAATGGCGCAGGGTATGTGGGGTGATGTCCTCTACAATCCCTGCCTTCTTCGCATAATACTTAATCAGTTTCCAGAAGCCCTGACGGCTCATCGGCTGACCGGAGCAGTTGGCAAACAGGTATTCCGAGTCCGGATCACTGATCATTGCGGCTCTCGTGCCCTCCAGATAACGGATGAGTGCACTCTTCGCCGCATTACCAAAAGGAATCACTCTCTCCTTATTTGAATCCTTACAGATAATAAAGCCCATCTGCAGATTCACATCTGCGGTTTTTAAGGTAATCAGCTCTGTCACACGGATCCCCGTGGCATACAAAAGCTCTAGCATTGCCTTATCACGGATTTCCTTCGGGGTATCCCCGGCGGGCTGCTCTAAGAGGCGTACTACCTCATCCATAGAAAGAATCTCCGGCATCTTCTTCTCAATTTTCGGTGCACGAAGCTGCTCTGCTGCATCCTCACTTACTATACCCTCACGATAGAGATAGTGATAGAATGCCTTTAGGGATGCAATATTTCTGGAAATGGTTGCTGCCGAGAACTTATTCTTCTCCATATAAAGGACATAGGAATTGAGTGTCGTACTCGTCACCTTCTTAATGTCGGTAATGCCCTGCTCCTCCAGATAAGCCTTCACCTTGTTGAGATCACGGTGATAGGAAAGCTCTGTATTCTCAGAGGTATGCTTCACATTATGTAAATAATCTATGAATGCCTGAATCTGATCTTCAACTGCCAAAATGGTAACCCCTCGATGAATAATTTCGTTTACATAAACATCATGTGATTTTCATTATAAGCACATTTATTCAGAAAAGCAAATGTATTTTTGCCCATTTTACGGCGTTTTCGTCCGGTTTACCATAAAAAATACCACATATCGGAAAAGGGAAATTATGTTAATACTACATCTTGTAAAAATTCTCTTCTAAAAGAATTGTAAAATATCTTTTATCAGAATTGGGTTTACATAACTTTCAAGCAGACATCCCAAGGCAATCCCGGTAAAAATCCACAAAACAAGCCACGGCTTTCTTCTCCGGATATACTGCTCATTCAGACACCAGTAAATCAGCAGCACATAAGACGGAATCAGCACGAACTGATGTGGAAACAGGCTTCCTGAAACGAATAAGGCGCCACGAAGCTGATACTGCATGCAGGCTGCCGCTGCATACATGCCAAATAGCACTCCCTGCCAGAGAATAAAGCATTTCACTGCAAACCGTCCATACATTGTATTGGACAAAAGGAGTAAAACCCCTGTAACGGCCAGATGACGCACCAGAAGGTACATAAAAAAATGAGAACCATGAATGTCCATGCTGCGCAGCCGTTCGAGGGTTTCCGAACCAAGAAGTCCATCCTCAAACCAAAAGCGGCTGCCCGTAAGCACGATCACCATAATTCCCAAAAGTAATGATCCAAAAAATAAAAGCCGATATTTACGCATTGCCACCCTCCTTGTCCTTCCATGTATATGAAAGTAAAAGAGGTGGTATGCGTTAAGTTGTCATCCTGTTAATTGTGTTCCTGTTTTCTCCTGTATTCGTTATAGGCAAGAATGGCGGCCACCGTCTTCGAGTCCTGAATTTCGCACCGGAAGATCTTATTCATCAATTCTTCTACAGGATAAGCCTCATACTGCACATACTCATCCTCGTCCAGATGCTGTCTTCCCGGCTTTAAATTCTTTGCCAGATAAATGTCAATCTTCTCATTGCAGAACGCCACCGTCGTATAAATCGAAAGCAGCAATTCAAGATCATCAGAATAGTATCCGGTCTCTTCCTGCAGCTCCCGTGCTGCCGCATCCCTGGTCGGTTCTTCTGCCGTCTGCAGTCCGCCTGCAGGAATTTCCAGGGTATAATGCTCCAATGCATTCCGATACTGACGAACCATGATAATCCGTCCCTGATCGTCCACAGGTACTACCGCTGCGGCTCCTTTATGCTTGATGAAGTCCCACCTGGCAACATGTCCGTTCGGAATCTGCATCGTATCCTGATAATAATCAATAATGGCTCCATGCGCAACCAGATCTCTGGAGATCCGCTTAATTTCTTCCATAATAAACTCCTGCTCAGACTACTCTATTTATGTTTTATGGTAACTGTTCAGTACCTTCACAGTTACGATGCAAAATCCATTCCAAATCGGCTTCGCCGATGGGATTTTGCATTACTGAATCATTTTCTTACGGTCTTGGCAGTAAATGCTTCGACCTGTACTGAATAGTTACGTTTTATGCTTCTTTATCGCTTAAAAGCTTATTTACACTGACAAGCTTCACACAGAGAATGAATACCTCTGCCGCTTTCTTTAAATCCTCTAGCGGAGGGAAGGTCGGTGCCAGACGGATATTCCTGTCATCCGGATCCTTTTTATAGGGATAAGCAGAACCTGCACCGGTAAGTACGACTCCTGCTTCCTTACATTTTGCAACAATTTCCTTCGCACAGCCATCCAGTGAATCAAAGGATACAAAGTATCCACCAATGGGTCTTGTCCATTCGCCAATTTCAAGACCGCCCAGTTCTTTATCCAGTGCTCCGATCAGATATTCAAACTTCGGCCGGATGATGGCTGCATGCTTTCTCATATGTTCCTTCATGCCGTCAATATTCTTAAAGTAACGTACATGACGAAGCTGGTTTAATTTGTCATGCCCGATGGTCTGAATGGTAATTATGCTCTTAATATATTCCAGGTTCTTTTCTGAAGTACCAAGGGCTGCAATACCGCTTCCCGGGAAGGTTACCTTGGAGGTAGAACAGAACTTGTATACCATATCCGGATTACCGGCTTTCTTACATTCATCCAGAATCTCCAATAACTGATCCTGCTTGTCATCATAAAGATGATGGATGGTATAGGCATTGTCCCAGAAGATACGGAAATCTTCTGCTGCAGGCTTCAATGCAGCAAAACGCTTTACGACTTCATCTGAATAGGTAATCCCCTGAGGATTGGAATACTTCGGTACACACCAGATTCCTTTCACAGCAGGATCATTATTTACATACTGCTCCACAAGATCCATATCCGGACCATCTGCTCTCATCGGGATATTGATCATTTCAATTCCAAACTGCTCGGTAATTGCAAAGTGGCGGTCATATCCGGGTACCGGGCACAAAAATTTTACTTTATCCAGTTTACACCAGGGCGTTGCTCCACAGACACCAAGAATCATGGAACGTGCCACCGTATCATACATTACATTCAGACTCGAATTTCCAAATACGATGACTTCTTCCGGAGATATTTCCATCATATCAGCCATTAACTCTCTGGCTTCATGGATACCAACCAGTTCTCCATAGTTTCTGCAATCAATCCCTGCTTCTGACTTGAAATCAGATTCCGGGGAAAGGGTATTAAAAAAGTCAGCCTCCATATCAAGCTGCTCTGCACTGGGAAGACCTCTTGCCATATTCAGTTTCAGCCCCTTAGCCTTAGCCTCTTCATATTCCTTGTTCAGTTCTCCCTGCAGTTCTTTTAATTCTGCGATGCTGAGTTCCTTATAAGACTTCATAATATTCTCCTTCCGTTGTCGTATCGTTGGATAATTGTATACAATGCAACCTCAAATATTTTACTATATGTTTCCCCAATATTCAAGAGGATTTTTCACAGGAACCTCACTACTTGCTTTATCAAAAAAAAACGACAGAATCCATTTCTGAATTCTGCCGTTGTACTTACTTCGCGTAGTCTATTACTCTGGACTCTCTGATTACATTGACCTTGATCTGACCCGGATATTCCAGTTCTGCTTCAATCTGCTTGGAAATATCTCTGGCTAACAGAACCATGTCTGTATCAGAAATCTGTTCCGGAACTACCATTACACGAATCTCTCTACCTGCCTGAATAGCAAAAGATTTATCTACTCCCTTAAAATTGTTGGTGATTTCTTCTAATTGTTTCAATCTTGTCGTATATGTTTCCAGTGTCTCACGACGGGCACCCGGTCTTGCAGCCGAAATCGTATCCGCTGCCTGTACAATACAGGCAATTAATGACTGAGGCTCTACATCTCCATGGTGGGATTCTACAGCATTAATAACAACCGGTGATTCCTTGTACTTTCTGCATAATTCAGAACCCAGCTGAATATGGGAGCCTTCCATTTCATGATCCACGGCTTTACCGATATCATGGAGAAGACCTGCTCTCTTCGCAAGACGGATATCAAGTCCAAGCTCTGAAGCTAACAGACCGGATAACTGAGCCACTTCGATGGAATGCTTTAACGCATTCTGTCCATAGCTTGTTCTAAACTTCATCTTACCAAGTAAGCGTACAAGCTCCGGATGAATACCATGAACGCCAACCTCTAAGGTTGCCTGTTCACCTTCCTCTTTCATCATCACTTCTACTTCTTTTTGCGCCTTTTCAACCATTTCTTCGATTCTGGCCGGATGAATACGTCCATCCACAATCAGTTTTTCAAGCGCAATTCTTGCAACTTCCCGTCGGATCGGGTCGAAACCGGATAAAACAACAGCTTCCGGTGTATCATCGATAATTAAATCCACACCGGTCATGGTCTCCAGAGTTCGGATGTTACGTCCCTCTCGACCAATAATTCTTCCCTTCATTTCATCATTCGGGAGCTGGACAACGGAGATGGTTGTTTCAGATACATGATCTGCTGCACATTTCTGGATAGCATTTACCACATACTCCTTCGCCTTCTTATCCGCTTCTTCTTTGGCCCGATTCTCCATTTCCTTGATCATCACGGCCGATTCATGTTTCACTTCATCTTCAACAATTTTTAATAAGTACTCTTTTGCCTGTTCGGAGGTTAAACCTGAGATTCGTTCGAGTTCCTGTAATCTCTGCTCGTTAAGCTTGGAAATTTCTTCGCGCTGCTTTGCCAGTTCTTCTTCTCTGGCAACCAGACTTGCTTCCTTTTTCTCGATTGCATCTGATTTCTTATCGATGTTCTCTTCCTTTTGCTGAACCCTGCGCTCATATCTCTGCGCTTCTGCACGTCTCTCCTTGATTTCCTTGTCCAGTTCATTCTTCGTACGAATGGACTCTTCCTTTACCTCAAGTAAAGATTCACGCTTCTTGGTTTCAGCAGTCTTCAAAGCTTCGTCGATGATCTCTCGTGCCTTGTCCTCTGCATTACCGATCTTTGCTGCGGATACCTTCTTGTGATATAACGTAGCAAAAACCCATGTAAGCGGAGCCACGATCACCAGCGTTACAATCGCTGCAATAACTGACTGCATTTACAGGAGCACCTCCTTATTTAATTTTCATTGTACTATTATCTATATAGAATGTGTATGGAAAAGACATTCTAAAAGCAAATTACAACACTTAAATTCTATACGTTATTCGTAGTTATGTCAAGTAAAAGTGCACATGAATTAATTCTGAAGAAAACCCTTTTCTGTACAAAGACGCCATAAGCCGCTGTTTTTCCTCAAATGTCCACTGTTCCGGATCATAATTTTTCTTTCGCAAAATTTTTAAAATCTGCTCCTCTTCGAGTTCTTTCTTCCGATCTCCCACGATTTCATCAAAGCATTCTAAAATCAGCTCCTTTGAGAGTCCCTTACTCATTAAAGACTGTAACAGCTTCTGTTTCGTCTTGCTTTCCTGATGATACTCAATATAATCCATCGCATACTGCCTGTCATCTATATAGTGATAGCTCTTCACATAGGAAATAGCTTCTTCCTGTGCATCCTGTGGATACCCTCCCATAGAAAGCTTCTGGCGAAGCTGGTATTCCGTATAGGGTCTGCTCTTTAACAGATTCATAGCCCGCATGGTTGCACGCTTCGGAAGGAGTTTTCCCACAATCTCTTCGTATATGGCAGGATCTAATTCTTCGCCTTCCCGGATATGGTACATACGCAATTCGCCTTTGTATAAAACAAAGGCGAACTCCTGGTCAATTTCAATTCTGCACTTGGCTTTCGTTACTTCTTCAATCTTTGTTACTGTCATCTTTCGCATCCTGTAAGCCGTAATGTGCACGAACCTTCTGCTCGATCTCCTGAAGCATTTCGGTATGTTCCTTCAAATACTGCTTGGTGTTCTCTCTTCCCTGTCCAATCTTGTTTCCTTCGTAGGCATACCATGCACCACTCTTATTTACGATGCCGGCATCAGCCGCCAGATCGAGAATATCCCCAACGGTGGAGATTCCTTCTCCAAAGATAATATCAAATTCAGCTTCCTTAAACGGAGGTGCAATCTTATTCTTAACAACCTTCACCCTGGTACGGTTACCAATCGTCTCACCACTCTGCTTCAAGGCTTCAATTCTACGCACATCCAGCCTTACAGAAGAATAAAACTTCAGTGCACGTCCACCGGTTGTTGTCTCCGGACTGCCAAACATCACACCGACCTTCTCACGTAACTGGTTAATGAAGATAACCGTACAGTTCGACTTGCTGATAACTGCCGTCAGCTTTCGTAATGCCTGGGACATGAGTCTCGCCTGCAGACCCACATGGGAATCTCCCATATCACCGTCAATCTCCGCCTTCGGTACAAGAGCTGCAACCGAATCCACAACAACAATGTCAATTGCGCCGGAACGGACCATCGTCTCGGTAATCTCCAATGCCTGTTCTCCATTATCCGGCTGTGAAATGTAAAGATTATCCACATCCACCCCGATGTTCTTCGCATATACCGGGTCTAGGGCATGCTCCGCATCAATAAACCCGGCAATTCCGCCGCGCTTCTGTACTTCCGCAATCATATGCAGGGTAACGGTTGTCTTACCACTGGATTCCGGTCCATAAATCTCTATAATTCTTCCCTTCGGGATTCCACCTAAACCAAGTGCAATATCAAGGCTTAGCGATCCTGTCGGGATCGTCTCAACGTTCATCTGTGCAGAAGGATCGCCTAATTTCATTACTGCGCCCTTACCAAACTGCTTCTCAATCTGTCCTAATGCCGCATCAAGTGCTTTTAACTTCTCTTCTCTTTCCATGAATCTGTCTCCTTTAATTAAGCTTCCATCGCTTTCAGAACGTTTGTTCTTTTACAGGATAAAACAAATGTTCGGTTTTGTCAATGGATTGTTTGAATGATTTACAATTCTATTCACAGATCTATCATACAGCTTTTATAGTCCCATAAAACTCCCTCAACGGCATCTCCCCTTTCTAATGATCATTTGCTTTGGATAAATTGGCGAACATGCCGGATTTGCAAAGCAGAAACATGAATCTTTACTGTCTGGAATGACAGTGAATCTACATATGAGTACAGTATATCGAATAAAAAGGACTTTCGCAATAGTTTCCTTTGCAAAAGTCCCGAACTGTTACTGTCTGTACCCCATCTTTCTAGCGGATGATTACTTAATATCCTTCATTACATCTTTATTCTTTATCAGATAATCAATGAGGGAAACGATTGTGAGAATAACTGCAATCCACAAAATGAGCTGTGTCAGGATATGCAGTACCGGAATATCCACAATCAGAAGGCAGACCGCAACCATCTGGAACACGGTCTTAAACTTGCCCCAATAGCTTGCTGCAATAACAACACCCTTATCTGCTGCAACAAGTCGGAATCCGCTGATGGTGAATTCCCTTGCTATAATTACAATAACCATCCACGCCGGAATTCTTCCAAGCTCAATCAATGCAATCAGTGCAGAGCATACCAGAAGCTTATCTGCAAGCGGATCCATGAACTTACCGAAGTCCGTGATAAGGTTATACTTTCTGGCAATTTTGCCATCGAGCATATCAGTCAGGGATGCTATGACAAAGATCGCAAGTGCGATCCATTCGCCCCATTCTGCAGAAGGCAGAAACGGCATATCGGGAACTAACAAAAACACAATAAAAAACGGGATCAGAATCACTCTGAAAATAGTTAATTTGTTGGGTAAATTCATTCTGTTATCTCTCCTATCAAATCATATTCATTGGAACCTGTAATCTTTGCACGTACAAAGTCACCGCTCATCAGCGAGCCTGCGCCATCTGCCTGCAAAAACAGGAATCCGTCTACGTTCGGTGCATCCTTATAGGTTCTTGCCACATAAATTCCTTCTTCCGGAACACTTCCTTCAATCATGGCCTCCACCGTTTTACCAACCATGTTTTCCGCCTGTTCAAAAGCAATTTCCTGTTGCAGCTCCATAATCTCATCCCGGCGTGCATTCTTGATCTCCTCCGGCACCTGGTTCTCCATTTCGGCTGCGGCAGTATCCTCTTCCGGGGAATAAGGAAAAACTCCAAGCCGGTCAAATTCCATCTCGTTAATGAAGCACATGGTCTCTTCATGGTTTTCATCTGTCTCACCCGGGAATCCTGCAATAAAGGTCGTTCTTAAGCAGATATCCGGAATCTCCCTGCGCAGCTTTTGAACCAGGGTACGGATCTGTGCGGTATTGGTCCAGCGCCCCATTCTGCGAAGAATTTCATCACAGCCGCTCTGTACCGGAATATCCAGATAGTGACAGATCTTTTCTTCTTCCTTAATGACTCTGATCAGCTCATCCGTGATTTCTTCCGGGTAACAGTAAAGAAGACGGATCCAGTGAATGCCCTCAATCTTACAAAGCTCTCTCAAAAGGCGTGGCAGGGATTTCTCGCCATACAGATCCTTTCCGTAAAGGGTCGTCTCCTGGGCAACCAGAATCAATTCCTTCACACCGCCCTCTGCAAGCTCCTTCGCTTCCTTAAGCAGCTGCTCCATCGGTACGCTGCGGTAGTCCCCACGCACCTTCGGAATAATACAGTAGGTGCAATGCTTGTCACAGCCTTCCGCAATTTTCAGATAGGCATAATATCCGCCTGTTGTTACCACACGGTGTCTTCCTCCCTGCGGAGCCTTGTTAATATCCTCGATATAATTATGCTGCTGTCCCTTAAGCACTTCATCAAGTGCATCAGCAATCGCATCAATGGCTGTTGTTCCAAGAACCGCATCAACCTCCGGGATCTCCACCTGCATTTCCTCAGAATAACGCTGCGCCAGACAGCCGGTTACCAAAAGAGCCTGCAGCTGTCCGTTCTTTCTTCTTTCTGCCATATCAAGGATCGTGTTGACACTTTCTTCCTTGGCATCGCTGATAAAGCAGCAGGTATTGATAACAACTGCTTCCGCTTCCTCTTCATCGTCTGTAAACTCATATCCGTGCCTGGAAAGCAGGCCAAGCATAACCTCAGAGTCCACCAGATTCTTGTCACAGCCAAGGGATATAAATAAAACCTTCATATAAACGAATATCCTTTATTATTATTCATCAACATAGTAAATGACGCCGCCAGGCTTCTCTGACAGCGTCCGTATTTCTATTGCTCCTGTTCCTGTTCGGTATCGGTTCCCAGGGCATTTGCCTCCTCTTCGGTAAGGATCTTTATTTTGCCCTGATTCAGTTCTTCAACGGCAATCGACAACGGCTTCGCACCCTTAACATTCACCAGTGCTTTCTTGCCCCCAATGATCTGTCTTGCTCTCTTTGCGGTAGCCATTACGATGGAATATCTGCTGTTTACAACAGGCTCTTCACCTTCTTCCACGTTGCTGTTTACTACGTTCATCAAATCAGAATAAGATGGATGTAACATATCATTTCTCCTTTCGCCAAAGACTAAATCGTCTTCAGTTCTTCTCTCATATTATTAATAAACTCCTCATTTCTGGAAGGGGTATTATGTGCTGCGCCAATCAGGGCATGCAGCTCCTTCACACACTCCTCCAGCTGATCATTGATCACAATATAATCATACTGCTCTATTCCCTGTGCTTCTTCAATGGCACGGTGCATCCGCTGGTCAATAATCTCCTGCGTCTCGGTTCCTCTTCCGGTAAGCCTCTTGCGCAGTTCCTCCGCACTGGGCGGCATAACAAATAACAGCAATGCTGTCGGGAATTTTTCTTTTATCTTTAAGGCACCCTGAATTTCAATTTCAAGGACGACATCCTTACCTGCTTCTAACTGCTGCTCTACATAGGCTCTCGGCGTTCCGTAATAATTTCCGCAGTAATTGGCATATTCAATCAGACCATCCTGCCCTATTTTCTCTTCAAACTGTTCCCTGGTTACGAAAAAGTACTCACGGCCATCCACTTCACCGGGGCGGGGAGTTCTGGTCGTCATGGAAATCGACAATGCATAATTGTCGTAATCTTCCATAAGCTTCTTCATCAGAGTTCCCTTACCGGCACCTGAAAAGCCGGATACTACAATCAGTATTCCTTTACGCTTCATCATCATCTCTGCTTTCTGCCTGCGCTCTCTGTGCAATGGTTTCCGGCAGCAGCGCGGATAAAACAAGCTGGCTGTTTTCCATTACGAGAACGGATTTTGTTTTACGTCCCTGCGTGGCATCAATTGCCGTTCCAAGTTCCCTCGCCTTCTGCACCATACGCTTCACCGGTGCGGAATCCGGGCTTACCACTGCTATGATCTTGCCTGCATTCACAATATTCCCAAATCCAATATGAATCAAACTGTTCAAAGGACACCTCTTACTCAATATTCTGAATCTGCTCGCGCACCTTCTCAATTTCAGTCTTTAATTCAATCGCGCGGTTGGAAATCTCAAGATCACTTGATTTGGACAAAATGGTATTCGCCTCACGGTTCATTTCCTGCGCAATAAAATCAAGCTTCCGTCCGATGCTTCCCCCTTTTATAAGGGCATCCTTCGTTGCCTCAATATGGCTTCTTAAGCGCACCAGTTCTTCATCCACGCACACCTTATCTGCAAAAATGGTAACCTCCATGAGCAGGCGGCTTTCGTCAATCTTGGTATCTTCTAACAGTTCCTTTACCTTATCAGTCAGCTTCTGCTTATACTCTGCAATAATTTCGGGAGACCGTTCTGTGATAAAGTCCACATGGGCAAGCATGCCGTCAAGCTTCTCGCACAGATCATTTTTCAGATTCTCACCCTCTTTGATTCTGGTTTCTACGAAGCCTTCCGCTGCCCCTTTAATGGCACGGTCAAGCAACTGCCACAATGCTTCCTCATCAATGGTCTGTTCTTCCATGGTAAAGATTTCCGGATATCTGGATAATGCGGATACACGAATATCATTGTCAAGACCGAATTCCTCTGACATCTGATTCAGGTATTTCAGGTATTCTGCTGCAAGCTCCTTATTGTACTTGACGCAGACATTGGACTCCGTGTAATCTTCATAAGTGATAAAAATATCCACCTTGCCGCGCTGGATATAATTCTTTAACTCATTGCGCATTGCTGCCTCGAAGAAATTAAGCTTCTTGGGCATCTTAATGTTTACATCCAGATAACGGTGATTCACGGACTTCATCTCAACCGTAATCTTACGGTCCGCTTCCTGAACCTCGCATCTGCCGAAACCGGTCATGCTCTTAATCATGGTTTTTCCCTTCTTTCGTAACGTCCAATACACACCTAAATATTATAGGTGAACGTGTGCTTTCCGTCAAGGCTTTCTCAATAAAACCACTTTAAGATCTTCCCTGAATATGCTATACTCTAACGAGCCGGGAAATACTGCGGCCTTTATTTTAAATCACACGTAACTGTGTCGGTACTGAACACTTACAACCACACAACTATTCGGATTTATTATCACCGAAACCTAAAAACACAGGAGTACAACATGGCATTTGATGGAATTACCGTTGCTGCCGTTGCAGCAGAATTAAAAAAAGATCTGTTAAACAGCCGGATCTATAAAATTGCACAGCCTGAAAGTGACGAACTGATCATCACCTTAAAGACCACAGACGGAGGACAGAAACGCCTTTTGCTTTCTGCTGACGCTTCCCTTCCGCTTACTTATTTTACCAGTCAGAACAAACCAAGCCCGATGACTGCCCCGAGCTTTACCATGCTTTTGCGCAAGCATTTACAAAATGGCAGGATTACCGGAATCACCCAGCCGGGCTTAGAACGTATTATTGAGCTTCATGTAGAGCATTACAACGACATGGGCGACCTTTGTCACAAACGTCTGATTATTGAGCTGATGGGAAAGCACAGCAACATCATCTTCGTGAATGAAGAAAATAAAATCATCGACAGCATCAAGCATATTTCCGGTATGGTCAGTTCTGTCCGCGAGGTTCTTCCGGGACGCGATTATTTCATTCCGGAGACGCAGGACAAGGCCGATCCTCTTACTGTTACAAAGGAAACTTTTTGTAAACGTTTCCTGTCAAAGGCGCTTCCTGCCCATAAAGCAATTTATTGTAACTTCACGGGACTCTCTCCGTTCTTTGCACAGGAATTATGCTATGAAGCCGGTGTGGACGGAGATCTTCCTACCGAATACTTCACTGCTTCTTCCGAAGGGCAAAATGCACTCACCCGGTTATATGATGCCTTTTCCGCATCCATGCAGCGCATTAAGGATGCCGATTTTGCACCGGTTATTGTCTATGAAAACGGCAGACCGGTGGAATTTTCCGCTCTGCCGCTTTTAAGCTACCCGAAGGAAGAATGTACCTCCTTTTCCTCCATCAGCGAACTGTTAGAGCATTATTATGCGGAGAAAAACACTTACACCAGGATCCGCCAGCGTTCCGTGGATCTGCGTAAGATCGTGCAGACCATTTTAGAGCGTGATGTTAAGAAATATGATCTGCAGCTTCACCAGATGAAGGATACCGAAAAGAAAGACAAATATAAGGTTTATGGTGAACTGATCAACACCTATGGTTATCACGTTGCCCCCGGAAGCAGGTCCATGGAAGCGTTAAATTACTATACCAATGAAATGATCACGATTCCGCTTGATCCGCAGCTTACACCGATTGAAAACAGTAAGAAATATTTTGATAAATACGGGAAACTGAAACGTACCTGCGAAGCACTCTCCAAGCTTACGGTCGAAGTCAGGGACGAGATTGATCATCTGGAATCCATCCAGAATGCGCTCGATATTGCACAATCTGAGGATGACCTTGCACAGATCAGGGAAGAAATGATGGAAAGCGGTTATATCCGTCGGAAAGGGAATGCGAAAAAAGCCCGCTTCAAGAGCCATCCGCTTCACTATGTCAATCCGGACGGCTTCCATATTTATGTTGGCAAAAACAATTTCCAGAACGATGAACTGACCTTCCAGTTTGCAACCGGCAATGACTGGTGGTTCCATGCGAAGGGCAGACCAGGCTCCCACGTCATTGTAAAATGCGAAGGACGGGAGCTCACCGATGCCACCTATGAAGATGCCGCCCGCCTTGCTGCCTTTTATTCCAAGGCAAAGGGTCAGTCCAAAATTGAGGTTGACTACCTCCAGAAAAAAAACATAAAAAAGCCCGGTGGTGCGAAACCAGGCTTTGTAGTATATTATACCAATTATTCAATGTTGATTGATGCAGATATTTCCAGACTGACTCTGGTGGATGAATGAATCAGTTTCGTCACTCGCAGAATCATGCGGAATATTCTTAATCGTCCAGCCAGTAACCCTCATCCTCCGGTGTCGGGAGCGTTGCTTCCGGCACTTTGTTATTCTTTCTGTATTCTTTTTCTCCCTGTATTTTACTATTTTGTATTTTACTGTTTTGTATTTTACTGTTTTGTGCTTTGGCGCATTCTGCTGATGTCTTCGATTTCTTTGTTGATTTCTTTGCCCGTATTTTTCCGGGCTTTGCATTAGCCAATGAATCAACAGGCGCTTCCGGTTTTAACAGGTGGGTCTTCTTCGCAATTTTAATAAGAAGTGTTCCCTTGGGCAGGCCCTTCATCTCCTCTTCCGTAATGGCTCTCCACCGGATCACCAGCACAAAATATACCGCACAGGCCAGCCCGATTGCAACAGCCAGACACACCAGGTTAATGGGGAGCAGCTGATAGAGTCCGAAGTAGGTTCCATAAGCCACTGCTCCCATTAAAACGGAGCAAAGGATCGGCCGGATAAAGGTACGGTCTACTTCCTGCTTATATTTCAAATGCTTACGCACGGAAATTCCATTAAAGATACATAGGAGGAATGCATAAATAACACTGGAACCTGCATAGCAGTACAATCCCCATTCAGGCGCAAGATAAACCATGCCAAGCACCATGATGACCGCATGAATGATCAATGCAAGCAATGCATTGATGATCGGTGTATTCATCTTACCGATCGACTGCAAAACTGCCTGGGTAAGGGTGGATAATCCGTATAACATAATTGTAACTGCTAATACGGCAAGCATGGCTGCAGAAATATCCAGGGATGCCTTCTGGTGAAAAATCACCTGCACACAGGGCCGGCTGAGCACTCCCATTCCCACGGCTGCCGGAATGGAAATAAACATCGTTACCTTTACGGAACGTGACACCTTACTCTTTGCGCCCTCAAGATCTCCACGTGCAAAGTCACTGGAAATACCGGGGATCAGTGCCGTAGCCATCGCACTTGCAAGCGCAATCGGAATATTGGCAAGCTTCGTAGCCTTCGCCATCGCACTTAAATCAAAGGATACTGCTGCTTCTGTCTTCTGCTGGATTGTAAGGGAAATCATCTGGTAAATCTTCTGATCCAGGAAGGTATTGATATTATAAATTGCTGTACTTAAGATAAACGGTGTCACCACCATAATAATCATCTTGAAAATTTCTTTACGGGAATCCTCATGAATCGTCTTATCCCGGTCAATCTGCCGATGGATCATACCCTTATTGAGCGCATACACGCCCATCATAAAAAGTAAAGCGAAAACGACACCTGCCCCCGTACCAATCGTGCCTCCTGCAGCGCCGAAGGAAGCCTGTGTGGTTTCACTCTCTCCCTTTACCATCCGGACGAGAAGATATGCCATCAGGACACTGACTCCGGCATTCACAATCTGCTCCAAAATCTGCGAAACGGAGGTCTGAACCATGGATTTGTGTGCCTGGAAATATCCGCGGAATACGCCAAGGATACCGCTGAAGAATATGGTTGGTGCCAGAATCCGGAGAGGCAGTACCGAGCCCCCGAGGTCTACCATATATGATGCAAAGAAAAACACAAATAAGCTGGCAATTCCACCGACTACCAGCACATAAATCAATGCACACTGAAAAATCCGGTGTGCATTCCGATATTCTCTTTTGGCGAGCTTCTGTGCGATGACCTTCGATACGGCTGACGGAATACTATAGGAAGAAATCAGAAGGACGATACTGTATGCCGTATAGGCATTGCTGTAGTATCCAAATCCTTCATCTCCGATAATATTCGTTAAAGGTGTGTTATACAAAAGCCCGATGATACGGACAATGATTCCGGCTACGGCCAGAATCCCCGCCTGCATAATCAGTCCATCTTTTTTCTTGTTATTCGGCATTCGTTTAACGCTCCCAAAAATTACAAGTTTATTATACGTTTCAGGGAACAAACCGTCAACCTGTTTTATTGCACAGCAATCCTCATATTACTGTTCACTCGTACCTCGTTCCAGTAACGATTCGCAGGCTCATTTGAAGTTTTGCTTCGCAAAAGGAGCCTGCTCACTCCTGAACAAGCTTCACTAGACTCACCTTCGGTTTGCCAAGTGAACTTGTATGGTTCGCACTAAGCTCGAAATAACCTCGCTAAGTGCTCTACTCAAATCATGTTCTTACGCAGCCTGACAGCAAGTGTCTGGCTGCTGTGTGAAGTGTAACATCCTCATTACAAAGCAAAAACAGGGGGCGGATCACTACTTCCGCCTCCCTGACCGTATCACTTTATTCTTCCTGTTCATCCTTTATGACAGATGCTGCTCCATTCACAGTCCCCGCAGATTTCTCTGCCGTGTCCTGCATGCAGGATTCTTGTTTCCACCAAAGCCTCCAATTCATGGAATGACAGCTTCTGACCACTTTCCAGACCACAATATGCCAACACACCGGCATCATAAGCGTTCACCTTTCCATAGGTCTCACAGTTCCCGTTCAGGTTGTGAGGACAGGCACTGCAGATGTCATCGGTCCGGGTTACCAGCTCCAGCAAAGCTTCTCCATTATTTTGAAGAAGTTCTTCCTTCACCTGCGCCATATGTTCGGAAAAGGTGCTGCTATACCCCTTCCCTTCGAAGAAATAAAGGCACATTCCATGATGGGGCCGGATGCGGTGTACTATTTCAGGTTCCTTCCTCTTAGTTCTCATTCAGCTTCAGCGCCTTACCAAGTCTCTTGCTTAAAGCAAGTGCCAGTACAATCTTAATCAGATCCGGAATAATAAAAGGAATGACACACCAGCCAAGTACTGTTGCAAGCCCTACTGCTCCGGAATTTCTGGCATAAACCACCATAAACCATACGGTTCCGATCGCATAGCATACAATCAGACCAAGAACCATGGATAATCCCAGTACCCAGGTCTTCTTTCCAAGAAGCGCTTCCATCAGCCACATTAATAATGCAGAAAATAAAAAGCCGACAATATACCCACCGGTCTGGCCAAGCAGAATTCCAAATCCACCGGAGAAACCGGCAAATACCGGAATACCGACTGCACCAAGCAGAATATAAATCAGTACGGACAGACTTCCGCGCTTACCACCGAGCACACCTACTGCAAGAAATACTGCAAAGGTCTGAAGGGTAAAGGGAACTGTTGTCGGAATTGAAATCCAGGAACAGATTGCAATCAGTACTGCAAATACGGCAATGTAAACCATGTCAATTGTCTTAAATTTGTTTGTCATCTTATAAAACCATACCTTTCCGGCTATTTTTTAGCCTTTGTCAGAATAGCATGGCAAAAGATAATTGTCAACCAGTTTTTGAAGCATGGTTTACATTTCTTCTATACAACATAAAAAACTCTCTAACCAATCAGCCAGTCGTACATCTCCTGATACTTCTGTGCAGATACATGCCATGAGAAATCGGCTGCCATCGCGCGATCCACCATCTTATTCCACTCACGCTTCTTATCGTAATAGATCTTCTCTGCATAACGGATGGCGGATAACATCTCATGAGCATTATAATTCGTAAAGGAAAAGCCTGTTCCCCTGCTTTCGTATTCATTATACGGCTCTACGGTATCCTTAAGTCCTCCTGTCTCACGCACAATCGGAATGGTTCCGTAACGTAAACTCATTAACTGGCTTAAGCCACAGGGTTCAAACAGGGACGGCATTAAGAATGCATCCGCTGCTGCATAAATCTTATGGGACAACTGATCAGAATAATAAATATTCGCAGATACCTTGTTGTTATACTTCCAGTCAAAGTGACGGAACATGTTCTCGTACCGTTCTTCACCGGTACCTAATACCACAATCTGCACCTCATCCTGGCAGAGCTCATCCATAACATAGGCAATCAGATCGAAGCCCTTCTGATCGGTAAGCCGTGAAACAATACCAATCATCATCTTCTTATCGTCCTTTTCAAGGCCAAGCTCTTCCTGAAGCGCTCTCTTATTTTTTACCTTTTCCTTGCGGAAGTTCACTGCATTATAAGGATATGGAATATTCTTATCCGTTTCCGGATTGAAATCGTCATAGTCAATACCGTTTACAATTCCGCGCAGATCCTTGCTTCTTGCACGGAGCAGACCATCGAGATGTTCACCATAGAACTCCGTCTTAATCTCCTCGGCATAGGTTGAGCTGACAGTCGTTACCATATCCGCATAGACGATACCGCCCTTTAAATAGTTGGCATCCTTATACGCTTCCAGCTTATCCGAAGTAAAATAGCTGTCCGGAAGACCTGTAATATCTTTGACTTTCTTCAAATCCCAGATTCCCTGAAATTTCAGATTATGTATTGTCATCACAGACTTTACACCCTGATAAAATTCGCCCTGTGCAAACCGCTCCTTTAAATAAACCGGCACCAGACCTGTCTGCCAGTCATGGCAGTGGATAATATCCGGCCGGAATCCCAGTGTCGGAATTGCCGAAAGCGCCGCTTTACTAAAGAACGCAAACTTTTCAATATCTTCATGAATCCAGCTGTACGGCTTCGGTCCCGAAAAATAAAATTCGTTATCAATGAAATAGAATGTAACGCCCTGATATTCCATTTCAAAAACACCGACATACTGTGTGCGCCATGCAAGGTCGATATAAAAATGTGTCTTATAGACCATCTTTTCCCGATACTCCCACGGAATACACGTATACTTGGGAATCATCACCCGCACATCAAATTCATCCTTGTTAAAATACTTTGGCAAAGCTCCCACAACATCTGCAAGTCCCCCTGTTTTTATAAATGGAACCGCTTCTGATGCAATAAATAAAACATTCTTCATACCTATCTCCATTTCTGAGCGAGTTATTTTTAAGAGGATATCTCCCGCTTTCGCCCGGAAGCAAAGAGCCTCATATTTTTTCTTATCCACATAGTACAAAAGTGCAGCTAAGAATCTCAGCTACACTTTATTATACCATATTTCATTTTAAATTACCAGTAACGTCTGATTGCTGTAATCGGTAAAATGTTTGCCGATGAAATCTTTACAACATCACCGCTTGTCGGTGCATGAATAATCTGACCGCTACCGATGTAGACACCTACATGGCCCGGATAGCAGATAATATCGCCCGGCTGTGCCTGCGAAAGGCTTCCGACTGATGAGCCACCACCTGCAATGGCACTGGATGAATGCGGCACGGAAATACCATTCTGTCTGAAAATATAATACATCAGACCGGAACAGTCAAATCCACTCGGTGAAGTACCACCCCATACATAAGGCACACCTAACATGCTATACGCTGCACTGACCACACCGGAAGCACTGCCTGAATTATTGGCTGCTGCAACGGTTGTCGTCGTACTGCTCTTTGTCTTTGTCGTTGTCTTAGCTGCTGCAGCGGCGGCCTGCGCTTCACGCTGTCTTTGTGCTTCTGCTGCGGCAGCCTGTGCTTCTGAAAGCTGTGTTGTCAAATCAGCCACTGTATTTTCCTGATCTGCAATTGCCGCATATAAAACAGCCTGCTTATCTGTCATCTCCTGCCCAAGTGCTTCCAGCTCCTTCTTATCCGCGTCGAGCGTACTCTTTAACTGGTGGATCTGTGAAGCGGTTGCTGCCATCTCATCTAACTTTCCACGGTCATAATCATAAACCTGCTGTACGTACTCCGCTTTATTCAGTGCATCGCTCATGCTTTCTGCTGTAAGAAATGCCTCTGCAATCGATGTTGACTGGTCTTCGTACATATATTTAATACGCAGTTTCATATCATCATACTGATTCTGCATATTCTGCTCTGCAGCTGCTAAATCCGCATTTGCCTGATCAATCTCTTCATTCTTATCATGCATCTTGACTTCAAGTTCGTCCATCTGCACAAGCAGATAAGCAAGCTCTGACTGTGTCTGGCTTAACTGGCTCTCTGCCGCATTCTTTTTATTGGTTAAATCTGTTACATCATCTGCCCATACAGACGTGCCGGCAATGCTTGTAATTAAAGCTGCTGCCACAAAAGTTTTTGCAATTCTTTTACGCATAAGTTTCTAAACCTCATAATATATTACAAATTTGTTACATATTTTTTAAAATTTGCTTTCAATATTATAATATATTACAAACTATTACGCAAGACATAAATCTAATCTATGTGTGAAATTTTTAAGAACTTTTTTATTTAATATTGTACTGTAAACGGATTTTATCGGCTATCAACGCGATAAATTCTGAATTTGTGGGTTTTCCTTTGCCATTGCTGATTGTATAACCAAACAAACCATTGAGTGTTTCCGTATTTCCACGGTTCCATGCCACTTCAATTGCATGACGGATGGCACGCTCCACGCGGCTTGATGTCGTCTGGTATCTTTTGGCAATGGTTGGATAAAGTATTTTGGTAATGCTGTTAATCACATCATTGTCCTTGACTGACAGCATAATAGAATCTCTTAGATACTGATACCCTTTAATATGCGCAGGAATACCAATGTCATGTATGATGTTTGTAATATCACTTTCCAGATTCCGGTCACTGACCACCGTATGTTCCAGCGCCGGTGCTGCTCCTGCTTTCGTATTTTCCGCATGGACATTTCTGATATACCGGATTCTGTTAATCAGCATATCATTATCAAACGGCTTCATGATATAATATGAAGCGCCCATATTAAATGCATCTTCTGTCACACTGTCCCGTCCGATAGCACTGATAATAATAAATGCCGGCGTCTTTCGTATCTCCTTATCCTTATGCACTTTTTCCATCACCGTCAGTCCGTCAATCTGTGGCATTATAATATCCAGCAGAACAACATCCGGTTCTTTCTCCTTAATGATGTGAAATGTATCTTCTCCATTCGTCGCCGTACCGACTACGGACAAATCCTGTTCCTGTCCAATGACCTGCCCAAGTACCTTTAACATATTCTCATTATCATCTGCAATTGCTACCTTTAAGGCTTCCATAAAAGAGTGGCTGAATG
>OGIE01000111.1_pt1 | contig 107856 bp, 105 predicted proteins | sample 1571581 | NCBI WGS metagenome assembly OGIE01 (sample SAMEA2582021, study PRJEB24529) | metagenome | biome: Human gut stool | place: China | collected 2011
TTTTTTTCAGGTAAGAGAGGATATTCCGGTCAAGACGGGGATATCCTCTTTTTTTGTTTCCTTTTTGCCGTGCCGGTAATCCGTCAAGGCCGTTTGTCCCTTGGTAAGGGAGCAATTCCGTCAGCACGGGGGATTTTCGTTTGCATGCGGGCTGAAGCGTCCCGAAAGCCGGATATAAAACTTTTGAGGCAGTTTCTTCTGAGGTTTCTTGCCGAGACTTTCCGTCCCTTTCTTCTTTTCCTTTTCCGTTCCCTTTGCCCGTCCTTGGAAGTAGTCCATTCTTCTGCGGTATTTGGGTGTCAATCCGAAAGCCCTGTTGTTGCTTTATGCAGATAAAGTAAAATTGTGTCTTACGGAGAAGAGGGAAGAGTTCCAATTTACATTTGTTTGTATGCGGGCTGAAGCGAGGGCGGTCCACCATTATTTCTTAAATAAATATGATATTTTCTTATTCTTATATAATAATGTTTCGCTGAATTTAGAAAAATGACTAACTTGCAACATGATATCTTTATGGGCAATTAATACTAAAAAATCAAATCAATATGAATCGTTCATTTCTTATGTTTTCTTTCCTCTCGGGAACTTTGGTGTTTTCGAGTTGTGTGACTAAGAAACAGTATGCGCAGTTACAGACGGACTATAACAAATTGGACAAGTCGTACCAGGATACGAAAATGAAACTGGTGGCTTGCGGTACGAAATCCAAGAGTTTGGAAGAGCGTTTGGCCGAAGCCCAGAAGGCGAATGAAGAGTTGAAAGCTTCGTACGCAGCTTTGCAAGGCTCATTGGATAAGAGTATCCAACAGAATTCGCAAGGTAACGTGAATATCTCGAAGTTGGTAGACGAAATCAATGCTTCCAATAAATTCATCAAACAGTTGGTGGAGGCAAAGGATAAGTCTGACTCCTTGAATATGGTGCTGACCAACAACTTGACGCGTTCGCTGAGTCGTGAGGAAATGAAAGACGTGGATATTCAGGTGTTGAAAGGCGTAGTCTATATTTCCTTAGCAGACAATATGCTGTACAAGTCGGGTAGTTATGAAATCAGTGAGCGTGCCGGTGAGACGTTGAGCAAGATTGCCAAAATCATCATGGATTACAAGGAGTATGAAGTGCTGATCGAGGGCAATACGGATACCGATCCTATTTCGCGGCCTAATATCCGTAATAATTGGGACTTGAGTACATTGCGTGCTTCTTCTGTGGTTCAGGCTTTGCAAAATACATACGGGGTGGATCCCAAGCGTTTGACGGCAGCCGGACGGGGTGAGTATAATCCTGTGGCTTCCAATGACACTCCGGAAGGTAAGATGCGTAACCGTCGGACGCAAATCATCATTACGCCGAAGTTGGACCAGTTCATGGAACTTATAGACCAGGCTCCCGAAGCTACGGAGCCCGTGGCTGAATAAGCCTTATAATAAACGAACGTGAAAATGCCCCAATCTAAACTTTCTGTATAGAGTTTAGGTTGGGACGTTTTTTATTCCTTCTTTGTATTGCAGAATAATCACAATCGTTGGGTTTCTTTAGCGAAGAACTGTAACGGATACAGGATTTTATATGATTTTTTATGCCGGATAATGCTTGTTCTTTGTTTTTTATTGTATATTTGCTTTTGAGCAAATATCATAAGTATGAGGAAGTTATTACTTGAATTTTGGTGTCTTGCGTTCTGTGGGCTGATGGCTTACGGACAGGAGGATTATTACAGGCCGGTGGAAGGGCTGAAGAAGTCGGAGTTGAAAACCGCGCTTCATGAGTTGATACAGCCGGAGAGAGTATTGGACTATGGTGGTAAGGGCGAAGGCTATACCTGGTCGGGCTTTGTCGTGACCGACCGTATGCCGGACGGAACGGTGCGCGACCGTTACAGTAACGTCGTTCGTGAGTTCAACGGATTGAATGCTGTGGAGGGCATGAACATCGAGCATTCTTTTGCCAACAGTTGGTGGGGACATATTGTGAACAACGCCTACTGCGATTTGTTTAACCTGTTTCCCAGTGACGGAACGGCCAACGGGAGGAAAAGCAACAACCCGATTGGAGTGGTCACGGAAACGCCCGCTTTCGACAATGGGGTGACCCGCGTCGGGAAATCCACATCTTATCGTACGGATTCATTGATTACTGTGTGGGAACCGGCGGATGAATGGAAAGGAGATTTTGCACGTACTTACTTTTATATGGCTACTTGTTATGAAGATTACGCTGATTTGTGGCAGACGACAGAAGGTTTGTTGATGGTAGAGAAAAACCGTTATCCGACTTTGCGGCCTTGGGTGAGCAACCTATTGTTAGCGTGGAGCGAAGCCGACCCTGTGGACGATGTAGAACGTGAGCGTAACGAAGCCGTGTCCGGTATTCAGGGAAATCGTAATCCCTTTGTGGATTATCCGCAGTTGGCCTCTTATATTTGGGGAGACAGTACGGATTATGCTTTTTATATCGACCGCACATCCACGAGCCCCGAGTTGTTTGTGCCCGGAGAAGGGGAGACGGTGGACTTCGGGCTGCAAGCCTTGTCCAAGGGATTGGAGGGGCGTTTGACCATTCGGGGGCGTAACTTACCCGGAGGACTGGCTTTAGATTTCGGACAGTCCGGTTTTGAGGCGGACAAGACGCAACTGACGGAAGACGAAATCGTCCGGGGAGTGACTTTGACGGTACGTTGCCGTACTGCCGAAGCCGGGGTGCACGAGGCTGTACTCCTGTTGAAAGGCGACGGTTTCGAGCACCGGAATCCCCTGAGAGTAGAGTATGTGGACGGTATCCCTGCCTATCCGGCCCGTGATGTGGTTTGTACGGTGAATGCCCAACGATTTACGGCTTCGTGGATGGACATGGGAGAGGGATTGGATTACACGCTGGCTGTCTATACGAAGGACGAGAGTGGACAACAGCATATGCTTGAAGGCTATCCCAAAACGTTGACAGGTGTTTCCGCCACAGTGGAAGGCCTGCTTCCCGCTGCGACTTATTATTATACGGTAAGTCTTCCGGACGGAGAGGGCGGAGAGGCGATGGTTTCCAACGAGGTGGAAGTCCGTATGCCGGAGGTCACGCCTGTGTTTACGGCCGATGCTTCTGAATTGCATTTCACGTCTGTGCCCGGACGGGTTTCTTCCCCGCAGACAGTGACGGTTACGGCTTTAGGCGTAGACCAGTATGTGACCACAGCCACGGTAGAGGCTCCGTTTGAAGTGAGTGCAGACGGTAAGGAATGGAGTACCAAGGCATCTGTGGAAGGCACGGAACAACGTCTCATGGTGCGCATGGGGGCAATGCCTGAGGAAGGGATGACGGAAGGCGAAATGGTGCTGTCCACTCCTGGGGCGGAAGACATCATCGTGAGCCTTTCGGGAGAAGTTGATAAGAAAAAGGCGTTTTTCGAGACCTTTGAGACCGGTTTTAAAAACAGTTATAAGGAAGGCCAGGTGACGTGTGTGGCCGCGCAGTGGCGGATGGCGCAGACCTTGATAGGCAACTTGGCGGACGACAGGAAAAACGGTGATTGGAGCGTGCGTATGCAGGCCAAATCCGGTGTCACGACAGAACTGGAGATGATGGAAGACAAGACGGAGGGTTGCGACTCTTTGTGGTTCTATGCCGGGCTGTATGGTGAGAAGGATATGGGCGTGAAGCTCAGTGTGGAATATTCCTTGGATGGGGGGATGACGTGGCTGCCTGTGGCAAATAATCTGGCTTTCAACAAAGGAGAATGGAAACGTTACGGTTACAAATTGGACGTAGACGGTCTTGTGCGGTTGAAGTTCAGCGTGACGGGAACCTCTTCGAAGCGAATCAACGTGGACGACATACAGATGAGCGATTACGGTACGGGCGACGGTGTGCGGCAAATCCGGGTGGAGAATCCCGACGAGTGGGTGGATGTGTATACCCTGGGCGGCATTTGGGTACGTAAGGCTAAGCGTAAAGATGCGCTGAAGGGTTTGAGGCCGGATTATTATATTGTGAAATAAACGCATACCGGCATGATACATTGGAGCAATACGTAACGAGTCTGCTAAAATGGCGTTTCGTTACGTATTGTTCTTTTGGGTGTAAGGCTCATGAGAAAGAGGAAAAATAAACTGCCACTGTTTTTATTTCACTGAAAAGGAGTAAAAAGAGCCTCCTGTCGCTCTGCATAAACTGCATTTTTCGTACTTTTGCAGAAATACTGTTGAACGAAAATACGACTATATGAATAAGGAAGTCCTATATGTCCTTTTGCCCGATTATGCGGCACATGAGATGGTATATCTCTCAGAAGCCATTGCTTCCGACGAATTTGCCTTGAAAGAGAACCCGAAATATGTTAATAAAGTTGTGGCTCCGACTTTAGAGCCGGTAAAGTCGATAGGCGGATTCCGAGTCATACCGGATTATTCGTTTGACACGATGCCTGAAGACTATGCGGCGTTGGTGCTGATTGGCGGTTTCGGATGGACTACACCGGTTGCAGAGAAAGTCGCACCGATTGTCAGTAAGGCCATTGAGGCAGGCAAGGTGGTAGGTGCGATATGTAATGCCGCGTCGTTCATGGCTAAATGTGGTTTCCTTAATCATGTCCGGCACACCGGGAATGGTTTGGAACAACTTAAGCTTTGGGGAGGAGACCATTATACCCATTTCGAAGGTTACGTCCATACGTCGGCAGTCAGTGATAACAGGATTGTAACAGCCAATGGTTCTGCAACGCTTGAATTTGCCAAAGAACTTCTTCTATTGCTTGAAAACGATACGCCGGAACATATCGAAATGTACTATCAATTTAACAAGCGAGGGTTTTGTGACTTGTTCCCGCAATACAAGCAAATCTGAAAGTATATAGGTATGCCTTTAAACAATAAAGATGATAGAAATAGGAACATATTCAACGTGCGATAAAGAAAGCGTCATAGCCCTTGTGTTACATTGCCAGAATGACGGTACCCGTCCGTTGGTGGGTGTCGAAGACCAGTCGGATTTACTTCATATCGAAGAAGAATATATCTATGACGGAGGTAATTTTTGGGTGGCAAAGGAAAACGGAAAGGTCGCTGGGACTATCGGTTTGATGAATAAGGGAAACGGCTTATGTATATTGAAAAAATTCTTTGTGTACGAACCGTATAGGGGGAAACCGCATAACCTCGGACAGCAGTTGTACGGTGTGTTTTTGGAGTTTGCGAAACTACATGGTTTTTCAAGGATAATTCTCGATACACCCAAAAATACGGATAGGGCGCATTTGTTTTACGAGAAGGCCGGTTTCAGGAGAATAGAAAAAGAAGAACTTCCGGTTGAGTATGACTATCCTTACGATGATTCCCACTTCTTTTATTTGGACTTATAGTGTAAAAAGCCTATGGTGTTACGATATAGGTAGTAAGGAAAAACCGGTGAGAATCTAAATAAAAGCATTATCTTTGCATCCGTTTACAAATCAGACGGATGCAAAGATATTTTTTATATTTGGCCTATGACGGCACGAGTTACCACGGTTGGCAGATTCAGCCCAACGGTATCAGTGTGCAAGAGGTGTTGCAGAAAGCCTTGGCCACCCTCTTGCGGCAGCCCGTGTCCATCACAGGAGCGGGACGGACGGATACCGGAGTACACGCCCGGATGATGGTGGCTCATTTCGATTTCGAGTATGCCGATGACCCTGTGCGACGGATTGACGGAAGGTGGCTGACGGACAAGCTCAACCGCCTGTTGCCGCCGGATATCTCCATTTACAAGACGGTGCCTGTGGCAGCCGATGCACATGCCCGTTTCGATGCCTTGTCGCGCACCTACCATTATTACCTGCATTTCGGCAAGTCCCCGTTCTTGCGGGCTTATTCCTGCCGTCTGTACCAGATGCTTGATTTTGGGAAGATGAACGAAGCTGCTGCTGCATTGTTCGATTATACCGATTTCACCAGTTTCAGCAAAGTGAATACCGATACGAAGACCAACAACTGCCGTATCATGCAAGCCCGTTGGACGGAGCTTGCGCCAGGCGAATGGCGTTTTGAAATCCAGGCGGATCGTTTTTTGCGCAACATGGTGCGTGCCATCGTCGGTACGCTCGTCGAAGTGGGGCGGGGCAAGCTTACGCCGGAAGGCTTTCGGGCGGTGATAGAAGGAAAAGACCGTTGCCGTGCGGGAGAGTCCATGCCGGGGAACGCCCTCTTCTTGGTGGATGTGGCCTATCCGGACAAATGTTTCATGGTATAGAGTAGAAACGGAAAAGAAAGAGATATATGTGGTTGATTCTGGCGTTTACTTCCGCCGCCCTGTTGGGCTTTTACGATGTGTTCAAGAAAAAGTCGTTGAGAGGCAATGCTGTGATTCCCGTCTTGTTTCTCAATACATTGTTTTGCAGCCTTATCTTCCTGCCGTTCATTCTCGGTTCGGCATGGGGAATGACGGACACCGGTAGCTTGTTTTATATCCCCCCGACCGACTGGGGGGCGCAGAAGTACATCCTGTTGAAGTCCTGCATCGTGCTTTCTTCATGGATATTCGGTTATTTCGGCATGAAGCATTTGCCGTTGACGATAGTGGGGCCCATCAATGCCACACGCCCCGTCATGGTGCTCGTCGGTGCGCTGTTGGTCTTCGGCGAGCGGTTGAACCTTTATCAGTGGGCGGGTGTGGCCTTGGCTGTGCTGTCGTTCTTCATGTTGAGCCGGAGCGGCAAGAAAGAAGGCATCGACTTCCGGCATGACAAGTGGATTTATTTCATCGTCTTGGCCAGTGTGCTCGGAGCCGTGAGCGGCTTGTACGACAAATATCTGATGGCCTCGCCGGAGAATGGGGGAGTGGGGTTGGACCGCATGGTGGTGCAGAGTTATTATAATCTCTACCAGTTGGCGATGATGGGCGTCATGATGCTTCTGTTATGGTGGCCGCGCAGGAAGCAGACCACGCCTTTCCGGTGGGATTGGTGCATCCTTCCGATTTCGCTCTTCCTGTCGGCGGCAGACTTCGTTTACTTTTATGCACTCAGCCTGGACGGTGCCATGATTTCCATTGTCTCCATGGTACGCCGCGGCAGTGTAATCGTTTCGTTCCTTTTCGGAGCCATGGTTTTCCGCGAGAAGAACTTGCAGAGCAAGGCCGTGGACTTGGTGTTGGTCTTGCTCGGGATGGTGTTCCTTTATTTGGGTTCCCGTTAACGTGAAGAGATGTTATTAATAAGGTGCGAGGCGCGGAATGTCGATAAAAATGACTAAGTTTGTGCCCGTAAAATAAAATGGATATATGAAACGTTTTTTACCTCTTGTCATAACGTTGGCATTGGGCCAGGCTCTTCAGGCACAGAAGATGCGCGACGTGTTTGCCGCCATGCCCGACAGCGTGTTGGGCATCATGACGAAAAATAACCGTTTGGATTGTATCGACTTCATCGAGAACACCATGGCCGCCAAAGTGCACAACCGGTTCGATGGCGACACGGAACTGAAAGCTCTCACGGTGGACTATCTCGAATTGCAGCTGACAAAGAATTGCCGGGTGGAGATGAAGCTTTTGCCGTCGGAGGACACGTTGTATTATATTTGTGTGGCACGTACTTATTCCGGACCGATGGCAGAGACGAAGGTAGCCCTTTACACACCGGATTGGGAAACATTGCCCGAAGAGAAATGGATGTCCCGTCCGGTGTATGCCGATTTTTGGGAAACGAACGATTCGGTGGACAAGGAGGAAGTGGCACGTCTGCAGCATTTGCAGGACATGCGCTTTGTGACGGCTTCCCTGCAACCGGACGATATGCGGCTGACTTTTGTTTTGCAGCCCGGCGAGGTGGATAAGGATGAGGCGGAGCGTATGAAGAAAGTTTTACGTCCTGTCGTGTATGGGTGGCAAGGTAAGCGGTTTGTACGAGTTGAAGATTAAAATATTGTATTTTAGCTGATTATATCTTTTAGGAAAAATCTGCGCCAAACGGAAAATTGTTTGGCTGTGATTGATTTTTCGTTCTGCTGTGATTGATTTTTCATTTGGCGCAGAATGGAATCACGGTCTTTTGAAGCCTATTCCTCAGGGGTAGGAAATGGCGAAAAAATGCGACTTCATTCTGCGGTGTGTCTCCTTTTTGTGCAAAAGAAAACGGTGTGGAAACTGTTGTCACCACACCGTTTTTTATCTTTTCGATAAAATATGGAATCCCGATTTATTTGCGGCTCTTTCCGTAGCGGCTCATGAACTTGTCTACGCGACCTGCCGTGTCCACCAACTTGCTCTTGCCTGTGTAGAAAGGGTGAGAGCTACTGGAAATTTCAATTTTCACTACCGGATAGGTTTCGCCTTCAAATTCTATGGTCTCGCTCGTTTTGCAAGTAGAACGTGAAAGGAACATGTCGCCGTTGCTCATGTCTTTGAACACTACGGGACGATAATTCTCAGGATGGATATCTTTCTTCATTGTCTTATAATTTTTTGTCAGTTCAACTTATAGTTGGTAACTATATGTGTAATGGTCTGATTTACGAGGTGCAAAGTTAAGCCTTTTATTCAGAACCACCAAACTTTCTGCGGAATATTTTCGGCTATAATCCGTTCCAACTTTCTATATTATAAGTTTGTTCTACAGGTGTCTCTATCCGATCGGGCAGGTTGCAGAAGAAGTCGATGCCCGTTTTCTCTTCCAGTTCGTCGATGCTTACGGCCCAACTACGCAGGTCGGGGTTACCGCCATACGACTTGTGTTCCACCCAAAATCCGATGGCCTTGTAAGTGTTTTGTCCACCTGCGTATTTCTTGCAAAGCAAGGCCATGAAATAATACTTCGGGACGGGCATTCCGCTTCGGGTGTATGCTTTAATCTGGCCGTCGAGAATCGTGCCGCCTTTCACGACGAAGAGCGTGTCACGAAAGGAACTGTTGCGCCCCCAGTTTTGTACCTGACCTTCCAAGTCCACCCAGTCGTCCTGGTTGAACCGTCCCATTTGCGGACTCATGTTAGACAGGTAAAAGGTTTGCCCGTTGGCATCTTTGGAGAACAGCCGGTCGGCCGAGGCGCAAAGGTGCCCCCGGTTGTAGCCGCTTCCCCGGTAGTCTTCCAGTTCCGTGCGCTCTCCGGCCGGAATATCCGGGTCGGCTTGGAAGGGATCCCCCTCCCATACGGTGCCGTTCCATTCTGTGCCTTTCCAGTTGTTGCGGTTCCAGGAAGTGCCCGCCGTTGTATTGGTAAAAATGAAAGCCACCCAACGTGAATGCTTTTTTTCTTTATGCCAATCTACGGTGTAGTTCAATACTCGCGTACCATTGTAGGTCACGTAATGGGAATAAATGTCGCCTGTCTGGTCGTCCAACCTCGGCATCTCGAGATTGGCTGCATTGGGGATGACCGAAGGGTTGGCGTTTTGGTTCGTGGTGTCGCCCGAGGCTCCATCGGAAGAGTCGTCGTTGCAGGCGGTAAAGGTGGACGATAGAGCCAAAAGGCAGAGGAATAAAGTCTTTTTCTTCATACGGATGAATCTTGTATACAAATAAGGACACGCCCGTGCAGGCGTATCCTTATTCTGTTATTATGTTCTATGATAGTTCGCCAATCTTTATTTCACGGTCAGGTTTTTGATTTCCCAAGTCAGGGTTGCATCACTCGCTGTATTCTTGTATTTGAAAGCGAAATGTGCATTTTTTCCGGTAGCCGGAAGGGTGACGGATGTCGGCACGAAAGTCCAACCCGATTCAGAAGGATATTCGATGGCAACTTGTGTCCATGTGGCTGTAGCCACATCGCCGGAATAGTTGTCAGAAACCCACAAGGTGTAAATCTCTGCGGCATTGCTCATGTCTTTGTTGGCCGGGCCGAAAGCCTGTTCAAAGGCCAATGTGCGAGATTTGCTCAAGTCGACAGCCGGAGAAACCAACCAGTCTTCGTTGTCGTAAGTGCTGCCTTGTTGGTAAGCCGACATTTTTACGTAGTGGTATTGGGTGTCTGCATACCATGCTTGTGTGCCGGTTATGTCTTGTGGGGTGAACACGCCGAAGCCGTTGGCGAAGGTTTCAGAGAGGATGGCATCTCCCGGTTCTTCCGGTTGTTCCGGATTGCCTCCTTCGATGATTCCCCCGTCGTTAGTTTGCAAGGAGAAATCGTCTATGAGGACGCTTTGTCCAGGATTCTTGCCGACCATGACCACCAAGTTTACTGTGGTATTTGCCTCCAATGTGAATTCGTGGGTGGCTTCTACCCATGTATCTTTGGTAATGTCATTAACGTATGCTCCATATTTGTAACTATCTCCTCCGGCAATGCTTCCGTCAGCTTCGTTTACAGCGTAGCCTAAACGTATGCTGGCGTTGGCATCTACGGCTTTGAAGTAGGCTTTGATAGCATACGTGCCGGCTTTCAAGGTTATTTCCGTGCTGCCCAGACGCTTGTTCGCATCGGTTGATCCTTCTATCATGGCTGAATAACTTCCTGCATGGGCGTCGGTAGATTGGGTAACGGTGGCATTTCCTGCACTGTTGCTTGACTTCCAACCTGTGGCCACACCGTTTTCCCAAGTTTCAAAGCCACCGTTTTTGAGGAGGTTTTCTCCTGTGATGGGTTGGTCGGCTTGGGCATTACGCTCTTCAACCAGAATATTTTTCAATTCAAATGTACCGGCTTTGTCCGTGCAGTTGTAGACGAAAGCAAGCTTGATGCTCTTGCCTTTGTAGGCGTTCAGGTCGATGTCTTTAGAATCAACAAAGTTCCAATCACTGCAATCTTTGATTTCTACAGGAAGTTTTTGCCAGTTTTCATTGGATGCTTCCGTAATCCATACGGTCATGTTGTTTTCCAAGTCGTTGAAATAACGGGCACAATAATCAAAAGTCAAAGTGGCAGCCGAAGCTTGCGTCAAGTTGATAGCAGGAGATACCAACCAACTTTCGGCGGCATAGTTTACACTGTTGATGTACGATGTGGCTTTCATGTATTTGTAACTGTCGAAGGTCCACACTTCGCTACCCATTTCAGACGGTACGTTGACGTTGTTAATTGTAAATTCACCCATACCCTCTGCGAACGTTTCACTGAAGATGGCGTCTCCCGGCTCTTCAGGGACATCACCTATCTCCTGTCCGTCAAGGATGGCGGCAGTAACGGTTTTCACCCCGGCGCTGCCGAAGTACTTCTCCATGGTGCCATAGAGCATGACTTCCTTGCCTAAGTTTTCCGGATGAGCTTGCAGGTTGAGTGCGTTACGTACGTCGCCGCTCGGGAGCTGTACGGCCATACAGTTGTTGATGTCCTTGCTGTCGCCCGAAGTGGCAATCACGATGTTGGTAGTGCCGGCTCCTTCTGTTCCGAATACGATGTCGGAAATCGTGGAAGAAGTATTGTCGCCAGTCGGGATGTAACCTACGATATAGGCTTTTACCCACGCGTAACCGCCGTTTTGGTTCAATGCAGCCCCCTTGATGGTGTAGGGAGATTCTTTGGAACCGGTTCCATATATGCTGTTGGCATCTCCCTTGCCCGGTATGTCGTAAGGAGCAGGGACGTCGTTACATGCCTGGAACAGGAACACGCCTAATGTCAGGCATAATAAGCTGATAAAACTTTTGGTTTTCATATTGTTTCGTTTTTGTTGGTGAATGCTTTTTATTGAATGTCTCTTGAAGTGCGTACGGTGAGTTGCCATTCGCCGTTATATTGGGTGAGTAATCCCGTGACGTCCACTTTTCCCATCTTCATGTAATTCGTGGCGAAGTTGGCGTAAGTGCTGGTGCGGAAAGGAATGTTGGTGTTTCCGACTTTGAGGGTACGGTTTACACCGTTTCCTCCGTCGCCTTCTGCTTCCGGAGCATATTGGGTCAGTCCGTCGGCTTCTACAAATTCCGCATCGTTGATCTTGACAAAGAATGCAGCGTCGGCTTTATTGGCCGAAGAAAGCCAGGCTTCGTCGATTTCCATAGGAACCAGTTCGGGGTAAGATAGGTCTGGTTGGCCGATGACTTTGACATGGTCCTTCCATGTGTATTCCGGCATGCGGCCTATCTTGCCTTGGTACAAGGCACCCAACTGGGCCATGGAGCCGTAGCCGCCTACATAAAGCCCTTTGCAGTTGATGGCTATTTTTTGTCCTACGGGCAAGAACGCATACAGTCCGGTGGCGTTTATGCCCACTACTAAAGTACCACTTCCGTCATTGACATACAGGTTCTTGTAGATGTTACCGGATTCGTCATCGCCTACTATGACTCCGGAGATGACCAGGTCCTCTTGTACTTCTTCCGCTTTGTTGCTGCTGACGATACCGGCATATTTTGTCTTTAAGTCGGCGATAGTCGTATTGGCTTCTCCCACGGCGGGATTTCCGTATGTATAATTAGTCGGGTCGTCATGGTGGTCCATACAGCCGGAGAAAACGGCTGCCAACATGGAGACGAGCAATAATTTAATATTTTTCATATTCAAGTTCGTTTTAATGAGGTTAGAAGCGGAATCCTACGTTGAGGAAACCGTTGAGTCCTTGTGCATAGTAATATTTAGAGTGGCGTGAGAACTGGTAAGGACGATCGCGGCCATCGTCATAATTATCGTCGCGGTTCTGTTCGTATCCTCCGGTTTTCATGTCCGTATTGTTGGTCACGTTGTTCAGCGTCAGGTTGATGCTCAGAGAGCGGCCCTTTTGCAGGCGGATGTATTTGCCGATGGAAAGGTCGAGCATGAAACCGCCATCGAACTCTTCCTGTCCGGGGATGATGGCCGTAACAGGGTTTCCGTGATCGTTTACTGTACCGTTATTTCCTGGTTTTATGCCCAACACATTACCTAATCTGCGGTAAGTAGAGAAGTCGATGAATCCGCGGTGGTAGTAGTTACCGTTGATACTGAAGAACCAGCCTTTCACATTGTAGTCCAGTCCGAGACTGTAGGCAGAGAGCGGAGTTCCGCTTTCTTTCATTCCGTCGATATACACGACATCTTGCTTAGTCTCGCTTTCGTTTTCGTAAGTCAGATTGGCGTTCGGGTTGTTCACATATTCGGCGTTGTTGAATGTGCCCAACGCTTTCAGGGTCAGGTTTGACGTGAGTTTTACGCTGGCAGCCAGTTCTACTCCCATATATTCTTTCTCGACTCCGGTCATCGACAGGTAAGTGTAGCGCGACTCCTGGTCGTTGTAGAACTGGTCGAGTTCGGTCACATTGTTGAAACGCGTGTAGTAGCCGCTGACTTTGAAAGCGAAGATGGGACCGTTGAACGCATAGCTGGCTTCGGCTGTCATTACTTCTTCGTTGGTGAGGTCCGTGGCGAAGTCGTTCTTCAAACGGGGGGCGATGAATGCATTGTAAGGCAACGGTGCATTTTCTTCATATCCAAGCCCGACGTTGAACACGTGTTTGCCTCCGATACGGAACGTTGCCCCGGCCTTGGCTCCGCTTTCCAAGAATTTGGCTGTGCCGCTCTTGCCTTTTGAGTTGTTGGCCGCACGGCCGTTGCGCATCAAACCTTCGCGTTCCATGGTCGTTCCGCCCAAACGTCCGGCAAAGAACAAGCTGTAGAAACTCTTGTCGAATTGGTAGTTGGCCCAGACGTTGGCTTTGTTGACGAATATATTATAGTCGTAGCCGAACTTGTCGTCTTCACCGATCAGGCGATTAGGATTGTCCAAATCGTTTTGAATCATGCTGGAATTGTAACCATAGTCGCGCACGGAGAATTTGTCTACGTCCGTGTATTTGTTGGCACCCAACAAATCTTTCATCGTTTTGTAGTGCATGCCTTTGGTGGTACTGACATTTAACCCGGCTGTGATATTGCCGTACTTTTCCATGTCGCGTTTCAGGGTGGAACCGAAGTTGAAGGCCATTTGGTCGTTATGACGGTTTTCTACGTAGTATAAGGCTTCGCCCCCTAACGTGTTTTGCTGGGCGTTGGCAAAGTACATGGCATCCCAATCGAGTTGGCGGTGGGACTTTGCGCTCGTCCAGTAATTGTATGCGTTCTGCCAAGTTTCCACATCCTCGTCGCTCAACGGTTGGTTGAATACGTTGCCGCTGATTTGTCCGCTCGGTAACTTTTTGTAGTAATCCGGACGCGGGTCGGCGGCATTTCCGCTCCATCCCAAAGCGCTGCTGGCGTACATGCTGTATTTTCCGGAGAACGATGTAGACAGCTTGGTTCGTTCGTTGATGTCGAAATCCCAAGTGACAATCGCCGTCGGTTCGAAAGAATTTACCACACGTGCATTACGCTTTTCACCGTTTTGGTAACCCCAGTTCGGGTTGTAGTAATGGTCGTTGGCCAACCAGTAAGCTTCTTCTGTGGAAGAACCCTGTTGGGCGCGTTCAGTGGGAGAACCCCAGGTCGTGAAACTCAAACTATGCCGGTCGTTGAAGCGTTTCTCGAACCCTAACAAGTAACTGAACGAATTGTAGAACGTGCCTTCTACGAATCCTTCATTGGCCCAACGGTAACCGATAGAACCCGTGAAGGCCCATCCGTTGCTCATCAGCCCCGAAGAGTAGGTGTACATGCCTCGTGCACGATAGTTCCGATTGGTTCCGGACAAAGATAATTTGTGGCCTGCGGCGTATTGTCCGGCCCGTACATTAATATTATCCGCTCCTCCCACCGACGTATAGCCGAATTGGTTCATTAGGAAAAACGGGGAGCCTTCACGATTACGGGTCGCGTCGTTCAGTCCTCCGATAGAACTGTAACTGAATACGCCTCGCTCGGCATCATTGAACTGGATGCCGTTGATGAACATGTCGTTGTTGGAGTTCTGATAGGCCCGCAGGCGGAAACGCATGGGGCTGAATAGATAGCCCACTTCAGACAAATACAGGTCGTTGCCGACCCCTGTGATGGCCGAGACGGTCTGGCCCGCATCGTCATCTTCATTGAGTTGCGATTCTGTGAACGAAAAGTCCGCATTCTCGTTCTGTGCCCGTTGTTGGAGCACGGCCAGAGTATCTGCCTGTTGTGCGTGGAGCAAGGCCGACACGAAGAATGCCGATAGAATCAAAGTTGTCTTTTTCCCCATATCTCGTAGATTTATTGTATTGTTGTTACAAAGAAACACATAATTTTCAAATTAAAGCCATCCCGGACTAACTTTTTGCCATTTTTTTTTGGCTCGGTTGTCGAAAAAAGCCATATTTGTAATAGAGAATTAACAAAACGTTAAAAAAACATCTTATGAAACGAATGTTTATGGTTATGGGCTTGTTCGTGTTGCTGTTTACGGCAGCTCGTGCCCAAGAGAAGAAATTCGGCATGTATGCGGTTGGGTTTTATAATCAGGAAAATCTTTTCGACACCATTCATGACGAGGGGAAAAATGATTTCGAGTATCTGCCGGACGGGGCTATGAAATGGAACGGAATGAAGTATTTCTCCAAATTAAAGAACATGGCCACGGTGTTGTCGGAGATGGGAACGGACAAGTTGCCCAATGTCGGTGCATCTGTCATCGGAGTGTCTGAGGTTGAGAATAGCCGTGTGATGCAGGATTTGGTGGAACAACCGCCTTTGAAGGCACGTGGAATGAAGTTCGTCCATATCGAGGGACCGGACCGACGTGGCGTAGATTGTGCGCTGATATACAATCCCCGTTTCTTTACACCGGAAAAGTCGTTCCTGCAACCTTATATATATGAGGCAAAGGACAGTGCCTATCATACGCGTGGATTCCTGACCGTACAAGGAAAACTGGCGGGAGATGACGTGGCCTTTATCGTATGCCATTGGCCCAGCCGTGCTGCGGTTTCATATTATAGGGAGCGTGCCGGGAAACAGGTCCGTATGTTGAAAGACAGTATCAGCAAGGCAAACCCGGGAATGAAAATCATTGTGATGGGGGATATGAACGACGATCCTTTCAGTCCGAGTATGGCGAAAGCTTTGGGAGCCAAACGCGAAATGAAAGATGTGGGCGAGTCCGATTTGTATAATCCTTGGTGGAATGTGCTAACTAAAGAAGGACGGGGCACGTTGATGTACGACGGCAAGTGGAATCTTTTCGACCAAATCGTAATGACTCCCAATTTATTGAATTTGGACGGCAAGAAGGATTATTCGACCTTGAAGTTCTTTAAGCATGAGATATTCTCGCGTAATTACCTGTTCCAAACCGAAGGGCGATACAAAGGCAATACCAAGCGTACGCATGCCGGTGGAGTGTGGTTGAACGGTTATAGCGACCACCTTCCGGTTGTGGTATATTTGGTGAAAGAGATGAAATGACACTGCAAGCACTCCCTCGAAACGGTAAAATACGCTTCGGGGGATTTTTTTTGCTTAAAAGATACAGGCGGTAGGTATGGATTTGAAGAAAAATGTCTATCTTTGCCCTACCAAAAAGAGTGAAATGAATTGTTCTTTTTATAAATTATAAAGATATGGTTAATTACAAAGACTTAGGCTTGGTGAACACCAGAGAGATGTTCAAAAAAGCCATTAATGGCGGTTATGCCATTCCTGCTTTCAACTTCAACAACATGGAGCAGATGCAGGCTATCATTCAAGCAGCCGTAGAGACCAAGTCTCCGGTGATTCTTCAGGTTTCTAAGGGTGCCCGTCAGTATGCCAACGCTACATTGTTGCGCTATATGGCTCAGGGTGCTGTTGAATATGCAAAGGAATTGGGTTGCGCCAATCCCCAAATCGTGTTGCACCTTGACCACGGTGATTCTTTCGAGACTTGCAAGAGCTGTATCGATTCAGGTTTCTCTTCTGTGATGATCGACGGTTCTCACCTTCCGTATGACGAGAACGTGGCTTTGACGAAGAAAGTTGTTGAATATGCCCATCAGTTCGACGTAACTGTAGAAGGTGAGTTGGGCGTGTTGGCCGGAGTAGAAGACGACGTTGTGGCTGAACATCACACTTACACTCGTCCTGAAGAAGTGGTTGACTTCGTAACCAAGACCGGTTGCGATTCTTTGGCTATTTCTATCGGTACTTCTCACGGTGCATATAAGTTCAAACCCGAACAGTGCCACGTTGACCCCGCTACAGGCCGTTTGGTTCCTCCTCCTTTGGCATTCGATGTATTGGACGGTGTAATGAAGGAACTTCCGGGCTTCCCCATTGTTCTGCACGGTTCTTCATCTGTTCCTCAGGAAGAAGTAGATACCATCAACAAATACGGTGGCAAGTTGGAAGCAGCTATCGGTATCCCCGAAGACGAATTGCGTAAGGCTGCCAAGAGTGCGGTTTGCAAGATCAATATCGACTCAGACTCTCGTCTGGCTATGACGGCTGCCGTTCGCAAGGTATTTGCTGAGAAGCCGGCAGAGTTCGACCCTCGTAAATATTTGGGTCCGGCTCGCGACAACATGAAGAAATTGTACGAGCACAAGATTGTCAACGTTTTGGGTTCTGACAACAAGTTGTAATCCGGTCGTACGGCGTATAAAAGTTAAAGGGCTGCTTTCGGGCAGCCCTTTTTCATGCTTATTGCATGTTTAGTAGGTTTTCAATTTTCCTCGCCGTTGTCCGTCAGTTGTTTGATAGCTCCGTTGCTGGGGTAGAAAGTGACTTGTGTGGTGGTCTTTTTGTCGAAGAGCACATTGCTCAGGATTTCTACATTGCCGAATTGGCCCATGGGGAACTCTCCTTTGCAGAACTCTCTGGAAGCATTGAATACGCTGACCGCCACTCGTTCAGGTACATTATAATATACTCCTTCTTCCATCTTACCTTTCTTTTTGGCAGCCTTTTCGTCCACGACGGGTTGGGGGAGGGTATTCATGTTTTTCAAAGAGAGGTAGACCGGTTCTCCGGATAAATCGTCATTGTCCACTACGCCCAGTTTTTCCGAGAAACGGAACAGCACCATACGGTCTGTGAATTCCGCAGGTGTGAGTTCTATGGTGAAAACCTCCGTACTGGTGTCCACTGTGCCTTTGAACAGTTGTGTAAGAGCGGTTTCCTGCATCGTCAATTGGTCGAGCATCAATTTGAGTTGGGCGCCGTCCTTCGGCATGTTGTCCGCTTCGCCCTTAATCAATGCCGTGCGGCTGTCCCGGATATCGTAGATTTCTTCGGCCGTCAGCTCGGCTATTTTGGCATTGCTTCCGGCTGAAAGGATTTCCTGGTTCATGTAATCTCTGGGATTGAGTCTTTTAGGAGCATCATTCCCTTTCGGTATGGCCGGCAACGGTTCCTCTTCCCCGTCGGTATTGATGGACAGGAGGATGCCTTCGGAAGTGAGGCCTACCAACGGGGCTACGGTTCTCTTTTTAAGCTGTATGCTGTAAACTTTTTGAGGATCGGGTACTCCGTAAGGTACCATATCTATACTTTTTATACTCCACTTCGTGTAAGGTTCCTGAATTATTTGGGATAAACGGAGATAGCGGTCAGCATATTTGCTGAACTCTCCGGGGGTATAGACTTGCTTTTCAGCCACGACGACCAAACGAAGGGCTGTACGGGGCAAGTAATAGGTTACGCCCTCCACCGTGGCACCGGGTACGTACGGGCTTACTTCGGTTTGTGCGACGGCACCGAGTGTGCAAAGCACCAGTCCGCATAACAGGGTTCTTGCTTTCATAAACTTTATTTTTATCAGTGTTTATTCTTTTAATTTCTTAAAGGCTTCGGGGAGTGCGTCGATGATGTCGCTAGCAATCATGCTTTCTTCGCCTAACCTTTCGCGTGCGATGTCGCCGGCCATGCCGTGGAGATAGGTACCCAACTGGCAAGCTTCATTGGCCGTATATCCCCGTGCCAGTAAAGCCGTAAGGATACCGGTCAGCACATCACCGCTTCCGGCCGTGGCCATGCCTGCGTTGCCCGTGGGATTGATGATAACGCGTCCCGTCGGTGTACAAATCATGCTGTTGTGTCCTTTCACGATGACATATAACTGCATTTTGATGGATAGCTCGCGGGCTTTAGCCATACGGTCGTAACTGTCGGTACATGCTCCCACGAGGTTTTCCAATTCTTTTGGATGCGGAGTGAGAATCGTGTCTTGTGGGATTTCCGGAATCCATTCCGGATGGTTGCCTAAGATGTTGAGTGCGTCTGCGTCGAGTACCATTTCGCCCGGATGGTTACGGATGAAAGTACGCAGCGCTTCTGCCGTTTCTTCGTGTGTGCCCAGTCCGGGACCGATGGCCAGAGCGTTGTAGTCGTAGGTACTTATGGCTTTCGACACCCGGATGTCGGACAAATCATGGCTGAGTATGGCTTCGGGCACACTGCATTGCAAGATGTTGTTGTTCATGTCCGGCGTATGGACGGTCAGTTTGCCCACTCCGCTTCTCAGGCAAGCCTTTGCCGCGAGAATGGTTGCGCCTCCCATGCCGTACTGTCCGCTGACGAGCAGGGCATGCCCCATGCTGCCTTTGTGGGCGAAAGGGTTACGCGGTTTGAGTATCTTTTTCACCTCTCCCGGCTCTATTACCGTAATACTACAGTCCATAGCCGCCAATCCCTCGGCGGAAAGCCCGATGTCCACGGGCTTCACTTCACCGAGATATTTCTGGTTCTCGCCGAAAAAGAAGGCCAGTTTAGGAAGCTGGATGGTCAGGGTCAGGTCCGCACGGACGATGGCCGACGGATTATTGTATGTGTTGTCTTCGCTCATCAAGCCGGATGGGATGTCGATGCTCACCACTTTGGCCGGACTGGCGTTGATTCTTTTCACGAGACCGGCATAGCCCCCGTCCAAAGGCTTGTTCAATCCGGTACCGAACAGTCCGTCTATGATGACATCTTTTGCGTCCACTTCAGGGAAGGAGAATTGGGAAGATACTTCGGTGAACATCAGTCCGGCCAGGTTTTCCAGTCTTTTCTTGTTGTTCAGGCAATCGTCGCTGAGACGTCCCGTGATGTTGAACAGATACGTCTGTACCGTATACCCGGCGTTGCAGAGCAGGCGGGATACCGCCAAGGCATCACCGCCGTTGTTACCCGGACCGGCAAACACGATAAAGCGGGTAGCGGTGGTCCAACGGCTTTTCAGTTCGGCTGCAATCGCTTTTGCGGCACGTTCCATCAAATCGATGGATGAGACGGGTTCGTGCCCGATGGTGTATTTATCTAATTCTTTAAACTGGGTCGAGGTGAGTATCTTCATGACAAATAAAACTTCGTTTTCTTTCGTATTCTCTTGGTTTTGCACTATATTTGCACAAAATTAGCAAAAAGATATGGAAACACTTCAGATAAAGGATAAAAAATTTGCCGTATCGATACCTGAATCCGAGATATTGAAACAGGTGAAGCGGGTGGCAGGGGAAATCAACCGTGATCTTGCCGGGACAGAGCCTGTTTTTCTGGCCATATTGAACGGTTCTTTTATCTTTGCGGCCGATTTGATGAGGGAAATCAGGCTTGCTGCACAGATATCGTTTGTCAAGTTGGCTTCTTACGTGGGTACGTCTTCAACCGGTTCCGTCTGTGAGATGATAGGGTTGAATGCCGATATCGCCGGACGGGATGTCGTGGTTGTGGAGGATATAGTGGATTCCGGATTGACGATGAAATACGTGACAGAAATGTTGGCGAAGTACAATCCCCGTTCCATTTCCATTTGCACCTTGTTGCTCAAGCCCGGTAATTTGAAAGTGGATTTGGATATTCCGTACAAGTGTTTCTCCATTCCCAACGATTTCATTTTGGGATATGGGTTGGATTATGACGGTTACGGGAGGAACACCCGTGACATTTACACCGTCGTGGAATAAGTTGGCAGTATCTATTGCCGGGAAAGGAGGAGAAAGATTGTTTCAACCAAATACAAAATAAGAACGATGAAGAATATTATTATTTTCGGTGCCCCGGGATCAGGCAAGGGCACTTACAGTGACGAGATTGTGGCAAAATACGGCATGGGGCACATTTCTACCGGTGACGTGTTGCGCGGAGAAATCAAGAACGGTACGGAGCTGGGCAAGATTGCCAAGGGATATATTGACAACGGCCAGCTTATTCCGGATGAGCTGATGATTGACATCTTGGCTAAGACATACGATGCACAGACGAAAGGCCAAGGGGTGATATTCGACGGTTTCCCCCGTACCATCGCGCAGGCCGAGGCTTTGAAGAAGATGCTGGCCGACCGCAAGGACGACATGGGCATGATGATAGAGTTGGTGGTGGACGAAGAGACGTTGATGGCGCGTTTGCTGAACCGTGCCATCGAACAGGGACGCGCCGACGACAATGAAGAAACCATCAAGAAGCGTTTTGAAGTGTACCGTAACCAGACGGCTCCTTTGGCCGAATGGTTCGAAAAAGAAGGTTTGCGCCATACTTTCAACTGGAAAGGTTCAAAAGAACAGATGTTGGCGGAAATCTTTGAAGCGATAGACGCTGCAAACAAATAATTTATATGGCAGAATCCAATTTTGTAGACTATGTGAAGATATACTGCCGTTCGGGCAAGGGGGGACGCGGTTCGGCTCACATGCGCCGGGCCAAGTACGTGCCCAATGGCGGACCGGACGGTGGAAACGGCGGCCGTGGGGGTAATGTTTACCTTCGCGGCAACCGCAACTATTGGACGTTGCTCCATCTGCGTTATGACCGGCATGTCTTTGCCGGCCATGGCGGGAATGGCTCCAAAGCCCGGTCGTCGGGCAAGGACGGCGAGGACAAGTATATAGACGTGCCGTGCGGAACGGTGGTCTATAATGCCGAGACGGGAGAATACCTTTGCGACGTGACGGACGACGGACAGGTCGTGTTGTTGCTGAAAGGAGGCCGGGGCGGTTTGGGCAACTGGAATTTCCGTACGGCCACCAATCAGGCGCCGCGGTATGCCCAACCCGGGGAGCCGATGCAGGAGATGATGGTCATCATGGAATTGAAGCTGTTGGCCGATGTCGGTTTGGTGGGGTTTCCCAACGCCGGGAAATCCACTTTGCTCAGTGCCGTGTCATCCGCCCGTCCCAAGATAGCCAATTATCCCTTTACGACGCTCGAACCCAGTTTGGGCATCGTGTCCTACCGCGACAACCAGTCGTTCGTGATGGCCGATATTCCCGGCATCATTGAGGGTGCCAGTGAAGGGAAAGGATTGGGCTTACGTTTCCTGCGTCATATCGAGCGCAACTCTTTGTTGTTGTTCATGGTGCCCGGCGACACGGAGGACATCCGGAAAGAATATGAGATACTGTTGAACGAACTGGCCACATTCAACCCCGAAATGCTCGACAAGCAGCGGGTGTTGGCCATTACGAAAAGCGATTTGCTGGACGATGAGCTCATACAGATGCTTTCCGAGAACCTGCCCGACGTGCCCCATGTGTTTATCTCTTCGGTCACGGGGACGGGCATAGCCGAGTTGAAAGACTTGTTATGGAAAGAGCTGAACAGCGAAAGCAATAAACTTCAGGCCATTACCGGCCAAAGCAAGATCGTGCATAAGAACAAGGATTTGAAATTCCTGCAGAATGAGCTGAAAGCCATGGGCGAGGATGAAGATATCCAGTTTGTGGACGAGGAGGAGATAGAAGACCTTGACGATTTCGAATACGAAGAGGATTGGGACGACGAACCTCAAAAATAGTTCCGGAAGATGCGTGGACCGGAATTGCTGACATACGATTTGGGGCAGGGCGTCTGTGCTTTTAGTACGGAGCGTCGCGGAGGTTATAGCGAGGGAGCATACGCTTCTTTCAATGCCAATGCCTATTGCGGGGACGAGGAACGCATGGTGCGGCTCAACCGTGATTTGTTGTGCGAGTCTTTAGGTTTGGAGGCATCCCGTTTGATTATACCTCATCAGATACATGGCGCACGGGTGCGTCGTATCGATGAGGCTTTTTTTATGCAGGCCGATGCCGTCAAGGCGGTTACGCTTGAAGGAGTGGATGCCGTGATGACGGACGTGCCGAAGGTGTGCGTGTCGGTGTCTACCGCCGATTGCATACCTATATTAATATACGACCGGGTGCATCATGCCGTAGTCGCCGTGCACGCCGGTTGGCGGGGTACGGTGTTGCGCATTGTGGAAGCCGTCCTGCATGCGATGTCAGGCGCGTATGGTACCCGTCCGCAGGATGTGGAGGCGGCCATCGGTCCTGGCATATCCTTGGAAGCTTTCGAGGTGGGTGACGAGGTGTATGAAGCTTTCCGCACGACCGGTTTCCCGATGGAGGAGATGGCGAGGCGATATCCTGTCGCCGGAGACGGGAGTGACAGGATGGAAAAATGGCACCTTGATTTGTGGCAAGCCAACCGGGGCTTGTTGGAGGATTGTGGTGTGCCCTCTGCACGGATTCATTTGGCCGGAGTGTGTACTTACGGCCATTCCGAACGTTTCTTCTCCGCACGTCGCTTGGGCATCCGTTCGGGGCGCATCCTGAACGGTATTTTTCTGACGGACTGATTAAAAATATGGATATATGGTGAAGCGTGTTTCTATTTTGTGTCTCGCTTTGTTGTTGGCACTTTTGTATTCCTTTACGGGCAGCCGCAAGGAGCGGGTGGATTTCTCGCGCGTGGAACGGCGTATGCTTCATATTCCGACAGCCGGATTGTTCGACGGCACCGATTATTTCACCGTGACTTCAGCCGACATGGAACGCGACGGTTGGAGTTTTCCGGTGGAGGGCGGAGTGTTGTTTACTCCCGATTTTCGTCATGAACCCATCGGTTGGTATATCATGTCACCTGAGGTAAAGTACGAAGTCAGGGCGGCCATGCAGGGCGTGGTGCGTTTGGTGCGTAAAACGGATTTAGGAAAGACGGTCGTGGTGCTCCATCCCAACGGGATGGAAACGGTGTATGCCCATCACGCCAAGACGTTGGTGGAGTCCGGCGATTATGTTTCTGCCGGGCAGGCTATCGCATTAGCCGGTGCGGACCATGGCGTGGTCTATACCTATTTCGCCCTGATGGTGAACGGCGTGCCGATGAGCCCGTCCACGCTGGCTCGTCCCGATGGTAGTTTGAAGTTCGATGCCATGCAGTTTCGTCTGGATGAGTCCGGTTATGTCCGTGCTTCTTTCTACCGAACGGGCGAGATTGAAGAACGTCCTCCCCGTTTCGACTGGTTCCTGGTGTCGGAATTGGTGGACTTGGATCGTCCTTTTTCAGCCATGGAAAGGGAACATGTAGGTGTGGCTACACCAGGGTTGTTTGACGGGTTTTCTTCGTTCACGATAGACTTGTCCCGGATAGGAAAGTGGAGTTATCCGCTGCTTGGTGCCAAGGTGATCAGTCCCTACGGTGGGGCACGTAAGAACCATACAGGAACGGATCTGAAGACGAAACCGCACGACAAGATACGGGCGGTGTTCGACGGGATAGTCCGCTTCTCCGGAAAGTACTCTGCATACGGGAATATGGTGGTAGTGCGCCATGCCAACGGTCTGGAGACTTGTTACAGTCATAATGCCAGGAATTTGGTTCGTGTAGGTGATCGGGTGAAAGCCGGTGACGTGATAGCCACCGTGGGGCGCACCGGTAGGGCTACGACGGAGCATTGTCATTTTGAAGTCCGGGTGAATGGCGTGCCGTTCAATAGTGATTACATTTTCGATCACGGGCGGCATGCGTTGAGGAAAGACAAGCTCACCTTTACTCGTAAATCGAACGGAACCATCTCTGTACGAAAGATATAACGGCAGTCGTCCTTCCTTTGGGAAGGTGGAAAATAAGGTGTGCGATACTCCTTTTTTGAGGTTTTATCTATCAAAATGATAGTTGAAGCGGGGGTTTTGCATGTAATTTAGGGCGCGTTTATCCCCCTTTTAGGGAGCTTTCAAACATTTTTTGGAACATATTTTTATATTTCAAGCATGATTTTTATCTTTTTTAGGTAAAAATACAGTTCAATTTCAGCCGAATGATTTTTCATTCGGCTGAGAAAACATTTTTTTTGTCTTCATGTTGTGCGGCAAATCTCTGTGCATCGTTCGGATTTTGGGCTGAAAACAGGTTAAAGACATGCTCTTACCCCTTGTTTTTTATCTATTTGATAGATTTTCCGATATAAAATTCGGATGTTAGATTGTCACGTATATCAGCCTGTGGCTTACACACTCCTTTTTCGCCTGCGCAGGCTGTGCCTTTTCCATTGTCCGTATGTCGGCCTTAAGCCCAAACGGACGTCAATCAGATATTTCTTTGCTGTGCGAGAATCGCATATTCCGGTACATATCCGGTTTGGGGCACGAATAACGAAACCTCGTAAGGCTTGGATTGACATTTTGACAATGGGCTTGAGGATCCGGGCTGATTTTTTTGTTGGGTTCTTTGGGAATATGAAATGTTTCTTTTACTTTTGTGAAAGTATAAAGGCTTCGTGTACGTTTTGTGCCGAAGAGGATAAGTTATAAAAAAGACCAAGTTATATTCACCAAGAAGAAAGGAGGGACGGCCAAGGAAATAAATATCGAGACGCTGGCAGGGGGATGCGACGAATAGTGGGTGTACCTCTGTGTTGTGAAAGAGAAGGGGCATGCCGCAGGCGTGTCTCGAGTGAAAACAACTGATGGCGTTCCGTTTGCATACTTGATAATGGACATGATATAAATATTGAGCTTTTAGCTCTTGTTCTCTACTTCGAAATTACCGCCAATTATTTCTCACGGGAACAAGCAGACTGGAGGTTCACGCTGTATGGCGTGGACTATTCCTTGCTTGTTGTGAGAATGGTCACTTGGCGGTAACCACGAAGTAGGCAAGTAGGGAATGGTTTCACGCCTTTTTTTAATCCGATTCAAATGAACAAACTGATTTTAATCGTAATGGCGATATGCCTGAATGTACAAATATGCAAAGCATATAAAAACGGAACGTTATGGCCGGGGAAGGTCGTACGTTTGGACGTAGACGCGTCGGCAGGCTACTTTAATCCGCAATGGTCTGTGAATAACCCGACGGTTTCTTTGTCGGGGAGTGGTTTCTACCGTAATGTTACGGCGGATAGGTATTTTGGTGGAACTTGTATCATAACTTGTTCTTATGATTATTATGTGGGGACATCGAAATATAACAGAACGGTCACATGGGAGTATGATTGTGCAGACAATACGTTTACGCTTTCCCCTACGAATATGAATATCGGCATAGGGAAATCCAAGGCTTTGTCGTGGACATTCGATTGGGCTACATACAAGGTTCCGGCAATGCAGTTCTCCGGTTATGACCCGTCAATAATAGATGTTTCTCCAGACGGGACGGTCTTAGGAAAAAAGGAAGGTTCTACCACCGTTTATGCCAGTTCAGATTTAGGTTCAAACAAAGCTTCATGTGTGGTTCATGTGTCTGAGGCATACGTCAGTCCTGTAACCGTAACCATCCCGGCTGAGGTGTCTTTGGAGTCGGGCGGTACTTATCAGTTCTTGCCCACGGTTACTCCCGAGGATGATGAATTGCAAATAACATGGACTACGGAAAACCCCGAAGTGGCGAGTGTGGACAATAAGGGTAAGGTTACAGGCGTGTCAACGGGTGTCACGATAATTACAGTTAGCATAAATGGTGGTCTGGCTGAAGCTTACAGTATCGTGAAAGTAAGAAACGGTAATCTTGAAATCAAAGCAAATCCAGTGGGCGGCATAGTAGAAAAAGGTGTGGTCGTGGAACTGGCAGTGGAGATACAAGATGCTGTGATATATTATACGACAGATGGCAGTTATCCGATGGAGAATCCGAATTTATACGCGAAACCGATTTGTGTGGACCGTCCCTTATTGGTGAATGCGTTGGCGTACCATAAGGATTATGGATTAAGCGAGCTTTTTACAGCGTCTTATGATGTTACATCGCTTAAAACGGAGTCTTATAGTCCAGGCCAAGGTATGGATGAGGTGAAGCCGGATGCCATACCGGTTGTTACGTTTAACGAGGTAATAAAAGAGGGGGATACGGAACGTATTACAATGTCTAACCGGTCAACAGGCAAAGAAATCGGTTTTGAATATGTGATTGACGGAAATGAACTGTCGATTGTTCCGGATAGCCTATTGGAAATAGGGCAGTATGAAATCCGGATACCTTCTTATGCCGTCACGAACAGTGTGGGAGAACCCAATGGCGATATTTTGTATCAATTCAGTGTGACATCAACCGGTAAGGAAGAATATGCCTATTTGGATAGTTATTTCAGGCTGATGGACAATGGGAATCTTTACGTTTGGCATAAAGACTTTCCCAATCTGAATACCTCAGACGAATCTATTGGGGAACACTTGGTGTTGGAGGATGTCAAATCGTTGTTTACCCCGTATCACATGTTTTACAGGTCCGGGGATTATCCGTCCCAGCAATATTATTATATTGATGATGGAAATACACTTTGGGGGTGGGGATGGTTGGATACATCGGAAAACCCTATTGGAAATGGAACGACGAAAGATGTTCCGCAACCGGCTATGATATTGGGAAATGCGAAGGATTTTAAGAATAGTGCCAAACACAAAGGAGCTTTGGGTAATGGAGGCATGTTATATTTATGGGGGGATAAAGCTTTTGGGAAAATTGGCGATGGTGGAACGATGTCTGGTGTCGCAGCTTCTCCGGTAGGCGTCCTTTCCGATGTCGAAATGTTTGACCTTGGGCAACTCCACACTATCGCGGTAACAAAAGGCAAAAAGCTTTTTGCGTGGGGATTTGGGCATGCCATAGGACAGTATGCGAACACTAACGTTCCCACACTGATAGATGACAATGTCGTTTATGCATGTAGTGGGCAAAGGCATAACCTTTACATTAAAAGCGACAAGACGCTGTGGAGCTTTGGCGAAAACAATCCATGTATTGGGGCAGGTATTTCGTCCTCGACGGAATATGTCGGGCCGGTGAAAATCCTTTCAGATGTGGAAAAATGTTATACCGGAGCTTATGAATCGTTGGCTTTGAAAACGAATGGAGATTTGTACCAATGGGGGTATGCTGCGGCTACTACATCGTATTTGCTTGGAAGAACTCCCGTTTTGGCCTTGCAGGATGTGAAAGACGTACAAATAGCAGGCATGACAGTTTATGTGCTTAAAAATGATGGTACGGTTTGGGTGCGTGGAGAAAATGGTGGAGGTCAATTAGGCTTAGGGCATGAGTCTACTCATTGGGATTATTATGAATCATTCCACTCTCCGGACATAGGCGATGTGGAGACGATATGGGCGAACGCAAACGGATGTTACGCACTAAAAAAGGACGGTAGCCTTTGGGGATGGGGATTTGGTTTGCCTTGTGATGCCGGTTCTTCGGATGTGCCAATAGAATTGAAGCCTGGCATAAAATATTTGGAAGGCGTTTCAATTTCAGAAGGAAATGTTATGATGGAACCCGGACAGGCAAAATTACTCCATTTCTCGACTGTTCCGGAAAGTGCTGCTTATGCAAGTGTGGAATGGGAGAGCAGCGATGAACATGTCATGACGGTCTCTCCCAAAGGGATTGTGCGAGCTATTAATCCGGGCGAAGCATTTCTCACGGTAATCGTAAAGAATGAAATAGGGTTTACTTTTAAATCCACATGTCAAGTGGTTGTGACAGACAGGACGGACATTAAAAATGAAAAGGTTCCTCTCATAAGTTTCTGGATAAGTAATGGTGTGTTGCATATTGATGGTTTGTCCAAAGGCGAGATGGTTAACGTCTATGATTGTTCGGGCAAATTATGCGGCACAGCCTGTACTTCCACAGGTCGGGTTGATTTCGCTTTGTCTCGTAAGGGTATTTATATTGTGAAGACAAACAAAGGAAAGGTCTCCAAAATAGCTGTAGGCCATTAAAAAATGGCACAGGCGCAAAAGGTGTGGTTCTGAAACTGTGTCTTTTGCGCCTGTACCGTGTATGTGTTGTATTACTTTTTATGCCGGTTGGCTCTGCGGCGGCGGATTTCAGCTTTCATTTTGGCCGACCCGGAACCGTGCGCCCCCGTGATATAAGTTTTCTTTTTGGCTTTGGTTTTCACTTTGGCGTTCGAGTTTCCGGAAGCCTTTTTAGCGCCCCCTGAAAACACGATGCCTCCCGTGATAACCTTGTCGATGTCATCTCCTCCGAAGTTCGCCATAAGTGTGCCGTAGGATTAATGGTGGAACAGGCGGACGCCGGTGAAAGCCATCGTGATGCCATACTTGTCGCAAGTCTCGATTACATGGTCGTCGCGCACGCTGCCACCAGCTTGTGCCACGAACTGCACGCCGCTTTTGTGTGCCCGTTCGATGTTGTCGCCGAAGGGGAAGAATGCGTCCGACCCTAAGGCCACTCCGGTGTTTTGTGCAATCCAAGCTTGTTTTTCCTCGCGTGTGAGCGGCTCCGGTTTTTCGGAGAAGAATTTCTGCCATTCTCCGTCAGCCAACACGTCCATATAGTCGTCGCTGATATAAATGTCGATGGTATTGTCTCGGTCTGCACGGCGGATTTTCTCCACGAACGGCAGGTTCATCACCTTCGGATGTTGGCGCAACCACCAGATGTCGGCCTTGTTGCCCGCCAGACGCGTACAGTGGATACGGCTTTGTTGTCCGGCTCCGATGCCGATGGCCTGTCCGTTCTTCACGTAGCATACGGAGTTGCTTTGCGTGTACTTCAGGGTGATGAGGGCGATCATCAAGTCGCGTTTGGCCTCGTCGGTAAACGTCTTGCTGGCCGTGGGGATGTTTTCGAACAAAGCCGGGTCGTTCAATTTGATTTCATTGCGTCCTTGCTCGAATGTGATGCCGAACACCTGTTTGCGTTCTATCGGTTCGGGAACATAGTCAGGGTCTATCTTGATGATGTTGTAAGTACCTTTGCGTTTTTCACGCAGGATTTGGAGCGCCTCTTCCGTGTAATCCGGAGCAATCACCCCGTCGCTGACTTCACGTTTGATGAGGGTGGCGGTGGCGGCATCGCAAGTGTCGCTCAGTGCGATAAAGTCGCCGTAGCTCGACATACGGTCGGCACCGCGTGCACGGGCGTATGCACAGGCGACGGGGGAGAGAGGAATCTGCACGTCGTCCACAAAGTATATTTTTTTCAATGTGTCGCTCAACGGGAGGCCGATGGCAGCCCCGGCGGGAGACACGTGTTTGAAAGATGTGGCGGCAGGCATGCCGGTGGCTTCTTTCAGTTCCTTGACCAGTTGCCAACCGTTGAGGGCATCCAAGAAGTTGATGTACCCCGGACGGCCGTTGAGCACTTCAATCGGCAGTTCGCCTTCGGTCATGTAAATACGCGAGGGTTTCTGATTCGGATTGCATCCGTACTTTAAAGCTAATTCTTTCATATCGAGTGATTAATACAGAAGCAGCCCGACACGCATACTGCATGACGGGCTGCTTTCAAATTTGTGGAGCTGGAGGGAATCGAACCCAATCCGGATTTTTCTCCACTTGATTGTCAGCCCGTAACGGCTCGTGTGTCAGGTACTTCTGAGTTTATAATTTATTTTTGTTGTCCCATATTTGTCCGACTATTATGTCGTAATATCTCATGTTATGTGGCAGTGTCCCCACTTTGTGCATTGCCCTTTTTCAGGATGTCCAATAGGGCTTCCATCTGCCTGTCTTTAGAAGCAAGGCTTTCCGCTTGTTGTTTGATGACTTGCCAAGCTTCCGCTTCAATAGTCACGGTTCGGGGGCTTTCGGGCTTGTCTTCTCCTTTCAGCATTTCGCCTTCGCCCGTCATCAGCCAACCGGTATTCAAGTCGGGATAGTGTAGAGCAATGTTTCTAACCTTGTCAGGTTGGATAGATACTCTCATGTTATTGATGTATCCATTGGAAACTCCTATGGATAATTCAAATTGCCTTTTACTAATCCCTTTATGTTCCAAATACGTTATAAGCCTGTCTTTTATGGTCATAAGCATATAAAACTTCAAGAATAGAACAAAAAACTAAATATTCTTTTGTTTTATTAGAAATATGTTCTATCTTTGCGATACGATAATTAAATTAACGTCACGAAGTTACGAAAAAACAATCTGATTTAGAGGAACTAACTTAAAATATTTCTGAAAAATGGTATTTAGTGAGTACATGAACTCCCTTCCCAATGTGAAGGTGGATGAAATAAAGAAGATTACGGAACTGACCTGTTCCACGCCGTCTACGGTGTACCGTTGGATTTCGGGCGCGTTGAATCCTCCCATGGTGAAAAAGAAGATAATAGCCGAATATCTCGGTAGGCCGGTGGAAGAATTGTTTCCCGAATAGATGGTTGCGCCATGTTGTCGGAAGTGGAATTTTACAACACCCCGGAAGGGGATGTGATGGTGAAAAGAGCCGGTAAGCCTGTGGTACAATTGATGCAGAACGACCGCGCACTTATACAAGAAGTGTTGGCCATGGTGCGCGACCTGTATCCGGAGGCTTTCAGACGCTTGTCGGAACTGTACACCCGTTACGAGCGCAACCGAGTGTATTACGAATTCATGATGGTGTCACGGTTTATCCGGTGCAATTTCGGGGAGTACGACCAGAACCGGTATGACGTGGATGCCGACGGCTGCCTGAAATTCGAGGAAGTCCGCTGTCCGTTGCGTGGGGAGTGCCGTGAAGAATGTGTGGTATGCAAACCAAGGCTCGACACGAAGCTGACGGCAAGGGAGACGGAAGTGTTCGAGTGCATAGGCCGTGGGCTTCAGGCTTCGGAGATTGCCGATGACCTGTGCATCTCCATCGCCACGGTGAACCGCCACCGGGAGAACCTGAAAGCGAAGCTGGGGCTTCGCAGTGTAGGACAATTAGTACGATATTATTATGAGCAAGTCAAAAAATGAAGGGCGCAGCCTGATGATACGTCCGGGTGGGTGTCAGTTGTGGATGCGCGTTTACCGCCGCCGGGAAAAATACTTTGCCTTATTGAACTTTTCCCCATCGGCCTATCCCTTGTTTGTGGATAAGATGGAGGTGATGGTGCGTCTGGAACAGGTATCTAATTATCCGGATGCCGCCATGGGGGCTTTGGTGTTCGGCGTGACGGGCGGTGTGCCGGTGGCCGCGTTGCATGAATTGTTGTTGAAAACGGCGGCCGCGATACCCGTGCCTGTGGTGCACCACGCGAAAGGAGGGGCTTATGAAGAAAGCTAACTGGACTCCGGACGAAGACCGCCGTTTGCGCCGCATGGTGGAGGAACACAAGCCCATAGAAGTCATGGCGCGTGTATTGGGCAAATCGGAAATGGCAGTGTACCTGTATGCCTACCGCCACCGCATAGCCTTGCGGCATACGGTCAAGAATCCTTTGATGCGCAATCTGGTGGAGATAAAATTCGGGAACGTGGAATATTTCCAACCCACCCGCCAGTTCTACCGGAACACCGGAATCTCGCAAAGGCGTTGGGCTTCTCTGGTTTTCGGCTATGCCCAACCCACGCAGGAAGAGATGGTGGCGGCGGCAAGGGAACTGAATTTTTCTTTGGAGGAAACTTTTAAACTGATGGATTCAAGGCAGATGAGCCTTGATTTCAGGGAGTGATTCATGAAACAGGAAGATGTATTCGGGCTTTTTGGCATTGGGGACATCAAAGACCTCCCCAATGCCGTGGAAGATGTGGTTTTGGGGGATATCAGAAGACGGGATGAGGTGTACCATCGGCTGATGGAACTCAACAGGTACGACTTTTCGTATGACTGGTTCCAAGGCATCTATGAGGAAGAACTTGCGCAGCGGAAAAAAAACAAGCAGGATTTCACGCCGGTTGAGGTTGCCGTGTTGGCTTCGAGGCTAACCCTGCGGAAAGGTGCTTTGCATGAGCCTACGGCAGGCACAGGCTCTATGGTCATTGCGGATTGGTGGGAACGTTGCCGCAGCATGTTGCCTTTTGAATTCTTCCCCTCGCAGCACATGGTTTATGCATGGGAACTTTCTCCAAGGGCCATCCCCATACTACTGCTGAACCTTTCCATACGTGGGATAATGGGCTATGTGTACCATGGGGATGTATTGGAAAACAAGGTGGAACAAAAATATATATTGTTGAACCGGCATGACGACCCGCTCGCATTTTCAGAGGTCATAAAGGTTGGCATGGGTCAAATCATAAGAAGAGATGAAAGTTGTTGAAGTATATGAAAGATGGGTGGAGTTCCACTTCCCTTTTGTGAAGGAGTCTACTAGGATGGCTTACCTGTCACATTGGAAGAACCACGTCAAGCCGTTTTTCGGGGACATGGAAGTGGAAAGCATAACCACCGATGTTTTGGAGGATTTTGTGGAGCGTTTGGTTGAAGGCGGGCGCATGAACAGAAGTACTGCTGGAGATGCCTTAATGTTAGTCAGGCAACTGGTGAAATATGCCGGGACACGCTTGAACCTCAGGTGCTTTGTGTTGGGTGAAGTCCGCTATCCCCTTGGCGTGAGAGGAAAGATTGAACGCAAGGAGCGGCTAACCAAAGGCGAGGTGAAAAAACTGATCGAGTATGTCAAGGCCAACCCATCGCCGGTGAATATCGGGATATTGGTGATGGTCAACAGCGGAATCCGGATAGGCGAAGCATCCGGTTTGCGTTTTGAAGATTTTGATTTGGAAAAGGGAGGTTTACCGTGAACCGTATCATCCAACGTATTTATGATACCTCGTTGAAGCATACCAAAATCTTGATAGGGACACCCAAGACGAAGAGTTCACACCGGGAAATCCCTCTTGTTCCGGAACTGAGAAGGATGGTTTCTGCCTACAAAAAGATTTCCCGTCCGGACTATTATGTACTGACATGTTCACCCCATCCTTTGGAACCGAGGACATTCAGGAACCATATATATGCCGCGCAAAAGAAAGCGGGGATTGACGAGCCTGTGCATCCTCACGGATTACGGCATTCTTTCGCGTCCATGCTTGTGGAAAACGGTGTCGATGTCGTTACGGTGTCCGGCATATTGGGCCACAGCAACACGACTACAACCTTGAATATGTATTGCCACGCTTCGGATGACGAAAAACGGAAAGCCATCTCTTCCATGCTCCGCAAGTTGAAAATTTAAATTATCGGTGGACTATGGCAAAGATTGAGGAAAGCGTGATAGAACATGTATTGGCTTCGGCCGATATTGTGGCCCTGATAGGAGAGGATGTGGCTTTAAGGAAGCAGGGAGTGAATTATGTGGGGCTTTGCCCGTTCCATGGAGACCGCACGCCATCGTTGACCGTCAGCCCGTCAAAAAGGATTTACAAGTGCTTTGCTTGCGGCGAAGGGGGCAATGTGATAACCTGGTTTCAGAAAATCCATGGTCTTTCTTTTCCTGAAGCTGTGCGGGAAGTCGGGCGGAGGTGCGGGGTGGAAGTCCCGCAAGTGGAACAGACACCCGAAGAACTTGCGGCGGAGAAAAAACGCGAGGCGTTGCGGGCGGTGCTCCGTGAGACCGAAAACATATTCGCGGCCAACTTGGTGCAGGACGACAAGGCCAAGTCCTATCTGGTTGCCCGTGGGGTGGTGCAGGACGACATGAACCGCTTCAATATAGGTTCTGCTTCGGCTTACAACGCCCTGTCCAAAGTCCTGCTTCAGCGTGGTTTTACGGCAGAGAACATCGTGGCATCCGGGGTGGCCGCTCAAGACGCGCACGGACAGTTGCACGATACCTGGTGGGGACGTGTCATGTTCCCTTTCTACGATTATCGTGGTCGCGTGGTCAGTTTTACCGGGCGTGACATTACCGGAGAACAACCGGCCAAGTACAAGAACGGCCCGGAAACCGCCGTTTTCAAAAAAGACCATCATATTTTCGGGTTATGGCAAGCCCGGCAAGCCATCGCGCGTGAGGGCTGCGTATATGTTTGCGAGGGGCAGATGGACGTGGTTTCCTTGTCCCGGTATGGTGTGCAAAATGCCGTGGCGGCCAGTGGCACAGCGTTTTCTGAGCATCAGCGCAAGCTTCTCCACGCACAGACGGGTCGTGTGGTGCTGCTGCTCGATGGGGATGCCGCAGGGACGAAAGCGGCCATGAAGCATATCCCTGCATTGGTGGCCGCTGATTTCGAGGTGCTGTGCGTGGCCTTGCCCGATGGTATGGACCCGGATGATTTGGCCAAGAAGCATGCAGAAGAAGTGGGCAAAGTCTTAAAAAAGCGTACGCAGTCGTATGTGGCCTACCTTGCGTCCAAGCTTTTTCCCGGAGACGATGATGCTTATGCACGCCGTTCCAAAGTGCAACAGGTGGTTTCGGTCATTGCCATGGAGCGTGACGAGACGTTGCGCCGCAAGTTCCTTTCCGAGTTGTCCCGTCCGAGTGGTTATGGTTTGGATGAACTGGGGGTGATTCTCCGGGAATCCAAATTGCCGGAGCGTCCGGAGACTTTTCATGCCGGGTTCTACGGGGTGGAGTTCGCGGCTTCGTACATCCATCCGGATTTGAGGGAACTGCATCTGGTGCGTGACTTTCCCCGGTTTCAAAAATTGTTGGGCGAAGAACAGCCGTACGTTTATGTGCACGGCATACCGTTGCATACCGACATACAGGAACTGGCACGCAGTGTGGAGAAAGTGATATTCCATCGTCCGGACATGACGGCGGACGACCGGCACGAAAGTGAGGATGTCCGGCTGATGAAGGAACTGTTCACGTTCGGCCTGACTGTGGATGTGAGTACAGAAGGCAAGATTTCGGGATTCCTTTACGCCTACGTCCGTTTGTACGGACAGCTTATAGAATTGTCTTCTCCCACTCCGGAACAGAAAAATACCTATATTTCCCGGGTGGCCGAAATGATTTCATACGCCCCCGCGCCCATCCAGACCGTGAACCTGCCCACTTGGGCGGAAATACTGAACCTGAAGGTCACGGCGTTGAAAGAAGTGCTGAAACCGTTTGCACAGGAGCGCAAGGCCAACCGGAAATTTCAGGGCGAACGTACGGACTACGGCGACGTACTGGAGTTCGACACGGAGAAGATACCGGATTATGTGACTTCTAATGAGGAATATTCAAGGATGTTGCGCCGCTATAACTTCTACCCCTTGCTCAACACTTCCGGCGAACCGGTGTGTTACATGTTCCGGGGCGAGAGCGGCAACCTGCGCCGCGTGGCCGACTTCTACATGACCCCGCTTTTCCACATCTACTCCGACCAGAGCGAGGACAACCGCAGGGTTGTGAAACTGACTTCGCTCTTCCTCAAGGGGGTGAAATATGTGGAGTTTCCCTCCAAGGTCTTTGCCAAGATGAGCACGCTCAATGAGAAGCTGATTGAAAAAGGGGCGTACAACATGGAAGGGTGCACGGCTGCGGACTATGCCAAGATTTGGGCATGCATGTCATACAACTTCCCCTTGGTGAACGAAATCAAAGTGTTTGGCCAACAGGAAGAGGGCTGTTTCCTCTTTTCCAACGGGGTGCTGCACGAGGTGGACGGCGTTTGGCGGTTCGACTATGCCGACGAGTTAGGATTGATGGCGCACGGCGACATGCTCTTCTACAGTCCGGCCTTTTCCAAGGTGAACAGCGGCATGCGCAAGGATGCCGACCGCTACGAGCAAGACCGGTGGCTGATGTACACCGAGACAGCCACGAACAAACGCATCAGTTTCGCCCACTGGGCGGAATTGATGGACGAGGTATATAAGATTAACGAAAACGGGAAATGGGCCGTCATCTACGCCATCATGTGCGCTTTCCGCAGCGACATCTATCCCATAAACCGACTTTTCACCGCCATCTTCTTCATAGGGCCTACCATGTCCGGAAAGACACAGATAGCCGTGTCCATCCGTTCCCTGTATATCAAGCCCGACGCCCCGGCTTTCAATTTGAACTCCGGCACGGATGCCGCTTTTTTCTCCGTGTTGGAACGTTTCCGGGATGTGCCTCAGATTATGGAAGAGTATAACGATGATATGATTTCTGATAATAAGTTTCAAGGACTGAAGTCCGTAACCTACGATGGCGACGGAAAGCAGAAACGTAAGGCGGCCACTGGGAACGATATCGAGACTTCCAAGGTGAATGCCCCGGTCATCCTTTTGGGGCAGGAATCTCCTCAGAAAGACGACAATGCCCTTTCAAACCGTGTCGTGCTTTGCGAGGTGCCCAAGCGTGAGGAAATCAACGAAGACCATGCCCGGGCGGTGTTCGAGGAGTTGAAGGATGCCGAGAAAGCCGGGCTGTCTTATCTGTTGGTCGAAGTGCTGAAGCTGCGCCCGGTGGTACGCGAGCATTTTCCCCGTTTGCAAAAGGAATGCGTAAAGGAACTGTTGCGCGACGTGGAAGCTTCCGGAACCCGTTCCGGCGACCAGACGCGCGTCATCAACACCGTGAGTATGTTCCTGGCCATGTGCCGCATACTGGTTACGTATGCACCCAACCTCCCTTTGCCTTTCACCTACGATCAGTTTAAAATATTGGCCGTGGAGAAAATCAAGAAGCAAGTGGACATGCTGACCAAGACCGACAAACTGGCCATGTTCTTCAACACGATAGACTATCTCATCGATGCAGGCAAGCTCAAGCCCGGACGTGACATCAAGATAGAGCAACCGGGCAGGCCGGTGAAACTGAAGGGAGGCCGCGACTACCTTCTGCCCTCGTCCGACACCAGGCTTTTGTACATGAACCTGAGCAACGTGCACAAGATGTATGCTTCGGCCATGCAGGGCGGCGACAAACCGCTTTCGCTCACTACGCTCGAAGTCAACCTCAATTCCCATCCGTCGTTTGTCGGTGTGGTGTCCGGCACACGGTTCCGTTGGCAGGAGACCGAAGAAGTCCCCTCCGGAGGGTTCACGGCCGAGAACGGCCACAGCGTGCCCGATGCCTCCATGAAGAAGGTGGTGCGGCCACGGGAGAAAATCACCAGTGCCATGGTGCTGAATTATGACGTGCTCAAGGCCGTGATGGGCATAGACTTCGAGCGCACGGAGCGCGGCAGCATCCCAGATGCCACACAGCAGGATTTACCTTTTTAATATATAATACGAAAAGATTATGGAAACGACAGTGATTACAAGAGTGAACAATGTGGACATCGTGGCCACAAGTGACGAACGGAAGATGGTGCCCATCCGACCGATTTGCGAGGCTTTGGGGATTGACGACAAGGCCCAACGGGACCGGATAAAACGGGATGAAATTCTATGTAAAGAGGTACAATTGTTGCGATTTTACGGGAAGGACGGCAAAGAACATGATATGACATGTCTGCCCATAGAGTATATATTCGGGTGGCTTTTCTCTATATCCCATAAAAGAGTGTCTGAAGATGCGTTTCAGCAAGTCCTTCAACGTAAGATGCAATGTTACCATGCCATATACCTTTATATAGAAAACGGTTTTAAGAATGTCTGTACTACAACGTGCGTTCAAGGCAATGTAATCACCACATATTGAAAAAAGTCATTTGGATCCTTGTGGATAAACAAAAGTTTACCTATCTTTGCAGTGTCAACAAAACAAGAGAAATATGAAAGGAGAAATTGAAAAATTAAAATTGCACATCATCCGCTTAGAACAAGCAATCAAGCAAATACAGCGGATGCAAGCCCTTGGGTTGGTGGAGAATGGAGTAGAAGAAAAAATCGATGAATATCTCGATGCCATACTTCGGGCAAGAAAGAAAACCAAACGATTGGAAACGGAAAACGAAGAGGATGCATAAGCATCCTCTCCATTAAAAAGATAACAACTATGGGAAATTTGACAGAAGAACTCGACATCTTGAAGTCAGAACTCGGTACACCCGAATTTGACACACACCTCGATCGGATGCTTTTACATTATACGTCGGATGAAGACAAAGCCCTGATTACGGCTGCCGTTTCTGACATGCTTGACAGCATAGGCGAAGAAATACATGCCGTAAACGAACAGATTGATACGCTTACCGCAGTAAAGGGCATATCGGAAATGATTTCATTTAAGTATATAGCTGAAAAATACTTCCAGAAGTCCAAATCCTGGTTCTCACAACGGTTGAATGGCCATACGGTACATGGCAAGGTATGCCGCTTTACAGAAGAGGAACTGGCTACGTTGCGTTTTGCCTTGCAGGACATCAGCAAAAAAATAGGCTCTCTTTCCATATAAGGATTGTTTTGTTGACACCCTCCCCTGCATAAGAGCCATGCAGGGGAGTTTTCCATCTTAAAGACCAAATGATATGTATTCAAAAATAAAGGAGTTGGCCAGGCAAAGGCGGATGGCCAAGACTGAAGAAGATATAGAGGCCGTGAATTCGGCCATGAAAGAGCTTGAAAGGCAGAATCCGGAGGCTTACGGTAAGGCTTTGGAGGAATTGATAAGCGAAACCGCTGCCAAATTATCATAGGAAATAAGGCCCGGCCACGCTTTAGGCCGTTTGACACCAGTCTCCTTGGGTCGGGAGCGGACTGCCTGATTCGTCAGGCAGTTTTTTTTGTGCATGAAAAAGCCCCCAACACGTGGGGGCTTCCAAACCTTAAAGGCTTTGATGGATTTTTGTTGAAAGATCCGATAGTTCCCGGCTCAAATCCTGTAGGGATTGGGTCAGAACCGTCAGTTCCTTTTGGGTGAAACAGGCTTTTTTCCCGTTCACCGTCGAACCGTTCAGCCTTTGGGAAAACCATGAACGGTCTTTGCCGAAATATTTTTGGGAGAAACATGAAAGGGACAAAATGTCGCGTGTGTCTCCCAAAATGGAGGAGACATCCACGTCCGGGCGTTTTCTCCTCATGATGAGTTCCTGTCGTAAATATGCCCCGGCCTCTTTCTTCTCTTCAGGAGTCACGGCTAAGGCCATGGCTTCTTTCATAAGGCGGTCGCTTTCTTCACGTCCTTCCTCTGTTCCCAGTCTGGATATGTTCTGCACCAGATGGTCAATCTTGTTTTTTAAATCCTCTTTCATATCTCTTGTTTTTAATCTGTTTAAAATGGATATGCCTAAGTTGTTGAAAGGAAGCCCCCGAAGGGGCAACCTTTTAACTTTCATCCCTTGGAATCTTTTTTTCGGCCTTTTTGATGGCCTCTATAAAGACTTCAAGAAATTCCGATTCTGAATACCAACCACCTTTTAATAGGTCTTCTTCATATCGGAAGAGGAATCTGAACTCGTTCAGCGTGTCCTCCCAGTCATTTAGACTGTCTTTCAACATATCCATTTGTCATTTCTCTTAATGACAATGCAAAGATAATAATCATATCGTTATTATACAAGCGAAACGCAAATTATTTTTTCGTGTCGTTGTACATGCAAAAAAGATTATGTAGTTTTGTCAATATGAAAAATTGCGCAATGCCATAAGCAGCATTACAACAGAATTGAACGCTGCTACCTTTTAACTGCAAGCAAGGCAAATCAAAGAGCCTTTGTTTTTGAACACCCCGAACCCCGTGCCGCTTGCCACGGGGTTCATTTTTTCCCTTTTTCCTTTGGCCGTTCCGGATAAATTCCCCATCTTTGCAGTGCTCATTCATATAAACCAAAGGATGCAGGCAGAGAGAAGCTTGCATTTTACCGTGCAGGCGTTTTTTATGCCCGTACTTGAACAAACGTATTCGGTATCCGTGTACCCCCACGTGGAGCGTTAATGCGCCCACAGCATCCTTTGGTATGTGATGAGCAGTGGGACAGGCACGGGTACTTTTTTATTAAAACAAATTGTTATGCTCAACAATGAAAAAAACATCAATGCAAACCAAAGAGGCATTGAAGCGTCCGCCCACGAAACGGGCATGTGTGAACCCCAAAACCTTTTGCAGCTGGACATGCTCTACCAACAGGCGCAGCAGCAGCTCCGTGCCGAAGGTGCGGAAGCATTCGGCCGGATGAAGCGGCAGCGCACGGAGGCGAACGATGTGCGCCGCCGCGAAGTGTCCCGGTTGCGCCGGGAACTGGCCGAACTGGAACAGCAGATAGAGGAAGCCCGGGAAGACTGTGCGCAGACCCTCGAACAGGCGAAGGACGAATACCATGCCGCAGCGGAAAGTATAGCCCTGCGCCGTGCCGCCCTGAAGGAGTGGTTCGCGCTCCATCGCGTCCGCCTCTCCGTCCGATGAAAGATACGCTCACAAATGAAGCCGCCCCCTCAGGCGGCTTTTTTTGTGCCGGACATTCTTTCGAGGGCATCAGTCAAAGCATTCTTCCGGAAACATACACAAAATACCATCTGTCAAGATTTCACAATAAGGGCTGAAAGCCCGTCCCCCTCCGGACAAAATCCCCCGTGCCCCCTGAATGGAAAAAGAGAAATTTAAAAGGCACTTTGAAAATTCGCAAAACCCCGACCAACAGACCAACAGACCAACGGGGCATGTTTTTTCAATCTAATAATATATATAATATGGTAATAATAAGGTGATTAAGTGTTGTTGGTCGCTTGTTGGTTGGCCGTTGGTTTTAGCCCTTTTTGTTGGTTTCTGTTGGTTTTACCTTTGTTAACACTTAAAACCGTGGGTTTCCAAATCCAACAAAAGCCCCGTTTTGTTGGTCTGTTGGTCGCTCGTTTGTCGCTCTAAAATTTTGTTATCTCACTCATTTTTAGTATATTTGCTTATTCTGTTGGTCTGTTGGTCGGTTTGTCGCCCAAAAACACAAAAATATTATAGACATGGAAAAAATCTATTGCTACCTTAACGTGACTCCCTTCGTGATGCAGTATCTCAGGGTGAATTTTGGGGCAAAAAACAGCCGTTTGCCCAATGCCGTGAGCTTCCGTAGGGACAAAATTCTGTCCCAAATGTTGAAAAATATGCTTACCAAGCAATCCCACCGATACGACAACCGTAATAAAGGTTACCAGTTCACCAACCGGAGCGAGACCGTCGCCATCGAGATAGACGAAGTCACCTTTGCCGTTTCCGGCTTTCTCCTCTCCCTGACGGATGCAGCCAACTTGGCCTTGTTCCTGGAACGGAGGTGTTATACCCTGTTGCTCTCCTACCTTCACATGCGTTTCATTTTCAATAATAACCTGAACGAGTGCATTGAAGATTTCTACCGGCAATACCATTTCAGCGAGGAAACGTGGCCGTCGGAGAGCATCCGCCGCATCTGGTATCGTGACAAGACCTTCGACCGGAATATGTTCCGGGGTTTTATAAACAAGCAAATCAGCAAAATTATTATTGTGCAAATGAAACGGTTAGGATTGATTAGCGCAAGGGGGGCGCAGGCTTATGAAGAAGTTTGAAATCTTGGATTACACCCGTGGTGGCCTTGCATATATCTACGCCATACCTCCGGCATCCTTGCGCAGGATACGGATGGATTATGCCACCGGGCAGCGTTGGCCCGAGTTCAAGGAACGCGGAAACATCATCCGCCTGCCCGTGCTCGAAGCAGCCCCCAAAACCTTCCAATTCAAGGAAACCCATGAATGGACGGAAGCCGGAGATACCTATACGGTGGAGATAAACGGTTATATCCCACCCTTGAAAGCAGGAGGAGAGGATCTTGTCCGGACACTGGAACAAGGGACATGGATGGTGTTGCATACGGATTTGAATGGGATAAGCCGTCTTTCCGGAACGGTAGACATACCTTTGAAATTTACCCGTGTGGCAGACACTGGGGCAGCCCCCGGAGAACAGAATGCCATTACATTTGCCTTTTCGGCCGTAGAGGCAGAACCGTCCATCGAGGTCAGGGTGGGCGACTGGGATACTCCGTAGGTGCTTTGGCTTTGTCCTTTCTCTGATGCCTTTATTTCAGTTCATTTGTGCAAAATTTATGAGTGTATGAATGAAACGGTATTGACTTTGAACGGGGTTATTGATTCCTACGGATGGTTCCGCTACCAGGTCGAAGCTTTCCTCAATAAGAACAAGGACGTTCCGGTACGCATCAAGCTCGATTCCTATGGGGGAAGCGTGGAAGAAGCTTTGGCCATATCCCGGCTGTTGGAAGAGCATGGTAATGTAACGGTCGAGTTTATGGGATATGCGGCCAGTGCGGCCACATGGATGGCGTTCGGGGCGAAATACATCGAGATGCACGAAGACACCCTGTGGCTTTGCCACAAGTGCAGCGTGTCCATATCCGAATGGGGATATAAAAAGGCGGAGGAACTCGACCAGCTCATCAAGGACTTGAAGGCGCAGAAGAAATCTGCAGAGGTGATTGACCTGACCATAGCCCGGAAATACTTGGAACGCTGCAAGGCATCCGGGAAGACCCTTCAGGATGTATTGACGTTGATGGACGAAGAACGCTATATCACCAGTTCCGACTGTTTAAGTTGGGGATTCGTAGACAAGGTGATTCCGGGGATGAACCAGTCTAACCGGGAGACCATCTCCAACTTCGTAAACCTGATGCACCTTCCTGCCATCCCAAAGGAGGACACCCCGGAGAATTCTGGTAAAGCGAACCAAGAAGGCCTGTTAAACCGTTTTTTGTCCGCTTTTGCTTCTATTTTCAATGATAAGGAACCGGATGAAAAGCCGGAACCGCCCGAAGAACCGGAACACACAACACAAACACAAAATAAAATGAGAGAGGATTTCAAGTTGGTAAACGCGTTGCTAAGAGTGACGGGTTTGCCCGTGTCGGACGAAAAAATCGTGCTGACACAAGAACAGGTGAAAGCTATCGAAGATGCCTTGGCCGAGGGAAAAGAAGTGGACGGCCTTCTGGATTCCATTTCCGACCATGTCAAAAGCATCAAAGGAACGGTAAACAAAGTGAATGCCCTGAAACTTCTGGTGGATCGAATTCCGACAGGTATGCCCGGAAGCAGTTCGCAAGCCGATACGGGAGACAATGATGACACTCCGGATACGGAAGGCATGAACGACCCCGTAAACGAGTATGTGAGAACGAACTTTAAGAAAAAAAACAAAAACTAAACCTTTTAAGATATGGCAATGGATTTGAAAACACCGATTGACATCACCGAGGTCATCGGGGCTGTAAAAGAGCATCAAGACTTATTGACCACCTTGGATGCCGAAGAGGCCGGAATGGTGCTTCAGCATTTTACACCTATTCCAGGTGTGAAAGACAGCATCGTGTTGGGACGCACCACGTTGGGCAAAGTGTCCCGCAAGTATACAGGGCAGTTCGTAGGAACGAAAGAAGCCGGTAAGATTGTGCCGCGAACACTGACGGTCTATCCCTGCGTGATGGAGATGGACGACGAACCCGAACGCTACCGCCGCTCTTACATCACCGAAGTGAAAGGCGGACTCGACCCCGAATCACATCCGTTTGAAATCTGGCTCATCAATTACGGCATCAAGTGTGCTTCCAAAGAGCTGCATGACGTGCTGATGACGGCCAAGCATGATGAAGGGAATAATGAACTGGCCGACAGTTTCGATGCCCCGGGAGCCATCATCGAGGCAGAGAAGGCTGCTGCAAAAATCTCCACGGACTTGGGCAACATGTTCGCCATGGCGGAGCTGAGCCGTGCCAACATCGGTGAAGAACTGCTCAAGATGTGGCGGAACATGCCTACTACATTCCGGAACAAGACCGACGTGAAGATGTTCATTTCTGCCGATTTGGGCGACATGTATGACGATTGGCTCGAAGATCAGGGCGTGATTGTGTTGGGCAGCGGTCCGGGTTCGGAGACAGCCAGTACCAAATATCTGCGCAATACGAACCAGAAATGCGAGTTGGTGCGCCTGACCAACATGCCCCAAGGCTCACAGATGGTCATCCTCACCACGAAGTTGAACATCTGTTACGGCTACGACTCAGAAGCAGACATGCGCAGCATGATGCCCTTCATGAGCGGCAATCCCTATCATTTCACGGCTGCTGGCAAATACGTGTTCGGCACGCAGTTCGTGACCCTCGACAAGTCCGAGTTCTGCGTCAACGACAAGCCGTTGATACCTGCCGTTGAAGATGAAGAACCTTAATAACAGAAGATTATGGCAGCAAAAACCACACAACCTTGTATACAGTTGGCCGACCTTATGCCTGCTGTGAACTGCGTCGACCTCGACAACCGGGCCGGCGTGGTGAGTGAAATCCTTTTTGGATATGCCGACGAAGTGGCCACATGGCCCGAACTCCCGGCACCCGAGGCCGAAACGCCGCTCACATTTGCCGATGCCGGAAAATGGAACGGCCCCCTGACCATGGCCAACGGGTGCAACATGTACCGCTTCGCCTTCACCGACGAACAGGCGGAACTCAAAATCAGCGAGGCCGGGGAGAGCGGCGGCGAAAGTGTGCTTTACGAGCTGAGCGTGTCACGCGCACGCTTGCAGAAAGAAGTCTTCGGTCTGCTCAACGCCTTGAAAGGCCGAAACCTCGTCATTATCGTATTTGACAAGAACGGCAACAAATACCTCATGGGCGACAAGCTCAGCCCCGCACGGAAGGTTGCCGGTGACGGTTCCACCACGGGAAAGGCCGCTACGGACCTCAACCAACAGAGCATCAAGTTCCAGTATTACTGTCCGCGCTATCTGATGTACGATGGTGATACCGATACGTTGCTCAAGCCAGCCGGAGGAGAATGACAGGCCGGAGAAATTGGAAAGGAAGGTGTCCGCAAGCGGATGCCTTCTTTTTTTGTCACTGTGCCGCACTCTTTTTCGCACTATATTCGCACTGCTTAAAAACATACGACATGGATAAGAAGGATTATTTGATGCACCGTGAATCGGCGATTGCGTGGATGAACGGGCGGCGTGATTTCAATTTGGGAATAGCTGTTTTGGAAAAGGCCGGTTTCAAACCGGGTGTCGTGGCACGTTTGAAAGCAGCCGGAAGTACGGGCCCGGCTGCCACGGCACGTTTGAAACATTTGATGGTGACGCTTATCCAGGCATGGGCTTTGCCAGAGTCAGAACTACAGGATTCAGATCTGGAACATGGGGTTCAGGATGGGAAAGACATCCCGGTTACGGACCTTGTGGGCGAACTGTCCATGAAAGAATTGGGGGATCTATTAGAGGCCGGAGAATTTGAGTGTCTTTCTCAGGGAATAAAAGATATTGTGTTTGAATTCCGACGGGCTTATATTGAGAGGGACAAACTGCATCGCATGTTGGCAGGACTGGGGGAAGACAACTCGATGGATGTGGTTGAAAAACGCAAAAAATTGTCTGATGGTATAAACCGTTTGAGCGAGGAGATGGACCGTATGTATCCCCTGTTCGATGAGTATGTGAAGAAGCATGCGGTCCGGACTGTCAAAAAAACGAAACCGTACAAAGAGATACCCACGAAGAGAGAGGGAAACATCGAAGCGATGCACACGGAAAACCTGAAATTTATGAAAAAGTCCCTCTCCACCAAGATACTCCGGGCGACAAACCGTTTATTATACCAAAGCGAAACCAAGCAGGAGAAGGCGAATCCGATGCCCGACGGACCGGAACGGGTAAAGTATGAGACGAAAATCAAGGTGCTTGCCGACCGCTTGGAACAAATCAAGATGGAACTGGCCCGAAGGGTGGAATGTTGACGGAGGTACGGCATGGCAAAAAAAGGCATACCCTCTTTGGTGGAACAGCACTATGAGGACATCCAGTCCCATATCTTGGATCCGCAGCATTCACCTTTGCCGGAAAAGCTGCGCGGGCAGTTCAACCGCGTGCTCCAGATTGCCCGGCTGTTGGATGATTACCCCGAAGACGGCCACATCATCAGCCTGATGCAGGTCAAATACAAGGTCTCCGTCACGCAGTTGCGCAAGGACATCGCCTTGGCCAAGGAACTGTTCAAGACCAACCACACCTTCGACTGGGATTTCTGGCAGGCCTGGCAAATCAAGGACCAACTGGAACTGATACGCAAGGCACGCCTTGACGGCGACCTGAAAAACTGGAACAACGCCAAAAAGGTGTTGGCCGTGCTCATCGGGCAGAAGCCCGAAGCCGTGGATGACCCGCGCCGGATGGAAAAGAACGCCTTCTACATCCAGGTCAATTACAACGGGCAGAACATGGCGGTGGATTTCGACAAGGTACGTTCCCTGCCGGAATCAACCCGTCAGGAGATTGTGCAACAAATGTACGCTCCCATCGACGATGCGGGAGCCGAAGAATTAATGAACTCATAAACCGTGGATATGAAAAGGTTGAAAAACAAGGAACTCGTCGCCTTCTGGATGGACCAACGAAGGGTAAACGACATCATAGTACGTGCCGGAGTGGTGGTGGTAGAGGCACGCCCCTCCATGACACAGGAAGAAGCCGAAGAACTTGTGCGCAAGTGCGGCCATGAGGAAGACTACAGGGCCGCCGCCGACGGCACCCACCGTTATATCGTCTTGCCAAGGTATTAAGCCATGCAGTATAACGTATGGGAAGAACCGTTGTTTGTCAATCCGGCGCAGTTGTCCCTGATGCTGCTCCCGGCAAAGACAAAATACGCCCTCATGAGCCGTGCTTCCGGCAAGTCCTTCATCACCGGCTATGAGATAGATGAGAATGTCCGTCTCATGCCCCGGGGTATCACCACTGTCACACAGGCCACCATCGGGCAGGCACTGACCAAGACACTCCCCTCAGCCTTCAAGATGTTGGAGCTGTTGGGCTACAAGCGTTACGACCCCAAGACACAGACGGGCGACTACGTGGTCTGCCGCCGCCCCCCTGAAGGATGGTACCGCCCCTATGAACACGTGATGAATACCGATTATTTGATTTCCTTTTCCAACGGGCATTGCCTGTACATCCTCTCTCAGGCCACGAACTCGCGCGGTCCCAATGCCGACTACAACATCAGCGACGAAGCCCTGACTTTGGATAAAGAACAGTTCGACCAGGAAGTCGCGCCCACGAACCGGGGCAACGAGCACATCTTCGGCCGACATTCCACCCGCCCGTTATTGAAACACCATGGCAACACCTTCCTCTCCTCCATGGCTTATACCCCGGAGCAGAAATGGCTGCTCGACCCCGCCTCCTATTACGAAGAGGAGAGGGGCATCCATCTGGTGGACGAATGGAACAAAATCGTATCCTTGCAATTGCAGTTGATAGACGCGCAGGTCAACCGTGAAGTCTCCTTGTTCAAGGACATCTGGAATGAAATCCAGCGCAAACGCCGCCGGATAATCCCCTTTGTCTCGAAAGACGGCATACTCTTCCTCTTGGGTTCCATCTTCGACAACATCGGGAACGTCGGCATGAACTATGTCATCAGCCAGTACAACGTCATGGATAAGTTCTCGTTCATGGTGGAGATACTGAACTATATCGTAGATAAGATAGACCATTGTTACTATAACATTACCGACCGTCACCGCTATTACCATGCCACCAACGACAGCTACATCCGCGACTTTGCCGAAAACGTGGATTTCAACTGGAAACGCCTGGCAGAAGAAGACAGCCGTATGGATATGGACTGCAACCCGAACAAGCCTTTGGAGATTACGCCGGACTGGGGATCCTCTGCCTGTTTCTTGGAAGTGGCCCAATGCGGCCATTTCGACTTTTCCGCCAAACGCCTCTATCCCGACCGCGTGGTAGACAATACCATCAACGAGTTCTTCGTCAAGCGCGAAGACACCGACGGCCTTACCGAGGTAGATGCCCTCATCGACATGTTCTGCCGCTACTACCGCTTCCACCCCTGCAAGACCGTTGACTTCTACCGCGACCGCTACGGCGACGCACGGCGTGCCAACAGCAAGAAGACCTATAACCAATGCGCCATCGACCGCCTGATGAAACACGGGTGGACCGTCGTGCAGCACGTCCACCGCGGCATGGAACCCCCGCAGCACGACAAATATTTGCTGTGGTCCTACGTGTTGGCCGAAACGGACACGCGATATCCCATCAAGCGGTTCAACGCCACCAAATGCAAGTTCATCCTCATTTCGATGAACAACACCCGCGTCCGGACAGGTTCCGATGGGCGTTATGAAAAAGACAAGCGCAGCGAGCGCAACGGCTCGATCCCGGCAGAAGAAGCCACCCATTTCGGCGACTGTGTAGACAAACGCATGTGGACGAAGTACGGCGACATCCTGACCAACCGGGTCACATTCGTAGACAATAGGATATAGATATAATCGGTATTAGTTTTCCCTAAGTAGATTGTAGACCGCATCGTGGCTGTGAAGCCGGACGATGCGGTCATTTGTTGGTATGGTGCGGTTTTAGGTGCGAATACCCTTTTCCTGTGCTTTGTAGGACTGCGCGGAGGAACTGTGTCTTTCATATTTCCTAAATAGTGCGGCGGGCGGTGCGGATTCGACTTAGGGCGCGGAGGGCTTCGCAAGCGAATAACGGTGATTTTCTGTGAAAATCATCCGTTAGTGTTTTCTTTATAAATAGGTTGTGCGATTTTTAACTTTTCTAAGGGCTTACCCCTATGGCCATTTGCCAGCCCGTAAGGACTTTTTGTATGGGAGGAGGTGTAAATCCTTCCTTTTCCTTTTGAGGGGAATGGAGAGAAATATTTTTTTTCGTCACGTAACTTTCAGCTTGGAAAATTTGTGTTTAACAACTTGTGTCGCTATCTTTGTGGCTTAAATGATTAGTATTTGTTGTTAAATTAGGATATTGTGATGGAAGATAAACTGACGAGCTTGGATTATATGAAACTTATCAGTTGGTTTGCCTTGAATAAGTATAATACCATTCTTAATAGAACGCAAATGCAAAAGATTCTATTCATCTGTTATGGTATTTATTTGGCCGTCACGGGCAAGACCATGTTTGATGATGACCGTCCGAAAGCATGGCCATTTGGGCCGGTATTTCCCCGGGTGAACAAAAGATATAATCCACAGGAATTTATAACGATGTCTGAAAGCGAGAAAGATGCTTTCAGAAGAGATATAATGGCGTTGCGTATTGTTGATAGTATCGTATTTCAATATTATAATATGTCGGCAACCCAGTTGAGTGAATGGTCTCATCAGAAAGGTGGCCCATGGTATAAGACAATTTACGGTGAAGACGGGTCTAATAAAGATATTAAATGGAATCAAGAGATAAAACCGGAATATCTGAAAGAGTATTTTAAGCAGGATTAATATGGGGCAAGATGGTAAAACAGCAAGTGCGGAGGGAGATGCATGCGGAAGCGATAAATTTTCCGTTTCTGATTTAAATATAGGTACAAAAGATCCCTTTGGTATAGATGACGGTCCTAAAATATCTTGGAAGTTCGGAATATATAAGATTCGGTATAATGTAAAACGCTTTTTTTGTGGCCCTTCTCGCATGTTGAAAGCTAAACCCGAATTGAATTTGGAGGATACGGTGAACGTCTTGTTGGCGAATGGGCCAGACAATCCTCCTCAGGAGCTTATAGACAAGTGCCAGGCTATGTTGAAACAGCAGAGGTTTCTTGAGGATACTCGTGCCAGAAGGCGGTTGGAGAAATGGGCAAAGAGGGTGATAACCATTTATCTGATTACAGTGGGAATGCTTGTTTTGGTGAACGGGTTATGTGCTTTGTTTTTGGATTTGCCTGTACAGGAAACTTATTCCACTCTTTTAGGAAAATCTGAAGTGAGGGGCTTTATTTCCGATTCTGTTCTCACGGTAATACTTACCACAACGACAATTAATGTGATTGGATTAGGGGTAATTGTGCTGAAAGGGCATTTTAGTTATAAGGAAGAACCGAACACCGAAAGTAAGCCGACAAATAAATAATGGAGTGATTCTTTTCGTGGTTGTAGAGGCGTGGAATGGCTGTAGGAAGTTCCCGTTTCGTTTGGCGCAGAACGGAAAATCAATCTCAGTAGATTGGAAAACCGTTTGGCGCAGATTGGTTTTCGGCTGTGCTCCCTTGCAATTCCGCGCTAAAAGTTGCATCTTTGCAGTGCTCAGAACGAACCGTTTTTCTTTCAGTTCCTCATATCGTGTAACCCGTAGAGTCGGGTTCCGGGTGGTTCCGGTGAGCGCACGATATGAGGAACTGATTATAATTTAGGAATTATTTGTACTATTGTAGGATTATTGTTAACATTCTTGATATCATGTTGACAATGAGTGCTGTTAGAATAGAGGCCAATAGAATATATAAGTTTCTTATCATATAAGGTGGCTTTTCTGCAAAGATACATTTTTTCCCGGCTTTTCATCCTGTTGTTCAGCTAAAAAAACTCCCCGATGCCGGAGCACCGGGGAGCGTGTCAGATAAAGAATGATGAATGACTAAAAATATTATTCTTTGGCTTTTTCTATGCGTTCGGCCGCATGGTTGAGTTTGGCGGCCATGTCGCGGAGGGCTGCGGCGAAAGTGTCCATTTCTTCGGGCTTGAATTGCGCCGGCTTGCCGTTGACGATGTTTCCCCTTAACCTTTGTATAATCCAATTGGGCGAACGGTTGAAATACTTCCGTGCCACTTCCGCGAAATTGACGAATCCGCAAATTTCCACACCGGCCTGCCATGCCGCACCGCTTTTTGTACTGGTGAGTTCCTGTATGACTTTGTCCTCTTCCATATTATCTTGTTTTTAATGCCTCCCCCTTTCCGGGGGAGGGCTTGTTTTCATTCTTCAATCATTTTCCTTAGCTCTTCTGTCAGTTCTGCCGTTGCTTCTTTCAGGTAGTACTTGTCGGTTTCATCTGATAGGATTTGAAGCATTGAGTAGATTTTCTGCATGAGAACCTTTTCTTTTTTAGTCATTCATCTTACACCTCCTTTCTTTATCTGACAATACAAAGATAATAACTTATTTGTTATTATACAAGTAAATCAATAACTTTTTTCTTATTGAATGCAAAAAAACTCCCCGATGCCGTAGCACCGGGGAGCGTGTCAAAATAAAAAATTAAAGTGACAAAGAAAGAATTGTTATAGTTTGGCGTTGTCTATGGCATCGGCCGCACGGAGGGCTTTGGCTGCGATGTCGCGGAGGGCATCAGAGAGTATCTTGTATTCTTCGGGCTTGAAGCGGGCGGGTTTGCCGTTGACCACATAACCATGGAGGCGTTGCAACAACCAGTTGGCAGATTTCCCAAAATAGGTTCTGGCCATATCGGAGTAGTTGAGCGCGTCGTTCAGGCTGAGCATGGCCATCCATGCCGCACCGCTTTTCTCTTTCTCCAGTTCTTTGCGTGCCCGTTCTGCAATTTCCATTGCTTTGTCCTGTCTTGCTTTCTTTTCTAAATCTTCGTTCATTGTTTCTTTTTTTAATCTCCCCCTCCTTGCGGAGGGAGAGTGGTTTGTTTAATCTAAGCTTTTTTCCAGTTCTGAGATTAACCTTTCAGTTTCATCTTTCAGGATTTCCTTATTTGTTTCTGCTTTGAGCATCCTTAATAAGTTGATTACTTGATAAGCTATCACTTTTTCTTTCCTTGTCACTTTAAACACCTCCTTTCTTATTTTGACATTACAAAGATAATAAGAATTTTCATATCTTACAAGGGAGGTGATAAGAAAAATCATATTGTTTTTTTCTTTCCGTGATTTTAATTCTCTTAACGTTTTTTTTTTGTCGTTAACTTGAAAGGCTGTACTTTTGCCCTTGCAAAACTATCCAAGGTGACTTGGGACGTGGGGGCTACGGTTAACAGCCCAAGCGAAACGCGGGCTTTTTTTCGTGCCCGCAGGCCGACCCGGAAAGGGCGGCACATGCGAACATGTTTTTTGATGGTCTAGGAGGCAAGCCCCAGAAATATGCTTTTCCATACGGCGGTCGTCTTTCCCCAAAATCTTGAAGGCTCACACGTGAGGTTTTCTTGGATAGTTTTGCAACCCGGGGGAAGGCGGCCGCTTCCCGTTGCGGGGGAGAAAGAATGTTGAACCGTTAAAAAAAACGAGCATGGAAAAGAAAATTTCGGGTGCATCGCTTGCACAATCCAAAAAGAATGCGCACCTTTGCAGTGCGTTACATATTTCGAGTGAGGCGGAGATGTCCGCCAACAATGAGCTGCGGGCTTTTTTTATGCCCAAGGTTTACCGTATAGGTTCCGTCCCGTGTGGAGCGTTAATGCGCCCACTGCCTCACTCAAGGTGTAACGCAACGGGGAGCGGAACCTTTCCTGTTTCCCAAAGTGGAACTTTTAAAAGCGTTATGATTATGAGTAAATCGAATGGAACTTTTGCTCCCGAAATAAATGTCGCGAGCAAAACAAAAAGCCATCTGTATGAATGGCTTGCGCGTGAAAATCAGTTGGTATCTTCTTTGGTGGAGGAGCGTGTGTCGAACCTTCAGGTGCTCCGCATGGTGCATGCCTTCGTGGCTTGCACGTCCATGGTGGTATGTGCCTCGTTCAGCCTTGCGGCCACGGTTCTGTCCTTGTTGTGGTTCGGGCTTTCGTTGTATTTTTGCAAGAAAGGAGGAACGTTATGAAATTGAAGAATTTTTATATTAGCCATACGAGTACGGAGTATGCCCATGGCGAGGTGTGTGTGACTTATTCCTTGGAGGAAGAGGAAAGGGGGCAGGGGTTCGACGACCTTTCGCGGGAGGACCTTGTGGCCTTGAACAGCTTTTTGACTCATTATTTATATGGTAGGAAAGAGAATGGAAAAGAGGAATAAGGAAGAGTCGCGGTCGGAACGTATGCTGCGCGACCTGCTGATGGAGAGGTACGATACGGCAGGGCCGACGGAGCGGATGGTGCTGCTGACAACGGCAGAGCTGCTGTACATGGCGGCGGAGACGGTGCCGGAACTGTCGGCAGCGGAGGTGTCGAGGGTGGCGGAGTACTTAGGTGCTGGGATGCGCGACATTGGGGGCGTGGCGCACTGGGTGTTCTATGCGCGCCGGGACCCGATTGAGGACTGGATTCCATAGATATTTTTTTGTGCATCATTTTTTTTTTTTTTGGAAGCCGGGCGGCCCGTGACGGGTAGCCCGTTTTTTTTTGTCCTATGCCATGGAGGCCCGAGGGCTTATTTTTGCCTTAAAAGGAGCGGAATTATGGCATTGAAGGTTTCAGACTATGGGGAAAGCGTGGTGTTCTGCAAGGACTATGGCGACATTTCCGTGAAGGGCGTTTCGTCCGGCGGCTTAGTGGTGCGCTATGAGTTCGAAAGATACCAAGAAGGCATTATCGATACTTTAGAAGAGACATACCATCCGAATAAAAACGGCCAGGTTAGGATTAAAGGCGTAGGTGAAATGGCAAGGCGGAATGCACCTGTATGGGCATTTTCGACTCAAAAAGGTTTGGAAGCCTACCGTTATGCTTCCGTCAATCTGAATATGTCTTTCTCTTCAGGGGAAGACAATGCTTCGCTGAAACGTCGGTTCCTTTATGCCGATGTGGCTACCGAGGGGATGCATTACCAAGGCATAAGCGAATGCTTTTTGACGCGCTATTCCACACGCCGTATCCTTCCCGGCCAACCGGTTACACTGGCTTTTCATTTTAATGGTCGGCAAACCTTGTCGGTAGGTGTCGCTTACATAGACCGCCCCGGACACGCAGCGTATGTTTCATGGCCGGTAGGATTGGACAACGGCCAGTTGGAAGACAGAGTGGAGCAGTATTTCATACACAAGGCGGATTGTATTACCGTGATGGACAGGTTGAACGAAGAGACGCAGGGCGAGTTCGCAGAAGATGATATGTTGTGGTACACCTTTACCTTGCAAACCGAGGATGGTGCCGAAGATACGGTTCGTTTCGAGGTGGACCACCGGAAATATCCGGTTACGAGCATACTTCTTTACCAGAACTGTTTCGGGTTGTCGGAAAGCATCGCGCTCCACGGTGTTGAAACCGTCACGGCAGAAATGGAGGGCACGTTCGGCACGATGGGGCAGGCTTACCGGAAGATTTTCACGTGGCTGGACTACGTGCATGAGTCGAACACGGGGTATCTGGGGCCTGATGACCGGGAGGCGTTCGAGGACTTGTTGCGTTCGCCGAAGGTTTACTTGGGCAGCGTGGCAGAGGAAAACGAGGTGGTAATCACGGAAACGGATGCGGAGGAAGTGTTGCCGCATGCGGGGCCGGTAAACTTCAAGGTGAAGTGGAAACGTGTGAATGCGTCTTACCGCCGTTTCAGAAATAAAGCCGTGGCTGCGACTGATACGGGTGTTTTTGACAGGAGTTTCGATAAATCGTTTGAATAATGGAAGAGATTACACAGAAAGAGATGTTGGCCCTGATGGACGTTCGTACGCATCCGGACGGGCGACCGGTGGTGCATTCGTTCAAGTTCGTGATGCAGGACGGGCGGCTGAGGTTCTTCCCGCAGGCGTTGGTGTGCGGCGCGGGCCGGATGGACAACAAGGCATACCGTGTGCGCGGCCTCCAGCCTTGCGACTGCAAGGGGTGGCCCGAAGACCATGTGCACCCGGTCAGAATTAATAATATCATAGAGTTTGACGGCCAACGTGTGGTCTATACCTTAAAACCGATTGGTGATGGAGATTCTGTTTAACAATGAAGGGACGCCGTTGGCGATGACGAGCAGGGTTATGTTCGGGGAGTCTACGGGCCGACCGGAGAATTACGAGAGGAAGAAGAAGCAGGTGCTTTCACCGTATTCGCTTGAAAAAGTGCGCACGTTGCGTTACCGTGATTTGGAGGTGATGACGTGGGGGCGGAACAACAAGTTCCCGGAAACGGCCATCGAGACGATTTCGTCGACTTCGGTGCTAAACACGGGGCTGAAGTTCCTGCGTGCGCTGACGGTGGGGCAGGGGATTATGGCCTGCCGGGTGAAGGGTTACAAGGACAACGGGGACGAGTTGTTGGAGGCGGTGGACGACCCGCAGGTGCGCCGGTTCGTGGGCGGGCGCATGGTGCGCCGTTATTTAGAGAAGGCTTCGCGGGATTATTTCAAGGTGGGGAGCGCGGCGGTGGAGATGATGGTGAATGCGGCGGGCGACATCGTGGGGCTGAACCCTTTGAACGCGCTGTTCTACCGTTATACGTTGCCGGACGCTTACGGGGCTTGCAAGTGCGTGGTGTCGGGCGACTGGCCGAACATGCCGGGGCGGCGCGACCTGAACCCGAAGGTGTTGGACGTGCTGATGGACTATGACCCGGGGTTGCACGTGGAGTGGATGCGGGCGAAGGGGCGGCTCAGGCGTTCGTTCGTGTTCCCGGTGCGCGACAGTTGGAGCAACAACGACTACTATGGGGAACCGGTGTGGCTTCCGGCCTATATCCTTGGATGGGTGGAGGTGGCACACATGGTGCCGAAGTTCCTACAGAAGGCTTACAAGAACCAGATTACGTGGAAGTGGCATGTGCAGATTCCTTATTCTTTCTGGGACAGGAAGTATCCGCCGCAGGATTTTGAGACCCCGAAGCTGCGGACGGCGGCCATACAGAAATACATGGACGAGGTGGAGGAGAACCTTTGCGGCCTGCAGAACGCGGAGAAGCCGCTTTTCACGCATTACAACGTGAACGAGGCGAACGGGAAGATTGAGGAGGAGTGGAAGATCACGGCCTTGGACAACAAGTACAAGGGGGGCGAGAACTTGGTGACTTCGGCTGCGGCGAACTCTGAAATCCTGTTCGCGCTGATGGTGAACCCGAACGTTTTCGGCGCGGGCATGCCTGGCGGGACGTATGCAGGGAACCAAGGGGGCAGTAACATCCGTGAGGCTTTCTTAGTGAATTTGGCGAATGCTTACATAGACCGGCAGAACCTGCTTGACCCGGTGAACCTTTATCTGGAGGCTCATGGGGTGAAGGACGTGGAACTGCGGTTCAGGAACACGATATTAACCACGCTGGACACGGGAGCCGGCACACAAAAGACATTGAGTTGAGATGGTTGCCTATATTTTTAATTGTGACAATGAGACGTTGAACGCGGAGTTGCACAAGTATATACCCGTGTCGGCGGGATTGGAGGCGGAGACAATCGCGCCCTCGCTTTCGTCGGCATACATGCTGTTCGTGCATCCGCTTTTGGGTGAGGAGCTTTCGTCCGCAGTGCAGGAGGTGGCGGGGAAGGTGCCGCCTTCGGACAAGGAGGCCGGGCTGTTGGACGCCTTGCGCATGGCAGTGGCGAACTTGGCTTTCTGGTATAGTTACACGGAACTTTCGGTTCAGATTACCGACCAAGGTTTCCAACGTCCTGAAGGGGAGACTTATAAGGGTTTGTACAAGTATCAGGAGGATGCGTTGAAGGCCGGTTTCAAGAACAAGGGTTTCAATGCTTTGGACCGTTTTTTGGAACTGTTGGACAAGAATCCGGGGATGTTCCCGGAGGGTCTGTATGCCGGTAGCCCGGCGGCTCAAGCGCGTGCCGATTCGTTGGTGCGCAATGTGGAGGAGGTGGACCGGTATTATTTCATCAACGGGTCGTATCTGGTATTCCTGCGCCTGCTGCCCCATTTCAAGACTGCCGCGCTGACGGAACTCCGTCCCTTGTTGGGACTGCCTTTGTTCAGCCGCTTGGAGAAGGGTGAGGGCGAAGGCGTGGAAGAACTTCGTCGGCAATGCCTTCCGGTGGTGGTGTTGGCGGCCGTGGCAGAGCTGATAGAGACAACGGGAAGCCTGACGGACCGGGGGCTGTATTACGCTTCCCTGATGCCTTCGTCCGGCTCGACCTTGCAGGCGCAGCCTGCCGACGTGGAACAGCGTGGCATGGCCTTGGGGCAGATACGGCGTTCGCTGGAGGCCTATAAGGATGCGCTGACGTATGCGCTTCGTGAATCGTTGGGCGATGATTTCCCGGGTCGTCCGGCTGAAGCTTACGACCGGGACAACACCCATAAACGTACATTTTGGGCATGAGGGAGGTGGTTGTGGAAGAAAAGACATGGTGGGGTACGCGCAAGTGGGTTTCGCACGTGCCTGAGTCTTACGCGGAGCTTGACGCTTGCCGTTTCTTGGCTTGGGTGGAGTGGGTGTTGTTTCCATCAGCGGAGCGGGGGGCACGTTTCCTGTCGGATTTTTTGGGCATCAAGCGGAGGTTCTTGCTGTGGATGGATGATTTCCAACGGTACAAATTGGGTGAGTTGGCGAGTTTCTTTCCGGAGATGGATGCTGGGACGGAGCGTTTCATCATCCCTTCTTTTCCGGGACCGGGCATGTTTGAGTTTTCCCCCCGCCTGCATGCGCCCGGCGACAGGCTGTCGAGGGTATGCCTGCAACAGTTCATGACGGTAGATACCTATTATTCTTATTATGTGGTGACGCAGCGGGAGGAGTTCCTGAACTTGCTCGTGGCCGCGCTTTACCTGTTGCCGGGCGAATGTTATGTGCCCCATGGGGGGCGCGGGAAGCCTTTGGACTTGCAGGGGCGTTCGGCATACGTGGGCACGCTGCCTTATGCCTCGCGTTATGCGGTGTTCGTGAACTGGTCGCTCGTCAAGGCGTGGTTGGGACGCTTGTTCCCGTCGATGTTCCCGCGCGGCGAGAGCGGCGGCAAGCCCAAACCCGCGGACTGGCTTTCGCTGTTCGATGCCTTCGTGGGCGAGCATGTGGCGGAGATGGAGGCTTACCGTTCGATGGCCTGCATGGACGCATTCCGTATCATAGACCGTAAGATAAAGGAGGGAAGGAAATGAGCGATTTTTCAAATTATATGGAAAGTTTGGCGGCGGAACACAAGTTGGTTGGCCATTCCGGCACGGAGTGCCATTTCAGCGACATGGCCTCCGACCTGTCGCAAAAACTGCGCCGCAAGATGTGCTACCCGTGCGTGGCCATAGACTGCGAGGGCTTTGCGGTGAAAGGCGGCCCGGGATGCCGGATGCTGTGCAACGTATATGACATCTACGTGTTGGAACACGTGCGCGACACGGGCGACCAGGACGGGCTGCGGCAGACGATGGACCGGACACGTGTCATCCTGCACGACATTCTTCGGCGCATGATGAGGGACAAGGAACGTGGGATGCGACCGGTGGCGTTTTTCGAGGTGTCGGACGCGGAGGGGTTCCCGGTCACGTTCAAGGAAATGGCGTTGTACGGTTGGGGGCTTTCTGTCATTGTCCCGGAGGCATTGAATTCGCATATTTGTAATGACCATTTTGAACGCTGACTTATGGCTTTGACATACGAGGACATCATAGCAAGGGCGGAACAGATCCGCACGAACGAACTACCGGAAAGCAACACGGCCGACCTCGTGGGGCAGCTGCTGAAGGACACCATGGCCTATTTTCACGGCCGCGAGGCGGAGGCGGGCACGAAAGACGACGAGCAAGACCGCACATTGGCGGAATTGTCGGTTTTGTGCGACACGCTTTCGGCCACCATATCCGAACTGTCGGGACGGATGGACACGTCATCGGGCTACTTGGAGGGATTGCGCGGCGAACTGGACACGCTGAAGGTTGACGTTTCTTCCCTGAAGGTTTCCACGGATAACCTTTGGTCGAACTTGATAGGCATCCGTGGGAAGATAGACGAGATGTCGGCGGCGTTGGAGGACAAGCAGGAGAAGCTTGTCTCGGGGGTGTCGCTGAAGACGGTGAACGGCGAGAGCCTGTTGGGGAGCGGCGACGTGTCTGCGGGGGGCGGCGCGACAGTGCCTGCCTATGCGGCTTTCGACTTCGCCACCTTGCGCGAGAAGATAGGGAGCGGCCGGACGCAGGGTGACTTGGACGCTTTCGGGCTGACGGATGAGGTGTGGACCGGCATAAGGGCCGGGGAAACGATGGTCATCCGCGATGACCAGAGAGAGCGCACGTACATCGTGACGGGCAGCTCGGATTACTACATTTCGTTCGCCTACGGCATGGGCGAGGCTTACGAGGGTTGGGAAATCCGTAGCTCGGGGGACAGCTTCACCATTACGGTGGGCTATACCCAGGGCGGCGGGGGCACGGGCGGTGCCGTCACGATAGAATGAGAATTGGAGAGTGTGTTTTTTTATCAATCATTTAATTTTTTGAAATTATGGAGAACAATGAAGAAATGAAGGCCCAGGCTGCCGCTGCGGCGGCCAACGGGCAGAAGCTGCGGGTGGCGGTGACGAAGACTTCCGCACAGGGTCAGGCGGCGCAGGCTGCCTCGCCCAACCTGATGAGCTTTTCGAGCGACGAGAACAGCGTGTGGTTCAACGGGAAGAAGTACGGGGCTTGGCATGTCAACGCCCAAAGCCTGACAAGTTCGAGCACTTCGGATGAGATTGCGGCGGTGTTGGGCGAAGCCTCGGAGGAAAATCTTGAGAAAATCAGGGCATTCATTGGTTCCGGAGGTCTTTTTGTTGTTATGGACGAAAGTTGGCAGAAGTTCCCCGCGAGTGTCAATTTTGACAGCGAGAAAAAAATCTTTCGCTTGAAATATTTCAAGCGTGCCTCTGACGCTTCTTTCTTAGAGGTGACTTACGCCTTCACGCTGAAGAATGGCAACGCGTGGTCTCTCAGCAAGACCGAGGCCACGGTCTCGCAGCAGGGCGTTGACGTGTTCAAGAGCGCGTTGGGTGATACGGTGCAGGTTCCCTCTACGGTGGGTGGCATCAAGGCGGGCACGACGGTGGCTCAGCTGAAGGGGAAGAAGCAGAACGAGATTATCGACATGCTGTTGTTCCCGGAGCAGCAGCCTACGGTGGCTAACCCGTCGGCGAGCATCGCGCTGAAGAACGCGTTCAAGGCGAACGGCATCTACGAGGTCGGCTCGGCAGGCCCGGTGCAGGCCGACTTCACGACGGGCTTCAACCGGGGCACGTGCACGGTGGCGGGGCAGGCGGCCAAGAACCGTGCGGGGGCGTTGGATTCGTCGAAGAGCTTCATCTACGTGGGCGGCAGCACGTCGAACAAGACGCTTCCGGCGAAGGTGACGCTTGGCGCGATGCAGTACAATTACGTGGCGGCTTACGGTCAGGGTGACACGTTGTTGACTTCCTGGGGTAAAAAGGCTTCGGTCAGCCCGAACCCGTTGACTGCGGGCTCCGTGGCATCGGGTGCCATTTACATTTACGGGACTTACCCTTATTACTGCAACGGCGCGTCGGCTTCTTCTTCGGCTCAGGACACGAACTTCCCGGGTGCGGCTGCGCCGGGCACGAAATTGCCCTTGCAGAAGTGGACGGACACGCTGGTGGGCGCGAAGTTCGCGAGCGAGGCTTCGACGGGCACGCGGTTGGTGTTCGAGTTCCCGGCCACGAAGCAGGTGACGAAGGTGGAGTTCATGAACACGGTTTCGGGCAAGTGGGAAGTGTTCGCCTCCGGTAATTACGCGGTTTCCTCTTCTGGTAACAAGACCGTGCAGGGCGTGTCCGTGGCTTACAAGAAGCTGACGACGCAGGGCGCGCTGAGCGGTGCCTTGCAGCTGAGGTTCACGTTGGCCAACGCGAGCGCGCGCATGATGGCCGACGAGGGTCTGGACGACAACATGATTGAGGCCGTGCTGAAAGCCCCGGTGGAAGCGGACGGGGACGGCGGTGCCGTGGCTTTGGCCGCCGACGTTGCCGGGGACGGCATCATGCCGGTTTCGGAAGACGGCATCATGGCGGCAGCCGTGGACACGGGCAACCGTGCGCAGGGCGTGGCTGCCTTTGCGGTGAACTTCGAGCCGGGCGGCCAGGCTCCGTTAGATGCTCGCCTGCTTGTGCCCACAAAGGCGGATTTGGTGAATGCGAAGACGTATGCGGGCAAGAACTACTACAAGGGCATGACGGTGGTCGTAGAGGACACGCAGGAGGTTTACGTGCTGAAGGACGTGTCGAAGGTTTCCAGTTCGGACTATTCGGGTTGGAAGCGCATTGATGCCGGGGCGGCTGCGAAGACCCCGGTGGTTGACAACTTGGATTCGACCAGTACGACAAGTGCGCTTTCGGCCAACCAGGGACGTGTGCTGAAGGGACTTGTGGACGGCAAACTGGCGAAGTCGGACGTGGTGAACTCGCTGTCGGACACTTCTACGACCAAGGCATTGTCCGCCGCACAGGGAAAGGCTTTGAACGACAAGGTTTCGGCCATTGGTTCCGCCTACCGGGTGAAGGGCACGAAGGACACGGTTGCCGAGGTGTTGGCCTTGACGGACGCCAAGGTGGGCGACGTGTGGAACGTGACGGCCGAGTTCACGCTGCAAGGCAAGAAGTACCCTGCGGGGACGAACGTGGTTTGCGTGACGGCGACGAGCTCGTCGGCGCACGATGACAGGAACTGGGATGCCTTGGGGGGCACGGTGGACTTGTCGCCTTACATGAAGACGGCTGACGCGTCGAAGGCGTATGCCACGAAGCAGGAGGTGCAGGCCCTTGATGAAGACGTGGATTCACAGCTTGCCGCGCTGTCCGAAGCCTTGGACACCAAGCTGAACAAGAGCGACGTGGTGAACAACCTGACCACGAGCGACGGGACCAAGGCACTGAGCGCGGCGCAGGGGAAGAAATTGCAGGACGAGAAGTTGGCGAAGACGGAAGCATCGACGACTTATGCGAAGAAGTCGGAGCTGTCCTCGCACACGAGGAACAAGAGCAACCCGCACGGGGTGACGAAAGAGCAGGTGGGCCTAGGCAGCGTGACGAACGACGCGCAGGTGAAACGGAGCGAGGTGGTGGCCGACTACAACCGTGTGAGGAGGGAAACTTCCGGTACGAACGTGCCTAGCACGGGCGTGACGGGAGAGGCCATCAGAATCATGGAGAAGTCTGCCCCGGTGGTGATTGACGTTTGGGAGAATGAAGCAAAATCCATCACGATGGAGTCTGCCGTGAACAAGGACGGTAAAATCGTCTACTTGCATGCGCAGGACAAACTGGCCTACCTTGCCGACGGCAAATATTACTATAACTGGGAGAACCACAATGCGGATTCCCCGCACAGGCGGAATGGCGAGTCTGTTTTGGACCCGAATACCAGCCTGCCTTTGGTTGACAAGGTGTACATCTATAGCGGCGATGCCCTCTTTGACGGGGTGGGCACTACGAAAGCTGCCGGGATTTACGTTGGCAAAGATAAAAGTGGCTTCGTGACAATCGAACGAATAGCCACCCTTACGCAAGTTGTGAACAACCTGACCACGAACGACGGGACCAAGGCACTGAGCGCGGCGCAAGGGAAGAAGCTTCAGGACGAGAAGCTGTCGAAGACGGAGGCATCGGGCACTTACCTGACGAAGACAAGCGCGGAGGGCACTTATGCGAAAAAAGGGGACTTGGGTATCGTGATAGAGTAAGGAGCATTGTTTTCAGTTGGCGGCGGCGGGCGTGCCGCGTGCATGCTTGCCGCCGCCTTTTTATTTCAAGAGAAAAATGGACAAGGAAAAGTTTTATGAAGTGGACGGTGGCATCGTGGTGGAGGGCATGCAGGCTGCCGATGCCCCGGTGGACGGCGAGCCACGTGCGGGCACTGCCGTGGGCAAGAAGCTGAGGGTCTGCGCCTCTAAGACGCGTGCGCAGGCGTTGGGCCTGACGGGTGCGAACGCGGAGGTGATTTATTTCCCGACTGACGCGGATTGCATCGTGTTTGGCGGGAAGGTGTATTGGAGCGGCTCGGAGCTTCGGATCAAGAACATGAACGCTTCTGGTGGATCGACGTTTGGAATCATTACGCGGACAAGTGCGATGCAGGGGATGTATTTCGATTCGGACGTGCAGGCGAGCACGGCAGGGCTTTTCCCGCATGGAAGCAATGCCAACGGGGTGTTGACGTTGCACACGAACGCGGGAAACCATTACCACCAGTTGGGTTTCAGTTCGGACGGGAACTTGTACCACCGCGCTTTCCATGGGAAGGTGCCTGACAGCACGACGGCATGGAAGAAAATCTCATTGGTTTCGGCCAAATCGGGCATGCCGGTGGCTTTGGAGGAAAGTGGCGTGGCGGAACTCATGGCCGAGGTTGCGGCGTTGCGCGGGGAGGTTGCGGAGTTGAAGAAAGCGGTGTACTGATTAAAGGGGTGAAGGTATGATGGATAAGTATTTCGGTTTCATAGTGCAGGACTTGCGCGGCGGCATGTCGGTGGTCTTCGGATGCCTGGTGCTGATAGGGCTGGCCTGCCTGATGGACATGTGGATAGGGATAGACGCGGCACGTGCCAACAAGGAGCCTATCCGCAGCCGCCCCCTGCGGAAGACGGGTGCTAAGATGGTGGACTATTACCGGCTTGTGATGTTCTTCCTGCTGATAGACCTGTTGGGGCTTTGCTTCCCTTGGTGGTCGATGCCTTACGCGACGGTGTGCTGCACGGCGGGGGTGGCGGGTCTTGCCGCCGAGATCGTGGAGTGCATATCGCCCGAGGAGGCGAAGAAGATAATAGGGCGCATCAAGGAGCGGCAGGGCGACAAGGAGAAGGCGAAGGCGAAGGTGAAGGGGTGAAAAAAAACGGGGAGGCACGCCGCCTCCCCTCCATTTAAAAAACTTTATACCATGAAAAACATGTTATTTTTCAAGCGTCCCTCACGGGAGGCGATGGCAAAGTTAAACAAAAAAATGTAGATAAATATGGGAATGTTGATAGTTTTATTTACGATTGTTGCTTGTTTTGTTTCTTCTTGGCTGTTTATTGTGTGGGAGGATGCCTGCGCAAGGGAAAAAAATATTGGTAATGGATTAAATATAGGATGATATGAAAGCGAGCAACACATTGATTGAGGCGATAAAGAGGTTCGAGGGTTTCCGGGGCACGGCTTACCGTTGCCCGGCGGGCGTGTGGACGATAGGCTACGGACATACGTCGGGCGTGAAGCGTGGCGACAAGATGACGGAGGGCGAGGCGGAACGGCAGCTCAGGCGCGACTTGGCGGAGTATGAGGCGTTCGTGGAGAAGTTGGGCGTGACGGAGCGGCAGCACAAGTTCGACGCGTTGGTGGACTTCGCATACAACCTTGGGTGCGACGCGTTGGCCGGTTCCACACTTTTGAAGAAGATACGGGCTTGCGCCCCGGATGCGGAGGTGCGTGCGGAGTTCATGAGGTGGGTGCATGCCACGGTGGCGGGGAAGAAGCGGAAGCTTGACGGGTTGGTGAAGCGGAGGAAATGGGAGGCTGACAGGTTCTTCAATATCGCATAGCCATGGGAACGAGTGAGGAGTATTGGCCGATGCTTGACGACGGGGGCTGTAACAGCCCTTCTGACGGCCATGCGGATGGGGGCGACGGGAAGGGCTTGCCGCCTTGGTTGGTCTTCCTGATGTTGGCTTTGGGGGCTTGGATGTTGGCACGGGCGTTGGTATTATGATTGACAAAGGAATGGATATGAATAGATTTTTTAGGGTGTTTTGGCCTTGGCTGATGGTGCCGGTTTTCTGGCTCGTGGTGGGGCTGTCGTTGTTTGCCATGTGCGGATGTGCCGGTTCAAAGCATTTGGAAACGGAGCGTGCGGTGGATTATGCGGGACACAGTTCTTCTTTTGAGGATACCGTGGACAGCCTGCGCATGGAGTTGTCGCGTGCCGCCCGGCAGACAATGGAGCGTTTTTCGGACTTGAAGGTGGAGAACCGGATGGTGGTATGGTCGGCACCGGATTCTTGCGGGAGGCAGTATAAGGAACGTGAGAGCCACACGAGCGTTGACCGGAGTGACCGGGAGATGTCGGAACTGGAGGAGAAGGCCATGGTGGATTACCTGCGGCTTTCGCACAGGATTGATTCGTTGATGGAAAAGGTGGATGGACAGTCGTTGGAAAAGGTGGTGGAACGCAAGCTTTCCTGGTGGGAGCGGACGAAGCTGCACTACGGGGGAACCGCTCTCGCGGCGGTGTTGGCGACGGTGTTCGTGTGGTTTGGTCGCCTTATATATAAGGTGAGCAAAAAATAAGTGGGTCATGGCAGAAGAGAAAATGATGACGGAAGCCGAATTTGTCACGGCTTTGAGGACTTGGACATCCGGAGTGTATTTCCGTTCGCGTGCCGCGTTATTGCAAACGCATGGTTCAGGCCGCCTCCGGCGAGAACTGGAACGTTATGTGGATGCGTTCCGCAGGGGCGACGGGTATAAGATTTCATTCCGTTTCCCACGTTACGGGGTGTTCAGGCATTACGGTGCGGGGCGCGGATGGAAAATAGCAAACGGCAGGCCGATACGTGAAAGGCGCATCCTTTCACTTCGCGAGATTGCCGGGAAGAAAAGGAATGACCGCACGCCTTTGGACTGGCTCGACGGGTACATCGCTTCCGGGACGGGCAAGTTGGCGGACACGGCGGCTGAATATTATGGCGACATGGCTTTCCGTAATGTGTTAAAAGAGATAGACAAAGCCAAGATTGTGAGGTAAAAGCATGGTGCTCAGCCGCCTTTTTCGTATCTTTGCGTAAAGATAGTATTATTTTCGTCAGGAAAGGAGGGCTTATGTATTTTTATCCTGTTGGTGGCGGTCCGTTGTTGAATTTGATTTATGCCTTTGTCGTCCTTGGGGGCATAATCTATGGCATAGTGATTTTGTGCAAGGGTGTGGATTATAAAATCGGAAAAGCAATCCGTAAAGCGGAACAGAAAGCAGTGAGGTTTTCCGATGAGATAGAATATGTCAATATCACGAAGTATGGCGTATGGCATGATGCTTGGTTCACCCCGTATAGGAAATTGACAGTGACAGAGTTTTATGAAGCGGTGAAGCTACATGAAAAACATATTCGGAGAGAATTTGATCCCAACTACCGTTACAAGGGACCCATGAGGTTGGAACCGGACAAATACGACCGTTGATGTTTGATGAAGAAAGGGGGGCTTTATGTATTTTTATCCTGTAAGTGGTGGTCCGTTGTTGGATCTGATTTTTGTCCTTATAATCCTTGGTGTGTTTGTTGTAGGTGTAATTTCCGCACTACATAGGGTTAAGGACGGGATAGGGAGCAAATTCGAGAAATGGGAACGCGAGGCGGCAAAGTTGCCTTACGACATAGACGGGACAATCTTTACCAAGTATGGCACGTGGAATGATGCTTGGTTCACCCCCTTCCGGGAAATTACTGAGAGCGAGTTTAACGAGGCGGTGAAAATCCACGAAAAGGTCATACGGGAATACTTTGACCCGTCTTACCGTTACAAGGGTCCCAAAAGGTTGAAGCCAAGCAAGAACGACCATTACCTCCGGAGATAGCCAGTTTTGTCCTATTCCTTTTTCTGCTTGTAAATTACCTTTGCCCATACAAGTAATGAGGATATGGCAAAGGGTAAGGAAACAACCAGAAGAATAGGGATTCGTATTGACGGTGAGGCTGTCGTGCAAACTGTCAATAGCGTACGTGCGGAAATCCGCAGGCTAACAAAAGAATTAAACAAGGCTGATTTTGAGAGCAAGGAGTACACTGATAATATGAAAAGAATCGGTGAACTCAAAAGCATGCTGGCTCAACACAACGCGCAGCTGCGCGAGGCGGCCCTCCAGACGAAGAACCTTTCCGTGTGGGCAAAGTCTTGGAACTGGATGAAAAACAGTTGGGTGAACTTCTCTTTCGGATTCCAAAACGTATGGGCCGGGGTGACCAAAATGGAAGACCTGATGAGCGGCTATGTGGAGGACTTTGCAGAAATGGAAGAGGCCGAAAGTCAGGTGGTGAAATACACGGGCATGACGAAAGAGGAGGTGCGCGGCCTGAACGATGAATTGAAGAAAGCGGATACGCGCACAGCCCGTACGGAACTGAACCGGTTGGCGGGAGAGGCCGGACGGTTGGGTATCACCTCCAAGGAGGGCATACTGGAATTCGTGGATGCGGCAGACAAAATCAACGTGGCTTTGGGTGAAGATCTGGGTGAAGATGCTGTCAAAAATATCGGCAAATTGACCATGATGTTCGGGGAAGACCAACGGATGGGGCTTCGTGCGGCCATGCTGGCCACCGGTTCGGCGGTGAACGAGGTGGCGCAGAACTCCAGTGCGGCAGAAGCTTTCCTTGTGGATTTCACGGCACGGGTAGCCGGTTCGGCTCATCAGGCGCATATCGCGCAGACCGACATATTGGGCTTTGCTTCGGTAATGGACGAGAACATGCTGCGCAACGAGACGAGTGCGACGGCATTCCAAAACATCATGCTGAAGATGTTTACCGATACGTCCAAATTCGCCAAGATTGCCGGCATGGACGTGCAGGCGTTCAGCGACATTTTGCAGTCCGATGCCAACGAAGCTTTGCTCCGGTTCGTGGAGGGGTTGGCCAAGGAAGGCGGTTTGGCAGACTTGGCTCCTATCTTCGGTGACCTGAAGACGGAAGGGCAGGGCGTGGCTTCCGTGCTTTCCGTCATGGCGGGCAAGGTGGACGACATCCGGGCACGGCAGGAACAGGCGAATCGCGCTTACCAAGACGGCACAAGCATCATCAAAGAGTTCAACGTGCAGAACAACACCGTGCAGGCCGGGTTGGACAAGGCCAAGAACAGGCTGCACGAGGTGAGCGTGGAATTGGGCGAACAACTTACGCCCCTGTATTCGCGCCTGATTTCCCTTTCGGGCTCGGCCATCGGAGTGTTGGGCACGATGGCGGGTTTCCTTTCGCGCCATATAGGTTTGATACTGAAATTGGCGGCGGTAGTGGGTTCTTATTATGCGGCCGTGAAGGTTGCCACGGCTTGGGAGAACCGCCATAGGGCTGCCATCCTTTTGAAAAATGCGGCGGTGAAGTCGGGCAGCTTGTTGATGGCGACTTACAAGGCTGCCATCATTTCTTCGAGAATCGTGTTTTTTGCGTTGACGGGACAAATCCAAAAGGCCGCCGTGGCCGTCAGGGCTTTGTCCATGGCCATCAAGGCTTCGCCGTGGGGCTTGCTGGCTTCACTCGCGACCGCAGCCGGGGTGGCCGTTTATACGTGGACACGGCGCAACAACGAAGCGACAGAAAGCATGAAGGCGCAACAGCGCATAAGGGAAAAGGCCAACGCAGGACTGGAAGACGAGATTGCCCGTATAGAGACACTTAAGACCCGTATGGACAATGAAAAGCTAAGCCTGGACAAGCGCAGGGAGGCCATAGAAGAGCTGAACCGGATTATTCCCGGATATAATGCGGGGATTACCAGGGAGGGGGAAATCATACAAGGGAACAAAAAGGCATTGGATGAGTACCTGAAGTCTTTTGAGAAGCAGATTCTGTATAAGGCTTCGGAAGATGAGTTTACGGAATATGTGAAAAAGGAACGTGCCGCGCTGAAGGACTTGAACGCGGCCATTACGGAGTATAGGGATGCCATGCGCGGAAAGGACAAGCGTCCGGATATGGTGGTGGGTTCGCCGTCGGCTTTCGGGGCTTCGTTCAACGTGTCTGCGGCGGAACGCAAACGGCTGAAGGAGGAAGTCCGTGCACGCCGGAAGGCGTATGAGGAAGTGGTGGCGGCCAAAAAGCAGGCTTCCGAAGACATGAAAAGGTATGACCTTTCGACCGGATTGGCCACGGGGACCAATGGCAATGGGAACGAAGGGGTGGAAGCCGGTGGCGGTGGTTCCGGGAGTAGCGGTACCGGAGGGACAGAAAAGGACAAGGCTGTCAAGGCAGAACTGGAACGTATCGAGGCCGGACACTTGCAAAGGATGGCGGAACTCAAGGCGCAATATCTTGCCGACGATGCCATGACTGAACAGGACTACGCCGCCCGGGCCGAGGCCTTGGAGATGGAGAAGCTTCAGGCGCAGATGAAGGTGGCGGGGCTTGAACCGAAACAGCGCGAAGAAATCAACCACAAGATCCTGGACTATAAAATGAGACTCGCCGATGAGCTTCGCGGGTTGGACGACGCTCTCGCTGCGGACGAAGAGGATGACCATGCCAAGGAACTGAAAAAGATAGAGCAGCGGTACCGGGATGAACTGGCTTTGCTTAAAAAATCGCTCGACATGAAACTGATGACGCAGGAGGAGTATGAGCGGAAACGGGAAGCGGTGGAGGAACGGCGGGCTTCGGACTTGGAAAAGACTGTGTCCAAGTCTGCGGACAAGCGGTTGGAACAGGAAGAACGGTCGTGGAAAAAATCGTTGTTTGAATTGCGTAAGGCCAAGATTCGCGAGGGATGGACGGATGAGGAGTACAACGAAAAAATGCGCGAGTCGCGTATAGCATGGCTTGAACGCATGTTGCAAGACAAGGCACTGAGCGATGAAGCGCGTGCGGAGCTTCAGGATGAACGGAACGAGCTTGACTTGGAGCAGGATGAGAGGCATTTGGAAGAGAGGAAAGCCCAAATCGAGCAATACAAGGATATGGTGACGGACATAGCGGGAGGGATGGGTGAAGCCATGGCCCAGATGTTTTCCGGCGGTGAGGATGCTTTCAAGGAAGCCCTCAAACAAATGTTGCTTACCGCCGTCAATGCCATACACCAATATATCGTGTTGGCCTATATCAAGACCATTACCGACGGTATCCTGTCGGGTGGCGTGAAGTTGGCCACGGGACTGGCCAAGATTGCGGCCATAGAGGTGGCCTTTGCAGCGGTAAAGGGGGCTATCAATAACTTCGACAGCGGTGGCTTCACCCCGTCCGGAAGATGGGACAAGCCGCAGGGTATCGTGCATAGCAATGAATTTGTGGCCAATCGTTTTGCCGTGGCCAATCCCCATATCCGGCCTGTGCTGGACTTGATAGACCATGCGCAACGTACCAATTCCATCGGGAACCTGACGGGGGATGACATTGCGGCGGTGGCGGGAACCTCCGGTTTTCCTTCCCCGGCTTCGGCTTCCATGCCTCGCACGACTCAGCCGACAGTATCTCCGGCCATACCTGACATGGCTCTCATCCGGATGATGGCGGTCGTGGACAAGTTGAGCAAGAAATTAGATGATCCGATTTATGCCTATACCACTGCCACGGGCAAAATGGGGGTGAACGAGGCGCAACGGTTGGCAGAGAAGATGAACCATAATTCAAGGAGGCGGAAATGATACGGTTGGAAATCGACGGCCGGGAGGTGACCCTTGCGGCAGACACTTCGTTTGAGATAGAATACAAGAACCCTTTCTTTACCAAGGAGGGGGAAATGACTTATGACATAGACATCTGTCTGGATGCCGGGAACAATGCCGTGCTTTACGGGCATCTTGACCGGGACACGGTGACCATGCGACCCGAGGGGCGAAGGGCTGTATTGTATGACGGTCCACGGGTGTTGGTCTCCGGCAAAGAGATCGTGTTGTCTGTGGAGGACGGCGTGGCCAAGGTGCAGATATTAGGGGACAATAGCGAGTTGAATTATCTGGCTGGGGGCGATACAAGTATCCGTGACATGGATTTCGGCGAGATGCTGAATGACCATGAGAGTTGGGAGGAGGTTCATCCCACAGGTGGCTTGGGACTTTGTTATCCTGATGTGTCCAGTTTGTATTCCACGTTCTTGATTCCTGTGGGAGAGGGCACATATAATGTGCGTAACGGTTTTTACCGCCAATCCGATAACGGCTCGTTGATTCCTTCTAATCCTGAAGATGTACCTTGGGTAAAGCAGCCGTTCCTCCTTTATTATGTAGAGAAGATTGTGGAACTGTTGGGGTATCGTTTGGGAGAGGATGACTTGATGGGCACGGAGGCATGGCGGCGCCTGATGGTGACCAACCCGATATTCACGCATGATTTTGCCGATGTGCTTCCGGATTGGACAGCCGATGAGTTCCTGTCGCAGGTTGAGCATTTCTTTAATTGCTTCTTCATGGTGGATCAGACTCACAAGACCGTGCATATCAAATATGTCAAGTCGTTCTATTCCAATCGTCCGGTAACGGAGTTGGGCGAAGTCTTGGACGGAAGGTCGATGGAGTTCGATGACACTTCGGACAACCTGTATCTGACTTATCGTAACGTGAACTATGACTTACAGGATTCAGTACCCTATAAAATCGCCGATATTGATGGGAATGTCCGTGCGGCAAGCAACCAGTTTTATGTCAATACTTTGGCCGATTTGAGGGCGATTCCCAAAGAGACGTATTTTGACCGGTACTATATTTTCAATGTCAACAGCCCGCGTGCCACATTCATTATCCGGAAAGCCGCTGTGACCGGCAATATTTACTGGGCGCAGGCGGATTATCTCCGGCCTATAGAGGATCCAGATTCGTCCGATACTTGTTCGCTTAAAATCATTCCGGCTCCCATAATCTCCCAAGCAGTCCGTTATGATGCGACGACGGATGTCTACGTGACGCGTCCGGCTGCTTACAATGCCCTTTATGAGCCGGAACGGACGGGGTTCCAGGAAGCGGTGGAATCGGGGATGGAAGAGGAGCACCATCCTGACCGCCTTTATGTCTCCTTTTATTTGGGGCTTCGCCCCGTGTTCACGCAGGAGGGCGGGGTGGGGCCTTACACCCTGCCGCAGAATGCGACTCTTCCGGTGCATTATAATTCGTTCCCTTATCCGATGGACCATACGGAGGTAATGCCAGTTTCGTTGTCGCTTCGTGAAGATTATCATGGCATGTATGACCAGTTTTACCAAGGCAACGAGAATATAGATACTTCCAAACGCTGTACTTTTACTTTCGTGACGGACAAGATACTCGACCCGAAGGATTATTTCCTAATCCATGGTAAACTGTATTATTGCAAGGTGTTGAAGTATAGAGTGGAAGATGGCGAGCTGAGCAAGCTGGTGGAAGGTGAATTCTTCCCGGTGGAATGAGCTCTTTCCGTAGTGGTTGTTTCCATTCTTGAAACAACCACGTGAGAAAATCCCCCGTGCCGGAACTGTGGACCGCACGGGGGATTTGCCGTTTACCTCATGCCTTTGGCCTTGGCCAACATGAGGATGGCTTCGTTGATGAAATCCGTCTTGTTGCCCACCTGTTCGAGGATGTCGCGGATTTCGGCGGTGGCGTTGAAACCGTAGGTCTTTGCGGTGGTTTTTTTGCGTCCCGCGCCAACTCTGTACCCGCCGCGCTTGCTTTTTTCGTTTGTTTCCATTACTTTTGCTTTTGAAATCTAAATCGGATGGGGAGGTTTCCCTCCCCTTGGCTTACTTGAAACTGAAGATTACCACCTTTTTAAGGTCGATTACAATCTCAATAAACCAAATTCTAATTGAAAATTGCGCTTTCATTTTAGAAATCCGATTTAGGTTTCTTTCTACTTTTCAGGTGAGAAAGTTTAACCTCGTAACCATCTCTTTGATTACACTGCAAAGATACGGATTTTCATGATAGTATGCAAGTAAAATCAAATATATTTTTTCTGATATTTTATTGATAATCAGGTTTATGTAACGTTTTATTAAATTAAAGGTTTATGGTAAAAGTAAAGGCGATAATTGAAGGGGATTCCACTCACGGATATAGTGTATACATGGATGACGAAACGTTGGGGTATAGTGTGAACGGGCAAGGGGATACCGTGGCCGAAGCCGTGGCGGACTTCCGTGAGGTTTACGCGGAAATGATAGCCTTCTTGAAAGAAGAGGGACGGCCTTGTACGGAGGTTGAATTTGAATTCGTGCATTCTTATGAAGAAAATATGAAGCAAACGCTTTCGGACATTCTTTTGGATATTTCTTGGGCACGGCTGTCTATGAAGTATTTCGGAAAGAGCCGTTCATGGCTTCACCAAAAATTAGACGGGAAAAACAGTAATGGCGGTGTGGGCGGTTTCTCAGAAGCAGAGAAAGAGGAACTGCGCCTTGCCTTGAAAGATTTGTCCGCGCGAATCAACGCGGCGGCAGACCGTATAGAGTAATCCTTTCGCTTATCGTTTTGACAGAACCTAAAGTTTGGGGATTGCAGGGGATGTGCTTTTGGCATGTCCCCTTTATTTTTTTCTGATTTCATTTGCACGTTTCAAATAAAATCCCCATCTTTGCAGCGACTAACAAATATAACACAAGGATGTAGGCAGAGGAACAAGCTTGCATTTTACCGTGCAGGCGTTTTTTATGCCCGTACTTGAATCAACGTATTCGGTATCCGTGTACCCCCGTGTGGAGCGTTAATGCGCCCACAGCATTCTTGTGGAATTGTTAGTCAGCGGGACAGGCACGGGTACTTTGTTTTAAAAAATTATTGTTATGACTAACAATGTAAAAAACATCGATGCTACCACAAGAGGCATTGAAGCGTCCGCCCACGAAACGGGTCTGTGTGAACCCCAAAACCTTTTGGAGCTGGATATGCTCTACCAACAGGCGCAGCAGCAGCTCCGTGCCGAAGGTGCGGAAGCATTCGGCCGGATGAAGCGGCAGCGCACGGAGGCGAACGATGTGCGCCGCCGCGAAGTGTCCCGGTTGCGCCGGGAACTGGCCGAACTGGAACAGCAGATAGAGGAAGCCAAGGCCGACTGCGAACAGACCCTTGAGCAGGCGAAAGACGAATACCATGCCGTAGCGGAAAGCATCGCCCTGCGCCGTGCCGCACTGAAGGACTGGTTTGCGCTGCACCGTGTCCGGCTGTCCGGCCTGAAGCCTACAGTGCTCCCTTGAAATGCTTGGTCTCTTCGTGTACCACGCCCTCGTGCTTTAGGTACTTGTTGGTGGTGTGCACGTCGCTGTGCCGCGCCTGGTCGCGTGCGATGACGATGCCTTCAGCATTGGCCAGGTCGCGGATGCCGGTATCTTTCAGGCTGTAGAATTGGTAGTGGTCGGTAAAGTGCAGGGCTTCCCGCACTTTATTGAAATATTTCCGGTACGCATCCGGGTTCGCCCGCTTGCGTGCCGGTTTGAATCCCCTTCCGAAAAGGTAACATTCTCCGTCGGCATCGAACACATGCAGTGCCGCCATCAGGCGGACGACTGCATCGTTCAGCCCTACCGTGCCGTCTTTCCTGTTCTTCGTGAACTCCGAAGAAATGTGCACTTTCTGCCCGGCCACGTCGATGTCCTTTATCCGGATATGCGAAATCTCGTCCGGACGGATAAAGGTATAGTAGGCGAACATGCACAACAACAGGAAATGGGGGTTCTTCTCTTCGAGGTAGGTCTTGAGCTTTGCCAAGTCATCGGACGTAAGGGCGGAGCGGTATTTCGGTTCCGTGGTTAGTTTCTTGATGGCATCGCAAGGGTTGGCCGTGATGTATCCTTTTTCAATCATCCAGTTGCAGAAAGTGGCTATGCAGCCTTTGTAATTATTGCGGGTACGTGGTGACGCTTCCCGGTCGATGAGGATGTAATCCAAGAAGTCGGAAATAAAAACGGTACCTATTTGGTAGGCGTAATAAATCGGCATGGCCCGGTTCTCGTTGTATCCCTTCAGTATTCCCAATCTCTTGGTATAATCGTTATAGGTGTTGTATTTCAGAGTTCCGGCCTTGTATAGTTTTTCCAGATATTTGAAATAGTAATCGAACACGTCCGCAATTTTTGTGTATTGCCGCGAGTTGGCCCCTTCCATCCAAGGTGTCCATCCGGTACGCAGTTTTCCTTGCAGGGCCGCGATGAGTTCGGCTGCCCGCGCCTTGCGGTCGGCTTTCTTGGGGATGGCATCCAACATGTATTTTTTTCGTTTCAGCCGTTGTTCCAACGGGTCGTATGCCAAGAAATCAATGTACCAGTTTTTTCCGGTGTGGAGCTTGGGGAGCGTATAAGAGATGATGCTCGCGAGGCTTGCTGTTTTTGAGTTTCGTTGCAGCATTTTTTTTTAACGTGCTTACAAGACCTGTGGGCACGTTAAAGGGTTCTACAATCTTTTCCTATCGTCCGGATTTTGTCCGACCGATTTTATTTAAAACTTTGTAACTTGCTTTTTATTAGCTTATTACTTTTGTGGAGCTGGAGGGAATCGAACCCTCGTCCAAACAGGGAAACCATACGCTTTCTACACGCTTATCCCGGCCTTCGGTTTTCGTGCGCAAACAAGACCCGAGCCACCCATTTACGCCTTATCCTTTAAGATTTCACCGTCCGTGCAAGGCCGCGGACGACTATCTCCGATTTAGCTGCACCACTTTTCCGGAATGCTTCGGAGCCACAGTTTCCGAGTGATGTCTCGTTTCAGCACCTGGTGCCGAAATAAAGGTAATCTACTATACTTCGATCACGCAGCGAGAGCGTAGTTGTTTTCGCCAGATAAATTCTTGGTAACTGAGATTATAGAGGAAATCACCGACCCTCTGCGTGCTTACGTACCATTCCATCCTGCTGTCAAATCCATGTCAACCCCGGATGTTTGAAATGCAAAGATAAGGCTTTCTTTTGAATAAAGGTATAAACAGAGTGTTATTTTTGATTCTATTCTTTATTTTTTATACACGGTCATGCCTTTATTTGTGAGAGAAAAAAAAATATCTTTATTTTGCAATAATTTCACTCTTATAGAGTTTTATACTTAGATAAATTAGATTTAATGAATTGGAAAATGAGTCAGATGTCTGTCAATATGGAGATTTGTGATGGAATGAATTTGGTAGAACGGGCCATTAAAAAAGGCCTTGATACCATATTTGCTTTATTGGGTTTAGGCATATTATCTCCAGTTTTTTTGTTAGTTTATATTTTATTAAAAAAACAAGGAGATGGACCTGTCTTGTTTAGACAGGAACGAATAGGGTACAAAGGAAAACCTTTTTATATATTGAAATTTCGAACAATGAGAATTGATTCAGAGAAAGACGGGAAACCTTGTTTGGCAAAAAAAGGAGATGAACGATTGACTCCTGTGGGTAAATTCTTGCGTGAACATCATTTGGATGAACTACCTCAATTATGGAATGTTTTTCGGGGAGATATGGCGTTTGTGGGGCCTCGTCCTGAGCGACGTTATTTTATTGATTTGATTAGAAAAGAAAATCCTGATTACGATTATATTTATTTGATGCGGCCTGGATTGACCTCTATGGCTACTTTATACAATGGATATACGGATTCGATGCAAAAAATGTTGATTCGTTTGCAGATGGATTTGGAATATTTACAACAACGTTCGTTGTTTTTAGATGTGAAGATTGTTTTAACTACTATTGTCTTTATTTTGAAAGGAAAGAAATTCTGATGTATATGGCAAGGAGGATATTGCTGGCATGTTTGGCGTGTTTTTGGTTTCAATTTATTTTTTCCCAGTCCATGTCGGACGATCAGGTCGTACGTTATGTCATGGAACAGCAAGAGAAGGGGAAAGACCAACAGTATATTGTTTCCCAATTGCTTCAAAAGGGTGTGACGGTAGACCAGTTGCGACGTATCCGGAAAAAATATGAAGCAGAACAAAATCAGCCCGGTGCCTTGGATTTGACGGGGACGACGCAAGCTAAAAGCGGTACTTCTCGTTTGAGGACCAACAAAGAAAAGACACGGGATGAACGCCAGAAACAGAATGGTTATATGATTCGTTCGCAACGTGAAATAAAGGACGGAGAGGATAAAACGTTGAAGAATCAACAACTCAACGAAGAGATAGGGTTTATGGATATAGACTCGTTGATTTATTATCGTAATTATTTTAAGGAAGACGACCGTCAGGTGTTCGGGCGCAATATTTTCAATAATGAAATGTTGACTTTCGAACCGAGCATGAATATACCGACTCCGGCAAACTATCGCCTGGGAGCCGGTGATGCTGTAATTATAGACGTCTGGGGGGCTTCACAGACTACTTTCGAGGGGACGGTGTCGCCCGACGGAACGGTGACAATAGAGGGAGTCGGGCCTTTGACATTAGCCGGAATGACTGTGAAGGAAGCCAATGACTATGTAAAAAAGCAGTTAGGACGTTTTTATTCTAATTCGAATATTACCCTGACTGTCGGAGAAACTCGTTCGATACAGGTGCAAGTGATGGGTGAGGTGATGGTGCCCGGAACTTACACATTGAGTGCGCTTTCGTCGGCTTTCAATGCCTTATATGCGGCCGGGGGAATTAGCGAGATAGGAACACTTCGCGATATAAAAGTATTCCGTCAGGGACGTGTGGTTTCAACCATCGACGTTTATGATTACATCCTGAACGGAAATACAAAGGGCGATATCCGTTTGGCGGATAACGATGTGATTGTGGTAGGGCCGTACGAATGCTTGGTGAATATACGAGGTAAGGTGAAGCGTCCTATGTTTTATGAAATGAAAGAAGACGAAAGCGTTTCCCGTATTTTGGATTATGCCGGAGGATTTGCCGGGGACGCTTATACGGATAATGTGCGGCTGATACGTAAAAGCGGACGTGAGTATTCCGTGTACACGGTGGGTGAGTTCGAGATGAATGGCTTCTTGTTGAAAGACGGAGATTCTTTGTATGTCGATTCGATTATTCCCCGTTTTTCCAATATGGCAGAAATACGCGGAGCCGTGTTTCATCCCGGACAATATCAGATGGACGGGAGTATCAAGACAGTACGTCAGTTGATTAAAGCGGCCGACGGGTTGCGTGAAGATGCTTTCCTTAAACGGGCTGTAATGCACCGTCAAAAGGAAGACCTGACGATGGAAGCTTTGTCTGTGGATGTGGAAGGTATTATGGACGGGACGGTGGCCGATATCCCTTTGCGTAAGAATGATATTTTATTTATCCCGAGTTCGTTGGATATGAAAGGGGAGCGTACGTTGACCATTGACGGCGAGGTTAACTTCCCCGGAGTATACCAGTATGCGGACAATACGACGATAGAAGATCTTGTGCTTCAGGCCGGGGGGCTTACGGAAGCGGCTTCCACGGCAAAAGTCGATGTGTTCCGCCGAATTAAGAATCCGGATGCGGTGACCGATGATGAGAAACTGTCTGAGACCTATAGCTTTTCTCTTCGTGATGGTTTGGTGATGGGTGACGGCCAAGACTTTCATCTCCAGCCGTACGATGAGGTGTTTGTGCGTAAAAGTCCGGCTTATTCGGAACAGCGCAATGTAAAGATAAGCGGAGAGGTGAACTTTTCCGGTAGTTATGCGATGGATAACAAAAACTATCGTTTGAGCGACTTGGTGAAAGCGGCCGGAGGTCTGTCTTCTTTGGCTTATGCAAAAGGTGCGCGGTTGCAACGTAAATTGACGGATGAAGAGAAAAAACAACGGGAGGTAGCCATGAAGGCTGCACAGATCCAATTATATGAGGAGAGTATGCGCTCGGAGAAGACATTTGACATGGCACGGGCTGATTCCATCCAGAATCTGAAATTGGATTTGGGAGATACTTATCCCGTGGCCATCAATCTTGAAAAGGCGATGAGAAATCCCGGAAGTGTGGACGACGTTCTTTTGCGTGAAGGAGATGAGTTGCAAATTCCACAGTTCTCCAATACGGTAAAAATCAGTGGTGATGTGATGTATCCGATTTCCATAAACTATGAGAAGGGTAAGTCTTTGAAGTATTACATCAAGCGTGCCGGCGGCTATGCGGACCGTGCACACAAGTCCCGTGTCTATGCGGTTTATATGAATGGTGCGGTGGAGCAGCTTGGTCGTCGTTCTGCTAAGGCTATTCAGCCTGGTTGTGAGATAGTAGTGCCTTCTAAACCTCAAAAGACAAAAATGAGTACTGCGGAGATGATGACTATCGGGACCTCAACGGCTTCGATTGCTACGATGATTGCTACGTTAGTGAATATATTTAAATAAAGCGGCTTGTCTTATGTATGAATTTGATTTGAAAACGTTTGTCAGGATAATTGTTAAATCAAAAAAGTGGATTATAATCAATTGTTGTATTGCAATGGGACTGGCTATAGTCGTAGCGTTTAGTATTCCCAAGGAATATTCCGCGAGTGTCAGTCTTGCTTCCGAATTGCAGGGAGAAGAAAATATAGCCGGAGGGTTAGGTTCTTTGGCTTCGATGGCAGGTATTAACTTCAATTCAGGGGGGGGGGCGATTGTTCCTATATTATATCCGGATGTGGTATATTCCAATAAATTCTTGGTAAGGTTGTCGGATGTGCGAGTGAAAAGCTTGCAAGGGGATATTGATACAGATTATTTTTCTTATTTGAAGAGTCATACTCGTAACCCTTGGTGGACTCAGATGTTTGGTTGGGTGGATAAGGTAAAGAATGTTATATTTCCTCCAGAGGATATAATGGAAAACTTTACTGTTTTAGGGAATGGTAAAATCAATCCATTTTGTATGAGTGCAGAAGACGCAGGTGTGTTGGAGCGTATGCGTTTTTTGATAAGTTGCCAAGTTGATGATGAAACACAAGTTATTACTTTGCGTGTACGTGCTCAAGATCCTTTGGTGGCAGCCACTATGGTGGATTCCGTATGTGCCCATTTGCAAGACTTTATTACGGAGTATCATACCAGTAAAGCACGTGTGGATTTGGATTATTATCGTAAGTTGGAGATGGATGCCCGAAAAAAATATTTGCATGCCCAAAAGGAATATGCGGACTTTTGTGACACGCACAAAGGAACTATCCTGCAGACTTATATCAGTGAACAAGAAAGTTTGGAGAACGAATTGCAATTGGTGTATACTGCATATTCCCAAATGAAGCAGCAAGTGCAAATGGCTGAAGCCAAGGTGCAGGAACGTACACCGGCATTTACTGAAATAGAAGGGGCTAGTGTACCAATAATGGCGGATTCTCCTAAGAAACTGTTCATCCTCTTGGCATTCGTGTTTTTGTCCTTTGTTGGTACAATAGCATGGTTATACGTGCGGCTTTTATTTTTCCGTCATGAATGAGCGTGACATCGTGAGTTGGAATCGTAAAATTATTCAGTGGGGAGGTAATTTCTTATTTTCCTTATTGATTTTTATCATCATGTTCGATCCGAATAACATGATTCTGAACATGAAGAATCTCTTTTTTGTTTTATTCGTAGCTTATAATATTGTTTTTTTTAGGCCCGATGTTCGGTATTTGCCTCATTTGGTTATAGTTGTATCGGTAGTCCTGTTAGGGTATATTTTTGCGGAAATCCAGCAGAATCGCGTTGATTTAGAGGTTTTGGCAGATGTTTTAAAAGGTTTTTCTCCTTTGGTTCTTTTATTGTGGGTTAAATATTATAACGTCATTAAATTATCTTTGATTCCTGCCTTTTTGATTTGTTTGATATTGACGGTATTATATATGTTGGCGTCTTCAGATCCGGTAATTGAGGGTTTGATATGGAATTTTATGTTAGAGCATGATAATGTAATCATGATGTCACATCGTAGCTTTTACGGTATAGAGATTTTTGGAATGTATTACAAGTCCATGGTTTGCCTTACCTTTGCTTTAGGATACTTCTATTATATATTTATTAATTGTAAGGGGCGTAAAAGGTATCTTATGTTTTTGCCCTTTTTATTGGGCTCTTTTGCTTTTTTAGTCAGTGGAACCCGTAGCTCCATGATGTTACCTTTTTTTATAATCGGATTGATTTTTTATCAGCGGGTACGTTATACCAAGTATGTTAAGTATTTATTTTATCCACTATTGGTCTTGTTTGCCTTTATGTTTTTATTTTTTCTTGTTTTATTGGCAACAGAAACTACAGAATCTTCAAATATGATTAAATATGCACATTTAGAGTCATATATAAAACTATTTGACCGGCATCCAATTTATTTCTTATTGGGGCAAGGTCCTGGTACATCGTTTTATTCTTCTGGTTTTGGCCGTTTTACTACAATTACGGAATGGACATATGTCGAATTGATCCGTAATTATGGGATATGGTGTATAGGAATTTTAGCCGTAATATTAAAACCCTTATATACTTTTTATCAATACAGGAGAGATAATTTGACATTTGTCATGATGGTTTCTTACCTTGCTTATTTGTTTGTGGCAGGAACGAATCCTTTATTGATCTCTTCTACTGGCATGCTGATGGTTTTGTCAGCCTATTCGTATGAAAGGATATTGAAAGAACAGGATGAGGGGCAAGTAAGGCCATATTGATTCATATTTTTATTGTCTGCTTTTTATTTTATTAAGTATAAGTTTTCCAAAACCATTGATGGCTCGTTGCTCTTCAAATGTTAATATATATTTGTATGTTACCGTTGATATTATTATTATAGAAAAAGCACTGACAAAAATACAGCTTATCCAAGGTGTATGTTGTAGTAACTCATGTAGGCTTTGTAATATTCCCCATGTGATAATGGCTAAACCAGTAGTGGGAAGGACATTTTTCATAACGAAAGTTTTGTATGCTAATCCTGTTTGTTTATAGGCAATAAGGGTACGTAAGCCGATACAAATAATTTCTTCTATAATGATACAAATCATGATGGAATTTGCAGGAAGTCCAATTTTCATGCACATATATCCAAAGGGGAGTGACAGGAAATGCATGGATCCAACTATGATTTGCAGGTTTCGTATTTTGCCTACACTTTCAATGGCAATCTGTAATCCAATGGTAAGTTGGTTGATGAATACAATGATGAGAAATGCGCGGCAAAACATGGCGCATTCCGTAGTAGGGGGGTGGTGCAACCATATATTGAGTATGAAATCCATTTCTATATAAAGAGGTATGGCTAATATTGCTACCATAAGTGAGGTTATTTTGCAGGTTGTATAAGATAATTGCAACATCCGCGTTCTGTCTCCTCTTCCTTCGCTCTTTATGATTTGGGGCCGGATGGCTCTGACGATGGTGTTGGCAAAAAATATCAGTAAACTGTTTACTTGCTGGGCAATGCCATAGGCTGTATTAATTAGGATACCAAAGAAAGCGTTTAATAGGATGGCTGTGCCTTGGTAACGTACGATAGAACAGCCCGAACCAATGAAGTTCCATATGGCAAAGGATGCAATGTCCTTGATTTTTTTCCATTGTTTTATCGGGTGAAAATGGATGTGTGACTCAGGATAGTGTTTTCTGCAATATAGTATTTTGATTAGTAGGGTCAGGCTGATGGTGGTTGCGGTCAGCAATCCATATACGACAAGTTTGTCTTGTGATGAAAAACCGATATAAATAGCTGTTCCTAATTTCATGAGTGAGTCTAAAATATTAATCAGTGCAATGGCACCTAAATTCTCGTTGGCGTTGATGTCGGCTTCATAAGGAACAGTGATGATATTGGCAAGGGTACTGAAAGTGATGCAGTGTAGCAGAATGTGCGCTGCCTCCATCCTGGCCTTTGGTGCTTGGAGTATGTGGATTATATAGTAGTTGCCTCCAATTTCTAATAAGATAAGTATTATGATGCCGATAAGCAAGTGCAAAAGAACGCTATGGTAGAAAATTTCTTTGAGTTCTTTAAGGTTGCCAATTCCGATGGTATAAGATAAAAAGCGTTGTGTGGCGGCAGACATGGCCACATTCATAAAAGCAAACATGGCCACAAGTCCTGCTATAATAGAGTAAATCCCGTAATCAACGGGACCTAATGCTTGTAATACCAGTCTGACCGCGATAAGTTGTACTGCCAATGTGACCAGCATATTGGCATATAAAAAGCCTGTGTTAAGAATGACTCTTCCGCTGTTATTCATCATATACAGGTATTTTGTTTTGTTCTTTTATTTTTTTGATATTTAAAACTTTGATTTCTTCTATTTCGTGGGTTCCAATGTGTCGCTTCCCCTCATAATGATTTTTAAAAAGTTCCTCTAATGATTCTTTGCTCATGCGTTCTTCTGGTGGATAAAGGCTTGCTTCATGCAGCAAGATTTGTTCTATGGTAAACCTACAGGCTATGATTTTGGCGGGGGCGCCGGCAACTACCGCATAAGGGGGGATGGGTTTGGTTACTACTGCTGCGGCGGCTACAATGGCTCCTCTTCCAATTTTTCCGTGTGATAATAAGTAGGAGCCAGCTCCTATCCAACAGTCTTCTTCTATGATGACATCTCCGTCCTTGTCGTTGATATGGTAAGTACTTAGATATTGGGGCTGTCCTACTGTCGGGATATGGGTGCCGGGGATGATGACGCATCCTGCTCCTATGGCGGAGTATTTTTTAACGTGCAATGTTCCTTGGTTCGAAATTACCCTGATGCCGGGTTGGAGTCGGGTATAATCTTCTAAATAGACTCGACGTGCATCTAAGTACAGTGGCCCGTTAAGATCTACGTGCTTACCGCAAGTTGCATATTGTTTGGGGTTGGTGTTTCTGAAAAAAACAGTAATTTGGTTGTAGAAAAACACTCGCAATCTTTCTGAAAAAAGTTTCCGTAAGGTGGAGATAAAAACGTTCATGTTATTATTTATACGTTATAAGTTTTTTGGGGATATGACAAGGATACGAAAGACACCTTTTGATGGTATGCTCTGCTCCTCATTCCTGTTCCTATTTTATCATTTTCGTCTTGCAAAGTTAATCTTTTTGGGACTAAAAAACTATTCTTCCATAGAATTTTATGTACCATTGGCTGGCGTTCAGAAATAAAGCAGTACCTTTGTGTTTTAACTGGTAAGAAGATACGATGGAATTAGGGAATGAGTTGGAGGCACCGTGTAAGGTCATGGTTTTGATGTCCACTTATAATGGGCAACGTTACCTTCAGGAGCAACTGGATTCGATATATCGTCAAAAGGATGTCGTTTGTTCTGTATATGTACGTGACGACGGCTCGTCAGATGGTACATGCAATCTTTTGGAATGGGAGCAGGAGCGTGGGGCTTTGAAATGGTATGCAGGGCGTAACTTGGGTCCGGCAGGAAGTTTTTGGGATTTGCTGCTTCATGCACCTCAATCCGAGTGGTATGCTTTTGCCGATCAGGATGATGTTTGGTTGGAGGACAAGTTGGAAAGTGCCATATCCCGTATGGATAAGGAACAGTGTATGCCTTGTTTGTATTTTGGTCAGACGCAGTTGGTTGATGAAGAATTAAATCCTCTGAAAAGTGTAGTGATTCACCCACGTCTCACTTATGGGGAAGCGTTGATGTCGCAATTTGTGGGAGGGTGCACAATGGTGTTCAATCATGCCCTCCGTGAAAAATTATTGGCTTATACGCCGACATACATGCGAATGCACGATGTTTGGGTGTATGATGTGGCTTTGGCGATAGGGGCGCAAGTTTGCTTTGATGCTGTGCCGCATATTTTATACAGGCAGCATTCTTCCAATGCCGTGGGGCAATTGGATTCTGTGACATTCAGGTGGCGTGAACGCATGGGTCGGCTGAGACGGCATGAAAGGATCCGTTCCCGTTTAGCTGAAGAATTGTGGAATGGTTATGCAGACCAGATGCTACCAGAAAACCGTAATCTGACTCGTAAGGTGATGAATTATCGCAATGGGCTAAATAAAGTGCATTTATTGGTGTCGGGTGATTTGAATTGTGGTAATCGCATGGTGGCTTGGATGGGAAAATTATCTATTTTGTTCAATCTATTTTAATACTAACGATGGGAAAACCTGTAATTTCTGTGGTGACAATTTGTTATAATAGTGTGAGAACTATTGAAGAGACGCTGCAAAGTGTCATTAGTCAGAAATATCCTTATTTGGATTATGTGATTATAGATGGAGGGTCTACGGATGGGACTTTGGATGTGGTGGAACGATATCAGGAATATTTGGGATATTTCCATTCCGAACCGGACGAAGGCATCAGTGATGCTTTCAATAGGGGGATTCTGCATGCTAAAGGAGATTTGATTGTGATTATCAACAGTGATGATATTTTGTTGCCTAATGCGTTGGAGGAGGTTGCAAGATACTATGAACCCGGTATAGATATATATAGGGGGAACGTGATTATACGTAACAAGGATACAGGCTTTACCGGACGTGACATTCCGTCTATGAAATTTCCGCTAATGCCTTTTTTTGTGAATGTAGACCATCAAGGCACTTTTGTGACGGCTGCCGCTTATCGCCGCTGGGGAGGATACGATGTGAAGTTCCGTTATATGATGGATCATGATTTTCTGGCACGGGCTTATCAGGGTGGGGCGCGTTTCAAATACGTTCCGGCAGATTTGGCCGAGTTTAGGTTGGGTGGAGTTTCAGTTGCTCCTATATCTGCAAAGAGATATGACATTGAGCACATTGTATTGAATAACGGTGGAGGAAGATGGTTAGCCAAGTTTTGTTATTTTTATTTTTGGGCTTTTGATTGCGTAAAAAGATTAATTATTTGTATCTTTGGCATAGATATGCTGAAACGCATGCATTATGCCAAAACAAATAAAGGGTAAGTGTGCTTTTTTATTGAATGATTGAGTATGAAAGTTTATTTTATAAACCCGCCTTTTAAGGCAGAATATGGTAAGTTCTCAAGGGAATCCAGAAGTCCGGCAGTAACAAAAAGTGGTGCTTTGTATTATCCGTTATGGTTGATATATGCCGCTGCTTATGTACAGAAGAACGGTCATGAAGTATATTTTTTGGATGCACCGGCAAAACCTTTAAATGAGGATGAAACGTTAGCTTTGCTTACCGATAAAGCAGATGACCACACTTTGTTTGTCTTAGATACGAGTACTCCTTCCATAAAAAGTGATGTGAATTTTGCAGAACATATCAAACAAATCTATCCGCATGCCTATCTTGTTTTGGTTGGGACTCACCCGTCGGCATGTGCAGAAGAGACATTGGGCTATTCTAAGGCTGTGGATGCTGTAGCGATAGGGGAATATGATGAGACTATAAAAGAACTGGCCAATGCTATTGAGAATCGGAGGGAACTTATGCAAGTAAGAGGACTGTGTTTAAGGCGGGAAGAAACTTTTATACGCACAGGAATCATGCCTTCTATAAAGAATTTGGATGATATTCCGTTTGCTTCTGCTTTTATTAAGGATAACCTGAATGAGAGGGATTATTTTTTTGCGGCAGCTACTTATCCATCTATTCAGATTTTTACAGGGAGGGGATGTCCGTTTCATTGCAATTTTTGTGTGTATCCACAGACTATGCATGGGCATATCTTCCGGGCACGTTCTGCAGAGAATGTCGTGGATGAATTTGAGTATATTGCAGAGAACTTTCCAGACGTGAAAGAAGTCGTAATAGAGGATGATACTTTTACGGTTAATAAAAAGCGGGTTTTGGAAATCTGTAATTTATTGGTAAGCAAGGGAATCAATAAACGTTTGAAGTGGCTTTGCAATGCACGGGTAAATTTGGACTATGAAACCATGTGTGCGATGAAAAAGGCAGGCTGTCGATTGATTATTCCGGGAATTGAGTCCGGAAGCCAACAGATATTAGACAATATCAAAAAGGGGACAAAGGTAGAACAATTTTATCGGTATGTCTCTGATGCAAAAAGGGCTGGTTTGCTTATTCATGCTTGTTACATGGTAGGTAATTGTGGGGAAACTAAAGAAACAATGAACGAGACTTTAAAGTTAGCTTTAAAATTGAATACAGATACGGCACAGTTTTTCCCTTTAATACCTTATCCTGGAACAGAGGCATATACGTGGGCTAAATCAAATGGTTATATAGAGTTGGACTATGCAAAATATTGTTTAGCCGACGGTACTCATAACACAGTACTTTCTTTGCCGGGGCTTTCGTCACAAGATATGGTAGATTTTTGTAACGAGGCGCGTAAGAAATATTATTTGCGCTTTAGTTATATCCTTCATAGATTGAGGGTCGGGTTGGCGAATCCTTCTGATTTGAAGAGGTCTATAAAAGCATTTGGGAAGTTAAAACATTACTTGTTTTCTAAATGACGTGTCTATGGCGATGGATATGGTATCTGTAATCATGCCGGTTTATAATTCCGGGCGTTTTATAGAAGATTCTATACTTTCTGTGATTTCACAGACTTATTCGTGTTGGGAATTGATTGTCGTGGATGATGGTTCAACAGACAATTCCAAAGATATTGTAGAACAATATGTGAAAAAGGACTCCCGTATACATTTGTTGCAGAACTATAAGCCTTTAGGGATTCCTGCAATTCCGAGGAATATAGGAATACAACAGGCTAAGGGACGCTTCATCGCTTTTTTAGATAGTGATGACATTTGGTTCCCTACTAAATTGGAGCAACAGGTTAGGCTGTTTAATCATAAAAAAACGGCTATAGTTTTTTCTAATTATGAAAAAATGAATGAAGAAGGGTTGCGGGCAGGTCGGATTATAAAAGCACCGGATACGGCTTCTTATGAATGTTTACTTAAAGGAAATGTAATTGGTAACTTGACAGGTATTTATGATGTCGCGAAAGTAGGGAAAGTGTTGTTTAGGCCTATTCATCATGAAGACTACGCCTTATGGTTATCTATTTTAAAGAAAGGGTTTATAGCTCGTAATACGAATACGGTAACGGCTTTATACCGTGTACGGAAAGCTTCCGTGTCTTCACGGAAGTTGGCAGTGCTCTCTTGGCAGTGGAATATTTATATGAATGTGGAAAAAATAGGGATTATAAAGTCTGCATATTATTATATTAATTATGCATGTAGGGCTTTGCATAAGAAATTAATTTGATTTCTTATGCAAAGCTTGTGGGGTGGGAAATAGGATTTTTCGCAAGTTTGTAAGGTAGGGGAAATGTCGTTGGATAACCTAGTTTATTCCTGTTGCGGCTAATAGGGCAATGGAAGTTACAGTTAAGGTGAGGATGTACGAGGTATCGGGAGCGAGCAGCGAAGTGATGCTGCCGAATAAAGCTAGCATTGTCCCGGAAAAGAAATAAAATATGAGGGAGTTTTTTCCGATGTATTCCAACCATTTTGCCTGAGGGAGCAGGTGTGAGAGGGCGATGATACAAATAATGCTGCATAGGATGGTCAGATACTTCCATAAATACATGCAGATGTCTGGTGTTGTTCCTTGGGGATGTGCAGGATTCGTAATCATGACATAGGAAAGGTACACAAAAGCAGCTATTCCGAAAACATAGGGTTTTGATACCAATTTGTTAATTCGTGATTCGTATCTCAAATATACGCCTCCCAAACTCATCAATAAGGTAGAAACCATTCCCGTTTGATAGTACCAAGGAAAAGGGGAGGGTAAGGTGTTACGGAGGTATATTCCCAAAAGTGACAAAAGAGTGCATGTACCTACATAGAACGTCATACGGTCACGTTGGCTCAGGAATAATGCCGCCAATAAGATTTGTGCGACGGATAAAGCGGAAGTAAACCAATAACTGACTCCACCCCATACATCATAGAAGTATTGTCCAAAAGATAGGGGATTCCCGTGGAATATCATTTTGGGGATGTAGATCAAGGTTGAAAAGATGAGAGTGGTATGATCAACCTGAAAGCCACATTGGCAATCATCTTATGGTATTTGTTTTTGGGGAAACAAACCGTTCCCGGAACTTTCATGTATTTTTTGAAAAGCAGATAACCGCTGATAAAAAAGAAAGCGTTGACATAAAACGGTGTCAGAGCATAACCGTATGAAAAACCTGCATCTCCATAGTAGAATTCGCTATGGAGTAAGTAAACAGAAATCATGCAGAGTGCACGGGCAGTATTGATCCACTTGATGTTTTTACTTTGCATTGTTCGGTTTAACCTATGACTGTCTAATAAAAATAGACGTATGCTTTTTCTGAAATAGGGAAAGGCATACGTCTATAAAGCTTTTGTTTTATTTCGCATAACTTACCGAGCGGGTTTCGCGGATGACCGTGATTTTCACCTGTCCCGGATAGGTCATTTCATCTTGGATTTTCTTGGCAATCTCTCCGCTCAGGCTTTCCGTCTGCTTGTCGTCTATCTTGTCTGCACCTACGATGACGCGTAACTCACGGCCGGCTTGGATGGCGTAGGTTTTCGTTACGCCCGGATAGCTCATGGCTATGTTCTCCAAATCGTTCAGTCGCTTGATGTAGGCTTCCACGATTTCGCGACGTGCTCCCGGACGCGCTCCACTGATGGCGTCGCATACTTGTACGATGGGAGCGAGCAATGAAGTCATTTCCATTTCGTCATGGTGAGCCCCGATAGCATTGCAGATATCCGGTTTCTCTTTATATTTCTCGGCCAATTTGGCACCGTAGATGGCGTGTGGCAATTCCGGTTCCTCGTCGGGTACCTTGCCGATGTCGTGCAACAGACCAGCACGCTTGGCTTTTTTCGGATTCAGTCCCAGCTCCGAAGCCATTACGGCACAGAGATTAGCTGTTTCACGGGCATGCTGTAACAGGTTCTGTCCGTAGCTGCTGCGATATTTCATCTTGCCCACGATGCGTACCAGTTCCGGATGCAGGCCGTGAATACCCAAATCGATGGCCGTACGTTTTCCCGTTTCGATGATTTCTTCTTCCACTTGCTTGGTCACTTTGGCTACCACTTCTTCGATACGTGCCGGATGGATACGTCCGTCGGCTACGAGCTGATGCAGGGCCAGGCGGCAGATTTCCCGACGTACGGGGTCGAATGCCGAAATGACGATGGCTTCGGGAGTGTCGTCCACGACGATTTCCACGCCCGTGGCAGCCTCCAATGCACGGATGTTGCGTCCTTCACGGCCGATGATACGTCCTTTCACTTCGTCGTTGTCGATGTGGAATACGGTCACGCTATTTTCAATAGCCGTTTCCGTTGCTACGCGCTGTATGCTTTGTATGACGATGCGTTTGGCTTCCTTGTTGGCTGTCAATTTGGCTTCATCCATGATTTCATTGATGTAGCTTGCCGCGTTGGTCTTGGCTTCGTCTTTCAGGGATTCTACCAAGCGTTCGCGTGCTTCGTCGGCACTCAGCCCGCTGATGGCTTCCAGTTTTTCGCGTTCTTTGGCTTCCAGTTCCTTCAACTCTTCTTCGCGACGCGCCAATCCCTGCTGTTGGTTTTCCAGCCGTTTACGGTCGGTTTCTATTTCTCCCTTTTTGCGGTTCAGGTCGTCCTGACGTTGGTTCAGGCTCAGTTCGCGTTGTTTCAGGCGGTTTTCGTGCTGCTGTATTTGTTGGTTGCGTTGCTGCACTTCCTTTTCCAGTTCCGACTTCTTGTTCAGGAACTTTTCTTTCACTTCGAGCAGTTTTTTCTCTTTGATGACTTCGGCTTCTTTGCTCGCTTCTTCGATAATTTGCCGATATTTACCCGTTGCCACATAGCGGAATAAAGCGAATCCCGCTATACATCCGACGATAAGGCAAGCTACGGAGATTATAAATACCATATCTTTTTTGTTTATAATGAATAATATAAAAAATCACGCACCGCTCACCCCGTCCGCATGGCGCGGAGAAAGGGAAACAGTGCGTGTGGTTTTTCCTGTAGAATGAATGTTTTTATTGTGCTTTCGTCCCTAAGGTTTCATCCAAAGTGTCCAACATGCGTTTCATGCTGTCAACGAATGGCTGTGTATCGTTGCGGAATTCGTTTTTTTTCAACGAGAGCGCAATGCTCAACGCCGCCATGCACAAATAAATTTCATTGCCCTGATCCGGATACTGGGCTGCGTAGCTGTTGTATTTTTGGTTAATCAGCTTTTCGGCTGCCCGATAGGCTTCCTCATCTTCCCGCCGTATGGTGATGGACAGAGGTTGCTGCCCCAATCTCAGGGTTATGGTAAAGTCCTCGCTTACTTCCATGATGTTTTACACATTTAAAAGTGCGATACACTTGTCTACTTCACGCACTAACTTTGATAATCTCGACTTAGCGTTTTTCATGTCTTCGCTACTGATGTCGATCATCTTGGCCGTTTTCAAGTTGGCATAATCTGTTTGCAGGCGGTCGATTTGCGAATGTAGCGCGGCGATGGTGGCATCTTTTTCTTCCATGGTGCGCGACAACGCGGCATAACGGTCTTTCAAGGCTTTGTATTCCAGCGTCACCTGAGTGACACGAGCCTCTAATGTCCGTAATAATGCATCTTCTTCTGCTGTCATTTTTGCCTTCTCGTTACAAAATTAAGAAAAAACGTTTAACGTCCCAAGCGTTTTTTTATTTTTTCTCGTCCACGTCTTTGGGTTTAGGCTCTTTCTTGGCCAAAAGGACGATACGGTGGACATATTCAGTCATCCACGCTTCGCTGTAGCCTAAACGCATTTGATATTGACGGATGTTGACGCAAGTACGCCGTACGTTGTCGTCGCGCCAGTCGTTTTTGGTCATGATCTGGTGTATGGTTTTGGCTGTCATACCCCGCAGTGCCTTGTGGAACATCGAAGGCATGCGGAACTTCCATTGCATCAGGTTACCCATGAGCATCATCAGGTCTTGGCTGAATCCCTGGAACATGAGCAGATAGTTCTTGATGTCGTTCACATTGCGGCAGTTGCGTTTGATGCTGGCATCTATTTCTTTGAAAAAGTTATCTTCCATCCCGTAGACGTCCATCAGCATGGTGCGGCAACGTTTCCTCTCGCCGATGCCCAGCTTGTTGTTTACTGTGGGGACATGCAGCGTTTGTTTAAAGATGCGCAGGTCCGGTAGTACGGCCAGATTGCTGATTCCCATTTGCATGGCCATTACGGCTTGGTAATATACACGGATGAGGGTCATGAAGTCCTCCATTCCTCCCACTCGTGCGGTCTCTTCTTGGGGTGCTTTGCCCAATAATTTTGCTATTATACCCATTGTATTTTCTCTTATTCGGTTAAATTCAGGGTACAAAGATAGTGAAAGGTAAGCGCAGAGACAAGCGAAAACGCAGTTTTCTGACTCTGCCATGTATAGGTTAGGGACATAAAAACGGCGGGAATGCAATGTCGGTGGGGGATTGATCCACCCTTGCATTCCCGCCGGTCAAAATGAAAAAGAGAAATCAGTTTATTCCTGCTCGAAAACCTCCTCACTCAGGCGCATGAGGTATTGTCCGTATTGGTTCTTCAGCATAGGCTGAGCCACTTCACGCAATTTCTCCGCGCTGATCCAACCCTGACGGTAGGCGATACCTTCCAGACAGGCCACTTTCAGCCCTTGCCGCTTCTCGATGACTTCGATGAAAGTAGAGGCTTCGGAGAGGCTGTCGTGCGTGCCGGTATCCAACCAAGCGAATCCCCTTCCGAGGGTTTTTACTTTCAGTTTCCTTTCATTCAGGTAAACTTGGTTCACCGTGGTGATTTCCAGTTCGCCCCGGGCCGACGGCTTGATGTGCGCCGCTACGTCCACCACACTGTTGGGATAGAAATACAAGCCCACCACGGCGTAGTTGCTCTTCGGCGAAGCCGGTTTTTCCTCTATGCTCAGACAGTTGCCGGCCTTGTCGAATTCAGCCACGCCATAGCGTTCCGGGTCGTTCACCCAATAACCGAATACGGTGGCTTTTTCCTCTCGTTCGGCATGGGCCACAGCTTCGCGCAGCATGCCGGTGAATCCGGCTCCATGGAAAATATTGTCACCCAATACCAGACAGACGCTGTCGCTTCCTATGAATTCGCGTCCGATGAGGAAAGCCTGAGCCAATCCGTCGGGAGAGGGCTGTTCTGCATACTCGAAGCGTACGCCGAAGTCGCTACCGTTTCCCAACAGCCGACGGAATCCCGGCAGATCGTGAGGCGTGGATATGATCAATATGTCGCGGATGCCGGCCAGCATCAAGACCGATACGGGATAATAAATCATCGGTTTGTCGAAAATGGGAAGCATTTGTTTGCTTACGCCTTTTGTGATGGGGTAGAGACGTGTGCCCGACCCGCCGGCCAATACGATACCTTTCATAATATTATATGTATATGTGATTAATAAGCATTTTCCTCATTGTGCCTCAGCATGTTCAGGAGCGTGCGCCACATGATGCGGAGGTCGAGCCCAAAACTCCAGTTTTCCACGTACCAGATGTCGGCCTTCACGCGGTTCTCCATCTGGTCCAGCGTCTTTGTCTCGCCGCGGAAGCCCTGCACCTGCGCCCATCCCGTGATGCCGGGTTTTACCAGATGGCGCACCATGTAACGGCGAATCAGGCGCGAGTATTCCTGCGTATGGAGCAGCATGTGCGGGCGCGGCCCTACGAGGCTCATGTCGCCTTTAAACACGTTGATGAATTGCGGCAACTCGTCGATGTTGGTTTTACGCATCAGGTTGCCGAATTTGAATTTGCGCGGGTCGTTCTTGGTGGCTTGTATGCGGTCGCTGTCTTTGTTGACGTGCATGCTTCTGAACTTCAGGCAATAGAACTCTTTTCCGTCCAGTCCGTTCCGCTTTTGTTTAAAGAGAATCGGCCCCGGACTTTGTATTTTGATGATGATACCTGCAATGAGGTACACAATCGGAAATACGGTGAGCAGAAATAGCCCGGATGTCAAAATATCGAAAAGTCGTTTGACCCCGCGGTTCACCGGGTCTTGCAGCGGCTCGTTTCGTACGCTCAGCAGCATGGTACTGCCTAAATGCGACAATTCCATGCGTTTGGTCAGGAACTCCATGAATACGGGCAGGGCGTAGAAACGAATCATGTGGTCTTCACAATAACGGAATATCTCGTCCGTTTCTGCCGTATAGTCTGTGTCGGGCACCATGTATAAGTCTGTCACTTCCTGGTGTTGACGCAAGTAACTCATCACCATCCGCCGGTCTCCCAGATTTTTCAGTTGCATGTCTTCCGGCAGTTCTTTACGGGTGAAGATGCCTAAAATCTTGAATCCAAGACTATGGTCGTTCAGCGTATGGTAAATATCCTCTAAGTTCCACGGATGTCCCACTAATATGACGTAGCGTTGGTTATGCCCTTTCGAACGGCTGTGTTTCAGGATATTGTGCACGATAGTTCGCTCCGCATACAGCAGGCAGAAGAAAAAAGAGGCCCCCATGAGCAGTTCTTCGCCGGCCACGTTCATCCGCCGTATCAGACTGATAGCTGCTATCATGAACAGTGTTTGCAGACATACGGTATAAACCGAACGTCCCAAAATGTCGTTGCCGTAAACCATACGTTTCAGGAATACGGGCGGAGCTATATAAAAGGTAGGGAATATCGTCAGAGCGCCGATGAGCAATTCTGTTTTCAGGGCGTATGGAAAGCTGAAAGCCAGTGCGAAACTGTGGGTCAACGCAAAGGCAAACCAATAACTGACCATCAGCAATATAATATCGTTGCAGATGATGGCGGATTTTACAATGCCGGATTCTTCCAGATTCTTAATTTTCATATTTTATCTCTTCGAAAGGTTGGTTACGTGACTGCGAATGTATATATTTTTAGGGAATCCTACAATAATATATTGTTTTTAAATTGATTGAAAATTAAAAAAGCCCGAAATAAAGAACTATTTCGTTTATTTATTTGGAATGTATGTCAAAGATTTCTAATTTTGTGGCTTGAATGGAAATAATCAGAGAATAATTAGAAATAATATGCCCAACAAAACTTTTCAAACAAACGATGCTGTAGAAGAACAAAGTTCCGATTTTAATTATCGTGAGATATTGGATGCGGTCATTTTGCATTGGCATTGGTTTGCCATATCCATTGTCGGTTGTCTTTTCATTGCCTTTTTGTATCTGAGATATAAAGCTCCGGTCTATTCAACCGGGGCAGAGGTCTTGATAAAGGAGGATGACCCTTATAAAAGTCGTATGAGCGGGAACGGATTAGCCGACTTTTCGCAATTGGGAATCCTGACGAACAGTAATGGTTTCGACAATGAAGTGGAAATCTTGAGCAGCAAGACGTTGGCCCGGAGAGCCGTGACCAACCTGAAGCTTTATGTCCGTTATGCGTTCGACGGCACGGTGCGTGATGAGGAGCTTTACCGTACGTCTCCCATTTTGGCCGATATGTCTTCGGTGGACTTGGATACGCTGTCCATGCCGGTGTTTTTGGAAATCAAACCCTTGCAGGAGGGGGGATATCATATAGAAGGCGAGGCGTTGGAAGAACGTTTTGAAGCCGATGTCAAGACGCTTCCGGTGAGGGTGAAGACCTTGTCCGGATGGGTATCTTTACGGCCTAATCCCGATCCTACCTGTGTGTTCGACGACCGTGCCTTGCGGATTTACATTTATCGTCCGACGATTATGGCGGAGGCTTTTCTGGAGGCTACTTCCATTGAACCTATCAGCAAGATGACGACGATAGCCCGTATCACGAAGAACGATACGCAACGTCAGCGGGCGGAAGATTATATGAACGAGTTGATTCGCGTGTATAATGAGGATGCCAACGAGGTGAAGAATGAGGTGGCTCTCAAGACGGAAGCCTTTGTCAACAAACGTATCAAGATTATCGATGCGGAACTGGGTACGACCGAGTCGGATTTGGAAATGTACAAAAAAAGGAACCAGTTGGTAGATTTGATGTCGGATGCCGAGGCTGCTTATAAAGGTATAGAGAATTATCAGACGCAGCAGATTGAGTTGCAGACACAGATGCTTCTGGTGAAATCGTTAAAGGAATATGTTGAAAATCCGACCAATTATATGGAGGTCATTCCGGCGAATCTCGGACTGACCGACCAGGGGCTGAATAGCATTATCGCAGAGTATAACGCTAAGGTGGTAGACCGTAAACGCTTGCTGAAAACGGCACCGGAATCTTCGCCCGTAGTGGTCTCGGCTACGAATGCCATTGCTTCCCTTTATCCGGGCATCCGCCATTCTCTTTCTACTGTGTATGACAACTTGCGGGTGCAGAAACGGAATGTGGATGAACAGTACGACTTGTTCGTCGGACGGCTTTCCAATGCGCCTACGCAGGAGCGTGTGCTTTCCGATATAGGCCGTCAGCAGTCTGTAAAGGCGGCACTTTATCAGATATTGTTGCAGAAGCGCGAGGAGAACGCCATTTCTTTGGCCTCCACGGTGGACAAGGCGCAGGTTATCGACGCGCCGGAAAGTACTATCCGTCCTATTTCTCCGAAAAAGAAACTGGTGGCGCTTATCGCTTTGGTGATAGGGATAGCCATTCCGGCCGGACTGATATACTTGCTGAACTTGTTGCGTTATCGCATCGAAGGACGTAATGATATTGAAAAGCTGACCGATTTGGCCGTCTTGAGCGATATTTTCGTGGCCGGGGAATTGAAGGACGGAAAAAGTGCGATTGTCGTGCGGGAGAATACCAACGACATGATGGAGGAAACGTTCCGTAGCCTGCGTACCAATTTAGGCTTTGTCATGAAGAAGAGCGAAAAGGTACTCTTGTGCACGTCGGTGATACCTGGTGAAGGAAAGACTTTCGTGTCAACCAATCTGGCCATGAGTATGGCTTTGATGGGGCGCAAAGTCTTGGTGGTCGGATTGGATATCCGTAAGCCGCGATTGGCCAAGTTGTTCGGTCTGGTCACGGGGCATCATGGGCTGACGACTTATTTGGTCGGGGAAGACAGTTCGGACGGATTTTTGCGTGAGCAGATATTCAATTCCGGCATGCATGCCAATCTGGACGTATTGCCTGCGGGTTTGATTCCGCCTAATCCCGGTGAACTGATTACTTCGGAACGTTTGGATGATGCTTTTGCACGTTTCCGTGAATGGTATGACATGGTGATTGTCGATACTCCGCCTGTCGGTCTGGTGAGCGATACCTTATTGTTAGGGCGTTTGGCTGATGCAACTCTTATTGTGTGCCGGTGTGATTATTCTCTCAAACGTAATTTCAATATCGTGAATACGATTCATCAGGAAGGAAAATTGCCGAAGATGAACTTGGTGCTTAACGGGGTAGACTTGCAACAGCGCAAGTATGGTTATTACTACGGTTACGGTAATTATGGCCGTTACGGCCGTTACGGTTCTTATGGCAGCTATGGCGGTTATGGTAATTATGGCGGTTACGGTAAGGAGTCACACGCTAGTAAATCAAAATCCCGGCACGGAAGCAGTCGTTATCTCCGTGAGGACCATTTTGATGATAAGGATTGATACCTTTTTTATATATAGGGTACGGAAAGAAAAAGGGATGGAGGTTAAAACCACCATCTCTTTTTCTTCTTTTGTGCCACGGGTTGGTCTTCTTCCCATTCTTCCTGTAACAGTTGCGCCATGCTTTTCTTTTCTTTGATCATCCGGTAGATGGTACCCCAGTCCGGAAGTCCGCCCAAGTTGCGGTCGTCGATGAACAAGTCTGCTTTCAGCTTGCGGCTGTAATGTCGGTTTTTGTCGGTGTCCTCTTCCGGAAAGTCCTTGTTTACGGCATAAAACTCTACTCCTCTTTGGCGGCACCATTCTACGGCCTCGTCCAACAAACGCCCTTCCCGTACGCTCCATAAGATGAGTTGGTGGCGGTCTTCGATGAGCTTTTTCAATGTTTCTACTGCAAAGGGAATCTCACGTCCGATTTCAGGGTAACGGTGTTCTACGATGGTTCCGTCGAAGTCTACGGCTATGATCATATTCGTCAATTTAAATTGTTTTTGGTGGCAAAGATAGTTTTTTTCCGGGTAAAACGAAAAAAAGTTTCTTCCCTTTGTGCTTTTTCGCGCCTTTGTTCGTAAACCGTGTAAAGAGTCAAAGGAAGACTATACATTAATCTTTAAAAACGTAGAGAAATGAAGAACAGAATCCTTGCAGCCATGGCATTGTGCTGCGCTACTTCTTCAACGATGCCTCTGTGGGCCGCCGAGTATGGCGACCCCACTATTGTTACAGTGGAACCCAATCTTGCAACCGACGGGACGGGAGGGGGAAAGTATTACATCTATCATGTGGCTACCCGGAAGTTTATTGCAGCCGGTAATGCTTCCGGCACGCAACTGAGCGTGGATTCCATCGGGCAGGAAATAACCATGGCTTACGGGGAAGAACGTCCTCCGTTATTGGTACAGGAACCGAAGGTGCCGGGCAAAGGTTGGATTTTTAACATGCTGGACGGGCCGTCCAATGGCAACCGTTTTCATGAGATTTATGTGACCGGTACTGCAAGTGCATACGTGGATTGCGGGTCGGACGGCCATACCTTGTGGCAAATCCGAAAGCAGGAAAATGGTTATTATGCGATAAAGATTGTGGACCAGGATCCCGATTTCGGGACGGTTTCCGGCAATGCGGTGACGATGAACGGCGTGTGGGGCGTGAATTCCGGCAGCACGGTGGTGTATCCTTTTGCCGATAAGGAGCAGGGCGGTTTTGATAAGGTAGAGACCGATTGGGCGTTTGTTACGCCCGAAGCTTATTTTGTTTATCAGGCTAAAAAGGCTTTGCAGGCCCAATTGGAGTTTGCCGGCGAGAACGGTTATATGGATGTGGCAGGATATGTGGCACTTTACGAAAAAACAGATGCCACAGCTGAAGAGTTGGAAAGTGCGGCGGATGAACTGCAACAGGCCGTGACCGACCGGTTGGGGGCCGGAGCCTCGGAAGAACAGCCCAAATTTACCGATTTGTTGGCCAATCCTTCGTTTGATGCGGGCAATGGAGGTTGGATTGAGGATGGTGGTTCTCCGGCATTAGGGCATCAGAAGAATGACAAATACCAGGACCCGGATGATGAATCTGTGGTAATGGACCAGTTCTGCGAGAAGTGGACCAAACCGGGAGGAACCAGTGCCATACATCTTTATCAGAAGTTTGGGAACATGCCTTCCGGCCGTTACCGTTTGTCGGCCGTGACTTTGGGTTACAATCAAAGTAATTTGAACGATATCCCCCGGGGGCTGTATCTCTTTGCTGATGCGTCGAAATATGACGAGAAGTTCAGGGCCGAGGCGCATACGGTGAAATTTTATGGTATAAAGAATGGTACGCCGGGCGGTGCCGACGTGCCTGCACCGCGTAAGGTCGTATTGGAGTTTTATTCCCGGGGCGGCGATTTGACGCTTGGCTTTATGACCGAAAACACTAATTGTAACTGGTTTGGTATAGACAATGTGAAGCTCGAATATATGGGTAACGAAGGCGGTTTGGCGGCCGAATTGAACCGTACGGTAAAAAATGCCGAAACTTATTTGCAAGGGCAGATAGAAGCAAATGCGCACTTCTCGGCATCGGGCAAGGCGAAGTATGAAGAAGTCTTGGCCTGCGCCAAGGAAGCTGCAGGCAATGCAGGACTGACGGATGACGATTGGGCTGCCGCAATCCGGATGGTGAATGCCCGGAAGGATTCGTTGGCTGCAGATATTGCCACTTATAAGAAATTGAACGACGTGGTGATTCCGGCGTTGGAAAACAAACTTGTCGACAGTCCTTACAGTGAGGTCGGCTTGCCTTCTTATGAGGGTTACTTGGACAAACTCTATCGGGCTTATGATGACGGTTCGATGACACCGGCAGAGATAAACGGGGCAGAGGCATACGCCGAAGAACTGTTTAGGCAGGACGTGGCCGACATGATGGAGAGCGGGGCTACTGACAATGTGACAGGTCTGTTGGTCAACCCGAGCTTTGCAAAGAGCAATGACGGATGGATTAAGACCGGGAACGGCGACTTTAAGAACGAAGGTACGGAAATTACCGAAGTTTGGAATGGCCGGGATTGGGAAGTTTATCAGGACGTGGCCGGTTTGCCCGAAGGTTTCTATAAAATCACCGTGCAAGGATTCTATAGCCCGAGTTCTCCGACCACGTCCGTATGGCATGAGACCTGGGGACTTGAAGGAGACGAAGTGAACAAGGTGATGGCCTCCGTGTTTGGAAACGAAGCCTCTGCCCCGGTCCATCATATCGCCGACTTCCCGCGTAGCGACAAAATGACAGAAGGAGGTTGGGAGCAGGTTTCCGGTACGGCGGACGAAAACCTGAACGGGAAATGGCTTCCCACAGACAAGGCGTCATCGCAGGAAGTGTTTAAATCCGATCCGGGGAATTATCTCAACACCGTGACTTGTTACGTGGGCGAGGACGGAAAGCTCCGTGTCGGCATGAAGCTTGCCGGAGTGACACGCAATGAGTCGTGGGTGGCTTTCGATAACTTCCAGATTGTTTATCAGGGATTGGAAAATCAGGAAGGTGCGGTAGCAGCCTTGCAGGCGAAAATCAATGAAGCCAAGCAGGTGGGGGCTGACGGGAGCCTGATACCGTTGGATGTTCGGGAACTTCTGCAGGTTACTGTTTTGGAAGCGGAAGAAGTGGTTAAGGGTGAAGTTTCAGCCCGGTTGTTCAAGGAAACCATGGCTGCGTTGTCAGCCGCCATAGAACAAGGCCGCACATCCATTGAATTGCTGAAGGAAATAGACCATCAAGTGGTCCGGCATGATCAGGCATATAATGAAGGTTCTTATGATTCGTATGGCCAGGATGATGTAGACGCGCTTTTGAATGTTGTTTATGAAGTCATGGACATCATCGACGGCGGTTCATTCGAGAGCGTGGGGATGGTTGAACAATACATTGCAGATATGAACAATGCTTACGGCAAGATGAAACAGAGTGCCATCGACTTCTCTACAGCTTCCAAGGAAGAGCCGCTGGATGTCACCGCACTTTTGGAGAACCCGTCATTCCAGCAGGAAGACGAAGAAGGGAACGTGGTGTTCAATTACGACGGTTGGAAGGTGGAGGTTTCCAACAACCCGGAAGGGGCTTCGGCCAATGACTCCGTGTTCGAGTTCTTCAATAACCTTCAGGCTGATATCCATCAGGGCTTGTATAGCATGAAACAAGGCTATTATCGTGTCAAGGTTTATGGCTGCTACCGGTATGGTGACCTTATAAGGGCGGCAACCGCTCATCGTGATGGGACGGAAAAGCTGTTGGCTTCCTTGTATGCCAAAACAGAAACGGATGACTTTGCAACACCGTTAGCCAGCTTGTTAGAGTGTGTACACGATGGCTTGCTCTCGCCGGAGGATGCGTTGTTGCCCGATTCATTGTTCCCTGGTTCCGACCGAACGTACCATTGTGTGGCTGATAGACGCTTAGGGATACGTGCAGCCATGACATGGGGATATTACGAAGTGGATAAGCCTTTCTATGTGAAGGAAGGTGAGTCTGTGGCTATCGGCGTGCGCAAGGATGACGGATTGGTCAACGACTGGGTTTGCATCGATGATTTCAGTCTCGAATACTTAGGCGACGGAGATGCCAATAAGCCGGACGATTTCGTATCTTCAGTGGAAGAGGCCGTGGCCGACGGCAAGGCCACGGTGGTCGCTTCCGAATGGTACACCGTCAACGGCCTGCGCGTGGCCGAACCGAAGCAACGCGGCATCTATATCCGTAGGGACAAGATGAGCGACGGGACGGCGAAGGCTGTAAAGCTTATGGTGAGATAAATTATAATTATATTGTTTTAACTATAAGGTCTATGGGGGATATCCTTTATGTCCTATAGACCTTTTTATTTTTCTTATAATGAAAATATTACATTTAGTTGGAGTGCTATTTTTTTTGAGTGTTTGTTATTCTTGTGCTAAAGATGAACTCGTGCAAAATGATGAAGAGGTTGCAAAAGTGAATCAACCGCAGAAGAAAAAAACTTTCGAACCGGATACATGGATGGCAGGAATAGAGATAACGGATTTATTTGGCAGTTCAATCTACGGTCTAATGGAAGATGTCAAAACCAATAGCTTTGCTGCAGTGGGTGTATATGTAAAAGGCAAAAATAACCCGGACAAGCCTTTGTGTTGGGAATTGGCGATGGAACCGTTAACGGATAATGGTTGGTCGTTATATGTTGAAGACTATGTGAAGCGGTTGTATTTGGTGTATAGTCAAAAAATACCGATAGAAGATGATGAAATCGATGTTCCCGTTTTTTATGAAGAACGTGAACCCATGTGGGCAAAATGTACCTTTTATAAACAAGGCGTTTTTCAAATGTCCCCTTTTGACGGTTTGGTTTTAAAAATTGTTTTAGGGTTTGATAAAGCTTCTGCGGGATGTGGTTTTGTTACCACTTATGAGTCTTTAGATTTAGATTTGTCTTATTACGATTCATTGCGTGTTTTTGAATTGTTACAGAATGAGGACTTGGAACTTTATCCCAAACGGTAATCTGGAGATGTAGAAAAGGTCAGACGAAGTCTATTTATTACTTGTGTCCCCGCACATTTTTGGGCTGTGTGGGGACACAAAACTGTTAAAAAATGGAGCTTTTCTGCTTTTTTCTTTCTGAATTATTTTTTTAATTAAATACTTCTTGTAATTTTGCTGTCGTAATAAGTATAGCAAAACATTATAATTAACTTAATTTTCGAGAAACATGAAAAATAAATTACTTGCTTTGATGGCGCTTTGTGGCGCGACTTCATCTACCATGCCCTTGTGGGCTGCATGGGATGATCCTGAATTGGATTTTGTGAACCCCAATTTGACCGAAAATGTCGAAGGTGGTGGAGTGTATTATGTGTACCATGTGGCTACGCAGAAATTTATGGTGGAAGGCAATTATAAGGCCGATTGGGGTACGGAACTTGTCGTAGGGGATGAAGGAAAGAAAATCACCCTGAGTTGGGGACAAGATTATGAGTTGAGCCGTCGTCCTCAAACCGATGTGGAATATAATGCAGCTTTCGGGTGGCGTATGTCTATGAAAGAAGGCAAGACGAACAGCCAATTGCATGAATTATACATACCGGCAGGGCTTCAATTGTGTGTGGACCACGACAAGCAGGGGCATATGTTGTGGAAAATCGTGAAACAATCCGACAAAACTTATCGGATTAAGATTTCCGATTCGGATCCGATATATGGTGCAACATCAGAGTATGCCAACGATTACATTGGGGTGATTGAAGGCGAGTCTGGCGTGACGCCTTTGATTCGTGACGGTGCGGCAGGCGTTGATAATCCCGGGTATGACTGGAAATTTGTGGCACCGGACGTTTACGACGTGTATCAAGCTAAAAAGAAGCTGAAGGTGCAGTTGGAAGCGGCGGATGCTGCCGGTTATAAGGATTACACCGCGTATGCGGATTTGTATAACGATGCTAATGCCAAGGTGGAAGCTTTGGAAGAGGCGACCGTCAACTTGAAATCGGAAATATTGGATTTCAAGTACAATTCGGCCACTGAGTTACAGCCGATGGACGTGACGGATTTGATTTCACAACCCTCATTTAAGGAAAGTACGGACGGTTGGGTGACCAAGCGCGAGGGGACTACCGGGAATTTTGTCCGTAAAACAGGCGACAAGATGGTGGCCAGTGACGGAACGGAATGCGAGGCCTTCTTTGAATATTGGATTCCTTCAAGTTCCGGAAACCAACCCAATTGGTCCATCCTTCAGGATTTGAAGGATTTGCCGGACGGCAAGTATCGGTTGGGCGCGTATATCATGACGAATAATGTGAACGAAGCTCCGAAAGGTCGTTTCCTTTATGCCAAGACTTTGGTGGGCGAAGCACGTACAGAAGCCAATGTGCAAGCGGTGGAAAATCCGGACAAGGCCAATGGGTATTTTGCTCCTTATACGGTAGAGTTTTCCGTGATAGGCGGTACAGCCACAATCGGTATGGTGGTGGAGAATGCAAATTCCAATTGGACTGCGGTGGACAATTTCACATTGAAGTATTTGGGCAAGTCCGGTGCGGTGACTTATCGTACCTTGTTGGAAAACAACATCAAGTCTGCCGAAGAAAAATATAAAGAATATGTAGATGCCAATGAAACCTTCAGCAATATGGGCCAACAGAAGTACGAAGAGACCATCCGGGTGGCCAAAGAAGCTGCGGCTAACGAAAGCGTGGGTGATGAAGAGTTGAAGGGGCTTATTACGACCGTGCAGCTCCGTATGGATTCCTTGGCCATGGATATCGCTGCATATAAGAAACTGGGGGTTAAAATCGAAGAGTTGAACAATGCATATGCGGAGTCTTATGAGGAGGTAGGTTTGATTGATTATGAAAAATTCTTGGACGACCTTGACGCAGCTAAGCAAGGCAAGACATTCGACCCGTCCGAAATCGATAGCATCGACGTTTATTCTGAACGTGCGCTCCGTGCGGCCGTGGTCAAGTCTTTGAGCGAGGAAGGCGGCACGCGTGAGGTGACGGGCTTGTTTGTAAACCCGAACTTCGACAATGCCTTGACCGGATGGACGAAAGGCGGTGCCAATACCGGTGACTTCAAGGCCGGCCATGCAGCCGCTGAATTGTGGAATGCCAAAGGTGGCGAAGTCGTGGTTTACCAGGATTTGGAAGGGCTGCCCAAAGGTTCCTACAAGGTTACCATGCAGGGATATTATTGCCCGAGCTCGCAGAACAAGAACAGTTGGAAAGAGAATTGGGGGCAGGAGGGCGACACTTCCAACGACATCCATGGTTACCTCGTGGCCAACGATGCCGCAGTGAAGCTTCACCATCCGATGGACAGGCCTATTTCGGAAGCAGAGAAAGAGGGGCTTGCCGGTAACTTCGAGGCCATCACTTGGGACGATAGCATGGCCGGTATGTATTGGACCCGCAGCCTGGAGGCGGCAAGCAGCATGATGAGTGCCGATCCGACTTTCCAATTGAACGAAACCACCTGCTACGTGGGTGAGGACGGTAAGCTCCGTATAGGAATCAAGCTAGATGGCAAGAATATTGATTGGGATGCTTCTTGGGTGGTCATGGATAATTTCCAGGTGACTTACTTGGGTGCGGATGACATGAGCGGTGCCGAATCAGCATTGAACGCATTGATTGCGGAGGCTGTCGGCATGCGCGACCGTGAAGCACTGACCACGGCCGAGTCCAAGGAGACTTTGAACAAGGCGATAACGGGTGCCAATGAAGCCGTTTCCGATGGCTTGACGTTGGAAGAATACGTCGCTCAGGTTGAAGTGTTGAATGAGGCGATAACGGCTGCCGGAAAGGCTGAGGAAGCAGCCTCTAAATTTGAGGCTTTGGTGGTTTACCACGATAACAAGTTCAGGGCTACGGACGAGAACAGCTATACGGAACTATATGGTGATACTGAGGAGTTCGATGCCTTCGAAGGAGTGATTGTCGAGATGTTGGACAAGGTGGAAGTGCTTGAAAGCATGGCTCAAATAGAGCAATATACGGCACAAATCACTGAGGCGTATTCCAAGATGGTGGCTGCTGTCTTGGATGTGTCCAAGGCTTCACTGCAAACTCCGGCAGATGTGACATCCATGATCCAGACCCCGAACTTCTCGGAATGGGATGCAGAAGGCGCGAAAGATGTGGCTTCCATTCAAGGTTGGGTGGTGACCAATGGCATTTCCAATGCCACAAGTGGGTTGAATTATGAGTTTTACGAAAAGGAAAATGCTGACATACACCAAACGATTTATGGATTGCCGAAAGGATATTACCGCTTGTCCTTCAATGGCTTCTACCGTGCCGGGAATAGTCTGACGGCTGCCCTTGCGCATCGCGACGGTACGGAGGAAATCAATGGTTCCGTTTACGTGAAAGCAGGTGAAGGACAGTGGGAGGAGACGTTGCATTCCATTTTCGACGACATGGCCGAGTTCAAGTATGACGCGAAAGACGTGGTGCTGGCAGACAGCCTTTTCCCCGGCAGCAATGCCTTGTACAATATTATTGTGAATAATGTGGCGGGTACGAAGCTTGCTTTTGAAGACGGTAAGTACGAAAGCGATTTCTCGTTCTATGTGTCCGAATCCGGGCAGCCTGTCGTGTTGGGTGCACATAAGGAGAAAATGATTCCGGCGGACTGGATGATTTTCGACAACTTCAAGTTGTTGTACTATGGTGATGGCGATGCCAACAAGCCGGACGATTTCGTATCTTCTGTAGAAGAGACCGTGGCCGACGGCAAGGCAACCGTGGTAAGTTCTGCATGGTACACCATCAACGGTGTGCGTGTGGCTGAACCGAAGCAGCGCGGCATCTACATCCGTCAGGATAAGATGAGCGACGGCACGACTAGGTCCTTGAAAGTAATGGTGCGTTAAGAGTGATTTTATAAGTATAATTACGAAGAGGAAGATAAAAATCCTTTTGTCTTCCTCTTTATAATTTTTAATAGAGCTTTTATGAAAACTTTGAATTTGATTTGTGGCTTTTTAGTAAGTTTGTTATTATTATCATGTAATCAAGATGAAGTGCAAGTTGTAGAGAATGCAATAGCGAAGAAATCTATGGCATCGGATGATGCTGATTGGCATATTGCATTTGATGTGACAGAGGCTTTTGATACAGTTGCTACTGAGATTAAAGAAAAAATTTTAAAACATCAACTTGTTGCAATAACTGTATATGGGGAAGAAAGATACTGTCCATGGGCTGTGCCGGATGGTCATATGGGGCTTGTGATAGGTGATGATGGTCAGACTTGTGGATTTAATGTTTATTTAAGTGGATTTAATGGAGATCGGATATATATAGTATCTCAGCAATGTGGGCAAAAGAATAGTAACTATTTTACATTACCTATATTGTTTGGCATTGGTTCTAGTTTAACTTACGGGGCTCTTGAATTTAATAAAAATAATCGTCAATGCTATTATCGTTCTTTGCCGACAGCTTTTTACGGTAAGGAAGTTTGTTTATTTATGATTTTTGCGACAGATTATATCACGTCGGGTTATGGATATTATAAAAGGCATGTGCCACGTCATATTGATGTGACGGATATGGAGTGGATACTTGTAGAGCACAAAGATTACAAGAATTTGGATTTGTATCCACGACATCCGTTATAAAGGTAAAGTTAGTTGTTGGGGGAAGGGTGGTTATCAGTGATAAGGTTCTGTGTACACCATCAACGGTGTGCGTGTGGCTGAACCGAAGCAGCGCGGCATCTACATCCGTCAGGATAAGATGAGCGACGGCACGACTAGGTCCTTGAAAGTAATGGTGCGTTAAACCACCGTTATGATATATCAATAAAAATAGGTTCATAGATTAGATTGGAAGGGGGGACGAAGCGATTTCGTCTTCCCTTTTTGGTCATTCAGGCTGTACGTTACATCGCCGACCCGCCGATGGCGCCAAGGATGGCACTGGCCACGGCAATGATTACATTAAGCAAGGTGTTCCAAACTGTTTTGTTCATAGGCATTGATGTTTTAGAAGTTAAACTATTGCGGTCAGTCCGTGCCCATATAGAGCGACCAACCTTCTTTTATCTGGCTCATGGAGGGCTTCACCCCGCATTCCACCCGGCTCATGGCCGCCACCAACGGTGCCATGTGCGAAGGGTCGTACGGATTGAGGCATTTGTCCGGAGGGAAGCCGGTCAGCGCGCATACCTTACGGGTGTAGCTTTCCGTGTCGTTACCGTCTTCGGGCGGTGCCCATCGGGCAATGATGTCGCGTACCGTGCGCAGGCCGTATTTGTGGCAATAGGTGCGCAGCACGATGAAGGCCGCGCGGTATCCCCACGACATGCTCCTGAACGTGAAGAACTCCGGGTCGGGCTGCCGTTCGGCCAGGCCTTGCCACAGGTCTGCCGTGCGTCGGATATTGAGAGGGTTGCAGTTGCGCAACCCTCTTTGCTTGTTCAGCTTTTCCATTCCTTTACGGATTTAGATGCCGCCTTCTTCCTCGTCGCTGTCCTCTTCGGTCGCGAAGTCCACCCGTTCGAGCGTGAAAGCCTTGTTGTCGAGCGACATGGCTTTTTTGAGCTTGGCGTTAGGCGTGAAGCAGACGCGGAGCTTGGTAATATAGGCCGAGTCGTACTTTTCAGCTGTGTCGCTACCCAAACCGTTGGCCACGGTACGGAAGCTGCCGATGTCGCCCAAATGGACACGCTTGCCTTCTTGCAAGGCATAGATGATCTGTTCCTGCAAGGCCGACAGTACGGCCAGGCAATCGTGCCGCGTGACGGTACAGGAGCTGCTGATGCGTGTGGCAATCTCCTCGATTCCGATTTTGGAGAGGTTGACGATGAAACCGTAATACTTGCCCGGTGCTTCCGGGTTGCGCGGGTCTTTGCGTTCGATGACTTTGTAATTCATAATGTTTTTGTTTTTAAGAGCCTGTTTAAATTTTATTTAATAACATCCTAATGGATGCCAGTTTTACCATT
>OGIE01000119.1_pt1 | contig 104580 bp, 82 predicted proteins | sample 1571581 | NCBI WGS metagenome assembly OGIE01 (sample SAMEA2582021, study PRJEB24529) | metagenome | biome: Human gut stool | place: China | collected 2011
TTGGGGTTTATTTGTAGAACAAAAACAACATGAAATATCAATAAACGAACGTTTAACGATAGATTGATCTATTGGGTGCAATTTTTATTCGGGCATGGAAATAGTGCAATTAATAACGTCAGTTTGATGAAATTTACTTGATTTATCAGTAAACCGACGTTATCGAACTGACGTTTAATTTTCATAGAGACAAATACATCTGTAAATCAGCATGAAAACGGGCGGATTGCATGGAGAGTTACTATTTTATTAGGTCGTTAATAGTTAATCACTACCTATTAAGTACCGTCATGAACCCTATACGAACCCTATACGAACCTTATATGAACCCTATTATAATAAGGTTTATAAAAGATTTATATTAGGTTTATAAAAGATTATTATCGCTATTAACCAGTAACTCATCAAGAATTCACGATGTAATCATGTATTATATCAATAGGAAATTTTCTGTAATGATGTATATACAATTAACACGCCAAGTATATACAATCAACAATGCAATTTGAGTTTGATTAAAATGTGAATGAGCGTTTATATCGTGCAGAAAAATGTGACTAGAAAAGGTACGCTTAAATCGACCGTGATCCCGTGAACGATGGATACGATCACGAATTCTTTACCACAGAATTTGGTGATAATGGGTAACGTGGTGTCGGCCGTGGTGGCTCCTCCCACGGATATCGGGGCGAGTTTCCCGAAATAACGCACGAGTAAAGGGGCTGCCAGTAGGGCGATTAATTCCCGGAGAATATTGGAAACTAGGGCTATCGTTCCGAGTTCGGCACCTTTGTACTGGGTGATGAAAATCGTGGAGAGGGAGTAATAACCGAATCCGGCCCCCACGGCAAGGCAATCCGTGAGACTTTTACCGCTTAACACGAGACTGATGAGCGCGGTGCCGCCAAGGGTTCCGATGATGGTGGCTAGCGGAACTAGCATGATTTTCAGGTTTTGATGCTTCAAGGCTTCCAGTGCTTTTTTATCACTACCGATGCTGATTCCCACGAGGAACATCAAGGCGTATAACGCGTATAGCGTGGGTTCTTCCGCTGTTAGCAAGGAGGGGACATCCACGAAGCGGCCGAGCAATACCCCGGCGATGAAGAAGGAAACGATGATGATACTACCTTTCATGCGCGTGTATTTATTTCGTGGAGATAAAGAAAAAGCGATAAACAGCCCAAGCGCATAGAATGCTTCCGGAGATAGCTGCTAGTGTGATGATCAGGGCTTCCAACCCGATCGAGTTGAGGTTGTTCATCACGTCGGCATTCGCTCCAACCGTGATTCCCAGGAGGAACAGGAGTAAAAAGATGGCGTAATTAATGAGTTTTTGCACGATCTTCAGATTCTTCTCTCTAAAGATGTATCCTAGCACGATGCCACAGACCATTAAACTAATAACTATAATCATATCCTCGTATTTCTTTCCGCGAAGCTACGATTTATTTTATTAAAGTGCTATATTTACATTCTAGCGCCTAAAAAATGTAACATTAGTAAAATATGTTACGTTTATCTTTAAAATTACAATCTTTAAAAATGTTGTTATGAAAAAAGTGATTTCGTCCGTTATAGCCCCGAATCCAAAGTTGCTGAGTTTGGGCTTGTTGATACTACGCGTGCTTGTCGGGATAACCATGTTGACACACGGGTTGGCTAAATTAACCTCGTTTTCGGAATTGTCCGCGACGTTCCCGGACCCGATCGGGTTGGGGAGTACCTTGTCGTTGATCCTGATTATCGGGGCCGAGGTTGGTTGCTCCTTGTTTGTTATCGTGGGTGCTTTTACCCGGTTGGCAACTATTCCCCTGATGTTTTCGATGCTGGTGGTTCTATTTGTCGTGCATGCAAGCGATCCTTTCCAGGTGAAAGAGTTGCCTTTGCTATATCTGGGGATTTACATTTTATTATTTTTCACGGGTGCGGGAAGAATATCTTTGGATTCTTTGATTTCTAAAAAGATAGATGTTAATATTCGGAAGTAATTGAAAAAAGGGCAGGAATCCTACTGGATTACCTGCTCTGTTCCGTCTAGTACGGGGATCACGTTTTCATCTTCACTTAAAACAGTTACAGCTAGTAGCCAGTATACGAGTAATAGGATGGCGATGATAATTCCCACGACAGTCCACGGATTGGTTCTTTTCTTTTTCATATTTTCTTGTGTATTTAAGAAGTTTCTGTAGGAATAAACGTAAATGTATTCTTTTTGTTTGTTAATATTCAATATATTTAGGTCTGTGTGTTAACATGCGATATATATAATGTGATTGTACGTGTCGAGTAGATGTTGATAGAAAAGTCACCATATTTAAATTTCAATGTTTAGGGATATTTATTGCTTAAAAACTGTTATAAATGAAGAGATTTATCTATATTTATATCATCAAATGGGTTTCATAAACATGTAGAATATGAGTAACTTAAACAAAGACATATTATTAGGAACGGCTATCGGTGATGCTTTAGGCGTTCCTGTTGAATTTGAATACAGGCAGGTGTTAGAGAAGAATCCTGTTGTTGGAATGAGAGAGTATGGTACGCATAACCAACCCAAAGGAACATGGTCAGACGATAGTTCTTTAGCCCTCTGTTTGGCTGAATCACTATGCAATGGCTATAATTTGAATGATATTGCAGATAAATTTATAAGATGGTACTATGATGGCTACTGTACGCCTTATGGAAGAGTGTTTGATGTTGGAATTACAACGGCAAGAGCAATTAGTAATTTACAAAGTGGCATCAAACCAAATTTAGCGGGTATGGATAGAGAAAGGGATAATGGTAATGGTTCTCTTATGAGAATCCTTCCGTTGGTACCTTATATCCTTAACATGGAGGAAGAAGATAGATTCAGGATAATTGGAGAAGTATCGTCATTAACTCACAGGCATCCAAGAAGTATTTTAGCCTGTATTGCATTATGCGAGTTCGCAATACAGTATATCGACCTGCAAGCAGTTGAGAGAGCTTATCAAGCTATGCAGCAAACAATTTTACAACTTCTGAAAAAGGAAATGTTTATTGAAGAAGATATTCCTTTTGAAAGGTTAATAGGCTTATCTTACGAGGAATTTAAAGCTATTGAATTGAAGGATATTCGTTCTACTGGATATGTTATAGATACCTTGGAAGCCAGTTTGTGGTGTGTCTTCAATACTACTAATTATAAAGATGCTGTTTTAAAAGCCGTGAATTTAGGTGATGATACTGATACCGTGGGAGCAATTACAGGTGGATTAGCAGGAATCATATACGGTTATGATACAATTCCTTCTGAATGGTTGGAGGTATTGGTAAGGAAAGATGGTATTATTGAATTGGCTGATAGGTTAGATGTGCGGTTAGATTAGAGTGTGCTAATAAATAGTGATAGTTGGTGTATTGGGAAATATAAATGAGAGATGTTTCTGCATCTGTAGTTGATTATTTATTGGGGTTGTTTTGCTCTAAAAACATGCTATAAACAAAAATCAGTCACTTTTAAAGTGACTGATTTTGAGGTCGGTAGCAGATTTGAACTGCTGTACACGGTTTTGCAGACCGCTGCCTAACCGCTCGGCCAACCGACCCTGTTGCGATTTTGCAGTGCAAAGATAAGGCGATATTTTGGATTTTGCAATACCTTGCTGCAATTTATTTTGATAAGGTGACACTTGTTGCCGCAATCTTTCCCCCTAGAGGCGGGTTTAGTTTTGATACTTTGATGGTTACGTGTGAAATTTGCGGGAAGGTGGAGTAGAGCGCGTCGATCATTCTTTGGGCCACGTGTTCCAGCAAATGGGAGGTGATCATCATTTCTCGGGCGATGATTTCATACGCGGTGAGGTAACTTAGCGCGTCTTCGATGTTATCGGATTGGGCTGCTTTGCTGCAATCTGTTTCGATTCGTGCGTAAACCATGAATTTGTTGCCTACGACGCGTTCTGTTTCGTAACAACCGTGATAAGCGAAAAATTCCATTCCTTCAATTTCGATGATTCCTTTCATAAAAGTTAATTTTTGTTTTCAAGAAAATAATACTAACTCATGTCGTTAAATACAAAAGAGTCGACGGGGATGTCGACTCTTAAGATTACATTACTAACTACTAACCTAAACCATACAAACTTATGAAAAATCTTCAATCTCTTAAAGACGGTGCAAAGATAAGGCCAATGTTTCGTTCTGAAGAATATTTACTGTTAATAAAAGCTTCTTTTTTGGTTAACGTTGGTTAATCTTTTGGTCGCTATAAAGCCGGATATTGAATAATTATATGCCTTTTCCAGTATAACTAATTAATTATTAGTAAAAATAGGATTTTGCTTGTGTAAATACAGATAATTTTTTGTTAATTTTTTATTCGCAAGTAGGCTATTGAAAGGATATTATTCGTATGTTTAACAAATCGTTTCAAGTTAATTAGTTAATATGATAAATTGGATAAAAGTATCAGATATTCAGTCTGTTATTGAAAATGCGGGAGCATTGGTGAAGGAGGTATATGATAAAAGAAATTTTAATGTAGAGTTAAAAGGGGATATGACTCCCGTGACGGAAGCGGATAGGGCTTCGAGTGAGTATATCGTGGGAGCGTTGAGAAAATTGTATCCGGAAGTTCCGGTAATCAGTGAAGAAGCCTCGTTGCCGCCATACGAGGAGCGGGTAAAATGGAAATATGCTTGGATTGTTGATCCGTTGGATGGAACCAAGGAGTTTATTTACCGGAACGGGCGTTTTTGTATTAATATAGCGTTGGTGGAAGAGGGGAGACCCGTGTTTGGGATGATTAATAACGTGTGTGACGGGGAGATTTTGTGGGCTTTTGAGAGTGGGGAGTGTGGGATGATTCGGGCTGGACGGGAGGAAGTGTTGGTGAATGAGCCGAACACGGCTTCAAAATTGAAAGTGGCTGTCAGTCGTTTCCATTTGACGGAATGGGAAATGCAGTATATTGATTATCTGCGGTCTTTGGGGCATGAGGTGGAGCTTGTGCCGTTGGGAGCGTCTTCGAAACATTGTATGCTGGCCGAGGGGAAAGTTGATATTTGTCCCAAGTTCGGGAAGTGTTCGGAGTGGGATGTTGCGGCAGGACAGGTGTTGGTGGAGGCCACGGGAGGGTTGGTCGTGAATGCCGAGACCGGGGGAAAGGTGTGTTATAATAAAGAGAATATTATAAGTTCTCCTTTTGTGATGTTCGGAAAACGTGTTCACGAGGAAATTAAGGGGGGAAACAAGACTTTTTTGAACTTCAAGGTTAAGAGTATAGTAAAAAATGATTATCTTGGGACTCGAAGAATTGAAACAAAAAAACAAGATATAATGGAAAAGCAATACGCAAAGGAATTAATAGAGTTTATACATGAGAGTCCGACGAACTTTCATGCAGTGGCAAACGCGAAGAAAGAGTTGTTGAGCAACGGTTTCAAGCAACTTTTTTCGGGAGAGGCGTGGCAGATTGAAAAGGGGGGGAAGTATTTCGTGACGAAGAATCATTCTTCGCTTTTTGCTTTCGAGATCGGTAGCGGCGAGATAGCCGAGGATGGATTCAAGATCGTTTGCGCGCATAGTGATTCCCCGACTTTTAGAATCAAGCCGAACGCGGAGATGCCTGTTGCCGGGAAGTATTTGAAGTTGAACACGGAGGTGTATGGCGGACCGATCATGTATACTTGGTTTGACAGACCTTTATCCATGGCTGGGCGCGTGATGTTGCGGAGCCTGAATCCGTTGAAGCCGGCAACTCAATTCGTGAATTTCAAACGCCCGCTGATGGTTATTCCTCACATCGCCATTCATTTTAATCGTGCGGTGAATGACCAGGGGAACCCGTTGAGCAAGCAAAAGGATATGCTTCCCGTGATCGCCATGATTAATGATACTTTCGAGAAGGATGATTATCTGGTGAAGCTTATCGCGGAGGAGATGGGCGTGAGTCCCGAGGATATTCTTGATTTTGATCTTACTTTATATGAATACGAGAAAGGTTGTCTGTTTGGCGTGAACGAGGAGTTTATTTCAAGCGGTAAACTGGACGATTTGGCTATGGCACATGCCGGGTTGAAGGCTTTCGTGGCATCGGAAAAATGTCGCAAGACGAAAGTGCTTGCCATTTTCGATAACGAGGAAGTGGGAAGTGGTACGAAACAAGGTGCCGGATCACCAATTTTGCGTACAATCGTGGAGCGTATCGTATTCGGGTTGGGGGGTAAACCGGAAGATTTATACCGGGCTATTCACAATTCATTCATGATTTCTGCAGATATGGCTCACGCGCTTCACCCGAATTACGTGGAGAAACATGACCCGACGAATCACCCGGTGATGAACGGGGGACCCGTGATCAAGTTTAACGCGAACCAAAAGTATGTGACCGACGGGGATTCTGCTGCCGTGTTCGAGACGATTTGTAAAATGGCGGGAGTGCCTTGCCAGAAGTTCGTGAATCATTCTGATATGGCGGGTGGTTCCACGTTAGGAAATATTTTGTTGTCGCAAATGGAAATGCGCGGAGTGGATATCGGTAACCCGATGTGGGCTATGCATTCTGTCCGGGAGACGGGCGGGGTGTTGGATCACGCTTACGTGATAAAGGCCTTCACTACGTTTTATAATATTTAAAATTGTTGTTATTATTTTAATTGAAGAGGGCGTCTCCAACGGGGACGCTCTTTTTGAATAGAGAGGACAGGGAGGTGTTCGTGTGTGGCGATTGCTAAATAGATAACGATATAAAAATTGAGTCAAAAGGATTTCAAACTTTTGACTCAATTGTTTTTGGGAATGGAAGGTTTAGCGTTTAAAACCTTCGAAAACACGTGCTTTTTCTTGAGGTATCAAATTCCCGTTCATCGTGAGGTTGTTCGAGTTGAATGAAGGCACGATGGTTGCCGATACATTATTAGATCCTGGTGAAAGGGATAGGTTCACGTAGGCGGAAATACTGACTCCTTGAACCAGGAAGCTATATATAATACCGCCATTTTTGTCTTTTTTCATTTTGACGTCAGAGACGTTGCCTTCCACGGTGAAGCCTTCCAACCCGTTCTGAAGAGGGCGAGGGGTATCGAAGCTGACTTGTACGGTGGCTTTTTTGTTGGCCATGGAAATAAAGTTTCTGGAAGAGCTTACGCTTACCGATCTGCCTCGTTTGAAAATGAGGTGATTGGCTTCCAGTACGAAATCATTGCTTTCTAACGCTTTGACTGCTTCATTGTGCAAGCGTTCGTTTTCTTTTTGTTGAGCGATTTTGCGCTCTTGTCTTGTTTGTGCCCGTCTCTCTTTAGCCGTCATGTTTTTTTGAGCGCTAAGAGGTACCAGCGAGCCTAGCACAAGTGCTAACGTGATGAGTGTAGTGATATGTTTCATAATGTTTAGTTTTATCTATTTCTACGATAAGGGGTTGGCAATGTTTCATAAAGCTGTTTAAATGTCTTGTCTGACAGAAAACATGAGGATTGAACTTCCTGTGAAATAAATATTTGTCATTATTAGAATGGTGTTTCCGATATTTTTGCTTATCTTACCAAAATGAAGGATGAAGGATACCCTCGGTATCTTGAATGAAGATATTCTCTCCGGTATTTTTATATAAAACAGATTAAAGCCTGCATATTCATTCTTTCTGCATCAGGGAAAATAGTTGCCGATTTCTTATTCGGTTCTGGAATAATTATCACTAAAAAAATCACCATGAAAGGTAAAGAAGTAAAGAAAGAGAAGAAAAAATGCAAAGATGAAAAAGGGAAAGTGAAGAATTTGTCTGACTATCAAAAGGAAAAAATGGCAAAGACCGATTCGCCGATACACGCAATACCTAAAAAGTAATGATAAATATCAGAAGAGAAGGAATTATTCTTGGAAAAACGGAGCGTTCATTTGAGAATGAGGGCGTGATGAATCCGGCTGTTATCACGCGGGATAATACGGTACATATGTTTTACCGGGCAGTCAAAAAGGGAAACTATTCCACGATAGGTTATTGTCGGTTGGAAGGACCTCTTCAAATTGTTCGACGGAACGAGTTGCCTTTGGTGTCGCCGCAATTTAATTATGAACGCCAAGGGGTAGAGGATCCCCGTATCGTGAGAATCGGATCGGTTTACTACATGAGCTACACGGCTTATGACGGGAAAAATGCCTTCGGGGCGTTAGCTATTTCAGACGATCTGGTTCATTTTCAAAAACAGGGTATTATAACACCAGTATTCTCGTATGCCGAGTTTGCCGAACTCGTGGCCTCTCAGGAACACTTGACGGATAAATATTTCCGAACGTATAATAAACGGGAAACCGAAAACGAGACCGGGGAAAAGTTGTACCTGACAGATAAAAATGTTGTTTTTTTTCCTCGTAGAATACATGGAAAGCTTTATTTTATGCACCGGATTAAACCGGAGGTTCAACTGGTTGCCGTTAATGATCTGGAAGAATTGAACCGGGATTTCTGGGAGGATTATTTCCGTCATCTGGATTCGCATATTCTATTAAGATCACGCTATGCTCATGAATCCAGTTATATCGGAGCCGGTTGTCCCCCGATAGAAACCCCGGAGGGGTGGCTGTTAATTTATCATAGCGTGTACGATACCCCGGAAGGTTACGTTTATTCTGCTTGCGCGAGTTTGCTGGATTTACAAAATCCCGAAATCGAATTGAGCCGTTTGCCTTACCCGTTATTCTCTCCTGAAATGAATTACGAATTGTCGGGTGTGGTAAACCGCGTGTGTTTTCCCACGGGTACGGCGTTGTTTGATGATAGACTTTACATATACTATGGTGCGGCGGATCAATATATTGCCTGTGCGTCGGTAGTCTTGCAAGATTTATTAAATGAATTAATCCGACATAAAGTATGAAAGAAATATTGTGTATTAGTTCTTATCCGCCTCGTGAATGCGGGATTGCCACGTTCACGGATGATCTGGTTCGTGCGGTACACCAGAAGTTTGGTACATCCTATGCCTTTCGGGTCTGCGCGTTGGAGTCTGAAAACGAGAAACATGTTTATGACCCGATTGTCAAGTACACGCTTGATACATCTTCCGAAATAGCTTATACATCGGTGGCGAATCTTGTTGAACAAGATGCTGATATAGAGCTTGTGCTGGTGCAACATGAATTCGGGCTTTTCCACGGGCAAGAGGATGTTTTTTTGCAATTTTTAAAACGTATTTCCCAGCCCAAAGTGATCGTTTTCCATACCGTGCTATCGTGTCCGGGGAAGGATTTACAAGTTTACCTGCAACAGGTTGCGAGGGCCTGTGAAGCCGTTATCGTGATGACTCAACACTCATCGAATATCCTGCAAGAAGATTATCATATTCCCGGCGAAAAAATACATGTAATCCCACACGGGACTCATTTGGTCTCGCAGCGGGATCAAAAGATTTTAAAGGAAAAATACGGGGTAGCAGACCGGAAAGTCCTCACGACTTTCGGTCTGTTGAGTGCAGGGAAAAGTATCGAAACCACGATAGAAGCATTGCCTGATATCGTGAAAGAAAATCCTTCCGTCATATTCCTGATTATCGGTAAGACGCATCCTTCCGTCATAAAAGCGGAGGGCGAACAATACCGGGAGATGCTGGAAAAGAAAATCAAGAACTTGGGGGTATGCAATCATGTCCGGTTTATTAATGCCTATTTGGAACTCCCCATTTTGCTTGAGTACTTGCAATTGACAGATATTTATCTGTTTACCTCCTCGGATCCGAATCAAGCTGTCAGCGGTACGTTCGTGTATGCCCTGGGATGTGGTTGTCCGATTGTTGCGACACCGATTCCCCACGCTTTGGAGCTTTTGCATGACCATTCCGGTATTATTTTTGATTTCAAAGATTCCATGCAGTTGGGAGCTGCGGTTAACAGGTTGCTTGCAAACGAGGGGCTGCGACAGAGGATGCGGCTTATGGGATTACAAAAGATCATGATAACGGCTTGGGAAAATTCGGCTATTGCTCATGTCAATTTATTCAAAAAAATAATAGGTGATAAAGAGGAGTTGTGCTATTCGCTCCCTCCTGTAAATCTGTCACAGGTTAAACGAATGAGCCGGAATTTCGGGATTATTCAGTTTTCAAAAGGGAATCGTCCCGATATACGAACGGGATACACGTTGGATGATAATGCCAGGGCTTTGATGGCCATGTGTTGCGCGTATATAGCAACGACAGATAGTTCATGTAAAAGGTATATCCGGACATATCTGAATTTTATTGTTCATTGTATGCAACCGGATGGTTCTTTTCTGAACTATGTTGATCGGGAGCGTAATTTCACCTCGCAAAATCAGAAGGTCGGTTTGGATGACAGTACGGGACGTGCTATTTGTGCTTTGGGATATTTTCTGCATTTGGGTGAAGTCTTTCCGGAAGCGTGGATTCGTGAGGCTTCCCGAATTATGGAACAGGCTATTCCTCCTTTGCATGCCATCCGTTCGCCCCGTGGTATTGCTTTCGCGATAAAAGGCCTGTATTATGGTAATTGTAAGAATCCGACAGCCTCAAGGTCAGCCTTGATTGCAACGTTGGCGGATAAGCTGGCAAATTATTATCAGCAAACGGCAGTCCCCGAATGGAAATGGTTTGAAGAAAGCTTGACTTATGACAATAGTATCATGCCCGAAGCACTGTTGTATGCATTTCAAGACGGTGGTAATACGCGATTCCGGGATATTGCTCGTGAGTCGTTTGATTTTCTTCTGAAACAGATATTTATCGGGAACGGGATCAAGGTGATCTCCAACCGGGGGTGGAAGTTGAAAGGGAAAAGTAGTGAAATTTATGGAGAACAACCCGTGGATATCGCGAACACGGTGATCACGCTAGGACTTTTCCACGAGGTATTTCATGAAATGGATTACCGGGACAAACAAAGGATCGCTTTTAATTGGTTTCTGGGTAATAACCACTTACATCAAATTATTTATAATCCGGCCACGGGAGGTTGTTATGACGGGCTTGAAGAGGATAATGTTAATTTGAATCAAGGGGCAGAATCTACGGTTTGTTACCTTATGGCTCGCCTTTCGCTTTAAATATCTCGGTTAAGTTGTGGAATTTGGACTTGGTGATCAATATCAAAAAGCAGTTGAAGAGAATTTCATATATTTGTAGGTGTTAACGTACAAATTAAAATGAGATGAAAGATCAACATCAGGTTTTGCATAAATGTTTGACAGAGGACGTTCCGGCATTCGTGTTAACGGGAAAGGACGTGTGCGCGATAGAAACGCTGAAAGCCTATTTGGAGATAGCCATACAAAAGGGGTGCAGTTTGGAATTCACGAATGATATGGTTTTGGTGTTGAGAGAATTCGAACGGTTTCAGCATGATGAACCACAAAAAGTAAAAATTCCGGATTGATGGGTCTGGTTAGTCCTAAATAATCAGTAACGGTTATTTAGACTAACCAAAGAGGAGAATTCGTATGAAATATTCTCTCTAAATCGGGGATAAAACTTTTGGTGAGCATGTTGTTTTTTAAAAGCTATTCTTTAAACATCTCTTTCAGTTTTTCTTTAACTCCCACTGATCATTTTCTTGATATTTTCTTTCTCACCGACCACCCAAACCAGATCGCCATCCTTGAAAACGGTGTCTTTGGCCGGGTTCATGATGGAATTATCATCCCTCTCGATTCCGACAATCAGGCAATTGTAGCGATTGCCCACGTTCGATTCGGCGAAGGTTTGTCCCCGGAAGGCGAAGTGGTCATCCACGGTGAACGATTGCAATGAAACTTCTTCTGTCGTCATGTCCTCGTGGTTTTCCGCCTGAATCCGTTCCATGTCGGTTGAGAAAAGTTGTATCTGTTCATCCGTGCCCACGACAACCACCCGATCCTGCGGGTAAATGCGTTCAGCCCCATGGGGAATGTTGATCCGGTGGTCGCCCCGGATGATTTCTACCACGCTAACCCCGTAACGTTTACGAAAAGCAAGTTCGGAAAGGGGAAGACCCGCGTAGGAGGAATTGGGGGAGACCGTGATCGCGGACAGGTGAATGTCCTTGTCGCTCAGGTCTCGGTGAAAACTGGAGCGTAACGGGTTGCGTCGTCGTGCCGCTTCTTCTCGTTGATTGAGGTTGATCATGAAACGTTTTTCCAGTTTCGTGTACTGGTTCAAGTCTCTGCGGAAAAGTGCGATCAACGCGAGTATTGCCAATGCGATGATAATCACGATACCATACTGGATATGGAAATACCGGATCAGAACCAGCGAAACGAAGAACGTGGCGAGAAACACTCGACAAAGTACCAGGGCGACCAGCCGTCCCCGGTTGTATTTATTATCATTCCACAGGCTCAGGAATAATTCCGGCGAGTTGTTTTTGTTCGAGATCAGGGCGATCAGGAAAGGGATCATCAGTAACACGGTGACGAAGGTCGTGATTAGGTTGTCCAATACCGGGGTATCGGGGAATTGCTCGATGATGAAAGGATGTATCGCGTGCGTGGACAATAGGAATATCGCTGTCAGCAACACGCTGTAAATGGAAACTCGACCAAGAAAGCTTTTCAGCAAACGCTTCCAGTCGCTTTCGTGATTAATGGTTTTCGCTCCCGATGAGTAGCGATCCAGAAAGTTGCACGTGCGATCGGGCAATACCTTGTACAGCCAGTCGGCAAAAGGATTGGCAAGCCGGATGAAATAAGGTGTCGTGAACGTGGTGATTACCGATACGGCAACGATAATCGGGTAGACAAAATCGTCGAGGACTTTCAACGAGACGCCTAGCGAGGCGATGATGAAGGCGAATTCCCCGATCTGTGCGAGACTGAATCCCGATTTGATGGAGGTCTTCAATGTCTGTCCCGACAACAAGACTCCGAATGTTGAGAAAAAGGCTTTCCCGATGATCGTTACTAGCGTGATAATGGCTACCGGCCACGCGTATTCCACTAGTATTGCCGGATTGACCAACATGCCTACTGAAACGAAAAAGATTGCCCCGAACAGGTCTTTCACGGGTTTGATGATGTGTTCGATATGTTCGGCTTCAACGGTTTCTGCTAGTATTGATCCCATGATAAAAGCCCCTAGCGCGGCAGAGAATCCGGTTTCCGTGGCCAGAACCACCATGCCCAGACATAGACCGAGCGCGATAATCAACAAGGTCTCGTCGTTCATCAATCGCTTTACCTTTTTCAAGATCAAGGGGATGATGAATATTCCGATCAGGAACCAAAGCACGAGGAAGAATATGACTTTCAGGACGCTCATGATCAGTTCTTCGCCCGCGAATTGCTGGCTGACGGCCATCGTGGAAAGTAGGACCATCATCAATATGGCCACCAGATCTTCAACTACCAGCGTTCCGAAGACAATCCCCGTGAATCGCTGACTCCGTAATCCCAGATCATCAAACGCCTTGATGATAATGGTTGTGGAGGACATGGAGAGCATTCCTCCGAGGAAGATGCTGTTCATCGTGGACCAACCCATCATATGCCCCACGAGGTAACCGATAATCAGCATCGTGATGACTTCGGTCGTCGCCGTGATAAAGGCTGTTGCCCCTACGTTTACCAGCTTTTTGAAGCTGAATTCCAGACCTAAAGCGAAAAGAAGGAAGACCACCCCGATCTCAGCCCAGATATTAATGTTTTCGATATCTCCTACCGTTGGAAATACCTGCACGTAAGGTCCCGCCAAAAGTCCTGCCACGATATAGCCCAAGACAAGAGGTTGTTTGAGCCATTTGAACAAAAGGGTAATAATCCCGGCAGATACAAGAATCAGGGCCAAGTCAGTAATCAAAGTCGGTAAGTGAGACATGCAGTATTATTTTATGGTTAAAAAAATGAAGAATACAAATATATTCATAAAATGAATACGATGAAAGAGTATGAGAGGTTACTTGAAAGGTTGGGCAAGTGAGGGTGGGGATTAAAATTTGTATTGCTGCATTTGATCTGGGGATTCCGGTAGGATTGGTCTTACCATTCGTCGGGGTAAAGTTAGGGTTGAACTTGGATTAATTATCTGGTTATTGGTATCCCGTTTATAGTTCATTATCATCATCGAGCATTCATCTTGCATTCATCAAGCATTCATCCTCGATAAAATTGATTTTTGAATTGATGTTATTTGGATTTTAGACTCTTTTTGAAGTATATTGGATACTTGTAGGAATGTGTTTGGATGATAAGATGTGATTGAGTTACTTTAGAGAAAGAGGGGCTGACCTTTAGTCTTTCGAGTAATGAAAAAGAAAGGTTCGGATTTTCCTCTTGGGAGAATATTCATGAAAATGTGATGATAGACTAGGAAGCGGCAAGGTAGAAGGGTTCTGTAGGTAAGCGTTTTACGGGAATTGGAAATAAAAAAGAATATCTTATATCCGTATTATCAAGTCACATTGAACAGTCGTGGTGAAACTATGATAGACAAAGAAGATTTTCCCGGCAATCCTTCTTTTGCCGGCTATAGTGGTATTGATTGGAAGAAAAGGAAAATAAAGGTGCGTGTAGAAGTGTAAATCAGTTGAAATGCTTTTTACTGGTAAAGCCTGTAAAGTCTATTTTATATTGACTTTGCAGGCTTTTGTGATAGTTGCCTTAAACGTGCATGTGTTGTCAGATAATAGGCTATTTACGAGATTATGTGTAAATTATTATTTGAAATGTTGCGGGAGAAATAAAAAAATTATATACTTTTGCATTTGAGGACTGTGCGGAGAGCCGCCAAGATAGTCCCTGTACGATGTTGAGTTAAACGACTATTTCCTTTGCGTCGCTGCTTTGATTTAAACATCAGAAGGAAGTGGATCGCAACACTCACGTCTGTCTATACGTATATTCTTTATAGAATCATACTTATAGCGGCGTGGGGTTGCTTTTTCCATGCTGATGTTAGCGACGCACATGGATTAAGCGCCCCTGCCGTTATATTTAACTCTGGGGTGGCTTGTTCAGTCCGGGGTTATTTTTTTGCCCGGTTGAAATGTATAACAAGAAGGCAGCTGGATTATCGTTAAGAAGTATCTCCTCCTTGGCTGTTTGATGGCTGCTTTCTTTATAGTTTAGAAAGTGTATAAACGAAAGACAAATTAGGATTATATCGCGGACAATACTTTTTTTTGAACTACAATGAATGCAACCAGAAGAAGCCCGCGACAGGAAAGGGGAAATATCCATTCCTCCCCTTTCCTTTTTTTTATAATTTGTAAACCATATCGTTTGTTATGTCGGCAAAATAGGCTACATTAGTACGGTTGGAGAGGGGTTTGTATTTTTAATAATGAATTTATGGAAGCGATAGAAGTCTTTGACGAGTTTATGGAATCTATTCAGGTGACAGATGAGGAAAAAGCTGCCGTTAGTCGAATAATAATGGTTTCGCCTAGTGTCAAAGAAAGTAATTTCATAGAACAGCTAAAAAAACAAAATCCACGATGGATACTTGAAATGATAGAAGTTTTTCGCTTCGAGTTAAGGCAACAGGGAATCGTGCTGGAAGATTTTGTACTTCTCGGGGGAGTTTTTGAACGTGTGCTAGAATGGGTATTCGAGGGATCAAGCTACTTGAATGGTTTTGATAAAACGGAAAAAGAAATAATTAAAAGTCGTGTAGAGCGTTACTGGGACGAGATAAACGCGATGAAGGATGCCGTTTCAATACTTTCCAGTGGTGATGAGGTAGGTTATATCTCGTGGAAAGTGGAGAGGTGGAAAATGTCGGGTAATTTGTTACGTAAAGAGCAAGTGATCATAACGATAAACACGATATTCCGGTTTAGCAAGAACTTGAACGATTTGCCTTCGCGTGATCTGGTGCAGTTGCTATATTACTCTTCGAGCGAGAATCTTGGTGAGGTAAAGGATTATTTTCACGAGCGGGTGGCTTGGGTGAAGGAACACGAGGAGGGATTATTTTACGAGGAACGGGGCGAGGAACACGCGGAACGTCTTGAAAGCGCGATTTGGGTTCTTGGTGCTAGAATTTTGGAGGGAGAATCTTCCGACGAATTGGCGCTGACTCGTTCCATGTTTTTTCGATATATTCATGAAGTATGCCATTCCGCGTCTGAACTGATCAGGAACAACGCCTTTAATTCTCTTCTTTTCTACCAGAAAAACACTCTTTTCTCTTGGGATGATTTGTTGAAATTTTCGGTTCCCGACCTTGCCGGGGCGATCGTGTCGAAGACTTCCGTCGCGTTGAAGGATGAACGGGTGAAACGATTCGAGAAAGTCGGGCAGTTGAGTATAGATGGGGAGGCTATAACTTTATCCCCGTACTCCGTTTCACGTAAACCCGTCTTTTTGCTTGAGGTGAACGGTTTGGAATTACGAGTGAGTAGTGATAAAAAGATCAAGTTGGATGGCGATTTTTTGGATACTTTGGTTTCGTGGAAAGATGTGTTTGCTGGATATACTATTAAACAACCCGAAAAAGAAATACGCAAGGAACGTCCGCCTGTCGGAACGGTCGTGAAGATAAGAATTAAAAATATTTATCAAGCGAAGCCGATTTTGGCGTTTGCTAGTGTCGTTGATGATTTTTACGAGGGGGAGGGGGCGTTACACGTTAGCAACATGACGGGGGTAAGGTTGGATACATTGGAATGTATTCTTTATCCCGGAGACCTGCTGTATGCTTCCGTGATTGAATCGCCCGATGAACGCTTGCAATTCTCTATCACGGGGGAAATTGATAAATATATGATAGCCCGGTATCATGCCGGGGAACCCTGTAACGCTTTGCTGTTACACGTCAACGAGGATTTGTTGACTTGGGTGAGCGAGTCGGGGTTTAGGATCTTCACGAAGCCTGACGTTTCATTTACGCCGGAAGTCGGAAGTTTTTATTTGCTTGAAATTGAAAAACTTTTCTTGAACGGGTATGTCGCGGGTCGGATAGAAATGCCCTCGAATGTAACTTTTGACAGGCACGAGGCGGTCGCGAAGCTCGTCCGGCAGTACGTGAATTACTGTAAAGGAGTCGTGGATGTCGATACGGTGGGAGAGAAGGAGGTTATCGAGAATGATGATTCTTTTTTGACGGGAAATTATATCGTTGAGCTTACACGTGTGTTGCAGCTTTTCATGGTTTCAAAGAATAGTGTCAGGAATTTGAACTTGCTTTGTTTCTTGAAACTGGTGGCTCACGTGTCGGGTGATGATAAGCTAAAAGAATATTACGATTGTTGTATCCGGTACTTGACCGCGATGCAGGTTTTTATAAACGGCGAAGGGCGCACGATTTCGAATTTCACGGAAATAGAGAGTGATTTTTTAAAATTCCCCGTGCTTAAACAGCGAGGTGATGTTTTCAAGCTGCTTGCCGTGTTTAATAAAAAGGAAGAATGTGACCTCCGGGAATTATACTCTCACGTGGAGGCTCATGATAAATATTTGGCAAAAGTGGCAAAACTCGTGCTCGCGGCGAAATTAGTGGCCTCGTCTCCCGGTGCGGTTGAATCTATCCGGCAGGAATTGCTAGAGTTGTTGTCAATTGATTTTGAGAATAAGGAAGTTGAAGAGGAAAAAATAAAATTTGGTAGCGAGAACGGGGCACGAGAGTTTAAATGCTCGATCGTCTACCCCGCTGAAGCTCAATGGCAGCCGGACGTGGATAAACAGGTCGGTGTGATTTTAAAAACGATTTGCGGTTTTCTTAATGGCGCGGGTGGGGTTCTCTATATAGGCGTGAATGATTTTGGTATTCCTGACGGGATTAAAAACGATCTGGATTACTTGCGGTGCAACACGGATAAATACGAGTTGTTCTTGCGCAAGGAGATCGCCGCGTATTTCGGGGGAGACGTGAACGGGTTAATTGTCATTAAATTCCGGTATTTCGGGAACGCGATTGTTTGCGCGGTTTCCGTGCCGGAGTATCACGCCGTTGTTATGCTGAATGGTGTGGTGTGGCAACGTCAGGGTAATTCCACGCTTGTGGTGACTTCCGGTGATCTTCGTTTGTTGAAACGAAGAAAGAAGATGCAGGCGGATTTAGCGGTGATGGCAAATGCACCGTTATTTCCAGGTGATAGCGGGTACGAGTTATAATTTTTTTAATAAGCGTTGCAGCCATTCAAACACCACTTTCCTTTTTATATCTATCCTTCGGCTGCACGCTTTTCTCCTTGGATAGTGTTCTTAAAAGTGTGTAAATGTCAAAATTGATCCTTGAAGTAACCTTGGGTGAGGTCAGGAGGGACTAAAAAGTACCTATAAAAACAAATAAGAGACTCATTATGAGTCTCTTAGTGGGCGCTGAGGGATTCGAACCCCCGACCCTCTGGGTGTAAACCAGATGCTCTGAACCAGCTGAGCTAAGCGCCCTTGTTGCGTGATTGCGGATGCAAATGTAGTGCATTTTTTGAATACTGCAAAAGATTCGGGATATTTTTCTCAAAAAAATAGATAAAGATGATTTTTTCGAGTATTAGTTATGTAGGATTCTGATACTGTATTATCTTGAATGCAGCGTAAAAAGGCAGAAGAGGGAAGATTCGTGATAATTCAAAAAATATGAATTAAAATATTAAAAAAAAGAATTCATGAGTTTGTTTTTTCTAATGGGCTTGATTAATTTCGCGAACAGATTATTTTATAATTCTTAAATAGAAAGATGAAAAATTTGTTATGGGCAACACTAGCCATGGTAATGTGCTTGTTTGCAGCTTGTAGTGATGATGACGATGACAAAATGCCACAGGGACCGGTGATAACGTATGCCGGGCAATTACCTTCTAACGTCAATGGTTATATTTTCACGTACGATGAAAACGGTCGATGCGTCCAAGTTAAAAGCGGTTCTTATGTACTTGGTGAAATTGATTATGACAAGGGGCTTCTGATTTCGGATGATGAAGAGGCTGAAGTGAAGTTTACCGGTGAGGGGTATATTAAAAGCATTAAATCATCGTGGAACGAGAAGGATGAGTATGGCAGTTCTAAAGGAAGCGGCGAGGTTCATTTCTCTTATAAGGGAGGGCAACTGACATCTTGCACGATATCTTCCAGTGAGAGTGGTAAGGATGAGGACGGTAGTTATTCTTATAAAGGAACCTATAAAACTACCTATACTTGGAAAAATGGAAACTTGGTTAAGGTTGAATCCGAAGGAAGTGAGATTGAGGATGGAGAGAAATGGGAAGATGGTTACACTTGCACGATTGAGTACGGGGATCAGAAAAATGAGTTAGGGCAATTCTCTATAACTCAGACAAGAGTTCTTGATATGGAGGACTTCCAGATTTTGGGGTTAGTGGGTATGCTAGGAAAAGCATCGGCTTATTTCCCTGTTTCATACACGGAGGTTGACTACGAGAAAGATTCGGAAGGAAATGTGGACGAAGATGAGAGTACTTCAAACATGACGTATTCTCTCAATCAGGATGGCACGATTAGAACTGAAAAAATAAATGGTTATTCGTATTCTTATTCTTATGTCACGGTTGACGAGGATGAGGCAGTGGGACGTTCTTGTCAATTGGGAAATGACTCCAAAAATTTGAATCTCCGTTCATTCTTTATGCGCCACAGAAGTAGAAAATAAAGAGCCAAAGATTTGGTTTATAGATGTTATAAGGGGGGCTGAAACACCTCCCTTTTATTTTTTCTCAACCTTATTGATAAATATCGTTTCGAAAAGTTCTCCGCGGGTAAGTTTACCGTTTTGCAAGCAGATGGCTTCGATTCGTCCCCGGGCGCATAGAACCTGTTCCGGGATTTTGTAAATATCTTCAAAGAACACCAGTTTGATTCCTTCTCGTTGGTAGGCTACTTTCACGACGAAACGATCGCTGCCCCGGAGTGAGTGTTTGTAAGAAATGTCAATACGTGAAACCATGACATCTATGCCTTGGTCGTGTAACGCCGAGAAGCTGGTTCCGGTTGTTTCCAGGAATTCATGACGGGCGTGTTCCATGTAATGCTGGTAGTTGGAATTGTTGACTACGCCTTGCAGATCGCATTCGTAGTCTCGTACTTTCATTTCTATTTCAAATGCAAATTCTTTCATGATTATAATCCTAGAGGTTCGTTGATAAGGATAATTTTAATCCGTTTTTGCGGGAATGATTTTTCGGTAATTGTCCACGTGTTGCATAACCTGTCCGTGCTTTGGCAATTCATGCAGGTTTGTGTCTTTTGGCAAGGTGTATGCAGGTGTGGATGGCGGATGGCGTTGAGGGGTGCTGCGATAGTTCGTATGCGCTCCATGGCTTTTTCAAGGTTATCCGTGATCTTGTTGGTCCCGATAAATAGTACCACGTGTTCGGGGCCGAAGGTGATTCCGGCTACCCGGTTGCCCACCATGTCCACGTTCACGAGTTGACCGTTGCAGGTGAGGGCGTTGGTTCCCGAAACAAACAGGTCAGCGTGCAGAGCTTGACGGCGCCAGTATGTTTTTTGAGCCCGGCTGTAACCGTCTTGAAAAGTCCGGATCAGGATACATTCCGGGTGTTGCTCGATCTCGGGAAGAATACCCGTGGCCTTCATCGTTTCGGAGTCACCCCACGAAATGGTTGTCGGTTTGATTTTATCGAATATTTCGTTGAAGAATATATTTTTTGCTTCTTGACGATCATTCGCGAAATAAACCTCGAAGTGATTTCTTTCCAGGGATTTTATGGTTTGTTCGATGATTTCTTTTTCCATGTATATGTCAATTAGAAGTTGTCGTTCGATCAACAAAGGTAAAGATAAAAAGTGAAAAAATAATGAGTCGGGAAGATGGGAAGTTCGCGTGAATAAGTCTATTCGACCGATAGATAGAGGAGGGGTTGTCCTAAAAGTCTGAAATGTCTCTTCTGTCGAACGAGTATATCATTTAAATTTTCATGTTAACGATTTATTTTCTTGTTGATTTGACAGGAATGATTGGGGTGGTAGCGTGGGAAAAGTTGCTTGTTTTGATCAGGGAATCGTGAATTGTTGAATTTTTTGTATTTTTGCGGGGATATTCTAATCCGGTACAATTTTTATTAATCCTGTAAATTATTGAATATGAAGCATACGCTTTTGATTTTGATCCTGTTGGTATGTTACGCGAGTGTTTCGGCTCAGTTGACATTGAAGTCGGAGAAGGGGGATTTCGAGGCCCGTCTGATTGGTCGGGTTTTATTTGACGGGGGAGTGTTTTTCAGTGACAAGACGTCGTTGGGAAATGCAGTGGAGGTATATGATGTGCGATTGGGAACCGTGGTGCGTTTTCTGGAACGTTGGACGGGAAAGATTGAAATGGGATTTGCCAAGAGCAAGGTGTCGATGAAGGATATTTATATTGAATATAGTGACGGGAAGAGTTTGTTACGGGTCGGGCATTGTTTTGAGCCTTTTAGCCTGGAATACCGGATCGGGACGTCAGATATGAAGTTCAACGGGGCTGCCGTTACGGGGATCGCTTTCGGGGATCGTCGCAAGCTGGGAATCAGTTACACGTACGATTGTGATGTGTTGAACGTGTCGGGTGGCGTGTTTAGTGATAAAGATATAGATAACACGGAGAAAGGGGATGAGGGGTACGCCTTGTCCGGGCGGGTGTTGTTTCGTCCTTACTCGCGGGAGAAAAACGTGATTCATGTCGGTGTTTCTTCCCGTTTTGGAGTACAAGGCGAGGCGGAAGAGAACAAGATCACGTATTCGGCGGGGGCTCCTTCGAATTTGATCCCGGAGAAGTTTTTGAAAGCGGAGGTGACGGAGGCTATCAACGAGTGGAAATTCGGGGCTGAAGTTGTCATGGTGCTTGATAAATGGTATTTTCAAAGTGAATACCTGATGGCACACGTGAACCGGAAGGCTGCCGTGGAGAATTATAACGGAGACGGGTGGTACGCGCAAGTGGGGTATGCCTTGTTGAACGGGCGTTACGGTTATAACCGGATGAGTGGTATGGCATCGACTCCGGGGGCGAAGAGCTTGGAGATTTTATGTCGTTATAATATCACGAATATGAACGATAAGGATGCCGGGATCATGGGGGGAAAGCAAAATGATTTCTCGATCGGGGGTATATATTATTTCAATAAATATGTTGCCGCCAAAATGAGTTATAGTCTGGTGAGTTTGGATAAGCACGCGCATGAGGGTGGAAAGCAGACGTTCAGCATGATTCAGGGACGGGTTCAGTTGAGTTTTTAAATGATTGAAAAAGAGTTTGTAAAGTTTATAAAGTTCATAAGGTTTATAAAGTTGATTTCCCCGCGGGGGAAAAAAGATAAAAGTTAAAAGCTAAAAGTTGAATTTAGTTTAGAGTTTAAAGTGAAAGCCTTGTGCGATTGGAATCTAAAATCTAAAATCATTAAATCTAAAATTAATAGATGCGTGTTTGTATAGCAGAAAAGCCGAGCGTGGCGAAGGAAATAGCGGAGGTCTTGGGGGCCAAGGTACGTCGGAATGGTTATTTCGAGGGGAATGACTATTGTGTGACTTGGACGTTCGGGCATCTTTGTTCGCTGCAAGAACCGCATGAATACACGGAGAAGTGGAAATCTTGGAATCTGAGCGTGTTGCCGATGATTCCGTCCACTTTTCGGATCAAGTTGATTGATGACGAGGGGATCAAGCGTCAGTTCGGTATTATCGAAGAGTTGTTCAGCCGGGCGGAAATGGTGATAAATTGCGGTGATGCCGGGCAGGAGGGGGAGCTTATCCAGCGTTGGGTTCTCACGAAGGCGAAGTGTAAGGCTCCGGTGATGCGACTTTGGATTTCGTCATTGACAGAGGAGGCTATCCGGGAGGGATTCGACAAGTTGATGTCGTCGAAAGATTTTGACACGTTATATGCAGCCGGTTCGGCAAGGGCGATCGGGGATTGGTTGTTGGGGATGAATGCTACGCGGGCTTACACCTTGCGCTACGGGAACGGGAAAAACGTGTTGTCGATCGGGCGGGTACAAACGCCGACATTGGCGTTGATCGTCGACCGGCAGAAGGCGATCGAGCAGTTTAAACCGGAGACTTATTGGGAAGTGCGGACGGATTACCGGGGAGGCTGGTTCTCGTACACGAAGGGGCGTTTCACGGTGAAGGAGGAGGCCGAAGCTTTCATGCAGGAGATCGTGCCGTTGGAGTTGGAGATCAAGAGTTCCGAGCGTAAGAAAGCCATGGAACATCCGCCGAAATTGTTCGATTTGACCTTGTTGCAGGTGGAGTGTAACCGGAAGTTCGCTTTTTCGGCCGACACGACACTAAAGATTATCCAGTCGCTTTACGAGAAGAAGTTGACGACTTATCCCCGCGTGGATACGAATTTTCTCCCGAATGATATATATCCCAAGGTTCCGGGAATTTTGAAGGGGCTTAAGCCTTACGCCACGTTGGTTGATCCGGTGATAAACGGGAGTAAAATTCGGAAGTCGCCAAAGGTGTTTAACGACAAGAAAATCACGGATCACCATGCTATTATTCCTACCGGGGTGTTCAGTTATGACATGACGCCGGATGAGAAGCGGGTGTATGACCTGGTGGCCCGTCGGTTTATCGCCGTGTTCTATCCTGATTGCGAGATTGCTAATACCACGGTGATGGCGCAGGTGGGGATACATGAGTTTAAGGCAACCGGGAAACAGATTATAGATCCGGCTTGGCGGGTCGTGTTCCCGGCGGCATCGAACAAGCAGAGTGATGAGAACGTGTTGCCCGTGTACGAGGCGGGAGAAAAGGGACCGCACGCCCCGGAGTTGCAGGAAAAGGAGACGCAGCCGCCCAAATATTACACGGAAGCCGATTTGTTGAGAGCGATGGAGACGGCCGGGAAGCAGGTGGAGGATGAGGAGTTGAGGGATTTGATGAAGGAGAACGGGATCGGACGTCCGTCGACACGGGCGGGGATTATCGAAACGCTATTGAAGAGGGGGTATATCCGGAAAGATAAGAAACGTCTCGTGGCAACGTCCACGGGAATCGAACTGATAGACACGATTCAGAATGATTTGTTGAAGTCGGCGGAGTTGACCGGACAATGGGAGAAGAAGTTGCGGATGATCGAGGACGGGACCTACGAGGTGGCGGATTTCATGGAGGAGTTGAAGGTGATGGTGAACGAGCTGGTGCATGTGGTGAAGTGTTCGCCCCGGAAAGCTATTACCGTGGAGGTTGTTGAAGAGGAGAAGAAAGAGGCAGCCCCGAAAGAGAAAGCCCCGAAGAGAGAGAAGAAGCCCGCGGAGCCAGTCGTGTTGAAATGTCCGAAGTGTGGGAAGGGGGAGGTTGTCAAGGGGCGGGCCGCCTGGGGATGTAGTCTTTACCGGAAGTCGTGCGACTTTCTTATCCCGATGGAATTTTTTGGGAAAAAATTAACACAAAAGCAAGTGGAGGCTCTGGTGCTGAAGTCTAAGACAGGGGTGCTGAATGGTTTTAAAAATGAGGACGGTAGCACGTTTAGCGGTGTTCTGCGCTTGGATGACGGTTTCCGGGTGATTGTCGATAAAAAGTAGGGAGTGTATTAAATCTATCTTAAATCCTTTTGGGCGTGATATAATCTGCGTTTTAATCGCTAAATTTGTCTATCTATAACACAATAAATCAGAAAAAAACTATGAGATTAAAACATTATTTATCCTGTATGTTGGTTTTGTTGTCATTCATCACGGTGAATGCACAAGAGAAAACGGAGTTAAAGGCCGGAGATCAATCACCTGTTTTTAAGTATGTAGATATTAACGGTAAAGAGGTGTCCCTGAACGATTTGAAAGGGAAATATGTTTATATTGATGTATGGGCTACCTGGTGCGGACCTTGTAAAGGTGAATTGCCTCACTTGAAAGAGTTGGAGAAAAAGATGCACGGGAAAAAGATCGTGTTCGTGAGTATCTCTTGCGACAAGGACAAGGCCGCTTGGGAAAAAATGGTGAAAGAAAAGGAATTAGGTGGAGTTCAATTGCATAACGGTGGTGATCGTGAATTCATGACCGCTTACGGGATCAGGGGTATTCCTCGTTTTATCCTGTTGGATAAGAAAGGGAAGATCGTGAACCCGAATATGACACGTCCGTCTAATCCGGAAACAGAAAAAACACTAAACGCATTGAAAGGAATCTGAGAATCTATGAATTCTAGATTGACGATTCTGGCATTTTAGAAATTTTGATGGCGTGATAAAACACGAGATCATGTAAGTTACTGAATTTTTAGTTTGAGCTTTGGATTTTGTTTCAAGCTTTTAGATGAGCGGGCCTTAGGGATGGGGCCTGCTTTTCTTATTCTATGTCGTGACCGAATGGGGTAAGGGCCAGTCGGGCGAGTTTGAAATGTTGTAGCCCGAAGGGGATCCCGATGATCGTGATGCAGAATAGTATCCCGAACCCGATGTGTGACAGGAATATCCAGATTCCCCCGATGAAGAACCAGATGATGTTCATCAGGAAGGACAGGCAACCATTGCTTTGGGGAATATCGACTACTTTACTACCGAAGGGCCACAGGGCGAGAATTCCTAACTTGAAAGTTTGTAACCCGAACGGGATTCCGATGATCGTGACGAATAATCCGACACTAGATACGAAATATTCGATTGCCACGAAGAGCCCACCAAATACGACCCAGATGATATTTCCTAAAATTTTCATGTACTTCATGTATTAAGTGAATGGATTCTTTCAAAGGTACGATAAAAAATGCAATAATGGCTCTCCGGGTGCGATTTTAGTCAAAGGTTTATAAAGTCTATAAAGTCAATGGACCTTAGCGGGCGCTTCGTCCACGGCAGCCAAGTTGCCGATAAAGCTTATCCGAAGGACTCGTGATCTGAAACCGGAAGTTCAACTTTATGAACTGGGATAAAAGTGTTTGATGCGTTTGCGGGGAAATAATATGAAATGTAACTCATTTGGGAAATCTTCGTATGTTTATATGTTGCAGGTTACAAGTTGCACACAAGTAAGTTCGTGGAGAGGGCAGCTAACTTGTAACCTGTCAACTTGTAACCTGTAACTATTTTTTATATGATCGAGCATTTGACCAAGGATAGTTTTAAACAGAAAGTGTTTGACTACCAGAATAACAGGATGTATAGATTCGAGGGGGAGCGTCCGGTATTGATAGATTTCTACACGCACTGGTGTGTCCCATGTAAGACCATAGCCCCGATTCTTGAGGAGTTGCAACGGGAGTACGAGGGGAAAGTTGATATTTACAAGGTGGATAGCGATATGGAGAAGGATTTGGTGAAGGCTTTCAACGTACGAAGTATCCCAACCTTGTTGTTTGTTCCCGTGGAGGGACAGCCGCAGGTTGGATGCGGGGCGGTATCCAAGGGGGAGTTGAAACAATTCTTTAATCAGGTTTTTAATATTTAGATTGGTTAAATTTGAAATAAAGAACTACCTTTGCGCCTTGTTTTTTAACAGGGTAATATTATGGAAAAGGTGTTCAGTCCGAAACTGTTCGGGTTAATTAAGGATGGTTCCGTGAAGAAGAATTTGTCAAAGGATATTCTTGCCGGGATCGTTGTGGGAATTGTCGCGATTCCGCTGGCAATTGCCTTTGCTGTGGCTTCGGGGGTTTCTCCGGAGAAAGGTATTATTACGGCTATCGTGGCCGGTTTTTTGATTTCATTCTTGGGTGGTAGCCGCGTGCAGATTGGTGGACCCACGGGTGCTTTCATTGTTATCGTGTACGGGATTATTCACGAGTACGGGATCGACGGTATGATTATAGCCACGATTCTGGCCGGGGTGATTATGATCGGGTTTGGTTTGTTGCGGTTGGGTACGTTATTGAAGTTTATCCCGCATCCGTTGATTGTCGGGTTTACTTCGGGAATCGCACTGGTAATTTTCTCGACGCAGATATCCAACGCGTTGGGATTGACGATCGCGGAGGTTCCGAGTAGTTTTATCGGGAAATGGGGGGCTTATTTCAGCCATATTAACACGGTGAACTGGTATGCCGTGGGGATCACGATCGTGACGATACTGATCACGGTGTATATGCCGAAAATCACGACTCGGGTTCCGGGTTCTTTCGTGGCGATACTGGTTATCACTCCTCTCGTGATGCTTCTGCCGGAGAATTCGGTAACTACTATCGGATCGTTGTTCGGAGAAATCCAGTGTAATTTTACACCTGTTATCCCGACGATGGATTGGGGAAATTTGTCTTATTATTTGCAACCGGCCTTGACGATTGCTATATTGGGCTCTATCGAGTCGTTGCTGTCGGCGGTGGTGGCTGACGGTATGATCAGCGGGCATCATCGTTCGAACACGGAGCTTATAGCGCAGGGTATCGCTAATATAGCCTCTCCTTTGTTCGGGGGTATCCCGGCCACGGGAGCGATTGCCCGTACGGCAACCAACGTGAAGAACGGGGGACGTACCCCGATAGCGGGAATAACGCATGCCGTGGTGTTGCTGTTGATCATGTTGTTTTTCGGGAAATGGGCTTCGTTGATCCCGATGTCTTGTCTGGCCGGGATTTTGATTGTGGTTTCCTATAATATGAGTGAATGGCGTTCTTTCCGTTCTATTCTGCGGGCTTCGGTGTTTGATATCGTGATCCTGCTCGTGACGTTCTTCTTGACGGTGCTGGTCGATTTGACGGTGGCTATCGAGATCGGGGTGGTTTTGGCGGCTTTGTTGTTCATGAAGCGTATGGCGGATAACGCCCCGAAAGAGATTATCGGTAAAACGAATCTGGATCAGGATATTATTGAAAACTACAAGGATTTGCCGAAAGGATTGGGGATATACGAGATTAGCGGGCCATTTTTCTTCGGGTCGGCAAAGACATATTGCGAAACAATTCGTAACTTGGGCGTGAATTATGACGTGTTGATCATCCGCATGCGGCATGTACCATTCGTGGATTCTACCGCTTTGAAAAATCTGAAAGAGACGGTGCTTCAGTTGACCAATGAGAATACTCGAATCGTGTTGTCGGGAGTGAACGAGGCGGTGAAGAAAGATTTGTTGAAAGGTGGGATCGGAGACCTTGTCGGGGTTGAGAATATCTACCCGAAATTCGATATGGCTTTGCAGGCCGCGAAGGAGATGATTGAAAAGAAGTAACTAAAAAGATTTTGAAAGTATGAGCGGATTTTTTGGCTGTGTATCTCGTCGAGATTGTGTTGCGGATGTGTTTTACGGGACGGACTACCATTCTCATTTAGGAACGAAGCGTGCGGGAATGGCTTTTTATAACGGGGTGGATTTTAATCGTTCGATCCATAGTTTGGAGAGTGCTTATTTCCGGAATAAGTTCGAGCCGGAATTGGATAAGTTTTCGGGGTCTACTTTAGGAATCGGAATTATCAGCGATATGGAATCGCAGCCGATCACGGTGACCTCGCATCTGGGACGGTTTTCGGTTGTGGTCGTGGGACGCTTGGATAATCTGGACGAGATCGTGGAACGTTTCTTGGAAGAGCGGAAACATTTTGCCGAGTTGTCCAGTTCTACCGTGAACCCGACGGAAGCGGTTGCCATGTTGATAAATTCCGGTAATACTTTTAGAGAGGGGATCGAAAACGTGTATAATACTGTCAAGGGCTCGTGTTCTTTTCTGGTACTGACGGAGACCGGGATTTATGCCGCCCGTGATAAATATGGCAGAACGCCAATCGTGTTGGGGAAAAATGAATTCGGGTACGTGGTCGCCAGTGAAAGTTCGTCTTTCACGAATCTGGGGTATTCTATCGTGCGTGATCTGGGGCCGCGGGAGGCTCTTCATATCACGCGTGACGGGATCACGCGGATCACGGAACCGGGATGTAAAAAGCAGATATGTTCTTTCTTGTGGGTGTATTACGGTTATCCGTCCTCTTATTACGAGGGGATAAACGTGGAGGATGCCCGTTATCGTTGTGGGGCGGCCATTGCCGCGCAGGATGACGTGGAGGTGGATTACGCCGCGGGGATTCCCGATTCGGGCGTGGGACATGCTATCGGTTATTCTAATGCCCGCCATATCCCGTATAAACGGCCTTTCGTGAAATACACGCCCACGTGGCCGCGTAGTTTCATGCCGCAAAATCAGTCTATGCGTGATTTGGTCGCCAAGATGAAATTGTTGCCTAACGAGGCGTTCACGAGGGATGCGAAGATATTATTCCTGGACGATTCTATCGTTCGGGGAACTCAGTTGAAGGATAACGTGGTGAAGTTGAGAGAGTGTGGCGTGAAGGAGGTTCACATGCGTATCGCTTGTCCCCCGTTGGTGTATCCTTGCGTGTTTTTGAATTTCTCTTCTTCTCGTTCTAATTTTGACCTTTTTACTCGTCGAGTGATCCGGGATTTGGAAGGTACGTCCGATTTGACGGAAGAGATTTTGAAACCTTATACCGATCCCGACTCGGAGAAGTATAAGAAGATGTTGGAGGTAATGGCCCAACACTTACAGCTTGATTCATTGAAATTCCAACGTCTGGAAGATATCGTGAAAGCGATCGGGTTACCGAAAGAAGATCTTTGTACGCATTGTTGGGATAATTCGTCCTATATGTAAAAAAGGCTTGAACAGCCTTTTTTAGTTACAGGTTTACAAGTTGCAGGTTACAGGTTTGTAAAAATAAGAAAGTTTCATGTACACATGAAACTTTCTTATTTAGGTGTTTTTTACGGAGAGAGTTGTTGATTTAGTGGTTTGCGGGTTACAGGTTTGCTTATGTTGTTTTATGAACTTGTAACCTGTAAACTTGTAACTTGCCGCAGGCAACCTTTAGTAAGCGTGGTGATCATCTTTCACGTCCTGTATGTCTATCTGTTTTTTGTTTAGAGCCCGCCAGGCGTAGAACATGTAAGCAAACACGATGGGGGATACTAACGATACATAAGCCATTGTTTTTAACGTGTAGAGGGAAGACGATGCGTTATAGATCGTGAGTGAAGAATCGAGATCGGTATACGAGGGGTAGAATGCCGTGTTGTTGAAACCCGCGACGATGAATAGGGCAATGACTGCAAGGACGATACCCGTACCGGAAAACCAGATTCCTTTTCTCCAATGCGGTTTGATGATGGATTTGATGATCCCGAACAGGACGCCAACGACCCCGATTAACAAGATGATCGTGTTGATGGGCATTTCCAGCAGGTTGTAGAAATATTTGTATTTGACCAGTTGGATGCTGCCGTCTTCCATGATGGCGTAACCGTTGCTCAGCAGGATAATTGTCAGGAATACAAGTAAAAGAACCACGAACGGGACAGCGTTGTACAATACTTGCTTTTGGCTTCGTTCGTAAATAACATCGTGTTTGATATTATTCATGAAATAGAGAGAGGCAAGGGTACGTGCCAGGAAGAAAATGGCAAAACCGAGGCAGAGGTTGGCGATGTTGAACAGCACTTCGATTCCTCTCCATGGACTCATCCACGTGACATCGTTCATTTCTCCCAGTTTGAAGGGGTTACCCGTGAAGAATGATCCGACCACGGCCCCGATGCAAATGGTCCCGACCACCCCGTTGATGATTAAAAATACGTTATAGGTCTTTTCCCCGAGCAGGTTTCCTGCTTTCCGGCGATACTCGTAGGAAACGGCCTGCATCACGAAGCAAAACAAGACTACCATCCAGGCGAGATAGGCTCCCCCGAAGCTGGTTGAATAGAATAGCGGGAAACTGGCAAAGAATGCTCCCCCGAAAACCACCAATGTGGTAAATGTAAATTCCCATTTACGTCCCAAGCTGTTGACGAGTAAATTGCGCTCATCCTCGGTTTTGGCAATGGTATATAGTAGTGTTTGTCCTCCTTGCACGAATAACAGGAATACCAGTAATCCGCCAAGTAGTGATATTAATATCCACCAGTAATGTTGAAGAAATTCCATAACCCTTTTAATTTTAAATTTATGATTTTAGATACTATTGATTTGTGATGCGATGATTTCCGATTAAGTGATTCCGGTCGCACTGTTCTCTCGCTTTTTTAATAATCACTTAATCATTGAATCGGCAATCACAGAATCCTTTAATTCTCCATTTTCAATTGTTCCGGTCCTTTCTTGATCTGGGTGAACATGATTTTCAGCTCGGCGATCAACAGGATGGTGAAAAGCACGGCGAACATCCAGAACGTGGTGATAACCCAGTTGGAAGCAATCTTCGTGACGGCGACATTCGTGGGCATCAGGTCTTGTACCACCCAAGGTTGGCGGCCAACTTCGGCCACGATCCAGCCGCATTGGGAAGCCACGTAAGCGAGAGGGACACAAACCAAGGCCAGGTAAGGGATCAGTTTAAATTTCTCGAATTTCCTTTTCTTCGCGTACCACAGGGAGAGGATGAACAAGAGTACGAATAGCATGCCTAACCCGACCATGATCCGGAAACTATAGAATACCAGCGGGACATGAGGAATCGCGTCATACGGGGAGGATAAATACCCGTATCCAAAATCGGAATAGTTTGTCTTGAATACTTGCAACGTGCTATCGGCAACGGTTTGATCCCCGTCTTTCACGGCTTGTTTGTATGTTTTCAATGCCTCGATTGCCGTGCGCCCGTTGGCCATGCGTTGTTCCAGCGAGGGGTAGGTTACGCCGGCTTGTGACGTGTAGCCGTCCAGAATGTTTTGAATGCCTGGGATATAAGCGTTGAAATCATGATATCCGAGGAAAGAAAGCATTTTGGGTATATGAATGGCGTATTCCATTTTTTTCATCTTGTCGGTCGGTAGCGACGGGTCGCTCACGGGTAGCCCGATCACGGTGAACGACGCCCCGTGACCGCCTTCGTTCAAGCCTTCCATGGCCGCGAATTTCATCGGTTGGGTCTTGGTGACATCTTGTGCGCTGCTGTCTCCCGTGTAGATGGTGAGTATGATACTGATCAACCCGAAGACTGAGGCTAGCATGATGCTTTTGCGGGCGAATTCGAGATTCCTTTTTTTCAGGATGAACCAAGAGCTGACTCCTACGACGAAACAAGCGGAGAGCGTGTAAGCGGAAGTCACGGTATGCGTGAATTTACTGATTGCCGTGGGGGAGAAGAGGATCGCCCAGAAGTTGTCCATTTCATTTCTTGCAGTCAGCGGGTTGAATTCCATGCCCACGGGGTTTTGCATCCAGGCGTTAGCTACCAGAATCCAGAGAGCGGAAATGTTTGCCCCGACGAATACCATCCAGGTGGATACGAGGTGGAAGCGTTTACCGACTTTGTTCCAACCGAAGAACATGACTGCCACGAATGTCGATTCGAGGAAGAAGGCGATGATACCTTCGATAGCAAGCGGGGCGCCGAAAATGTCCCCGACGAACCAGGAATAGTTCGACCAGTTCGTCCCGAATTGAAATTCCAGGATCAACCCGGTAGCCACGCCGATAGCGAAGTTAATGCCGAATAATTTCATCCAGAACTTCGTGGCGTTCAGCCAACTCTGATCGCCCGTTTTCACCCACATGGTTTCCATGATGGCGAGCATCAGGGCCAAACCGAGTGTTAACGGTACAAACATGTAATGATAAATTGCTGTCATGGCGAATTGCCATCGAGACCACTCCACGAGGGAGGTTGTTGTCAGATCAAGAAGCATAACATTAAGGTTTTGTTGTTAATTCTTTGAAAACGTGATCGCTTTTTTCTTGCGCGCTGTCGTAGTTGGAGTTGAGAAAATTCGGCATCAGCCAGAATTTGAATACCAGAAACATGATACTTAGCTTAATGATGATGATAAGCCAAAGAGTACGTCCCCAGCGGGGCATATTCTTAAATCCGTCATAATAGAGATCCCAAACTTTTTTTAACATACACGGCAGTTTTTAATGTCTATTCCTTAAGAACGTAATCAAAGGTAAAAATGTTTTTTCAATGTAGGTGTTTTTTTCCCATAAATAATACTGATGTGCATATAAAGTAAATTTATTTGTCTAATTTTGGTAGGGGAAAAAAGTTTCATATAACGTGTAACGTCAAGGCCTTCTCGTCGTAAACGGGATGTAGGTTTTTAACCGGTTGTATAAAATAGAATTTATGAATAACATTGGAAAATATTGTTTGGGAGGTTTAGTGTTGGCCGTTGTCGGCTTTTTGGGATGGTATTTTTCTTCGATTATTGCTTATATTTTGGTTGCCGTGATCATCTCTTTTTTGGGACGTCCGGTGATGAATCTCATGGAGAAATTGGAGATAAAAGGGTATCATATACCGGGAGGTTTGCGGGCTGCAATCGCGTTGATTTGTATCTGGGTGGTGTTCGTGCTTTTCTTTTATTCGGTGATCCCTTTGGTTAGTCAGGAATTTCAATCGTTGAGTGATATCAGTATCACAAATATCGTGAACAAGCTCGAAGATCCTTTGGCGGATTTGGAACAAGGATTGAAGCGTTTCGGGATTCTTGAGGCGCATCAGGATATCAAGGAGTATATCGTGAAGAACTTGAAGTCGGTTGTGGATGTCACGCAGATTCAAAATATATTCGGTTCTTTGGCGGGAACGATTAGTAGTATTTTTATAGCTTTGTTTTCTGTCACCTTTATGGCTTTTTTCTTCTTGAAAGATAGCAAGTTGTTTTACCGGATGTTGCTGACGGTGGTGCCGACTCGCTACGGGGAAGGGGTCGGTAACGCGTTGGATTCCATTCAAAAGTTGCTGGTGCGGTATTTTATCGGGATAACTTTCGAGGTGCTGATCGTGATGGGGTTGAATATTTTGGGACTGACGATCGTGGGACTTCCGTTTAATAATGCCGTGTTGATCGGTTTGATCACGGGAATCACGAATGTAATTCCTTATATCGGGCCTTTGATCGGGGCGGCTTTCGGGTTGTCGGTAGGGATCGCGACGAATGTGGATGTCGATTTTTACACGATCGTGTTTCCCTTGTTGATCTATATGAGTATCGTCTTCATTATAACCCAGTTGATTGATAACGTGGTGTTACAGCCGTTGATTTACGGGAATAGCGTTCATGCTCATCCCATGGAAATCTTTTTGGTGATCTTGATAGCCGGAAATTTGGCGGGTATACCGGGAATGATTTTGGCTATACCGAGTTACACGGTTCTGCGGGTGATATTGAGAGAGTTTTTCAATAAGTACAAGTTAGTCAAATCGTTGACTAAAGGGCTGGATGTGAGTGAAAGTTAAAAACTAAAAGCTAAAAGTTGCTTTCCGTTCCAACTTTTAGCTTTTAGTTTTTAACTTTTAGCTTTTCAAATCGTTCCCCGCATGCGGTCTTCAAAGGCTGAAAGAGCTGCTTTTGCACCTTCTCCCATGGCAATGATGATTTGTTTGTAGGGAACGGTTGAAACGTCTCCAGCGGCATAGATACCGGGAACATTGGTCCGGCAATGCGCGTCGATGACAATTTCACCGGGACGGTTGGTGTCGATTAGCCCGTGGAAAATACCACTGTTGGGCATTAATCCGATTTGTACGAAAATACCGTCCAGTTCGATGGTACGGGTTTCCTCGGTTACCCGGTTCTTTACCAGAATTCCTGTTACCTTGTCACCGTTACCGATAACCTCCAGTGTTTGCGAACTGACGAAAACTTCCACGTTGGGTAGACTTCTGAGTTTTTCCTGCAACACTTGGTCGGCTTTCAAATTATCTAAAAATTCCAGTACGGTAACTTTTGAACATATACCCGCTAAATCAATAGCAGCTTCTATTCCTGAATTGCCCCCTCCGACAACGGCAACATGTTTGCCCTTGTAGAATGGCCCGTCACAATGCGGGCAAAATGCAACGCCTCTACCAATATATTCGCTTTCTCCCGGAACGTTCAGTTTCCTCCAACTGGCTCCGGTAGCCACGATTACCGCGGGGGCAGAGAATTTCTCCCCGTTGGCCGTGGAAAGGATTTTTTTGTTGTCGATCAGTTCGACTTTCTCGATCCGACGATGTTCCAATAAATCAATCGGGTATCGTTGGATGTGTGTTCTTAAATTGTCAGCAAGTTGGCTACCCGTGGTTTCCGGTACGGAAATCAGGTTCTCGATTCCCACAGTCTCTTTTACCTGTCCCCCGATGCGTTCGGCAATGATGGCCACGTTCAGACCTTTACGGGCCGAATAGATGGCTGCCGCCGATCCGGCAGGGCCTCCTCCCAGCACGAGGACGTCATAGCTTTTTTCTTCCTTGTCCAGATTATTTTCTTCAATGCCGTATTGAGCTTCGAGTTTGTTTAATAATTCCCCGAATTCTCCCCGGCCGACATGCAGGAGTTTACCGTCTGCAAACACGGCGGGTACTCCCTGAATCTTGAGTGCTTCAACTTCATCCTGATATATAGCCCCGTCAACCATTTCGTGATGGATTCGCGGGTTTAATGTCGTCATGGCGTTTAATGCCTGCACTACATCGGGACAGTTGGTACACGTCAGGGAAACGTAAGTCGTCAGGTTGATCGGGCCTTTCAATGCTTTTACCCGGTTGCAGATACTTGCGTCCGGGAAATTCTTTCCTTTCCCGTCGGAATTTAGGATGGCAAGCAAGAGAGAGGTGAATTCGTGACCGTTAGGTACTCCCCGGAATCTGATGCCTGTCGGTTCCCCGTCTTTTAATAAAGAAAACTCTAAATTCTTCCCCTCTCTCATCTGATAAGATATCTTATCGGAACATTCGGCCACATCGGCGAGCATTTCTGTTAATTCTTGACGATTCTCATGTTGAGGCGATACGATCGCATCAAGCGTGTATTGGGCCTCTAGTCCGGCGAAAATATTTTTCAGTTGATCTTTTAAAGAGGTATCTAGCATATAAATGAAGTTTAGAATTTAAGGTGTGAAATTTGGAGTTGAAGCTATAAAATTTAGAGTTTAGAATATTTTCCACTTTAAATTCTAAACTCTAAACTTTAAACTAATTAAATCTTTCCTACTAAGTCAATGCTCGGTTTCAGGGTGCTTGCACCTTTTTTCCATTTTGCCGGGCAAACTTCACTCGGGTGTTCTGCCACGAATTGAGCGGCTTCCACTTTCCGGAGTAATTCGTCTGCGTTACGTCCGATGTTGTTGTCATGGATTTCGGCGATCTTGATCTTTCCTTCCGGGTTTACCACGAATGTTCCGCGATAAGCCATTCCGTCCTCCTCGATCATCACCCCGAATGCGCGGCTTAATACTCCGGTCGGGTCTGCCAACATCGGGTAATTGATTTTACGGATGCTTTCTGAGGCATCGTGCCATGCTTTGTGTACGAAGTGTGAATCCGTGCTCACGGAATATACTTCAACGCCCATGGCTTTGAATTGCTCGTATTTCTCGGCAACGTCAACTAGTTCAGTCGGGCATACGAATGTAAAGTCCGCGGGATAAAAGAAGAAAATCGCCCACTTGCCTTTTACATCGTCGCTACTTACAGTTTTGAACTCTCCGTTATGAAATGCCTGAACTTTGAACTCAGGAAGTTGTGAATTGATAATTGGTTCCATTGTTTTTTTATTTATAATGATTCTTATTTTGTTTTCCGATACAAAAATATATCATTTATTTTTATTAAAACAAGAAATTTGATTGAAAGATTCTATGGCAAGATAAGTTGAATTAATGATGATTGATTATTAGCGTGTTATGTGGGATAAAAGACGGTTTTTTGTTGAAAATGTTTAGCTTTCAGGTGAGAAAAGGGAGATAAAGAAAAATGGATTTGTGCAAAAAATTAACGGGAGCTTGAAAAGCTCCCGTTAATTTTAGATTAAGGCGATTTCCAGTACTTCTCGAATGTGGTCGACGAAGTGGAATTTTATGCCCTTGACGTATTCTTTTTTGATCTCGTCAATGTCTTTTTTGTTTTCACGGCAAAGGATGATCTCCTTGATCCCGGCACGTTTGGCGGCAAGGATTTTTTCACGGATCCCACCCACGGGGAGGACTTTGCCTCTCAGGGTGATTTCCCCGGTCATGGCCAAGGCTTTTTTGACTTTTCTACCGGTTAGCGATGAAGCTAACGAGGTGACCATGGTGATTCCTGCCGAGGGCCCGTCTTTTGGTACGGCACCTGCTGGGACGTGGATATGGATGTTGTGTTCTTCCACGGCGGACGGTTGGATACCTAGTTCTTCGGTGTGCGATTTGATGTATTCCAAGGCCAGCGTGGCGGATTCTTTCATCACGTCTCCCAGGCTTCCCGTCATGGTCAGGTTGCCTTTCCCCTTGCTGGTACTTGATTCCACGTAAAGGATTTCTCCTCCCACGGCTGTCCATGCCAATCCGGTGACCACTCCCGGCAGTTCGTTCCCTTGATATTCCTCCCTTGTGAAAATGGGCGTACCGAGGTATTCTTCCACGGTTGTTTTGGTCGGTTGGATCGTGAAAGCCGGATCAAGAGCTACTTTTTTCGCTACTTGACGCATGATTTTGGCCAGTGTTTTATCTAGTCCTCGTACTCCTGATTCCCGCGTGTATTTGTCGATGATGAAGTTCAGGACATTATCCGTGAACTCGATCTGTTCGGCTTTCAATCCGTGATTGACGAGTTGTTTGGGTATCAGGTGCCGTTTGGCGATCTCTATTTTCTCTTCCATGAGATAGCCGCTCACCTCGATCATTTCCATACGATCCCTTAACGGGGGAGCGATCGTGGAGATATCGTTTGCCGTGGCGATAAACATGACTTTCGATAAATCGTAGTCTATATCCAGGTAGTTGTCATGGAATGTCGTGTTCTGTTCTGGGTCAAGCACTTCCAACAGGGCTGATTGTGGATCGCCTCTGAAGTCTTGGCCGACTTTATCTATTTCATCCAAGATGAATACCGGGTTTGAAGTTCCGGCCTTTTTAATGCTCTGGATGATACGTCCCGGCATGGCCCCGATATAGGTGCGGCGATGTCCACGGATTTCCGATTCATCGTGCAGACCTCCTAGCGACATACGTACGAATTCCCTGTTTAATGCCCGTGCGACGGATTTTCCCAGAGAAGTTTTACCCACTCCCGGAGGTCCGTACAAGCACAGGATCGGGGATTTCATGTCGCCTTTCAGTTTTAGCACGGCGAGGTATTCCAAAATTCTTTCTTTTACTTTATCCAGCCCGTAATGATCGGAATCCAGAATCTCGGAGGCTTTTTTCAAGTCGAAATTATCCTCTGAATAATGTTCCCAGGGCAGTTCTGTCAATTCTTTCACGTAGTTGAATTGCACGGAATAGTCCGGTGTTGATGGGTTTTGGCGTTTCAGTTTCTGAAGTTCTTTTTCAAAAATCTCTTGAACGGCCTTGCTCCATTGCTTCTTTGCTGCTGCTTCCTCCAGTTCCTGAAGGTCTTCATCCAGCGGGTTGGCTCCCAACTCGTTCTGGATCGTCTTCATCTGCTGGTGAAGCAGGTATTCCCGTTGTTGTTTATCGAGGTCAACCTTGACTTTCTTTTGGATGTCCTCCTTGAGTTCCAGTATTTTTACCTGTTTACCCAGGAGTTCCAGTAATTTCGTGGCCCGTTCTTTCAGGGTGTCAATTTCCAGCAATTCTTGTTTGCTCCGGTAATCAATGTCCGTGTTTGACGATATGAAATTGATCAGGAACAACATGCTCTCGATGTTTTTCAAGGCAAATCCGGCCTCGTTCGGGATGTTGCTGGAGTATTTCACGATCTTCAAGGCCATATCTTTCAAGGCCTCCGCGATAGCGTTGTGCTCCTGGTCCTCGTTTATGATCTTTTCTTCTTGTTTGACCATGATTTTCCCCACGTGATAGGGTTCGTCATACAGGATGTCATCCAATTCGAATCTTTTCTTACCTTGTATGATTGCAGTTGTCGTGCCGTCGGGCATTTCCAGTATTTTCAAGACGGTAGCTACCGTACCGATCGTGTATAAATCGGCTTGTTTCGGGTTCTCCGTGTTGGTATCTCTTTGGGCAATAACCCCGAAGGGTACACTGCTCTTGTACGCGTACCGGATGAGTTTTAAAGATTTCTCCCTGCCAATGTTTACGGGTATAATGACGCCGGGGAACAGAACCGTGTTCCGAAGCGGTAAAATTGGCAGAGTGTCAGGAATGTCCGTGTGGTCGTTGAGCATTTCTTTCTCGTCGCCCAGGATGGATAAATAATCTTGATTCTCTTCCGATAGGTTTTCTTGTAAAATATCTTTTAAATCTATTTTATTCATTATGATCTCCTTATCTCTATTGTTTTAAACTTTTCCACATTTGGTTTATTTCCGGTTTTCCCGTGGTTAGCCTTGTTTCAAAAAACTGACATTTTGACAAAAAGGCGCTGAAAAATAAACCACTACATAATAGGACAATTCCTATGCCAAAGATTTTTTTGTGAAATATGATGCATTTGTTACTTTTGTGTGCAAATATAAAACACACAATGAAAATAATTTTGTTTGATGATAAGAGTTGGGGAACGTTAAGACCTCTGACTTTTACTCGTCCGATTTCTGAGCTGAGGGTAGGAATTCTCACGATCCGGGAAAAGTGGGAAAAGCGGTTTGGGGATAAGGTTGCATATCTGACCAAAGATTACCTTCAAGAAAAGTTCCCGCTGTCTGTGGAAGACGACAATTTGTTGATCAATGCTTCGGTTTGCCCGAATGACGAGTTGTTGTGGAAAATCAAATCTTTACAGGCAGGAGAGATGTTGTTACAGGGTGATTGTTTAATTGCCTGGCGTTCGAGTCAACGGGAAGTTGCAACCTTTGATCCCATGACGTTGCCCGAGGGGGTACGTAAAGAATATACGGGGATTTTCACCCGTGTTGTTTATCCTTATCATTTGTTTTCTCTTAATGCCCAAGAGTTGGAGATTGATTTCCGGTTATTGACGGAAAGTCGGGAAAGTGCTCCTTTGAATCCCTGTGTGCAGGTGTACGGGAAGCATCCGGTTTTCGTGGAGGAGGGGGCTGTCGTGCGGTGCGCGGTGATTAACACGGAAGGCGGTCCGGTTTATATCGGTAAAGATGCCGAGATCATGGAAGGGGTGCTGATAAGAGGGCCGTTTGCCATGTGCGAGCATGCGGTATTGACGATGGGGGCCAAGGTGTACGGGGCCACGACACTCGGACCTTATTGCAAATGTGGTGGCGAGGTGAATAACGTGGTGATGATTGCTTATTCGAACAAGGCTCATGACGGTTTTCTGGGTAATTCCGTGTTGGGCGAGTGGTGTAATATCGGTGCCGGGACGAATAATTCCAACCTGAAGAACACTTACGTGGAGGTGAAGTTGTGGGATTACGAGACGAAGCATTTCCGTAAGACCGGTCTTCAGTTTTGCGGTTTGATCATGGGCGATCATGCTAAGTTGGGAATCTCGACGATGATTAATACCGGAACTGTGATCGGGGTCGGAACTAATATTTTCGGGGCAGATTTTCCTCGTAATTTTGTTCCCTCGTTCTCTTGGGGCGGGGCCAGCGGGTTTACCGAGCATAAGATGACGCAGTTTGCCGCGACGGCCGAAGCCGTGATGAAACGCCGGAATAAGACGTTTGATGACGTGGAACGGCGGATTATCGAGCACGTGTTTGCCGATCCGGAAAGGTAAGGAACCCAAGGTGATACAATGGTAATAGTAGGGTAATAATCCCCTTTCTTCTTTGCTGCTTTTGTGTGTTTTCGTTGCACGGATAATGACGAATAACGAGGTCTGCGACAGGGAGAAAGGGGAATTATTATTATGGGTAATCATGGGGTACTATTGGCCTGTTGAGGGGTGGATTCTAGCGTGTTTCCGGGGATTCATGCCGGGGATTCGCGCGTAAGTTAATTGAAAGTTAACTGATAGTTGATTGAAAGTTAATTGAGTGGGGTATTAATTTATTCATGATGTTTGCTTGATGAATAATTGATATATACGTGAGGCATTACCGGGAGAGTCTTGCGATCTCACGTGAAGGGTAAGCTACATGATTAGCGAATGTCTATACCGTTGTTTCTACATGCGTGGATGCGAGTTTTTACTTTTCTGCAACGATGAACATTTCATGGCTTGACGTGAAGGTATTTTTGCCAAGTAAATTTTTATAAATGGCAATTTTACGGAATCCTGTTTTCTTCAAAATGTTTGTTATCTCTTCTTCAGAGTAATACCTTTCCCAGATAATAAATTGTTTGATTGTTTTTCCGAGTATCAAGTTATGTTGGTATGCGAATACGTTGTTTTCCGGGTAATGAAATGTTTGGCTTAAAAGTAGGTATTCGCTTTCGTGCCAGAGCCCGCCGGCGGGTGCGTATTCCCAGCTTTTACCTTCCCGTTTGTCATGGATAATTTCTTTTGAAAAGACATCAAAAATGAATATGCCGTTGTCTGTTAATGAATGATAGATATTTGCCAATAACTGGTCACGATCACAATCCGGGTGGGTCCCCATATCGCAATAAATCATGGTTACTGTATCGTATTTTCCCTCGGGAAAATTCCTGATATAATCCCCAAGTATATATTTAATATCTTTTCGTTCTTTGATGGCATACACTATGGAAGCCTTATTAAAATCAATGCCCGTTACTGTATATTTTTCATCTGCCAGAAGCGAAGTGTATAATCCCGGTCCACATCCTAAATCCAGTAGACGGCTTTTGGGGGTGGAATGTTGGAGTATAAAATTCACTATTTTCAAAATAGATTCTTGTTGCCTGCTTGCCTCGTCAGATAGAAGGTCGAGATGTTTTTTTAATATTTGTTGTTGGATATAAGGATCGGTCCATATATTATGGACGGATTTTTTGAATAAAGTTGGTTTTTGATAGATGATTTGCATTGATAACATGTGTTAGGATGATACATAAAACATATAACAGGAAAAAATTTGCTGCATCTAAAAAGTATGTATAGATGAAATATTCTTGTATCCTACATGTTAATGAGTATTGATTGTGACGGCTAAAATAATAAATTCGCTATAAATAGAGAAATGTTTTCATTTCTTTCGAGAATAAATTTGACGACAGGGGATGTCAAAGATAATGGCTATGGGAGGTATAAAGGTTTGTCATTAGATGGAAATAAAAAAGGGAGGTCGAACCTCCCTTTTTTATATGCTTTATCAGAAAATTATTTCTTTCTGTTCTCCATGTGAGTTTTATAACGGTTCATGAACTTGTCAACACGTCCCGCGGTGTCGATCAATTTAATTTTACCGGTATAGAACGGGTGTGAAGAGTTAGAAATTTCCATTTTTACTAATGGATATTCAACTCCGTCGATCTCGATAGTCTCCTTCGTAGCGGCGGTAGACTTGGTGATAGTAGTCGTGTTATTAGACATATCTTTAAACGCTACTAATCTGTAATTTTCAGGATGTATGCCCTTTTTCATTTCGTATATAATTTTAAAATTGTTCTTGGTTTAACGGGCAGCAAAGATAGTCGATTCATTATAAACCACAAAGAAATTCAGCGACTTTTTTAATCGCTAGGAAGAAAAGACTTGAGAAAAGTCTTGAAATTCACGAATTCCGGGAATAAAGGTAGGAATTGTGATGAAACTATCAAAAGAAATGATGCCGAAGTTTATGCTTGTCAGGACATACTTTCGGCATCAGGGAATGGATTATATTATTGTCGTGGGATGACTTCTTTACGAAGTTGGGAAAGTAATTCCTCTCCCACGAAGCGTTCGAATGCTTCCGGTGTCGGGTTATCTTTTTGCATTTTTATCGCGGCAAGATATTTTGCCTTGTTTTCTGCCGGGATGATGATCAAGGGTTCGAGGAACATCATTTGTATATAGTTCATCAACAAGAGTCCGACGCTGATGTTCCCGGCCCCGAAGGGTTTGATGTGCATGAAGGTGTAGTGAAAGTCGGCAGCCAATTTCACGGTTAGGATATCGTGAACGTTTCCTAACTTTTCGCTTGTTTCCTTGCACAAGAGGCTTAGCCTGTCGGGAATCTGCGTGAAATCAGCGAGTACGCCTTCTTCGTAATATTCCTCTCCTAGCCGGAAGTCGCCCAGGGAGGTGTCGTATCCTCCGACGGCAGTGTATACCTCTTTTCCCGTGTGTTGCATCACTTTGGCACTAATTTCTCGAATAAACTCCGGTGCGAGCTTTTTACGTTGTTGAGCGCATTTCATCACGTAGAGAAATGCGTTACTCAAGTCTTTTATCCGGTGTACGTTTTCCCGTGTAACTTTGGGTGAGATCTCAATATCATTCAAGATGTTGAAAAAGTCCTGTTTTTTGATGTCCATTCCGTCCATGCGGGCAATCTCGTAAAGTAGCGTCTCGGACCGTCGGGGCGAGTAGCCTTTCGTGTTCAGTTGCGCTCTTTCGAGATACTTTTCTCTGGTTTTGCATAGTTCTTGCCACATAATCGTTCTTTTTTGATTATGGTACGTGTTAGCGGGGGACCGGGTTTTGTTTTGTAGGTTAAAAACTTAAAAGGCGAAATTTGAATCCGGAACATTTCTTATCGGAATGTTGTATCTTTGTGCCCTCGAAAGAATAAACAAGTATGATTAGAGTTGAGAGAGATAGGGTTGCATATTACCAGTTCTTGGGATTGAAGGATTTTCCGGGATTACTTCATTTCGTGTCAGGAAGGGAAGGCGGGGTCAGCGTGGGAGGCCAGGCGGCCTTGAACTTGGGATTTATGGATGAAGACCGGGTGGATTCTGTTTTAACGAACCGGATGTTACTGGCGGGGGCTATCGGGTGTGAGGTCGATGCTTTTACTTTCGGGGAACAAAAACACACGACTCACGTAGAAGTCGTGTCCGTTGAACAACGTGGAGCCGGGGCACGAGAGAAAGTAACTCGATTGCCGGCCACGGATGCTTTGATTACTCGTGAACCTGGAATTTGCTTGACGGTACTCGCTGCCGATTGTGTCCCGGTGCTGCTTTATGATCCCCGGGAGCAAGTCATTGCGGCCGTGCATGCCGGATGGAGAGGAACGGTCGGGCGGATTGCGGCCGGGACGGTCGAACGGATGCGGGACGAATTCGGGTGTGATCCCCGGAACGTGCTTGTCGGGATTGGTCCCTCGATCGGACCTTGTTGTTTCGAGGTCGGCGAGGAAGTTGTCGGGGCGGCACGGGAAGGTCTGGGAGATTTACAGGGATTGGTCGTGAACGGGGAACGAGACGGGAAATATTTGTTGAATTTGTGGGAGGCGAATCGTCGGCAGTTGGAGGAGATCGGGGTGCGGACATCGAATATCGAGACGGCGGCTGTTTGCACGGTGTGTCATCACGATCGGTTCTTTTCTTACCGGGGAGACCGGGGGAACACGGGACGATTTGGGGCTGGAATTATGCTTAAAACGGAGATAGGATGTTAGGAGGAATTTTTATTATTATGGCTTTTTATTTGCTGGGCGAGTGTTGTGCCTGGTTGGTGAATGGTTTCGTGCCGGGGAGCGTGTTGGGAATGATGTTCCTGTTTCTGGCTTTGTCGATGCGTTGGGTGAAACCGGAGCGGGTACGCCCGGTAGCTCGTTTTCTTTGCGACAACATGGCCTTCTTTTTTCTTCCGGCGGGAGTGGGTATTATCACGTCGATGGATGTTTTGTCCCGTTACTGGGATATCGTGTTGGTCGTGGGAACGGTGACTACTTTACTCGTGTTGGTTGTGGTGGCGCTTCTCCAGCAATGGCAGGAAGATCGTCGGGCACGTGGTTGAACGGATTAATTTTATAAAAGATGCAAAACATTGTTTCGTCGGAGATATTTATAATAACGTTAGTAGCCGGGGTTTACCTGGCTTCTCTCTGGTTGTACCGGAAAACGAAGTTGGCGTTGCTGCACCCGTTGTTGGTGTCGATTCCCGCTTTGCTGGGGTTGATGAGCGTGATCGGGATTCAGTACGAGGCGTTTCAACAGGGGAGCCGGATGATAAACTTTTTGCTGGGACCGTCGGTCGTGGCTTTGGGATACGTGTTGTGGGAGCAGGTGGAATACATGAAAAGTAACGCGGTGTCGATCATGACTTCGATTTTCGTGGGGAGCCTGGTGGGGATTGTGAGCGTGATTTGTATTGCCCGTTGGATGGGGGCCGATCACGTGCTGATCGCCACGTTGGAACCTAAGTCCGTGACCACGCCTATCGCCATGGGGGTAGCGGAAAAAGCGGGAGGTATTCCGGCGATTGCGGCCGTGATCGTGATTGTTGTCGGGATTTTCGGGGGAATCGTGGGGCCCTTCGTGTTGAATAAGTTGAATATTGATAGTAAAATAGCCCGTGGATTGTCGCTTGGGGCTGCGGCACATGGGTTGGGTACGGCCCGTGCGATGGAGTTGGGAGCGTTGGAAGGTGCTATCAGTGGGCTGGCGATTGGTTTGATGGGGATCATGACGGCTATTCTGGTCCCGATTGTAGAATGGGTAATGTCGTTGTTTTAAAAATGTTGCAAGATTTCACCGCTATTGATTTCGAGACGGCTAACCGTTACCCGACTAGTGCTTGTTCGATCGGGATCGTGGTCGTGGAAGGTGGTGAGATCACGGAAGAATTTTCACATTTGATTAAACCGGAGCCTTTTTATTTTAATAAGAAGTTTATCGAGATTCATGGAATTACCCCAGCCATGGTGGAGGATGCTCCCTCATTTTATGATTTATGGGGGATCATCGGGCGTTATTTTGACACGGAAGCCTTGGTTGCCCACAACGCGGAGTTTGATATGAGTGTTTTAAGGGCTTGTCTGGAGAGGGCGGATTTGTATGCCCGGTTACCTGAGTCGTTTTGTACTTGCCGTTTGTCCCGAAAGCTGGTGAAGGGGTTGCCGAATTATAAGTTGAATACCCTGTGCGATCATTTCGGGATCGCCTTGAATCATCACGAGGCTTTGAGTGATGCCCGGGGAGCGGCGAAGATCATGATCGAGTTGGATCGGATCAGGAGGGGAGGTCAGTTAGAGATTCGGTTTTAGAAATCAGGAGATATGAAAATGTGGGAAGGAAGATTTATCTTCACGTTCCCACGTAATATTCTTACAATTGACTGATTATTTCTTTGAAAATTGCTCCCATGCGGGGTTGGGCGTGATTGCCCACGTCTTGTACTTCCGCGTGATTCGTTTTTATGAGTTCCTCGCTGGCCGTGCTGTTGGTGATGACGGACATTCCGAAACATTCCATGTTCATGTGGCGGGCCACGATGACTTCGGGAACGGTTGACATCCCGACGGCGTCGCCGCCGATAACCCGAATCCAGTTGTATTCTGCCGGGGTCTCGAATGATGGCCCTTGCAATCCGGCGTACACGCCTTTTTGCAACGGGATATTTAGTTTTTTCCCGGCTTCTTCTGCCAGTTGAATCAGGCGTTTGCTGTAAGCTTCCGCCATGCCCGGGAAACGGGGGCCCAGTTCATCAATATTTTTCCCTCGTAGCGGGTGTTCCGGGAAAAGGTTGATATGATCCCGGATAATCATGAGATCACCCACGAGGTAATTCGTGTTGACTCCCCCGGCGGCATTTGATACGAAAAGGGTTTTAACCCCCAAGGCGTGCATGACCCTTACCGGGAAAGTTACTTCTTTCATGGAATATCCCTCGTAATAATGGAAACGTCCTTGCATGGCGATGACTTTTTTACCCCCGAAGGAACCGATCAACAGTTCGCCCCGGTGACCTTGTACCGTGGAAACGGGGAAATTGGGAATGGCCATGTACGGGATGGCATGTTCTACTTCGATCGACTGACCGAGTTCGCCTAACCCGGTACCCAGGATAATTCCGATCGTGTGGTCTCCTTTCACGAAGGGGGCCAGGTAGGTGCTACTTTCTTTTATCTTGTCTAACATAGTCGTATATATTTTTAATGAGTTGGTCTCTCGGGGTCAGGAATTCCGGTTCGATCGGGATATAAAATATCTGTTGCCTGATCTCTTCCGGGAGGTTACATAACTTGAGACGGACGGCATCTTTCTCCGTGGTGAAAATGCATTTGTTCGGGTTGTCGATTTTTGCATACTCCTGGAGGATGCGTTGAATGTCCGAGTCGCTGTAATTGTGGTGATCCGGGAAAGCAATATGTTTGATCTGCTCGGAATATTTTTTTAAATATTCCACGTAAGGAGCGGGTTGGGCAATCCCGGTGATGCAGAGGATAGAGCCTTTCGATGTGATCGGGCAATGACTGCTTCCGTCCAACGGGAGAATATCCCCGTATTTCATCGTGGTAAATAATAACTGTTGATAGGCCCTTAGATCAAGGTGTTTCGAAATGATCCGCTTCTCGATAGGCGAGATATTCGGCGGGCATTTGGTCACGATGATATAATTTGCCCGATCCTTGGCATGCAGACTTTCCCGAAGACGTCCCAAAGGAAGCAAGCAATCTTCATATATGGGACAATTATAATCTACTAGCATGATGTTTATATCTGCCTTCACGTAGCGGTGTTGAAAACCGTCGTCCAGAATGATGACTTCCGGCTTCTCGGGAAGTTGCATCAATTTTTTTATCCCTCTCACCCGGTCGGCATCCACGGCAACCGTGATGTCTGGGAATTTGGTTTTTATCTGCATGGGTTCGTCACCGATATCATTTGCCGTGGATTTCTCGGTTGCCAGCACGAAGCCGGAGGTTTTCCGTTTGTATCCCCGGCTGAGGCAGGCTACCCGGTAGTCATTTTTCAACACCTTGATTAATGCTTCCGTGTGCGGGGTTTTTCCGGTCCCGCCCACGGTGATGTTTCCCACGCAAATAATGGGGACGTCAAACTCGTGTGTCTCCAAGATGCCCAAGTTGAACAGGCGGTTTCTGAGGTTGACTCCCAAGCCGTAAAGTACGCTTAAAGGTCCTAAAGTTAGATATTTAAACACCATGCTTGGCTTTAGTTAAAAGTGAGATCGTAAGGTATTCTGGCTACCATTCCTTTTATTTTCAACAAATCTTTCTGTTCCCGGTAAGTGTCGTAGAAGTCTCCCAACTCAGATTTTAATATCCGGGTTCTGATACTTTGTGAGAAGTTTAATAAAATATCCTCGAAGGCACTTCTTTCCACGGGAAGTTCCGAGATTTGGTAGTGGCTCAATCCGGCTTTGTCGGCTGCGATTCGTATGGCATCTTCCAGACCACCCAGCAGGTCGACCAATCCGATTTTCAAGGCATCTTCCCCGGTCCATACCCGGCCTTGTGCGATTTCGTTCACGGCCTCTTTGGTCATGTGACGTCCTTGGCTTACCCGGTCAAGGAAGGTATCGTATCCCCGGTTGATATAGTTCTGCATCACGTTGCGCTCGTAAGCGGTCAACGGACGGTCGCTGATCGGAATGGGGAGCGGGTAGCCTCCGCCGAAATCACTGTGTTCGTTTGTCTTAACGACGTCTGAGGATATCCCCAGTTTGTCTTTAATGAGGGTTTCACCACTGAACAGTAATCCGAATATACCGATAGACCCGGTAAGAGTCGTCGGGTCGGCAATAATCGTGTCTGCCGCGCAAGAGATATAGTACCCGCCGGAAGCGGCAACATTACCCATGGAAGCGATAAGCGGTTTGGCTTGAGCTGCCAGTTGTACTTCTTTCCAGATAATATCGGATGTTAGGGCGCTTCCTCCCGGAGAGTTCACGCGCAACACGATGGCTTTGACGTTTTTATCCTCCCGTGCTTTGCGGATGGTCGTGGCGAGTTCCGGTCCGATACTTGTGGGACCTTGTTGGAACTCGATATTACCTTGGGCATAAATAACGGCGATTTTATCCGTGGGGAAATTCTTGGCCGGGAAGCTGGCGTTCACGTAATTCTCCAAGGATGTCATGGCTAATTTCTCCTCGTCTGTCAAACCGCATGCTTCTCTTAGTTTCCGGAGCATGGCATCCTCGTAGATCGCCTCGTCAAAGAAGCCTTCTTTCACGAATTCTTCTGTCGGGTAGATGTTGAAGTCATCGGTTAATTGATTGATTCTCTCTTCTGAAATATTTCTGCTGGCGGAAATTCCTTTAACGATATTTCCCCAGAGTGAATTCAAATAAGTTTGAACCTGTTCCCGGTTGGCATCGCTCATATGTGTTTCGATGTAGGGTTCGACGGCGGCTTTGAATTTACCAACACGGATTACTTCCGGTTGTACCCCGATCTTTTTCAGTAGGTCTTTGTAGAATGAAATGTTGGCGCTCATTCCGGTCAACAACAGCGGGGTTTCGGGATTCACGAAGAGACTGTCGGCCACGGTAGCCAGATAATAACTTTTTTGAGAATATCCCATGTTGGAATAACTGTAAATGAATTTTCCGCTTTTTTTGAAATTCAACAAGGCGTTACGAATCTCGTCGATCGTGGCCAAGGCCCCGAAATTCGAGTTGATTTCGGTTAAGTCCAGGTATATCCCCTTGATGCGGGCATCCGTGCTGGCATTATTGATATATTCGAGTATTTTGTTTAACCCGGTTTGTTTCGCCGGGCTTAGCGTCATCAGGTCGAAATTTTGTAACGGATTTTCGGAAGCCCGGTCCGGGATGGCATTCTTGAATGACAATTTTAAGACCGTATTGTCTTTAATTTCAACCGTGGGGCTGGATATGCTGGCAATCGCCCCGATAACTCCGATAAACACGAAGAACATGATAATATGTACGATAATGATACCGACAATAGTTGCTAACAGGTATTTCAGAAAGCTTTTCATTATGTGTTATTTTATTTATTAATACTTCAATCAAAACAATTTTACGGTCTCTTTTGTGTGCAAGATTATAAATCTTGTTTACAAATGTATGGATATAATTTGTTCATACAAAATTTTAATCCATGAACTCAATATTTTGTTCACGTTTGTTTTTTTGATAGTTTTACGTGCAATTTAAAGCGCCGCGAGTGCGATTTGTAACTCTTTAATTATACGCTATGAGTAAGTTTGAAGTTATTGGAGGAAGACGATTAAAAGGTGAGCTTGTTCCCCAGGGAGCAAAGAATGAGGCATTGCAGGTGATTTGTGCTTGCCTGTTGACAACAGAGGAAGTGATTATCAGTAATGTCCCGGAAATTCTGGACGTGATGAAGTTGATTGATTTGTTGCGGGGAATGGGTGTGAAGGTGGAAAAACTTCAAAAGGGTGAGTTTTCTTTTAAAGCATGCGATATAAATTTTGATTATCTGGAGTCGGACGACTTTTATAGCAAGGCTTCGAGTTTACGGGGATCAATCATGATTCTCGGCCCCTTGTTGGCGATGCACGGGTGTGGCTTGGTGCCGAAGCCCGGCGGGGATAAAATCGGCCGACGTCGACTGGATACCCATTTCCTCGGATTCGAGAAGCTGGGGGCCACGTTTGAATATGATGTCGTTAGCGGGTGCTACAAAGCTTCTGCCCAAAAGTTGAAAGGAACTTACATGTTACTTGACGAGGCTTCCGTGACGGGTACGGCTAATATTATCATGGCAGCCGTGCTGGCGGAAGGGGTGACAACGATATATAACGCGGCCTGTGAACCTTACGTGCAACAGTTGTGTCGTATGTTGAATGCCATGGGGGCCCGGATTTCGGGGATTGCTTCTAATTTGCTGACTATCGAGGGCGTGGAAAGCCTCGGCGGGTGTAAGCATCGTTGTTTGCCCGACATGATCGAGGTGGGAAGTTATATCGGGCTGGCTGCTTTGACTCGCTCGGAAATCACGATTAAGAATGCGGCGATTCCCCAGTTGGGAATTATTCCGAATGCCTTCCGGAAGCTGGGTATCCGTATTGAGGAGCGGGAGGATGATCTGTATATTCCCCGTCAGGAGCATTACATGATAGAGGATTTTATAGACGGTTCCATCCTGACAGTAGCCGATGCTCCGTGGCCGGGATTGACGCCCGACTTGTTGAGCGTGTTCCTCGTGGTGGCAACCCAGGCAAAGGGGAGCGTGTTGATTCATCAGAAAATGTTCGAGAGTCGTTTGTTCTTCGTGGATAAATTGATTGATATGGGGGCGAAGATTATTCTTTGTGATCCACATCGGGCCACGGTGATCGGTCAAAATCACGACTCGCAGTTACGGGCCACGAAAATGACCTCCCCGGATATCCGTGCCGGGATTGCCTTGTTGATAGCGGCTTTATCGGCACAGGGAACGAGCGTGATTGACAATATTGACCAAATTGACCGCGGGTACGAACATATTGATGAAAAACTGAATGCAATCGGGGCTGAAATTCGACGAATAGAATAATTCTGAGAAATGTAGAATGGAAAAAGATTCTAAGGTTTCTGTGATTGCAGATTGAATGATTTTGTGATTTGAAAAAAGCGTTAGCCTTGCGTGGTGGGAATCACCTACTCCGAAATGACTAAATTATCAAATCATTCGGATCACGGAATGAGTTGTTTTTCCGCTTTTAACGTGTCTGGACTTTCCGTGAAAAGTTCGGATATGGTTTTGTGCGTGACGGGATGCACGAAGTCGGGCATGATTTCATTGAGGGGTGCGAGTACGAAATTTCGTAGAGCCATTCTGGGATGAGGAACTGTTAAACGGGGAGTATTGATAATCTGGGTGTCGCAAAAAAGGATATCAATATCCATGGTGCGGGAACAGAACTGCGCGCCGGAACGTACTCTTCCTAACTTTTTTTCCACCTCTTGACATTTATCCAGAACGCTTTCCGGGGATAGGTCGGTTGTGTACGTGACAACTTGATTATAAAATGAATTCGATGACTCGAATCCCCACGGGGCAGTCTCGTAAAGGGAAGAACATAATTCGATCTTCCCTATATCCGACATTTCTTTTATAGCTTCATTGATAAGAGCTTTTCGGTCACCTTGATTTCCCCCGAAAATAAGAGTTACCCGCATTCAAATAATTTTAGATTTTAGATTTTAGATTTTAGATTTTAAATCAGATACAAGTCTTCAATTTAAAATTGTAAATCTAAAATTTAAAATTAATTGTGTTTCTTGTAAAACTGCTTCTTGTTGTTTTTCTGTTGCTTGTTGTTGTTATTCATGGGTTTGTTGTTCTTTTTCTGCAACAAGTCTTTCGAGTGCGATAGCATCATTCCCTCGGGCATTTCGATATTACCACCATAGAGAGTATTGATATCGTCGTAGATTTGTTCGTCTTCCACCGAGTCTTTATTCCAAGTAAGGAATGATTTCTTCATGTGGTTGGCGGTCAGAACGGTTAGAACTCTCTTGATCTCTTGATCTTCTGTTTCTTTGATCTTTTCGATCAATTTTTCTGTCAACAAACCGTAGTGTTTGTATTTGATGCGATGATTGTTGTAAGGCATCTTCTCCGGTTTTTCCTCTAGAATATCTTTTTCAGGGAGAGGATAGGGAGAATCAATATCAAGCGTGAAGTTTGACATGATCATCAAGTGATCCCACAGTTTATGACGGAAATCCGGAACATCCCGGAGGTGCGGGTAGAGATTACCCATCACGCTGATCACTGTTTTTGCTGCACGAGTTCGCTCTTCTCTGTCTTGTATTGTTGCCAGGTGGTCAACCATCATTTGAATGTTTCTTCCGTACTCGGGAAGAATAAGTCTTTTTCTTTGGCTATTATAGTCCATTACAGGATATTTTTTATCTTAAAATTTTTTTTATTTCATGGGGAAACGCCGGAAAAATCATACTAAAATACCGGAAAAATCAATCCCTCGCATGCATTAGAATTTAGAATATGGGACAAATATACTATTTTTTGTTTATAAGTCGTTAATTTGTATCCTCTTGCACGTATAGTTTTGCAAACTTTAACAATAGAACCTTCTGTCCGTGCTGTGCGAATGCCACTTTTGCCTTTTTATTGACACCTAAACCGTCTAATGCAACCACTTTCCCAGCCCCGAAATTCGGGTGAAAAATGACCATCCCGGGTACGATGAGTTCCCCGTTAATCGGTTTCAACTTGGAGGTGTCAATATCCGGAACTTCTACTTTTTGTTGAAGCTGGATATTCGGGCGAGCCATTCTCTCCGGACGTCCCGGAATATTTAGTGTACGTTCGGAGGATGAGCGTGCCGGGGTGAAAAAGCCTTCGAGATAATGCGGGTCTATTTCCGCGATGAACCGGGAAGGCTGCGGGTAGACAACATTCCCGTTTTTATATCGGGACGTGGAATAAGTCATGATCACTCTTTTTTCGGCACGGGTTAAGGCCACGTAGAAAAGACGTCTTTCTTCTTCCAAGGCGGAAGGAGAATAGGCGCTTTGCTGGGCGGGAAAAAGTTCTTCTTCCATACCTACGATAAAGACATTTTCGAATTCCAACCCTTTGGCGGAGTGGATCGTCATGAGTGTAACCTTGTTATTGTCTTCCGGTTTTTCGCTGTCCTGATCGGTAAGAAGCGCGACCCCTTCTAGGAAGGAGGGGAGTTTATCTTCCCGGGCTTCTTTATACGCGGTTTCACAGAAATCCTTGACGGCATTCAGCAATTCCTGGATGTTTTCCCGCCGGGAAACTCCTTCAGGCGTGTCATCCGATGACAGGTCCTCGATAATACCCGACGCCTTCGCTATACGGTACGTCGTCTCGTAGGCGTTTTCTTCTTTGGCTATTTCGGTGAATCCTTCGATTAACTGTCTGAAATGTGTTAGTTTGGCTGCCGTCATGGCGGAAACGGTACCGGGCACTTTGTTCAAATTACAAAGTACAGTCCAGATACTCACGTTATATTTTTGTGAAACTTCTTTAAGCTTGTCGATCGTGGAATCCCCGATCCCTCGTCGCGGGTAATTGATGATTCGCTTTAATGCTTCCTCGTCGTTCTGGTTTACCGTCAGGCGCAAGTAGGCGATTAAATCCTTGATCTCCTTGCGTTGGTAGAACGAGAGTCCCCCGTATATCTTGTAGGGGATATTCCGTTTCCGGAGAGCTTCCTCCATGATACGGGATTGGGCATTTGTCCGGTACAGAATGGCAAAGTCATTAAAATCAGCTTGCTCGTTCTGCGAGATTCGGAAGATCTCTTGGGCTACCTGAAAACCTTCTTCTTTGTCGGACAGGGATTTCATGACCCGAATTTTGTCGCCCTCTTCATTTTCGGAGAAGGTTTTTTTCGGGATTTGTTCCTTGTTCCGGCTGATGATGCTATTTGCGGCATCGACAATCGTAGTCGTGGAACGATAGTTCTGTTCCAGTTTACAGAGTTTGTATCCCGGGTAGTCATTCCTGAAATTCAGGATATTCTCGATACGGGCCCCCCGGAAAGAGTAAATACTCTGAGCATCGTCTCCCACGACACATATATTATTGTGCTTTTCAGCCAGTTTCTTGATGATAAGATATTGCGAGTAGTTCGTGTCCTGGTACTCGTCAACCAGAATGTAGTCGAATTTCTTCTGGTATTTTTCCAATATCTCCGGGAAATCCCGGAAAAGGATATTGGTTTGTAATAAAAGATCGTCAAAATCCATGACGTCACTTTGCTTGCAACGCGATTGATAGTATTTGTATATCTCCGAGATCATGGGTTTCTTGGCAGCCTGATCGGCAGAAGTGATCTTTGCCGATTGTGCGTACGCCTGTGCCACGACGAGATTGTTTTTAGCCATGGAGATGCGTCCTAACACATCGTTGGGCTTGTAGATCTTGTCGTCGAGTTTCAGGTCCTTCACGATGGATTTGATCAGGTTCTTGGAATCCTGAGAGTCATATATCGTGAAATTCGAGGAGTACCCCAGATGTTCGGCCTCTACCCGCAGGATTTTTGAAAAGATCGAGTGGAAAGTTCCCATCCAAAGATTTCCGGCATTGCTGCTTCCGACAAGAGTCGCTATACGTTTTTGCATTTCCCGGGCGGCCTTGTTGGTGAAGGTTAGGGCTAGGATACGATAAGCGGGCACCCCCCGGCTTAACAGGTTTGCAATGCGATACGTGAGTACCCTCGTCTTACCCGATCCGGCTCCGGCAATGACAAGTGTGGGTCCCTCCGTGTTAATAACGGCTTCTTTTTGGCTCTCGTTCAGTTCGTTAATAAAGTCCACGATAATTACGATTCAGAAAAACATTTAATCTTGTGCCTGCAAAAATACAAATAATATTGCGGAACTACTTCATTTTGGATTTATGATTTATCAAGAATAATAAGTCTGTTATTCGTGCTAATATTTTATTTCTGATTCATGAAATTGATACTGTGGCAGGCCACTATTCCGGCGGTCTCCGTTCGTAATCGGCTTTCGCCTAGGGTGACGGGGCTGAAATTTTGTTCTAGGGCAAGTTTTATTTCATTTGCCGAAAAATCACCTTCCGGGCCGATAAGGATCGTGATGTCCTGACCGGGAGAATATATTTCGTGAAGAGATTTTTTATTTCCCTCGTCACAATGGGCGATACATTTCAGCGAGTTTTCGTGATTTTTCACGAAACGGGAGAACTCCGTCATCGGGTGGAGCCGGGGAAGATAGGCTTTGAGCGATTGTTTCATGGCAGAAATAATCACTTTTTCAAGGCGATCCTCCTTGATGATTTTGCGTTCGGAGTGATCGCAAAGTAAGGGGGTGATTTCGTCTATCCCGATTTCGGTACATTTTTCAAGAAACCATTCGATGCGCTCGATATTTTTGGTCGGGGCGATGGCAATGTGGATGTGGAAATCCCTTTGTCCGTACTTTTCGACCTTTTCAATGCATTTCACCTCGCAACGTTTGGCGTTAGCCTGTACGATCTCGCATTGGTAAAAACCGCCTTTACCGTCAATGAGCGAAATCCGGTCTCCCGTTTCGAGGCGAAGGACTTTAACGCAATGTTTTGACTCTTCCTCGGGAAGCGTGTACTGGTCTCTTGTAATATCCGGCGTGTAAAATAAATGCATAAATCAGGATTTGATGATTGGTACAAAAATATATAATTGCCGGAGAATTTCCAATTCTCCTTTTGTGGGGAAAGTGTTTAATATATTTTTCTTTGTTTTTTTATTAAAATGATATATTTTTGTACAAAACAGCAAAATATGAGTGATGCTAAAACCATATTGTCCGCGTTTCAAATAAATGAGGGTGAAGGCTTTCAACTTCTTTATAATTATTGTTACCGTTCATTGGTTTATTTTGCAGATAGTATTGTAGATGATCCGGAGGCAGCAGAAGACATTGTGCAAGAAGTGTTTGTTGATTTTTGGATACATAAACGACATCTTTATATTTCGGGTAGTATTGTTGATTATATGTATAAATGCGTTCGTTTTACCTCGTTACGTTATTTGAAAAAGCAAAAGAAGCAACAACAAGTCTATACCAGTTTTGCCGCGGAGAGAGAAGAGGAGGAGACCGCATTTGAGGATTTGGAGACAGATAGGTTGGAATTCTTGTTTTCAATAATAGATAAATTACCCGAGGAGCGTCGAAAAATCTTTCTAATGGTTTCAGTTAAAAATATGAAGTATCAAGAAGTGGCTGATGTGTTGGGAATTAGTGTAAATACGGTAAAAACACAATTGGTACGCTCTATTCGTTTTTTGCGGGAACAAATTAATAATGATCTTTTTTTTACTCTTTTTTTCTTTTTGTTAGAAAAAAAGAGGGTTTAACTGTCACCTGTTTTGTTTTTTCTTGACAGTAGAAGAAAAATATGAAACAGGATGAGAATAATAGAAGAGATTTTAGCTGACTATTTAGCGGGAGAACCTTTGTCCAAGGAAGAGGCCGCTTTTTTGGAAAATCGCTTGATGCGAGACAAGGGAGATAAGGAGTTTGTTGAGTTTTGGAGGGTGTTAAGAGAAAGATATGCTGTAGATGAACGGATGGGAAAAGATTCTACTTTTGCTTATCGTTCAATATTAATGAAAATTCGGCGTAAATCCCGGTTTAGGAAGATGACGTGGTGGTCATCTGTTGCCGCGGGAATTATATTATTTGTGGGGATATTTTTCATGTATGATTATTTATTCATGGAAAATATTGATTCTAAAATTACTCACTTAACTTCAGGTAAGACGTATGCCGAGTTAAAATTGGATAATGGACAAATTATATCTCTTACACCTGATGTTCAGGATATTGTTCATGCGGACAGTTTATCTGAAATTACCAATACTGAAAATATGTTGGTTTATATTGCACGAGCACGGGAGAGCGGGTTAAAGTATAACACGTTGAGAATACCTGTTGGTGCCGAGTACAATCTTTTACTTGCAGATGGGACTAAGGTTTGTTTGAATTCCGGTTCGGAAATTCGTTATCCAGTGGTGTTTCAAGGGGACCAACGGGAAGTGTTCTTAACAGGAGAAGCTTTTTTTCAAGTTGCTCGTGATGAAACTCGAAAATTTGTTGTTCGTTCCGGTCAACAGACTGTGGTTGTATTAGGAACTTCCTTTAATATTCGTTCCTATTCACAGCAAGATTTTATAGCGACAACTCTTCAAGAGGGTGCGTTACAAATCCTTTTACCCGATACCACTTATCGAATGTATCCCGGTTCTCAAGTTGTTTTTGATAAAAAGACAAATGAGTCTTCTATCCGGGAGGTAAATTCCGAGTTGTATACATCTTGGAAAGACGGTTACTATTTTTTTGATCAGACATCATTGGAGGAGATTTTATCAACAATATCTCTTTGGTATAATTTGACCGTTGTCTTCGAAGACCCGGAAGCTAAAAGCTTGCTTTTTACGGGGCAATTGAAACGTTATGCGGATATTCAGTATCTGTTGAAAAAATTTGAAGATACGAATGCGGTCGAGTTTATTTTCAAGGAAAACAAAGTGATAATTAAAAATAAAACAAACCGATAATAAACATATTAGCGGTTTGTTGAAATGCGCTATACTTTCTCAAAACTTGCAGGTAACGGAATGTATAGCAGGTATAATAAATTAAATAACAAATTTATGAAAAAAAAGCGAATTGGCGTGTGGACAGAATGTTATGTCTTGTCGCGTAAAATGTTAATCTTTATGAAATTCTTGACGATTATTATGGTTTTAGCTTGTATGTCAGTGCATGCTAGGGGGTTATCTCAGGCGATGAAAGTCACGTTGGAGGTAAAACGAGTTTCGTTAAACAACTTTTTTCTGGAATTAAGAAAGCAGACGAACTGTGATTTCCTTTATAATTATAATTTGATAAAGGATAAACAAGTTAGTGTGAAGGTTGAAGAAAAAGAATTATCAAAAGTGTTGGACGAGATATTGCCCGGGTTGGGGTTAGAGTATTATTACGACAATAATGTGGTGGTTATTCGAGAGAAACCTCAAACTCAACAACAGCGGAAAGAACTTCGAATCAGTGGGATTGTTAAGGATAAAAAGGGGACATTGTTGCCGGGTGTGACTATTCTGATTAAAGGTACAACCGTGGGTACTTCTACCGGGCAAAACGGACAATTTGTTTTTACTATTCCCCAGAGGGATTCGGTGGTATTATGTTTTTCATTCATAGGAATGATTAGTAGAGAAGTGGAGTACAAGGGAGAAAAAGAGCTCGTTGTCGTGTTGGAGGAAGAGAAAAAAGTGATCGAAGAGGTTATTGTAACGGGATATCAGAAAATTCGAAAGTCTGAGATGGTGGGATCTACCAACACAATCTCTCGTGAAGATTTGTTTTATGACGGAACGAATAGTATAGAGCAAATGCTTCAGGGAAAATTACCGGGTACGGTAGTGATGAACACCAGCGGGTATGTAGGGGTGCGTCAGAAGGTACGAGTACGAGGAACCTCGACGTTGTTAAGTAATCCGGAACCGGTGTGGGTGGTTGATGGGATCATACAAGAAGATCCGGTGCCTTTTAATGTTCAGGAATTTGGAAATATGGCGGATAATTTTGATATGATCAAAGATTTCGTGGGGAATGGAATATCGTGGCTTAATCCAAATGACATTGAGAATATTACGGTATTGAAAGATGCTTCCGCAACAGTCTTGTATGGGGTAAAGGCTGCGAATGGGGTGATTGTGATTACGACAAAACGCGGCAAGAGTAGTGATGGAGAAATGTCGGTGAATTATAGCGGAGGGTTTGCCATAACGGAAAAATTGAATTACGATAAAATGAATTTAATGAATTCCAAGCAAAGAATTGACGTTTCTCGGGAAATTTATGAACGTCGGATACTAGGCAATAAAGTTTCGGATTTAGTGGGTTACGAGCATCTATTGCGGCTTTATTTGAATAAAGAGATTAGTTATTATGACTTTGATTCCGGTGTCAAAAAATTGGAGACGATGAATACGGATTGGATGGATATTTTGTACAGGGTCCCGTTTAGTCATAATCATAGCCTTAGTATTTCGGGTGGTAACAGTAAGGCAAATTATTACGCTTCTGTTAATTATAGAAAGACTTTCGGTATTGCCAAGGGAAATGAAAATGATAGCTATGGGGGATCGGTGAATCTGGATGCTCGGATTACCGATAAATTGAACATCAGCGTGCGATTGAGTGGGAGTGTCGCTTCTACGAAAGCTTTTTATCAAGTAGATCCTTATACTTACGCGATTCAGACATCCCGGGCTATTTCGCCTTATGACGATAACGGGAAATTGTTTTTTTACCCGATGAACGGTGCGCTTTCATTCAACGTGCTGAACGAGTTGGATGAGACAGGGAACAGTAATGAAACCCGGAGTTTAAATGTTAACGTGAATCTCAATTGGGCGTTGGCACCTGGAATTCGTATTGAAAGTCTTTTCGGTTTGAATACCAGTAATATGACGGGTGAGTCGTATGCTTCTGAAAATACGTATTACATTGCAAGCATCCGGGGATATGACAAAGGTGGGGCTGAATTTGGATCAGATAGTTATAAACAATCCCCGTTGCCTCATGGTGGAGAGTTGAATACGACAGAAACGCATAATACGTCCGTGACTTGGCGAAATAGCCTCACGTATAATCAAGTGTTTGGTTTGCACCGCGTGGGAGCTTCTATCGGGCAAGAGCTACGCACTTCTGTAAATAAAGGATCACAGGCAACCACGTACGGTTATTTCCCGGAGAGAGGAAAAGGGATTACTCTGCCTGACCGGACGATAATGCAAAGGCAGTGGTTAGGAACGGGATGGGGAGACGTGGCAATACCTAATCCTATTTATGATAAAATGGTTTCTAAAATAACGGATACCAAGTCTAATGTAATTTCGTTTTATGCCACGGCAACATATTCATTTGCAGAACGCTATGTGCTCACGGGGAGCGTGCGGACGGATGCCTCCAATCGCTTCGGGCAGGATAAGAGAAATCGTTTTTTACCAGTATGGTCCACCGGTATTCGTTGGAATGTTCATAACGAACCTTGGTTGGAAGGACAAAGTATATTGAGTGAATTAAATATTCGTTTATCTTACGGTTGGCAGGGGAACGTGGCCGAGAATTTCGGACCGGATTTGATTGCTTCAATTCCTGAAAATGTCGTTCATCCGATTACGAAAGAATACCAGTTGGTTATTAAGACATTACCCTATGCTGATTTGAGATGGGAAAAGACGAAATCCATTAACTTGGGAGTGGATTTAGGTTTGTTGAGTAATCGTTTCACGGGAACCGTCGAGTATTATGAAAAACGGACGGAAGATATGATTATCATGAAAGAGGTGCCTTGTGAGTTTGGGACGGCTTCCATGCCGATAAATGGAGGAAAAATGATGAATCGCGGTTTGGAACTGTCATTGAATGGGACCTTGATACGTTCAAAGAATGTCACTTGGAGCTTGGGATTAAACACGTCTAAAAATTTTAATAAACTCGAAAGTTCTGTTATTTCAAATAATAATTGGGAAACTGCGGTAAGCGGTAATTTCCATAAGGGGGGATATGCCGTGTCTTCGTTCTGGGTGTTTGATTACGCCGGATTGGACTCGGAATACGGTTACCCGTTGTTTAATATACCTACTCGGGAGGAAAATCCCGATATCGTGAATGATCCGACGACATACATGATATATGCCGGAAAGTTGGAGCCGGATTTCACCGGAGGACTGAATACGGTTTTCCGTTATAAAACGTTCTCGCTTTCAGCTTCATTTAACTTGAGCTTGGGAAATAAGCGTTTCTTGAATAAATTATTTGCCGGGGAAGGGAACACGAAAATGGCTATGTTGCATTTACCCAGCCCTTACTATAATCTGTCAAAAGAGTATGTAAATAGATGGCGTAAACCGGGTGACGAGGCATTTACTGATATCCCGGCTATCCCTTCATTGGATGCGGCACAGATACCGGATCCGTCAACGATAGATTTGGATTGGAGCCAGCAGAGACTACTTTATGCTTACGAGTTATATGACAATTCTAATGTGCGGGTAGTAAATGCTTCTTTTTTGCGGTGCAACAACCTCTCGTTGTCTTACAGCTTGCCTGATCGCGTTTTGCGTTACTTGGGCGTGAAGTCTTTATCCGTGAATGGCTCTGTAAGCAATCCTTTCATGATCGTGAGTAAAGGGTATAAAGGAGTGGATCCGGAGGTGGCCACGGGAAAGCAACCGATTACCAAAACGTATTCTTTGGGTATAAATGTAACTTTTTAATTTGATGGTTATGAATAAGATATATTATGTTTTAATGATATTGGCACTTTTGATGACAGGAGGTCTGTGTGGGTGTGAAGATTTTTTGGAAGAGAGTAGTCAAGATGAAATGCGGCCCAGTTCCGTGGATGATTTGAAAGAATTGATGATGGGGGGTGTGTATCCGGCTGGTGTTTCTTTCCATAATTATCTGGAATTAATGACAGACGATGCGGAAAGTTCTTTTACTAATTTGGAACTTGCGATTACGGCCATTAAACGTTACGAAGGACCTTTTACTTGGCAAAAGAATATGTATGAACTTATGGAAAGCAATGGATTGGGAAGTAGTGTGAAAACTTATGAACATTATTTTAGCCGTATTATGGGATGTAATACCGTGTTAGATCAATTAGATAAAGTGAAAGGAGAGGAGGACGACAAATTGAATGTACGGGGACAGGCGTTAGCCATGCGGGCGTGGTTCTATTTCATGCTCGTAAATTTATATGGACAGCCTTATAATGCTGAAGGTGTGGATATCGAAAAGACTCCCGGGCTGCCTTTGTTAATATCATCTACTGTAAAAGACGATCCGCTTCCACGGGTGTCGGTGGCAAGAATTTATCAACAAGTTGAGGAAGATCTTTTGGAAGCGCTTCCCATGTTAGAAAAATACGGGAAGGAAAATTCTAAATACAAGGTGACAGATATGTTTGTTTACACGCTTCTTTCCCGGATGTATTTGTACATGGAAAAATGGGAAAAAGCCGAGGAGTATGCTTCCAAGGCCCTCGAGAAAAATTCAGAGCTGATTAATCTTGCTCGGTATGCGGATGGGGGTGTTTTCACGGATGGAGTGTACGGATTAAATAGTCCGGAGGCGATATGGTATGGCTATGGTAATGATAATGAATACGAATCATATGATTGGAGTGGTTTCTGGCGTTATCGGAGTTACTGGGCTTCGGCGGAGTTGAGAGAATTGTATGATTACCAGGATGACACGTGGGATAGAAAGGATTTGCGTTACCTGTTTTATTTCTCTTGGGCCCCGGTTCAATCGATTTATCCCAATAAAGGAATCACTTGGGGGGAGAAGAAAAGCGGTTCTTCGGCCTTGTCCAGTCAATGCGTGAAAGGAATGCGTGTGGCCGAGTTGTATTTGAATCGTGCGGAGGCTTACATACATATGGGCGATGAGAAATTGGCATTGGACGATTTGAACGAGTTGCGTCGCCACCGTTATGACACGCGTAATGTGGCTTATCAGCCTGTGAGCAATTTGACAGGGGAAAATTTGTTACAGTTTTGTAGAGACGAACGTCGGCGGGAATTGAATTTCGAAGATCATCGTTGGTTTGATTTGCGGCGATATGGTATGCCGCGGATTGAGCATGTATTTCGCTCGGATGTCGATCAAGTTCCGCAAGTGTTCGTGTTGGAAAAAGGAGATCCCCGGTATGTGTTTGCAATTCCCGATTATATTTTAACCCGGAATCCGGCATTGGTTCCTAATCCTTGAATAATGAGATTATTTTATATGAATGATGAATACTAAAAATAAATGATAATTATGAAATTATTAAAACAAATATTGATTTTATCCTTGATCACGTGGGGATTTATGGCATGTGATCGGGAATCGGCCTTGACTCCTTCGGGACCGGAAAATGTTTATGGAGATCCGACTCTACCGCAGGGAAATCATGATTATGATAACACAATTATGGATTGGTTCAAAAAATACAATACCTTATTTTTGTACAAATATGTTCCCCATGATCTTTATTATGGAGGGAATAGCTATTTGGGGGGTACTTATGATCCCGTTAAGGACACGACGGCAGCGGGGACAAATGCTCAAAATTATACGGGGTATTTTGATGTCCCGGCAGATGAAGATTATGTCGGTTTCCAACTGAAGTTATTGAATGATACTTGGTTGAAGTTTTATTCGGATGAATTTTTGCTGAAATTCTTACCGAAAAAAGTTTTTTTGTTGGATAGTTTATATTGGAGTTACAGTAAAAAGGGACGACCTGACATTAATTGGTGTACGGCGTGGTCGGGAAGTGACTTTATTGCTGTCACCGGAGGGGGAGAGCGGGTTATAGAAATGACCCCGGAAGAAAAAAGAGTGTATTGCGATGAAGTGAATGCCGTTTTTATCGGTGTCATAATGGAAAAAACAAATAGTGACGATATTCCGGAGGCATTTGCTTCGGTTACCGATTATGATTATCCCAATTTGTTTAGTGAATACAAAGAATATGGATTAGTGGATCCGTGGAAGAGAAACAAGAAAGATGATTGGGGGGCATTTTTGAAGATTATTATGCAAAACTCATACGAACAGTTGACCTCGGCTGATGGAACGAATCGGAATAATTATTTGCATCCTAGCTTTGACGTGAATGGATTGATAAAGAAAAAATATGATGTAATGATAGCGTATTTTAAAGCGGAATATGATCTTGATCTTCAAAAAATAGGAGATGCCGTATTTAAGTGATAGTTCCCGAGTTTATTAAAATGTGTTGAAAATATGAAGATGGCCGTCTTGTGAGCTCTTTTACAGGGCGGCCTTTCCAAAAAGAGACGTGCATGAAACAAAATAGAGGTTTGGTATTTATTACATTTTTATCTGTACTGATGATATCGTTTTTTATATCATGCAGTAAAGATGAAGAGGCATGGCTTGAGGTGGATACATTAAATGTATCCGTGTCGAACGACGATAATGCAGTCGCGTTTACGGTTAACTCTAATGTTCAATGGACCACGAGCCAAAGTGGAAATTACACGTTTAACGTGACACCTTCTTCGGCAGCATCCGGTAGTACAACCGTATCCGTGTCGGCTCCTGTAAACACGACAGCTTCTGCTCGCGAAGCTGTTTTAACGATTCGTGGCGGGGGTGTCGTTAAAAACGTGAATTTGATTCAACCGTCTGTCACTTTCTCTATTATTCCGGATCAACTGGAGATGGAAAACTCGGAGAGTAGCAAGACATTCCTGATCACTTCAAATGCACCTTGGACGATTGTTACTGACAATCTTCCGGAATGGATCAAGTCGATTCAACCCTCAAGCGGGAATGGAAATGGAGAAGTTACGGTTACGGTTTATGAGAACAAGAATCGTAAAGAAAAAAATAGGCATGTGTTAAAGATCCGGAGTGCAGGAAGTTTAACAACATTTGCGATTGAACAGGCTCCGGCTTTGAATACCCCTCCGACGGCACCGACGGGGCTTGTACCGGAAAAAGGAGCTACGGGAGTTTCGGTTCTTCCTTTGTTCCGGTGGAATGCCTCTACGGATGCCGAGGAAGATGAAATTAGTTATACCGTATCGTTTTCAAAAGATCAAATTACTTGGACTCATATTCCGGCAGGAATGAATTTGAGTGTCATCGCGAATAGTAGTTCGGGATTGTTAGAAGCGAATACGAAGTATTATTTTAAAGTGACGGCCGACGATGGTTACAACGAGGGAACGACAGAATCGGAAGTCGTGACGTTTACTACCGGGGAACGGGATGTGTATGGGGACGGAGATTATCTCGTGTACCAGAAGAGCAGTAAACCGAACCCGATTAAATTGGTTTTTACGGGAGATGGTTATTTGGCGGAACATTTTAGATATGGCGGATTGTTTGACCAAGATGTTGACGAGGGGATAGAAGGGTTGTTTTCTATCGAACCGTATAAAACTTATCGGGATTATTTTACCGTGTATAAAGTTGCGGCATATTCTCGGGAAGAGGGTATTACGAATAAAACGGAAAATGTCAAAAAGAACACCGTCTTCTCTTGCGTGATGGAAGGAGGAGGGGCCACGGATATATCTTGTAATACTGATAAAGTTTTTTCTTATGTATTGAAAATACCGGGAATGACTAGTGATGATTTGAAAAATAATTCGATTGCGGTTATTATTAATGCGGACGTGTACGCCGGGACTTGTGTTATGTGGAATGATGGCAGGAGCATCGGGATGGTACCAGTACACAAATCGGCAAAACGGAATGAAAGATTTGTGAACCTGCTCTGTCACGAATACGGGGGACATGGATTCGGACGTTTGGCTGACGAATACTGCTACTATGATGATATGCTCCCGAACGATCAAAAAGATTACCTGCAAACATTTCAAAAATATGGTTATTACTTGAATCTTTCCGTGACATCAGATGAGGAACGGGTTCCGTGGAAAAGTTTTATGGGACGACAGGACTATGCTCATGTGGGGATATTTACCGGAGGTTTTCTTTATCGAAAGGGAGTGTGGCGAAGCGAGCAGATCAGTTGTATGGATGATAACAGGATGTATTTTAATACACAAAGCCGTTATTTGATCTACGAGAGAATTATGAAAGTGGCTGGGGAGACTCCTTCCGTGGAAGAATTCATTGCGAATGATGTGGAGAAAACGGATCATACTGCCGTCGGAATAAAAGTTTTAGATCAAGTCCCGTATGATTTCAAGCCCTTGGCTCGGCCTGTTATGATTAAAGTGAAATAAAACAGTGATTCTATAATTTTTTATGAACAAGGGGAAAAAGTGGTTTGACCGAAAGAGTAGCTGAAACATTGATATGAATAAACTGATAATATATTTTAATATTTTGTTTATCGGTAAGGGAATTCATGTTTTGGAGGAAATCTATAATTGATAGGCACGTGACGTTTAGTATAAAAGCACCATTTGAACCTGGATATAAGGTAAAAATGGTGCTTTTTATTGAAACTATTAACTATCGTTCTAACCGTAATAGAGGGAATGTTAATCCTCCTCTTCTTTCTCTTCTTGATAAGCTTTCAGTAATTCCTCCTGAACTTCGGATGGAACTTTCTCGTAACCGGAGAAATTCATCGAGAAGGATGCGCGCCCACCCGTGATAGAACTTAACGCTGTCGAGTAACGTTGCATTTCTTTCAACGGTACTTTCGCCATCAACTTCTGGAACCCGGAGTCGGCTTCCATACCCATGATAATAGCTCTACGGGTTTGCAGGTCACCCATCACGTCACCCATGTATTCGTCCGGAACGAGCACTTCCACGTCGTAGATCGGTTCCAGAATCTTCGGGGAAGCTTGTTTGAAGGCGGTACTGAACGCGTGTCTTCCGGCGAGCTTGAATGAAATTTCGTTTGAATCTACCGGGTGCATCTTCCCGTCGTACACGCTGACGCGAATATCGCGGGCATATGATCCGGTAAGCGGGCCTTCTTCCATTTTCTCCATGATCCCTTTCAGGATGGCAGGCATGAAGCGGGCGTCGATCACACCACCCACGATACAGTTGTAGAACACGAGTTTACCACCCCACGGTAAATCAACGATTTCTTTATCTTTCACTGAGACTTTACTATCAACGCCGTTGATCTTGTACGTGGTCGGGTCGGGCATGCCTTCCGTGTATGGCTCGATAACCAAATGTACCTCACCGAATTGTCCGGCTCCACCGGATTGTTTCTTGTGGCGATAGTCCGCGTAAGCGTATTTAGTGATCGTTTCCCGGTACGGGATTCTTGGCGGGTAATATTCGATACCCAGTTTATCATTGTGTTCGATCCGCCATTTCATGGTGTTCAGGTGGAATTCACCTTGTCCGGAAACGATCATCTGTTTCAATTCCTTGGAATATTCCACGTTGAACGTCGGGTCTTCTTGATGAATACGTTGTAAAATCTCGGCCAGTTTTTCCTCGTCAGCCGTGTTGGCGGCTCTTACCGCGGTTCTGAAACGCGGGTTCGGGTACTGGATTTTGCCGAATTTATAATGCACGTCTTTTTCGTTGAGCGTGTCACCGTTGTCTGTGTTTTTCAATTTCACGGTAGCACCGATATCCCCGGCCATCATTTCGGTCACCTTGGTACGGTTTTTACCGGCAACCGCGTATAACGTGGAAATACGTTCTTTCCCGTCATTGGTAGCGTTATATAAATCGTCACCCTCGTGAACCGTTCCGGAGGCTACTTTGAAATAAATCACTTCGCCGAGGTGGGGTTCCACCGTGGTATTAAACATGTATAAAGAAGTCGGGCCTTTCTCGTCGTAGGGAACTTCCACGCCATCTTCGGTAACGGAGGGGGGCATGCTTCCGGCACTCGGGGCCACGTTGATCACGAATTCCATGAAACGGCGTACGCACATGTCTTTTTCAGCCGAAACGCAGAACACGGGGAACATATCCCGTGCGATAAGTCCTTTGCGGATTCCAGCACGCATTTCGTCTTCCGTGAGACTGCCTTTGTCGAAAAATAATTCCATCAAATTCTCGTCATTTTCCGCCGCAGCCTCGATCAATGCGTTGTGCAACTCGTTGGCTTTCTCTTCTTCTTCCTTGGGAATGGGGAGTACGTCCGGTTTTCCACCTTCCGGTTTCCACTGGTACATCTCCATTTTCAAGACGTCGATTACCCGGTTAAAACCAAGCCCCGGGTTCACGGGATATTGTACGAGCACCACCTTGGAACCGAAAGCTGCCTTGGCTTGTTCCACCGTGTGATCGAAATTTGCTTTCTCGTGATCCACCTGGTTAATAACGAAAATGAGCGGTTTGTTTAGTCGTTTGGCGTGACGGCTGATGATTTCGGTACCGACTTCAACACCTCTGACGGCGTTAATGACCATTACTCCTGTATCAACAACGTTCAGCGCAGAGATAACTCCTCCGACAAAATCGTCTGCTCCCGGGGTGTCAATGAAGTTGAGCTTATGCTCTTTCCACTCCGTGTATAAAACAGCCGGGAATACTGATGATCCGTATTCCTGTTCTACCGGACGGTAGTCGGATGAAGTGTTTTTTGCACTAATGCTACCTCTGCGCGGGATGACCCCGCCCTCATACATCATGGCTTCCGCTAACGTGGTTTTGCCGGAACCGGCACTACCCACGAGCGCGATGTTTTTAATTTCGTTAGGTTTATAGGTTTTCATTATAATACGATTTAGATTAATATTGTAAACGTATATAACTCTTCGAATAATTCGAGGGTTACAAATTAGTGAAGATTTTATAAAAAAACAATAGTAAACGTCATTCTTGACGAAAATAAATGTGTAAAGCTAGCGTTAGTATTTTTTATGGGTTATTCTTTAGGGTGGTGGCGTGCTTTTTGTATATATTTGAAATGAATTTTAATTATAAATTTTTATGGCAGGATTACCTTTAATTTGGATTATATTTATTGGATTTACTTTGTTAAGTTGGCTGGTGAGCAATCAACTGCAAAGTCGTTTTAAGAAATACTCTAAGATCCCTACCGCCAACGGGATGACGGGGCGTGACGTGGTGGAGAAAATGTTGCGGGACAACGGGGTGCAGGGTGTGAAGATCGGTAGCGTGGAAGGACAATTGACCGACCATTATAACCCCACGAACAAGACGATTAATTTGAGTCACGAAGTATATTATGGTGCCAATGTGGCAGCCGCAGCCGTTGCTGCACACGAATGTGGTCATGCTTTACAACATGCACAGGCGTATAGTATGTTGCAATTGCGCTCGGCACTGGTACCGGTGGTAAGTTTTGCTTCTCATTGGGTGCAATGGGTTTTGTTGGCCGGGATTGTTTTGTCTGAGATGTTCCCAAACTTGTTGTTGATCGGGATTATCCTTTTCGCCATGACAACGTTGTTCAGTATCGTCACGTTGCCCGTGGAGATCGACGCCAGCCACCGGGCATTAGCTTGGTTGCGCAACTCCGGTATCACGACCTACGAATCGCAGGAGAGTGCCAAGGATGCGTTGAAATGGGCCGCGTATACTTACGTGATTGCCGCGCTTTCTTCTTTGGCTACCTTGTTATATTATATCATGATTTTTATGGGTAGAAGAGATTAACATGGTTTGAATAAATGATAAGGGGCTTGCGCCCCTACTGGCGTGAACTCGGGATGATGTCTCGGGTTCACGTTTTTTTTGCGGGTATTCGTGGATACCCTGATCGAGTTTTATCCTGTTCATGTAAAGTTACTATCTGAATTCGTTATGAGTACTTTATGACTACCTGATAAGTAGTTATTAAAAACTTTTAGATACCTAATAAATAACCTTTATAAACCTTATTATAATAGGGTTCATATAGGGTTCGTATAGGGTTGCTATAAGGTTCATGAAGGTAGTGATACACTAGTCATCAATAATTAAATCTCTATTCAAGTACTAAATCATATTGTAGTGTTCTTTTTTAGTTTCCGTTGTAACCGTTTTGTAAACAGAGAATTATCGGGAGAGGTGATGCGGTATGATAAACCGTACGGATATGAAATACGTGACGACACGGGTGAGGCGCTCGTGTCTGGAAGTAAAGATTTCGGTAGGTGATATATACAAGGAGCCGTTTTACTGGTGTGTTAATGATAAGTTTGTTGGTAAATAACGAGAACGGGTTATTAATTGGATATTTCGGAATAAAACGCTACATTTGTATAGAACATCCTAAATAAGTTATATCCATGGAACAGAATGACAAGTATATTCGTTTTGATTGGGCGATCAAACGATTGTTGCGGAATAAAGTGAACTTCGGGGTACTTGAAGGGCTTCTGACCGTGCTACTCGGTAAGGAAATCCATATTCTTGATATCCTTGAGAGCGAAGGAAATCAACAATGTGAGGAGGATAAGTTTAACCGGGTGGATATCAAGGCTCGAAATAGCGAGGGAGAGATTATTATTGTTGAAGTACAGATTACTCGTGAGCTTTATTTCCTCGAACGTATTCTCTATGGTGTGGCGAAAGCGATAACTGAACATATTGAACTGGGACACGTGTACTCGGAGGTTAAAAAAGTGTATTCTATCAGTATCCTTTACTTTGATATTGGTAAAGGTGATGATTACTTGTATCATGGTCAGAATTCCTTTGTGGGTGTTCACACGGGTGATCTTCTTCAAGTGACAACGAAGGAAAAGAATGCCCTTGTGCGGAGGTTGCCGTCGGAGATCTTTCCCGAATATTTTTTGATTCGGGTAAATGAATTTGACAAAGTAGCGGTGACCCCGCTTGAGGAATGGATTGATTATTTGAAAAATGGTCATATTCGTCCTGACACGAAGGCGCCCGGGTTAGCTGAAGCTCGTCAAAAGTTGGTTTATTATAATATGGATAAGGCGGAACGTGAAGCTTATGATCGTCACGTTGATGCGATCATGATCCAGAATGACGTGCTTGATTCTGCCAAGTTTGAAGGATTAGTGGAGGGAAGAATGGAGGGAAAGATAGAAGGGAAGATAGAAGGAAAGATAGAAGGAAAGATAGAAGGAAAATTGGAGATCGCTAGGACGATGAAAATAGATGGCATGTCGATAGATGTAATAGCTAAATATACGGGAATATCTCCGGCTGAAATAGAAGCATTATAATTTTAGGCATTGGCTAACAGGAGTTAAGTGAGGTTTTAGAAGATATTGTTGAACAAGAATAAAGCCTGATTTGTCGAAAATGTCAAACGTGGCGAAGTTAAAAGAAGCTGTTGATTTTTTTCAACAGCTTCTTTATTTTAATGTTATCCTTTTACTTGAAAGCTTCCTTGATTTTTTCGATGTAGTCGAGTTTTTCCCAAGTGAAGAGTTCTACTTCCGTTTCGAGGGTTGGCCAATAGTTTGAGGTAAATACCTTTTTCACGGTTCTGGGGGTACGTCCCATGTGGCCGTAGCTGGCTGTTTCCTGATAGATCGGGTGACGGAGTTTCAAGCGATCTTCGATAGCTTTCGGACGCAGGTCAAAAATGGATGAAATCTTTTCGGCAATAACGGCATCGCTCAGGTTTACCTTGGCGGTTCCGTACGTGTTGACGAAGACACCCACGGGTTTGGCAATACCGATGGCGTAGGAGATTTGGATCAATATTTCGTCGGCGATCCCTGCCGCTACCATGTTTTTGGCGATATGACGAGCCGCGTAAGCCGCGGAACGATCCACTTTTGACGGGTCTTTCCCGGAGAAAGCTCCTCCCCCGTGAGCTCCTTTGCCCCCGTATGTGTCAACGATAATCTTTCTTCCGGTGAGTCCCGTGTCTCCATGAGGGCCACCGATCACGAATTTCCCGGTAGGATTCACATGAAGGATGAGGTCTTCGTCAAATAATGCTTGTACTCGTGCGGGGAGTTGGCGTTTCACTCTGGGGAGTAAAATGTTGATAATGTCCCAGCGGATTTGATCCACCATCTGGGCGTCGGCTTCCAGTTGTGCTTCCGGTGTGGGTGCCGTGGCTTTTACAAACTCGTCATGTTGAGTGGAGATCACGATCGTGTGTATCCGGGCGGGTTTGTTGTCATTCCCGTATTCGATTGTTACCTGTGATTTGGAATCCGGACGCAGGTAGGTCATTTCCTGTCCCTCTTTGCGGATTTGTGCCAGTTCGAATAGCAATAGATGCGATAGTTCAAGAGATAGCGGCATGTAATTATCCGTTTCGTTACAGGCGTAACCGAACATCATTCCTTGATCCCCGGCTCCTTGTTCCATGGGGTCTTCTCGAACGACACCGCGGTTGATGTCGGGTGATTGTTCGTGGATGGCACTCAACACGCCGCAACTGTTCCCGTCGAACATGTACTCGCTTTTCGTGTAACCGATCTGGTTAATTACTTCTCGGGCGATTTGTTGTACATCGACGTAAGTTTTTGTTTTGATTTCTCCGGCAATAACAGTTTGTCCGGTGGTCACTAGAGTTTCGCAAGCTACCTTGGCTTCCGGGTCAAAGGCGATGATTTTGTCAAGTACGGCATCGGAAATCTGGTCTGCCACTTTGTCCGGGTGACCTTCCGATACAGATTCAGATGTAAATAAATATCCCATAATTCATTTTAGATTTAAGGATTTTAGATTTTAGATTTAAAGATTTCGGATGTTTATCCCGGGAAATCGTAAATCGAGAATCATAAATCGTAAATTAAACTATAGGAAAGTACATGGATGGTTGAATTCAGAATTAAATATGCATTTTAGCGCTTTTTTTCCGTGGTTGCAATCAGCCAAATCTTTCCACTTTTTCGAGGGGCAAAGATAGATTTTTATTAGATAGGAATGAAACTTTCTTTCGTAAAATGAGTATTTTTGTTATTAAAGAATGTAATTATGGGACACGATCATTCACATGCGGGACATCAACATAGTCATGGAGAAAGCACGAAGAATCTGGGGATCGCTTTTTTCTTGAATTTGGGATTCGCTATAATAGAGATTATTGGCGGGTTGTGGACGAATTCGGTCGCGATTATTTCCGATGCGGTTCACGATTTCGGGGATGCTTTTTCTATCGGGGTTTCTTTTTTCTTGGAGCGTTATTCTAAAAAGAAGAGGACGGTTACTTTTACTTATGGTTACAAGCGTTTTTCGACGTTGGGGGCGTTGATCAATTCTATCGTTTTGTTGGTGGGTTCGATTTTCGTGTTCATGGAAACGATTCCCCGTTTGTTTCATCCGGTTCCCGTGAATTATTCGGGAATGATGTGGTTGGCGGTAGCCGGGCTTGCCGTGAACGGTTTTGCGGCTTTGCGATTGATGAAGGGAAATTCAATCAGTCAACGGGCCGTGATGTTGCATTTGCTGGAGGATGTTTTAGGATGGCTGGCCGTGTTGATCGGTAGCGTGATTATTCGTTACACGGAATGGTATTTTATTGATCCCTTGCTCTCGATTTGTATCGGAATATTTATCTTGACGAACGTGTGCCGGAACCTGTACGCTATTTTTAGAATCCTGTTGCAAGCAACTCCGGACCACATGCCGGAAGATAAGGTGAAGACGATTTTGCAAGAAGTGCCAGGGGTGAAGGAGGTGCATGATTTGCATGTATGGACGCTGGACGGGGAAAAGAATATCGCTTCGGCACACTTGATTGTCGCGGACGATACTTCCCGGGAAGAGGTTATCCGGGTAAAGCATGATGCGGTGGATCGGTTGAAGGAAGCGGGTATTGATCATCTGACCGTGGAGATCGAGTACGAGACGGAAGGATGTTATAGTTGCCCCGTGGAGTGATTGAGTAGCTTGTCCGATGGGGTTGGGGGTGTTCACGATCTCTTTGAGGTAAGAATCGTCGATGGATAACCATTGTTTCTGACGGGGAAATAGAGTGTGTTATTCCCGGAAGAGGGAGAATATGATTATCTAAGAAAAATATTTTTAATTTTAAACGGTACTTTGTAAAATATTTTACAAAGTTTTTCTTATATTTGTGGTGAAATATATATGATTTCTTTGAAAAGCGAAAGACTATGAACGACTCGAACATCACGAATAAGGGTTCTTTACCGGGCTTGAAAGAGAAACGATATTTGCAGAAAAAGACAATTATCGGTTTTCTTTACAAGATGGGAGAGTTGTCCAAGCCGGAAATCTGTCGTCTGACGAATGTGACGACACCGACGATAAGCCGGATGCTTGACGAGTTGATCGTCGAGGGATGGGTTGTTGACCGGGGATGTGGGAATTCTATCGGGGGGAAGCGCCCTCACGTGTTCTCCTTGAATCCGGATGCGGCTTATATATTAGGTGTGGATGTCGGTCGCGAGTATTTGAGGATTGCTATTTTTAACTTGAAGAATGAACCGATAGAGGGTATCCTGGAATATCCTTCCATACTGGAGGCACAGGATGATGATGCCACGCTTCGTTATATTCAAGAGAAGATTGACGAGACGATCGGCCGGTTGAAGATTAACCGGGATAAGATTAAGATGGCGGGTTTCGCTCTTCCGGGATTGATTGATCGGGAGGGAACTTCGTATACTTATTTGACGTATGAACATCCGGGGTTAAAGCATATTTTAGAGGAAATGTTGCATATCCCCGTGTTTATTGATAACGATTCCAACGTGATGGCTATGGCGGAACACACTTTCGGGGTGGCGAAGGAGGTTGATAACGTGTTGTGTGTTAGCGTGAATGAATGTATCGGTTTGGGTATGATACTGAATTCAAAGTTATATCGTGGGGGAATAGGTATGGCGGGAGAGTTCGGACATATTCGTATCTCCGGGTTGGACGCACCTTGTCATTGCGGGAAGATCGGTTGTTTGGAGACGGTTTCTTCCGGTCGGGCGATCGAGAAGGTTGCAGGAATGCCGCTTCAAGTTGTTATCGAGGCGGCTAGGAAAGATGATATTTCGGCGATTGATTTGTTGCACCAAGCGGGGGAGAAACTGGGAGAGGGGATTACCACGATGATACACTTGTTTAACCCGGATATGGTGGTGATTGGCGGGGGTGTTGTCGAGGCGGGCGATTTGATGATCGTTCCGGTGCAGCAGGCGATTAATAAATACGCGTTGGCACGCATGCGGGGCCATTGCGAGTTAAGAATGAGTAGCTTAGGCGCTTATTCGGCGATATTGGGTACTTTAATGATGGTCACGGAACATTTGTACGATGATGCGGAATGCGGGTACTCGCTTTATTAAGAGGTATATAAAAGAAAAATGATATGATGATTACTAAGAACTACATCGCTAAGGGCGAGGGTGCTAACAGGTTTGAAAAGATTCCTGTTCAGATTTATGAGACAGCGGACAAGGCTGTGAAGGCCGTTGCTCGCGAGATAGTGGATTTGGTGCAAACCAAAGCTGCTAGTAGTGAAAAGTGTGTGCTGGGGTTAGCGACCGGGGTTTCCCCGATCAAATTGTACGAGGAACTCGTGAGAATGCATCGTGAAGAGGGAGTCTCTTTCCGTAATGTGGTGACGTTCAATTTGGACGAGTATTTACCGATGCCGAAGGAGTCGGAACAGAGTTACCATTATTTTATGCATCATCATTTGTTTGATCATATTGATATTGATCCCAAGAATATTCATATCCCGGACGGGACGTTGGAAGGAGACGAGATTGATCGTTTCTGCCGGGATTACGAGAAAGCGATAGAGGCTGCCGGGGGAATAGACCTTCAGATATTGGGTATCGGTCGTACGGGACATATCGGTTTTAACGAGCCGGGGTCTTTTATTACCTCGCAGACTCGGAAGGTTTTCTTGAACGATTTAACGATAAAAGATGCTATAAAGGATTTCGGAAGCCGGAATCTGGTTCCCACGAAAGCGATTACGATGGGAGTGGGTACGATTATGCAGGCCCGGAGGGTTATCCTGATGGCTTGGGGAGAGAAGAAAGCCCCGATTATTAAGGCAACCGTGGAAGGGCGAGTTTCGGATTCTGTTCCGGCAACGTTCTTGCAGATGCACCCGAACGTGCAGTTCGTGATCGACGAGAGTGCTGCCAGCGAATTGACTCGTGCCGATTACCCGTGGTTGGTGAGTAAGGTGGAGTGGGATGATAAATTGATCCGTAAGGCGGTGATCCGGCTTTGCCAGAAATTGAAAAAGCCGATCCTGAAAGTGGAAGATCGGGATTATCAGGAGAACGGGTTGTTTGATTTGGTTGAGCGTTTTGGTTCTGCCAACAAGGTGAATATAGCCGTGTTTAACGATATGCAACATACCATTTCGGGATGGCCGGGAGGAAAGCCGAACGCGGATGATTCTACCCGCCCGGAAAGAGCGAATCCTTACCCGAAACGGGTGTTGATTTTCAGCCCGCATCCTGATGATGACGTGATTTCCATGGGAGGGACGGAGGCTCGTTTGGTGGAGCAAGGGCATGAGGTGCATGCCGTGTACCAGACTTCCGGGAATATTGCCGTGTTTGACGATTATTTGTACGAGATGATGGATATTGCCGATTTGTTCGCGCAGGATATGGGGCTTTCCAACGAGAAGTACAAGCAAGTGAAAAAGGCGATTCATGATCTGAACCCGGCAGAGAATGAACCTCAGGAGATATTAAAATACAAGGCTGCCTTGCGTTCGGCAGAGGCTTTGGCTGCTTGTCGATTTATGGGAATACCCTCGGAAAGAGTGCATTTTTTGAATATGCCTTTCTACGAGACCGGTTCCGTGAAGTAGAAGCCTTTGGCACAAGAGGATATTGATATTATCGTGAACTTGTTACGGGAGGTTAAACCTCACCAGATTTATGCTGCCGGGGATTTGGCTGACCCGCACGGGACGCATAGTGTTTGTTTGGATGCGATCATGCAGGCCTTTGATATCGTGTGTGAGGACGATTGGTTTAAAGACTGTTACACGTGGTTGTATCGCGGGGCTTGGTTGGAATGGGAGATCGAGAAAGTGGACATGGCCGTGCCGGTAAGCCCGTCGGAGTTGTCGATTAAACGGCAGGCGATCTATAAACACGGTTCACAGAATAACGGGCCGGCTTACCCGGGGGATGATCCCCGTGAGTTTTGGCAACGGGCGGAAGACCGTAATCGCAACACGGCCGATCTGTATAATAAATTAGGTATGGCGGAATACGAGGCGATGGAGGTCTTTGTGCGCTATCAACACCGGAAATAAATGTTGTGTTTTATATTTTTTTTGCTGGAGCGGGGTCTTACGGGACCCCGTTTCTTCATATTGTCCGCGGCGAATTGAGGGGCAGAGGATGTTGTAGGTTATTTATTGTAACGGATATTACAGTGAATATCTGTTACAATAATTGAGCCGGGAGGTAACGATCAGGCTTTTCGTTCAATTTCTTTTAAGTTCTCCATTTTCTTTTTCCTCAAGAAGCCTTGGATGTCTTCGAGGTGTTCGGTGACTTTCTTGTTGCCGAATTCGTAGACTTTTTCAACTAATCCGGTGAGAAAATCACGGTCGTGCGACACGACGATGAGGGTGCCGTCAAAATCTTTCAAGGCTCCTTTCAAGATGTCTTTCGTGCGCAAGTCCAGGTGATTGGTAGGCTCGTCGAGGATCAAGAGATTGACCGGGGAAAGCAATAGTTTAATCATTGCCAAGCGGGTTCGTTCTCCACCGGAGAGGACTTTAACTTTTTTGTCTATGTCGTCACCGCTGAACATGAAGGCTCCGAGCATATCTTTTATCTTGTGCTTTAATTCCAGCGGGGTAACGTCGTCGATGGTTTGGAAGACCGTGAGGTTTTCGTCCATTAGCGAGGCTTGGTTTTGGGCGAAGTAACCGATTTTGACATTGTAGCCCAAGGTTAGTTTTCCGGAATAGGGTATCTCTCCCATGATACATTTCACGAGGGTTGATTTTCCTTCGCCGTTACGTCCCACGAAGGCTACTTTCTCGCCTTTCTCTATCGTGAAGCTGGCGTTTCGGAATACGATGTGTCCGTCGTAATCTTTGGTAAGTTCCTCTGCCGAGACGGGGTATTTCCCGGAGTTGGGGGAAGGCGGGAATTTTAATCTTAAAGCGGAAGTATCTTCCTCGTCGACTTCCAGTATTTCGAGTTTCTCCAGCATTCTCACCCGGGACTGCACTTGCAGGGTTTTCGAGTAAGTTCCCTTGAATCGCTCGATAAATTCCTTGGTTTCGGCAATCATCTTCTGTTGTTCGTCGTATGCTTTTTGCTGTTGGATACGGCGGTCTTGGCGTAACACGAGGTATTGCGAGTAATTCACCTTGTAATCGTAGATGCGTCCCATGGTGACCTCGATGGTGCGGGTGGTGATATTATCCACAAAAGCCCGGTCGTGGGAAATCACGACAACCGCTTTTCCGTTGTTCACGAGAAAATCTTCCAGCCATTGAATCGAATCGATGTCGAGGTGGTTGGTCGGCTCGTCGAGTAGCAACACGTCCGGGTTTTTGAGCAACATTTTTGCCAATTCGATGCGCATACGCCAACCTCCGCTAAAATCGGAAGTCGGGCGGTTGAAGTCTTCCCGTTGGAATCCCAGCCCCAAGAGTATTTTCTCGACGTCCGCCTCGTAGTGCGTGGAGTCTACGCTATAAAACTTCTCGCTCAGTGCGGACACGTCTTCGATCAGTTTATAATATTCGGGAGAATCGTAATCGGTTCTCTCTGTCAGTTGTTGGTTCAAACGTTCAATCTCTTTCTCCATCTCGAAAAGATGGGCGAATGCTTGTGCGGTTTCGTCGAAGACGGTACGCTCGTTTTGCGTCATCAGGTGTTGGGGCAGATAAGCGATCACCGTGTCTTTCGGGCAAGAAACATTTCCCCGGTTGGGTTGTCTTTCTCCGGCAAGGACTTTCAACAGGGTAGATTTTCCCGCTCCGTTTTTACCCATGAGGGCGATACGGTCTTTGTCGTTAATCACGAATGAAATGTCTTTAAAAAGTGCTCTGTCTCCAAATTCTACTGTTAATCCGTCTACTGAAATCATATTTAATTGAAAATTGAAAGTTGAAAATTGAAAATGGATGAACCATTTCCAAATGGCGTCGCGAATATAAGATAATTTGTTTATATTTGTGGTATAAATAGCTGTAAGGCAAATTGCAAATTTGAATCTATGAAGACAACAATTATTTTCGGGCATCAATTTCAAGTGGAGGTCATGAGCTTTGAGTCGTTCAAGGGGAATAACCGGGCTTGTTGTTGCTGTTGTTGTCTGTCTCGATGTTAATCCCGTAAATAGCATTCTTTAATAAGAGTTACGCGTACTCCGGTGATTGAACGATTTCCGGTTTAGTCGTGTATTTTGTTGCTAGATCACTTGCGTGTTAATCATGGGCAAATTCCGTTTTCCACGGAAGGGTACGTCAATCTAAAATCATAAATCTAAAATTGAAAGATGGTAAAGAATAACATTCTTGAAACCATAGGGAATACCCCTATGGTGCGTATTAACAATTTTAATCTGAATCCTCGGGTGAATATTTACGCTAAGTTGGAGGGGTTCAATCCCACGGGGAGTATTAAAGATCGTATCGCTTTGCAGATGATCGAACAGGCGGAACGAGAGGGACGGTTAGTACCGGGGAAAACGATCATCGAACCGACTTCGGGGAACACGGGGATCGGGTTGGCCATCATCGGGATCGTGAAGGGGTATCCCGTGGAAATCGTGATGAGCGAGGCTGTGTCCGTGGAACGTCGAAAGATTATCCGTTCGTACGGTGGTAACGTGATCCTGACTCCCGCGGCGGAAGGGACGGACGGGGCTATTCGGCGGGCGCATCAACTCGTGGCGGAGAATCCCGGAAAGTATTTTATGCCGGATCAGTTTAGTAATGCCGGTAATTATCAGGCTCATTACGAGAATACGGCTATCGAGATATGGCAGCAGACGGAAGGGGAGATTGATTATCTGGTGAGTGCTTTGGGGACTTCCGGAACGATCATGGGGGTATCCCGTTTCTTGAAGAGGTGTAAGCCGGATATAAAGGTCGTGTGTGCTCACCCGGTGAAAGGGCATTACATCCAGGGCTTGAAGAACATGGAGGAAGCTATTGTTCCGGCGATTTACGATCCGTCACGAATTGATATACAGATCATGGTGGAGAGCGAGGAGGCAATTCGCATGGCACGTGAGATTATTGCACGAGAGGGGATATTTGCCGGGATGAGTAGCGGGGCTGCCATGGTGGCTGCCTTACGGACGGCTGAACGGATTGATGTGGGGAATATTGTGGTGATTTTCCCCGATCGTGCGGAAAAGTATTTGAGTACCTCGATGTTTTGGGATTTAGCGGATTATTAGGGGAACGGGGTGTTGATATTCCCTGTTTTTTAGACATTTTTTTGATTCGGTATAGATATTGTAGTATAAAAGAGAACAAATTAATTGGAAATATCGTAAAACATCGTTACGAATAAATATATGTTATTATGCAAATATCAGATATAGGATTGATCGGGTTGGCAGTAATGGGTGAGAATCTGGCCTTGAATCTGGAGAACAAGGGGTACACGGTTTCTGTTTATAACCGGGTGCATCCCGATCGGGAGAGTGTTGTAACCCGTTTCGTGGAGGGACGGGGAAAAGGGAAGCGTTTCCACGGGACGTACACGATCGAGGAGTTCGTGGAGTCGATCCGTTTGCCGCGAAAGATCATGTTGATGGTGAAGGCCGGGAACCCGGTGGACGAGTTGATTGATCAGTTAGTACCGTGGCTTTCGCCGGGGGATGTTATTATCGACGGGGGAAATTCGGATTTCCACGACACGGAACGTCGGGTGAAGATGTTGGAGGAGAAAGGGCTCTATTTTATCGGGGCCGGGATTTCCGGGGGAGAAGAGGGTGCGTTGAACGGTCCCTCGATCATGCCGGGAGGTTCCGTGACCGCGTGGCCTTTGGTGAAGGATATATTACAAGCGATCGCGGCGAAGTTGGAAGACGGTTCGCCTTGTTGCGAGTGGATGGGGCCCGGTGGTGCCGGACATTACGTGAAGATGGTGCATAACGGTATCGAGTACGGGGATATGGAGTTGATCGCGGAGGCTTATTCAATACTGAAGAAGAGAACCGGGTTGGATAATGACGGGTTGGGAGATATTTTCGAGTTGTGGAACCGGGGAGAGTTGAATAGTTTCCTGATCGAGATCACGTCACATATATTGCGTTACAAGGAAGAGAATGGGGATTATCTGTTGGATCATATCTTGGATGTTGCCGGACAGAAAGGAACGGGGAAATGGAGCGTGATGGCCGCGTTGGATGAGGGCGATCCGTTGACGCTGGTATCCGAGGCCGTGTTTGCCCGATTCATGTCGACGTTGGTACGTGAGCGGGAAAGAGCTTCCGTGCAATACCCGGCGGGAAAGGTTGGTGATATGGAGGCTTGTATCAAGTTGAACACTTCCGGGATTGAAGCCGTGCGGGATGCTCTCTATGCCGCGAAGTTGATTTCTTACGCGCAGGGGTTCTCGTTGATGCGCCGGGCTTCCGAGCGTTACGGCTGGGATTTGGATTACGGGACGATTGCCAAGATATGGAGAAAAGGATGTATTATTCGTTCCGTGTTCTTGGAGAGGATTACCCAGGCGTACACGAAGAACCGGGCTTTGGAGAATCTTTTGTTCGATGCTTTTTTCCACGAGATGATGGAAGGGGCGCTTCCGGCATTGCGAGGCGTGGTGGTTGATTGCGTGTTTAACGGTATCGCGGCTCCTTGTTTCTTCTCGGCGTTGAGTTATTTTGACGGGCTGCGTAATTTTATTTCACCGGCCAATCTGATTCAGGCGCAGCGGGATTACTTCGGGGCGCATACTTACGAGCGGACGGATGCGGAGAGAGGTAAGTTTTTCCATACCGACTGGACGGGGAAAGGCGGAAAGACAGTTTCAGGAACTTATAATGTGTGAGAACGAGATTTATGAATAGACCGGAAGATCAGGTTTTAGTAATATTCGGGGCATCGGGTGATTTGACAAAGCGTATGTTGATGCCTTCTTTATACGAGTTGCACGTGCGGCAGATGTTGCCGGAACGTTTTGTTATTTTGGGAACTTCGAGAAAGGAGATGAGCGATGAAGAGTTTCGGTTGTCTATCCGCGTGATGTTGGAAGAGTTGAAAGGCGAGAAGGGGATAAACGGGGAGGACGTCGATCGTTTCTTGCAGAAAGTGTTCTACCAGTCTTTTGATCCCGTGGAGGGAGCCGATGAGTTGGGGGAACGGGTGATGTTCTTGATGGAGGAAAACGCTATCCCGATGCGGGTGGTGTATTATCTGGCCACGCCACCGGATTCGCAACAGGCGATCACGAGATATATCGGGCGGAGTTGTCTGTCCGGTGTGAAGGAGCGGGGCGGTTGGCAACGGATCGTGGTGGAGAAACCTTTCGGGACGAGTCTCGAAACGGCACGGGCGTTGAATGAATCTTTGTTGCAGGTATTTTGTGAACAGGAGATTTACCGGATCGACCATTTCTTGGGAAAAGAGACGGTGCAGAATATTCTGGTTTTACGTTTTGCCAACGAGATATTCGAATCCCTGTGGAACCGGAATTACGTGGATTACGTGGAGATATATGCATTGGAATCACTCGGCATCGAGAAGCGGGGGAAATATTACGAGGGAACGGGAGCTTTGCGGGATATGATCCAGAATCATCTGATGCAGTTGTTGGCTTTCGTGGCGATGGAGTCCCCGGCAACGATGGAGCCGGAAGTTATCCGGGACGAAACGGTGAAGGTGTTGAAGTCGCTTCGACAATGGACGGGCGAGGATATTCCCCGCAATGTTATCCGGGCTCAATACGGGGCCGGAGAGTCGAGGGGAGAAGCAGTTCCGGGGTACCTGGAGGAAAAGGACGTGGCGCCGAATTCCGACACGGAGACTTACGTGGCGTTGAAAGTCTTTATTGATAACTGGCGCTGGAGTCACGTGCCGTTCTATATATACACGGGAAAGCGCTTGAAGGATAAGCGTTCCGGTGTGGTAATTCATTTCAAGTCTACCCCGCACAAGTTGTTCCAAGGGCAATGCGAGGGATCTTCCTGCAACCAGTTGATTATCCGCATGACCCCGGATGAGGGCGTGATGTTGAAGTTCGGGTTGAAGATGCCGGGCGGAGGTTTCACGGTGAAACAGGTAGGGATGGATTTCTTGTATGCCTCGCTATGTAATAATTATTTACCGGGGGCTTACGAGCGGTTGTTGCTGGATGCGATGCACGGGGATTCAATGCTCTACACGCGGGATGACGCTTTGGAGGCAAGCTGGAAGTTTATCGACCCGATCGTGAATTACTGGAAGGAGCATCCGGGTGAACGCTTGCTGACGTATCCTGCCGGGAGCGAGGGACCTGATTTGACCGGGGTCTGGGATGTACAACCTCCTGTTTCGAAAGAAGATAAAAATGTTTGTTGGTTATGACGATAGATTCACACACGGGATTGGTGCTTGAAGGTGGCGGTATGAGGGGTGTTTTTACTGCCGGGGCGTTGGATTATCTGATGGATAATGATATTCGTTTTCCTTACACGATAGGCGTCTCTGCCGGGGCTTGTAACGGGCTTTCGTATGCTTCCCGACAACGGGGGAGGGCAAAGATATGCAATATTGATTTGCTGGATAAATATCATTATATCGGGGTGAAGTATTTCTTCACGAAGAGGAGTATCATGGATTTTGACCTGATTTTTGATGCGTTTCCGACCCGGATTATCCCGTATGATTACGATACTTATTTCGGTTCGCCCGAACGTTTTGTCATGGTGACAAGTAACTGCCGGACGGGAGAAGCGAATTATTTCGAGGAGAAGCATGATCCGGTACGGCTGTTGAATATTTGCCGGGCATCTTGTAGTTTACCTTTCGTGTGTCCGATCTCTTACGTGGACGATGAACCTATGTTGGACGGGGGGATTTGTGATGCGATTCCGATTCGGAAGGCGATAGCGGACGGGTTCGAGCGGAACGTGATAGTTTTGACTCGTAACAAAGGGTACAGGAAGGACGAGGCGGAGAAGTCGGTCCCTTGGTTTATGTACCGTAAGTACCCGGCTTTGCGGGAGAGTCTGAGGATAAAGAATAAACATTATAACGAGACGCTTGATTTCGTGGAGAAGCTGGAGGAGGAGGGGAAAGCGATCGTTATCCGTCCCGAAAAGCCGCTGGTTGTCGACCGTATCGAACAAGACGTGGAGAAATTGACTGGTTTGTATAATGAAGGGTATGAATGTGCCCGGAAGGCATTAATGATTTGATTGTATGGAAGAGTTGACATTAACGACCCCTTCTATTTTGTTTTCCGCTATATCGCTTATCATGTTGGCGTATACCAATCGTTTTCTGGCGTATGCCCAGGTGATTCGGAATTTGAAAGGGGAACACGAGAGTCGTCCGAATGCGATGACGAAATTGCAGATTGATAACTTGCGCAAGCGGCTTTACATGGCCCGGTCGATGCAGATATACGGGGTGATGAGCCTGTTGCTTTGCGTGATATGCACGTTCTTTATTTATATCGGTTTGCAGACGATAGCGGTGTATACTTTCGGATTGTCGTTGTTGCTTCTGGTGATCTCGTTGGGAATATCGGTGAAAGAGATTCTTATTTCGGTGAAGGCGTTGGAATACCGGCTGGATAACGTGTTGCCGGATGAGGAAAAAGGTGAGATTCAATAAACAGACTGGCGTTTTTAGCCCATCCGTTTTATTGTAAAATAGTTTGTGTTGTGGACGAGTAGTAATTATTCGTAAAATTGTTATTGTCATTTTTTTCTCTATTTTTGTGGCCTTAAGAGTATTTTTTGGGTGTAAATCATAAAATGATGTCTAGAAGTGATCAAAATAGTGATGATTTTTTATTTGACTCCATTCGTTCCGGCAATATTGAGGCTTATGAGGGTTTATTTAAAAAATATTACTTGTCTATGTGTATGGTCGCTTGCCGTATTGTCGGGGATGAGGATATTGCAAAGGATATTGCTCAGGAAGTATTTATTCGTTTGTGGGAGAAGAGGGAAACTTATGATTTCGAAGTGACGCCGGATATATTTTTATATGTAGCTGTAAAAAATAGATGCTTTGATTATTTGAGGAAGCAGAAAAAAATGCCTGTTCAGGATAATTTGAGTGCAGCTGACCATGAATACTTTTTTCGCGACATATTGATTGAAGAGGAAACATATCGGATTGTTAATGAGGCAATCGATGCTTTGCCGGCTCAAAGTCGCCGAATTATGAAATTAAGTTTGGAGGGTAAACAGAATAAAGAAATTTCAGAGGAATTGGGAATTACTGTAAACACGGTTAAATCTTTGAAATATAAAGCAATGGATGTCCTTCGAGTGACGTTGAAGGATTATTATTATGTACTCTTACTCCTGTTGTCAAAAATATAATTGAAAAAAAACGGAAAGTCCGCTCATCCTTTTCTGAAATTTTGACGTTCTGTAGATAGAAGTATAGTTTAAATTAGGACGTTTTATGATAGTATATCCGAAAGATTATAAAATATCTTGTTTGATTGCCAAAAAGATGATTGGTACAATTCTTCCTGCCGAAGAAGAAAAATTGGAGGAGTGGCTGAAAGAGGATGTTCGGAATCGGGAACTATTCGAACATATTTTTGAAGGAAAAAATCTTCCGGATAGGGATTTATATGCCGGATGTTTGGAGGTAGATGATACGTGGGAGATGATGAAGCAACGGTTGGGAGTGCGGAATAAACGTAGAAGTATATCACCTTGGTGGATGGGTATAACGGCTTCTATGATTTTACTTGTCGGGATAGGATTTTATTTGGGACTTTTTAGAAAACCGATAGTACAAGAGACAGCACAACTGATAGCTCGTATTGAGGTGGGTGGTTCCAAGGCTGTTTTAATTACTTCTTCTGGTGATGAGATCGTGTTGCAGGATAGTGCAATGCAATTGATTTCATTGGGAAGTGGTATGGTCGTCAGGAATGACCGTCAGCAGGTTTCTTATGAGGGAATTGCAGGAAAAGATGGAAACAATGTGTTAGAGTATAATACGATCCGGGTGCCTCGTGGTGGGGAATATAAATTATTTTTGTCTGATAGTACGGAAGTAATTTTGAATTCGGATTCTGAAATACGATTCCCTGTAAAATTCGGGAAAAACGAGCGGGATGTATTTTTACGAGGAGAGGCCTTTTTTATTGTTAAAAAAGATGTCTCGCGTCCGTTTGTTGTGAATGCGGATAACAAGATTTCTGTCGAGGTATTGGGAACTCAATTTAATTTGCAAGCTTATCCGGATAAAAAAAATGTGGAAACTACGTTGAATGAAGGATTAGTACGGGTGTATGACGGAAAGCAAAGTGTGAAGATTCAACCGAATCAACAAGTTGTATATAATAGTGACGTTAAGCAACTTGTCGTTCGTCCGGTAGATGCAAGCCTTTATTCCGCATGGAAGGATGGACGGTTTGTGTTATTGAATAACACGTTGGAGGATATTATGATTTGTTTGGGGCGTTGGTATAATATTGATGTATTTTGGGTAAACCCGGAGTTGAAAGAATATCACTTCTCCGGAGAATTAGCTCGGTATGAGGATTTTACAGAGATATTGGATATGTTAGAGAAAGCTACTAGGGTACATTTCGAGGTGAAAGATAGAACGGTGTTTGTGAGTAAAATATCTAAATAGATGTTGTTATATATAAAGAGCAGAAAATATTGGTACTATTTTCTGCTCCTAGGTGAATTTTAATAACGATTAAAAAGTCAATTATTAATCATTAAGCATGTAAAAGTATGAAAAAAAACGGAATCGAAGTCTTTAGCGGGATGCAAAGATTTAAAAAGATGCGATTTATTTTTAAACGCGGCCTTCTTCTTCTGTTTACGTTTCTCTTCTTCCTGCAAGTAGATGCGAAATCTCAGGTTGTAAGATTGACGATGAATTTGAAAAATGTTACTATTGACCAGGCGATCACGGATATGAGCCAAAAAACAAGTTATCGTTTTTTGTATCAAGTGGAAGAAGTCGTGAAGTTTGGAAGACGAGATTTGCAGGTGAAAGATGCAACTTTAGAAGAAGTATTGAATGAATTATTGAAAGATACTCCTTTGTCTTATGTAATTCAAAATGATGTAGTCATTATTACTCCGGTAAAAGATGAGAAAACGGCGGGAAAACCTCGATTGGTAAAAGGTAAGGTGATAGATGTGAAAGGTCTACCATTGCCGGGTGTTACTATTCTTATAAGAGGTACTAAATTGGGAGTAATAACAGATGTCGATGGTAAGTTCAAAATAGAAATACCTAAAATGGATAGTACGGTACTGGTATTCTCGTTCATTGGGATGGAAACAATCAATCATCATTTGAGTAACAATCGGAATAACGATGAGAAAGAATTGGTAATCACAATGAAGGATGATGTGAAAGAGATGGATGAAGTGGTCGTTACTGGATACGGTAATATAAAAAAGGAAAGTTTTACGGGTAGTTCGATTTCCGTGAAACGTGAGGATTTATTGAAGGCGTCTGCCACGAATGTTATTCAAGCATTATCTTCTTATGACCCATCGTTTCGGATTCAGCAAAGTAATAAATGGGGATCAGACCCGAATGCGATTCCTGAAATATATATACGCGGTCGTTCGGGTATAGGGGTGAAAGACTTGGATAAAGATGCGTTGTCAAAATCCTCTTTGAAAAATAATCCGAACCTTCCGATTTTTATCATGGACGGGTTCGAGGTGGGCGTGCAGAAGGTGTATGATATGGATCCAATGCGGGTGGAAGATATTCAGATATTGAAAGATGCGGCTGCCACTGCCATGTATGGTTCTCGTGCGGCGAATGGCGTTGTCGTGATTACGACTGTCGCACCCAAGCCGGGAGAGGTGACTATTTCTTATAGTATGACCGGAACCGTTTCTATGCCTGATCTTTCGGATTATAATTTAGCCACGGCTAGAGAAAAATTGGAAATAGAAACGAAGGCAGGGCTTTATACGCCTAAGTATTTTATAACTTGGAAGCAAGCATTGGATGCATATAATGAACGTTTATTGCGGGTTCAAGAAGGAGTGAACACGGATTGGTTATCTCTGCCTCTACGGAATGCTGTGAATCACAAGCATAGTCTGTCTATCGAGGGAGGGAATGCTGATTTACGTTATGGGCTTGATCTTTCCTATAATAATAACAATGGTGTTATGAAGGATTCTTACCGGAATACGATGAATTTAGGATTTCACGTGGATTACCGGCTTAAGAATTTGCAGGTTGTGAACTATATCGAGTATAATTACACGAAAGCAAATGAATCTCCTTATGGTGATTTTTCCGATTATGCACATTTGCAGCCTTATGATCGTCCTTATGATAAAAATGGGAAGGTGATTGAAGGTACTTTGGAATTTTCCACGATACCTCATCGGGATACAAAATTGAATAACCCATTGTATGAAGCCCTTTTGAATAATTTTGAGGTTGAAAAAGGGGATGTGTTTATAGAACGATTAATGGCACGTTGGTATTTGACCGATTATTTATACCTGAAAGGGCAATTTGCCATAACGAAAGAGTTTAACAGGAGAGAGCGTTTCATTGATCCTCTTTCCTCGAATTCGACGTCTAAAACACTGGGTGAAGATAAGGAATTGGCGGGCGACCTTTATTTGGTGAAAGGGGAATCTACCAATTGGGATGTACAGGTCGGGGCGTATTTTTCGAAAGTGTTCGGCGGTCACGCGATCAATGCCTCGGCGGTGATGAATACAACTTCCCGTTTCTCCGAGAGTACTTCCAGTCACTATCGCGGGTTTCCTTCCGGGGAATACCATTCACCCAATTATGCTGCAGAAATTACACTAAAGCCGAACAAAACACAGAGTGCGAGTCGTTTGGCTGGATTCCTGTTGATGGCGAATTATACCTGGAACGATATTTATCTGGCAGATGTATCCGCACGTTTTGACGGTTCTTCCGAATTCGGATTGGATCAGAAATGGGCTCCGTTCTGGTCGTTGGGAACGGGTATTAACGTTCACAAATATAACTTTTTGCGGAATAGTAAAATCATTAATCGCATGAAACTCCGTGTTTCGTACGGGCAAACCGGTAAAGTGAATTTCCCGTCTTATAGTGCGCGGACGGTTTATAAGACTTTCGATCGTTGGTATATCAGTGGGTTTGGTGTCGCACTGAAAGCGTTGGGAAACAGGGATTTGAAATGGGAAACGACGAATAAATTGAATGTCGGTACGGATTTGGAATTTTGGAATAATCGGATCTCTTTTGTTTTCGATTATTATTACAATAAAACGGTGGATTTGATCACAGACGTGACTCTTCCGGGATCTTCCGGATTCTCTTCTTATAAAAGTAATCTGGGAGAAACTTTGAATAAAGGATTTGATATTCAGTTTCGCTTCGATGTAATGAAAAATAAAGATTGGAACGTGGCTTTATGGGGTAATTTGAATCATAATAGAAATGAGATATTGAAAGTGTCGGATGCCTTGAAAGCGTATAATTCTCAAGTAAACGAGCATTATGAACTTGCGGAAGAGAGTCAAACACCGACGAGTGCATGGATTAAGGGAGGGAAAACATATGAAGATTTTGTTAAGCCGATCATGAAATATGAAGAGGGAGCTTCTTTGACGGCTATTTATGGTGTACGCTCATTAGGTATCGATCCTACTAACGGAAAGGAGTTATACTTGTATCGCAACGGTAAAGCCAGTAACGTGTGGAAAGCCAGCGAGGAGGTTGTACTTGGAGATACTGAGCCCAAGGCGAGTGGTTCTTTTGGAATAAATGCGACGTATAAGAATCTTTCATTGTTTGTTTCATTCGCTTATGAATGGGGAAAGCAAACGTATAATGAAACTTTAATTATGAATGTCGAGAATGCGGATATACAGGGAAGCAACGTGGACAAACGGGTGCTGACTCAACGTTGGGAAAAGCCGGGTGATATTGCGCCTTTGAAGGATATACAAGATATGAACAGTGTTACCTTGCCGACTTCTCGTTTTGTGCAGGATGAGAATGTTTTATCTCTGAGTGCTTTGAATTTAAGTTATGATTTTAATCCGGCGTGGTTGCGTAAGATTTACTTGAAGACCCTTCGCCTGGAAGCAAGTACAAATGAGTTATTCCGTTTATCGACTATCAAGCAGGAGCGGGGAACCAGTTATCCTTTTGCCCGGACGGTGAATTTTTCTTTACGTGCAACTTTCTAGTAAATTGAAAATATGAGAAATAAATTATTATATTTAATTTTTATCTTGCCATTCTTTATGTCGTCATGTAATGGATGGTTGAATGTGGAACCGGAAGACGAGATTACCGAGGAGGAATTGTTCACCACGGGTAATGGCTTCCGCCATGCTTTGAATGGTATTTATTATAGCATGGAGTCGCAGAATCTGTATGGGAAACAGTTGACATGGGGAGTTGCGGATGCGTTGGGGCAAGTGTATGCTTATAATAAATCCGGTAGTGTAAATGACTTGGAGTACGGTGCTAAAAAGTACGCATGGGATTATTATGCGTTCAAGCCGGTAATTACTTCTATTTGGCAAGAAGCATATAATGTTGTGGCTAATTGTAATAATTTGGTACAACAGATTGAAAATGCTGATCCTGAGATATTTGATAGAAAAGGTCAGGAGAAAGCTATGATTTGGGGTGAGGCGTTGGCATTGCGTGCTTTCATACAGTTTGATATGTTGCGCTTATTTGCTCCTGCTCCTGCTGCCAATCCCGAGAAACGTAAGTTTATCCCTTATGTAGATACCTATCCCTCTTATGTTTCAAAGCCGAAGACGGTTGATGAATGCCTGGACTTGATTGCTAAAGATTTGAAAGAAGCAAAGCAATTGTTGTGGAAAATTGATACGGCAAGAACTTTCAGTAGGAATGATAATTTTGAAATCGCGGGGAATACGTTTCTCGGTCGTAGAGGTTTCCACTTGAATTATTGGGCTGCAACGGCTTTATTGGCACGAGTATATTTGTATGCGCAGAAAGAGGACGAGGCTTTGGAGCAAGCTAGTGAAGTGATTAATTTTGCCGCGAAGAAAGGGGCTTTTAGTATTGCCAACAGGTATTCCTATGGAGATCGGAAATGCTATTCGGATGTTATATTCGGGCTGCACGTCATTGACTTGTTGAAGTATAATTCAGCAGTAAATATCATGGACAATGAAAGTAAGGCTTATTACTTGTGTGTTTCTGAGATCGAGAAAAATTATTTTGGAGAAGATTTGTACAAAACGAAGGTTGAAAAAGAGGAGATCGTGAAGAGTAACGATTATCGTTTCACATACTGGATTGAGGATATGAAAAATCAACATTCAAATTACCGGTTTAGAAAATACGAAGCGATGACTTCCGGTTCGACGGCAACGGTGATAGATGTTTCCGATCATATTGTCCCGTTTATCCGGATGAGCGAAATGTATTATACTGCTGCCGAGATTTTGTGCAAACGGGGTGCGGAAGGATTGACCAAGGCAAAGACTTATCTGTCCTATGTAAAGAAGTGTCGCGGTTTAAAGGATGCTGACGTGTCCGTGAAGCAGATAACAAGTGCTAATACGGATGACTTTATGGATCTTTTGATTAATGATATGCGTCGGGAATGGCTGGGTGAAGGACAGACTTATTTTATTTATAAGCGTTTGAATAAAAATATCCCGTCGGAAAAAGGCGGTTTTATTGAGGCTGCGGAAAAGGTGTTTGTCGTTCCTGTTCCGGATATCGAAACTAATATAAAATAATGGATTATGAGAAAGCATATATTATTGGTATTTGCGTGGATGTGCGTCATCTCGGCTTGTAGCGAGAAAAATGTAATGGAGTATTCCGAGGATACGCTTTACGTGTACTTTGCGGCAGATGCTACTGCTGATAGTACGACTTATTCGTTCAAAGCTTTTCCTAGCGGGGAAATTCACATGAAAATTCCGATGAAGTCTAACGGTGTTTGGCTAACAAAGGAGCGGGAGTACACAGTGTCGGCAGACGAAGAATTTACAACCTTGCCTTCCGAACTGTACGTGTTGCCGGAGAAATGTATTTTCCCCGCGGGGCAAGCACAGGACACGATAGAAATCGTTTTATTGAATGGAGATTTGTTGAAAGAAAAGATTTGTCGTTTGATGCTGAAAGTTGACGAAACGGAATTGGTCAGAGAGGGGGATGATAAGTATAGTCGGGCGATCATCTTGGTTTCCGATAAACTAGAGCGTCCCCAGTGGTGGATCGTGTGGGATGGAGGTTATGGCGGCGTTCCCCAGTATAATATTGCAGAACATCTCTATTTAGGGGAGTATTCGGAAACGAAATATACGATGTTTCTGGAAGAATTGGCAAAAGACGGGGTGGAGTTTGACGGACAGGACAAAATGATCCTGAAAAAATATTCTTTACGGCTGAAATACCGGATCGAAGCATTCAATAATGATCCGGATAATATCGCTTCGGGAAAGGCTCCGCTAAAAGATGAAAAAGGTAATGAATTGGTTATTCCTGCAGTTGGATAAAAACGAGTAATTATGAAAAAGAATTTGATATATATATTCATTCTATTGTTTACGGTGGGTTGCTTGGACGATAAGAGTAACTACGATTATAAGGATTTAAATGATTTTGAAAATTGGAATCGTGATGGAGTGAAAAATGTAAAGGATAAATATACATTATATCCTGATGAAGAAATTAGGTTTGAACCCGAGGTGCGTTTTTCTATCGATACTTTGAATCCGGATGCTTCCTATGCCTGGTATTTGGGGGAAGAAGAGAAAATGACCTTGTTGAGCGATCAATTGAACTACACGTATACGGCAGAGCAGTTGGGTGATTTCAGCTTGTTATTCTGTGCAACGGATAATAAAAGTGGCGTTACGTTTTCCAAGGAAATTGAAGTGGCGGTTGTAGCCCCATGGAAAAATGGCTGGATGATTCTGTCAAAATCTGCTGGCAACGAGTCGCAATTGTCATTGATTTTATCTAAGAAACAATCAAAAACAGTGGTCGTTGATGGAAAAGAGCAATCAAAGGATACAATTGTTTATGTAGGAGAAGCGATGAATGTTGCGCCCGGTTTAGGGCAGGGACCTCGTAAATTGATTGAGAATTTTATTTATCCCACGGCACCTGGAATCGCCGTGGAGGATGAAGTGATGGTTTTACAGGAGAGTGGGGCTGTCGAATTGGATGGGAATAATTTGACTCCGGTGGGGTATGCGAAGAATGAATTTTTTGATGGAGTCCCGGATAATTTTGACCCGGTGGATGCCGTATTGAGTTATGACGGGAAATGGCTGTTAAATGCCGACAACTATATTTATTTGGCTAATCTCTTTGTTGCTATTGACTTGCATTCCGGATTTTATTTGAAAGATCCTAGTTTGAACGGTAAGAAAGTAAAAGCATTATTGCCGTATTACAAGGGCGACAACTATGGAAATTTCTTGATTGTCGGAATTGACGAGAACAATACTTATTTCGGCATCATGGACGATGGGGAATGCGCTTCTAATGATAATAGCTATACAATATTACCTGCAAATCACGTTGGTTCTTATTTGGAATTGGTAAATCTCTCTCAAGATGAGCATCCTTTTTTATTTAAAAATGTAGAAGGAGAGTTCGTGTTCCATACTTGGGCGAATGAAGCGGGTGGATATTATGCTCCTCCTGCCTATTTTTCAATCCTTCACCAAAACGGGAATTATTATTGGCATCGTTATGAACTCAATAGAGCGGATTATACTTATAAACCGGGGCATAAGATGGTTGTCGAGTCGAGTGAATACGGGGAATTACCCGCTTCCATTATGAACGATTATCGATGTGCTGCATTGCTGCCCTGGCAGGAGTTATTAGTGGTAGCTTCCGGTAATAAATTGAATATTTATAATTATTGGGATAAATTTATTTTTAATTTAACTTCTCTCCCGGAATTTGATTCTGAGATTGTCGGACTTGCCGTGAAAGATTATGACACGTATTACAAGACTCTCAACGCTCATTTGGCTGTAGCTTTGAAGGCCGGGGATGTGTATGTTTTTGAAGTGAAATATGATAATGCGGAACAAACTGCCGAGTTAGTGGAAATATATCATAAAGACGGTTTCGGGGAGATTGTGGATATCAAGTATAAATTTGGTAGCGGAAGTCGACCGGGGGCTGGCGGTTTGTATTAATATGTTGTTTTAGTATATTGATTTCGGGGGGAGCTTTGCTCCCTTCGTGTCTTCTTTTGTGTGTAAAAAAAAAGAATAGATCGTTTGTTAATTGTATGTAAATCAATCGATGATATGAAAAGGGTATTTGTATTATTGTCATTGCTATTATTGTTTGTGAGCGGATATGCCCAACAAAAAGCAAATTATAAGTTGGCAGAAAAATTACGGAATGTTTCATTTGGTAGCTTGGTAGGAAAATACAGCATGGGTATATTTCCCCGGCAAATCAATGATTCGGACAAGTTTTGGTTTGAGTTTGTTACGGAAGAGGGGAGAAACTTCTATTTTGTCGATCCGGCAAAAGGAGAGAAGCGGTTGCTTTTTAATCCCACGGATATAGCACAAGGGGTTAGTTTGATCACACGCAAAGCTTATAATGAGAAAGATTTAAGGATTTCTGATATGGAGTTTTCTAAAGATTTGTCCAAGATGACCTTCTCTATGGATGGTCATTATGAGTTTGATTTTAAGACGAAAAAAGTACGGCCGTTGGAAGAAAAGAAGAATTCAGAGGAAGACAATGAAGTTATATATTCCTGGATGACTTTCTCGCCGGACCGGAAATACATATTGTACGCGAAAAATCATAATCTGTATGTGCGGGGAAATAAAAATAGAGGGATGGATACCACGGAGATTCAGTTGACGACTGACGGAGAAAAGTATTATTCTTTTGCACGGGACCCCGAGGATGATAAGGAGGGAGAAGCCGAAACCAATGCCCGATGGTTTAAAGATTCCAGACATATTTATGTGGTGCGGGAAGATAGCCGTAAGTTACAGGATATGTTCGTGATAAATTCATTGATGAAGCGTCCCACTTTGGAGAAATATCGTTATGAGATGCCCGGCGAAAAAGATTTATGCCAGTACGAGCTGTGGATTATTGATGCCGGGGAAAAAACAGCCAACCGGGTCCCTGCCGATAAATGGACGGATCAGTATATTCAAGTGATCCAACCTGGGGAGAAAGGGGATAAGCTTTTCTTCCAGCGTTTTAAACGTACGTGGGATGAAATAGATATTTGCGTGGTAAACACGGAAACCTTGGAGGTGAAAGAATTAATACATGAAGTCGATAAGCCCTATCGGGATTATCATATGCAGAATACCGTCATATTGAATGATGGAAAAGATATTCTGTTTCGTTCCGAAAGAACAGGGTGGGGACATTATTATCACTATGACGGAGAAGGGCGTCTGAAAAACGTGATTACCTCCGGTCCGTGGGTCGCCGGGCAAATAGCCGCTATCGATACCGTGGGTCGCACGCTCTATTTGTATGGATATGGTCGGGAAAAAGAGGTAGACCCTTATTATTACATACTTTATAAGGCTCACATAGACAGGGAGGGAGTTACGCTGTTGACACCGGAGAACGCCCAGCACAGTACTGCATTTCTGTCCACCCGGCGTTATTTTGTGGACACTTACTCACGGGTAGATATGGAACCTAAAATTGTATTGAAAAGTAATCAGGGAAAAGTAATTATGGAATTGGCAAAACCGGATACCCGGCGTTTGCGGGAGATGGGATGGCGTGCCCCGGAACGCTTTACTGTGAAAGCGGCTGACGGAATAACAGATTTATATGGTATTATGTGGAAACCCGCAGATTTTGATCCGAACAAGAAATACCCGATTATTTCCTCCGTGTATCCCGGTCCATTTTTCGAGTACGTGAATACCTCATTCCAGCTAAATGACAGTTATAACATGAGGTTGGCACAACTTGGTTTTATCGTGATGGCGGTGGGACATCGGGGTGGGAGTCCGTTACGCGGGAAATTTTATCATCGGTATGGGTATGGTAATTTGCGGGATTATCCTTTGGCTGACGATAAGTATGTCATAGAACAATTGGCTGATCGTTATTCTTATATCGATATTACCAAGGTCGGGATTTTTGGGCATTCCGGGGGTGGATTCATGTCGACGGCTGCAATTTGTACTTATCCTGATTTCTACACGGCAGCCGTGTCTTCCGCGGGAAATCATGATAATAATATATTTAACCGGGGATGGTCTGAAATCTATCATGGTGTTCGTGAGTCTGTCGATACCGTGAAAGGTAAAGACGGGAAGGACAGTACGGTATATTCCTATTCTTGTAAAGTGCCGACAAACATGGAATTGGCGAAACGTTTGAAAGGACATTTGCTATTAGTCACGGGCGATATGGATAAAAATGTGCATCCTGCGAATACTTTGCGAATGGTTGACGCCTTAATCAAAGCAAAGAAAAATTTTGATATGATCGTGTTACCCGGAAACGGGCATGGTTTCCAAGGAGATGCCGATGCTTTCTTTGAACGAAAGTTGTGGGCTCATTTTGCAAAATATTTACTGGGTGATTCATCTGCTGATTATGAAAGTACAATTGAAAAATAGAGGGTATGAAAATAAATAAATTGCTGATAGTTTTATTTTTAATTGTTTTTTGTGTTACGGGATTTGCGCAACAGAAAGCAAATTACGAGTTGGCGGAACGTATGCGGGAAATCACGCAAGCTCCGATAACGAAGAATACATTATCGATAAGACCGAATTTTATTAAAGGGATAGATTGTTTTTATTATTCTTTTCGCACGGAAGAGGGTAAAAATTATTACTGGGTGAATCCCAAGCGGAAGATTAAGAAATTATTGTTCGATAATGTTGAATTAGTATCTAAAATAAGTGAGATTACCAAAAAGCCGTATAACTACAAGGATTTGGATATCGAGTTGAAATTTTTGGATAAGGAAACATTTCGATTCTATTTTGATAGTCAGAATTATATCTATAATATTCGTACAAAAGAATTGAAACCTTGGGAGGGTGAAAAACCGACTGGCTCGGATCCTTATTGGATGTACTATTCTCCGGATAGTACTTATATGTTATTTGCCAAACACCATAATCTGTATCTTGTCGGTAATCCGTTAAAAGGCAAGGATACAACAGAAGTGCAACTGACATTCGACGGGATGAAAAATTATTCTTTTAACCGGGAGGATGAAGGGGAACTGGACGGGCGTTTCTTGTGTAATGCCAAATGGTTTAAAAAAGGGAACAAGTTTTATGCATTGCGGGAGGATTCCCGGAAGGTGAATGATATGTGGCTGGTGGATGTACTTGCGCAACCTCGTCCGAAATTAGTAACGTACAAATATGAAATGGCGGGAGATAAAAATGTGATTCAATATACTCTGCTTATCGGGGATGCGGAATCACGGGAGGTTCGAGAGATTGATATCACCCGCTGGGCAGATCAATACGTGGACATCGTTTATAATAGTAACGATGGCAAACGTCTTTATCTTCAGAGGTACAAACGCACGTGGGATGAAGCGGATATCTGTATGGTCAATGTAGAAACCGGAGAAGTGAAATCGCTTATTCACGAGGAAAACAAACCTTATTTGGATTATCAGATGAGAAGTATCACTTTTCTCAATGATGGCGAAGAGATATTGTTTCGCTCGGAACGTAGCGGTTGGGGACATTATTATTTGTATGATAAAGATGGGAATCTGAAAAATCAAGTTACCTCGGGAGATTGGGTTACTAGTCCCCTACTTAAAGTGGATACCCTTCGCCGGCAGATATATTTTTATGGATATGGGCGTAAAGAAGGAGTGGATCCTTATTACTATATTTTATACCGGGCAGATTTGGACAAAGAGAATAAATTGGTTTGCCTGAGCCCGGAAAATGCTACGCATAATGTGGCGATTTCTCCCTCCAACGATTATTACGTGGATGGATATTCCCGGGTAGATATGAAACCTCGGAATGTTGTTCGTAACCGGAAAGGGAAAGTGATCATGACACTGGAAGAACCTGACTTGCATCGTTTGTATGAGATGGGATGGAAAGCCCCGGAGCGTTTTTCGGTGAAAGCAGCTGACGGGGTTACCGATCTGTACGGGGTGATGTGGAAACCTGCTGATTTTGATTCTACGAAATCTTACCCGATTATTTCTTGCGTATACCCCGGTCCGTTCTTTGAATATGTTCCCACTCGTTTCACGATCAATGATGCCTTGAATACCCGTTTGGCACAGTTGGGCTTCATCGTTATTACCGTGGGACACCGGGGATGCTCTCCGATGCGGGGGAAATATTATCATGCTTTCGGGTATGGAAATCAACGTGATTATCCCTTGGCTGACGACAAATATGTAATAGAACAGTTAGCGGATCGTTATGCTTTTATAAATAAGAAAAAAGTGGGTATTTACGGTCATTCCGGGGGAGGGTTTATGGCTGCGGCTGCGATTTGTACTTATCCGGAGTTCTACTCGGCAGCAGTAGCTTCTGCCGGGAATCATGATAACAATATGTATAACAAAGGATGGGTCGAGATTCATTTTGGAGTGCAGGAACGAAAGAAAATGGTGAAAGACTCTTTAGGTAATGAACATGAAGAGATCACGTACCATACATCGAGTAAAACAAATATGGATTTGGCAAAAAACTATAAAGGCGGCTTGTTGCTTGTGACGGGTGATATGGATCAGACCGTCCATCCGGCACATACCATGAAAATGGCGAATGCTTTGATTAAGGCGGGAAAGAATTTTGATATGCTGGTGTTGCCCGGTAGTACACACGGGTACGGGAAGATAGCGGAAGACTTTTATGAACGGAAGCTGTGGCACCATTTTGCTCGTTTGCTTTTAGGGGACTCCTCTGCGGACTATCAGACAGACTTGGATTACTTTATGAAGAGATAAATTCCTAAAGTATGGGATATTAAATTTATCATGATGAAATTAATTAAATACGGAATGATTTTCCTGTCGATTCTTTTCGGCGGGGAAATCGGACTTGCCCAAAAGAGGGCTTTGGACACGGCTGCATATAAACTATGGCGAAGAGTGGATGCTCCCAATATCTCGGATGACGGGAAATGGGTGACATACCGATTTGTTCATATCGATTCCCGCTATGACACGTTACCCCCGGTGACCTATTTGTACCATCCGGAGAAAAAAACAAAAGTAGCGCTTGAACATATCGTTCGACCTACCTTTTTCGCAAACGGGAAATGGTTGCGTTACACGGTGGCGGCTTCTGAAACGGACTCCTGTGTTCGCGATTCGACGTTCTTGTTGCGTTTACGTGATATGAAAAAGATTTATTGGGACAGAAAATATGATTTCAAGGAATACAATACATCAGAATTAATTACTTATTCTTATCCGATAGATAAAGAACAGCCGGACATGAAAAGATGGGTTGTTCGGAACATCGGGACGAATGATTCCATCGTGATGGATAGTGTCGAGAATTGTACTTTGTTGAAAGGGCATAAAGCCATGGTTTATATCAAGAATCATGGGGAGTACAAGTCTTTGTGCTACCGTTCGTTGCGAGGGGATCCCGTCGTTATTTTTTCGGATAGGGAGAAGATATTAAAAGATTATTCGTTATTGCCTCACCAAATGCAGGGAACTTTTACCGTTGCGTCTGATTCTTCGATAAGCAAAAATCCGAACCTGCTTTATTCTTTTTCTTTGCCGGAAGGAGAGTGCCGATTTTTAGTGGATTGGGAACAGGTACAATTTCCCGAAAACTATACATGGCGAGGTCGGGCTTATCGGTTGTCTGATAACGGGAACCGGATTATTCTGGATGTCGATACTTTGTACTGGGAACCGACGAAAAAGCAAGGGAAGAAAGATACCCGCTTCGAGTTGGAATTATGGACTTGGGATGACGAGGTTTCTTCTCTTCAACAGCGAAGTGGTAATTACAGAACGAGTAACGTGAAATTTGCTTATAATCTCGATACGAAGACGTGCTGCCGGGTAACAAATCAAAAAATGGAAAAGTTGATTTTGCCGGAGAGTGACCGGTGCGATTATGCTTTTACCTTGGATAGAACTCCCTATAAGCGTTTTGCCGACTGGAAGAGCGATATTAATGCGGATATTTACTTGGTTAATCTGAACACGGGTGAAACGGTACTCTTCGAGCAGAATGCTTATGTGGAACCGGTATGGAGTCCGAATGGCAAGTATGCTTTGTGGTACGATGCGCTGGGAAAGACCTGGTATAAAATTGATCCGGAAACCCGTGAACGGGTGAATATCTCTGGGGAAATAGGTTATCCCGTCTATAATGAATGGCACGACCTTCCCAAGCCTGCCGATGCTTATGGCATTGCCGGATGGACGAAAGACGGGAATCATGTCGTCCTGTATGATCGTTATGATATGTGGGTGGTTGACCTGTCTGGCCAGGAAAAGGTCTATTCATTGACGAATGGATATGGGCGAGCCACGAGTCGGCAGTTCCGTCGGTTGAAAAATGATTACGATGATAAGATTATTGATCTGAAAAATGGTTTTTTAATGACTTCCGTGAATTTGGATAATCGGGACGAAGGGATTTATCGGTTTTTGCCTAACGGGAAAATAAAGAAATTGATAGAAGGTGCTTATTCTATTTCAATAAACCAACGATCCGATAACGAGAAATATTGTATTTTTTCCCGGCAGAGTTATACCGAATCCCGTGATTTATGGTGGAGTGATTTGACCTTTACCCGTCCTGTGCGGATAACGGATGTAAACCCGCAACAAAAGGATTATGCGTGGGGAACCGTAAAATTAATCAAGTGGATAAATTACGAGGATAAAGAAAATGCCGGGTTGCTTTATTTACCGGAGAATTATGATCCGAACAAACGCTATCCCGTCATCGTGAACTTTTACGAGACACATACCGAGGGTTTGCATGGATATGTCGTACCCACTTGGAGTAGTGGGATGCTGAATGTTATTTCTTACGTCAGTAACGGGTATGTCGTGTTTATGCCGGATATACATTTTACCGTGGGCTCTCCCGGTGAAAGTTGTTATGATGCCGTGGTCAGCGGCACACAATGGCTTATTGACAACGGTATTGCCGATAAGGACCGTATCGGCATACAAGGGCATAGCTGGTCCGGTTATCAAGTCGCTTACCTGGTCACCCGGACGAATATGTTTGCTTGTGCCAGTCCGGGAGCTGCCGTATCTAGCATGATCTCCGCGTATACCGGTATTCGTACGGGTAGCGGGATGCCCCGGATGTTCATGTACGAGGAAACGCAGAGTCGTTTGGGTAAATCCCTATGGGAAGACAAAGAGATGTATCTTCGCCATTCCCCCATTCTAAATGCAGATAAAATACAGACCCCCCTGTTGATATTTCATTGTGACAAGGATGAGGCTGTTCCCTATTCCGAGGGGTTGAATTTGTTTCTTGCCATGCGACGTTTGCAGAAACCCGCTTGGCTACTGAATTACAAGGGAGAACGCCATTTCTTATATAATAAAGCGGCAGAGGCGGATTGGACGATACGGATGAAACAGTTTTTTGACCATTACCTGAAAGGAAGTCCGGAGCCTCGTTGGATGAAAGAAGGAATTCATGCTAATGAGCGAGGTTTCGATCAAAAGTATGATTGGGTGAAGTGAATTTTTGAAATAATAATTTTAATCAGAATAATATGAGAAATTTGTTGTGTATAGGTTTAACCTTACTGTGTTTGGCTTGTGCCAGTGATCCGCAAAAAGAGATGGAGAAAAAAATTATTGGTGAATGGTGCAATCCTTACACCTATGAATCAACCGGAGAGTTGAAAGGCTTCCATTTCAAAAAAGGAGGTGTCTGTGAAGCGATCAATATCCCGACTTTAGATTTAAAGACCTGGAATATTGAAGAAGGATATTTGTTTATAAAAGGTTTTAGTCTTAAGGGGAATGGCGAAAAAGAAGTTTACGAGACAAAGGAGAAGATAGATCTGTTGACTACTGATTCTTTATGCCTTTTGGCACGGGAATCAAATCCCCGGCTTCTTTTTCTATATTTGAACACGAAGATTATTAAAGAACGGGTTACCGTGGATACTTTGTTACGAAAGTAGTATTATAAAATGTAAGAAGCCCGTCTAACTTTTCTCTGTTAGACGGGCTTTTGATTGATGTTTACCCGTTGAAACTTAAACGTTTTGTGTCAAATTTTTGGGGATCATATCATTTTACATTGTTAGATAACCCCGTTATTTTATAAATTCTTGATTTGTTTTAGAGTTGCATGTACGGAGCCGGCCCAGAAATTGCGTAGCCCGAAGCCTCTGGCTTTCGAGGTGATTTGTTGTTGGCTGACGATTTCTTTGGTGTCGATGTTGAAGATCACGACGGTGTAGGTTGCCCTGTTCTTGCTTTTGTTTAATAATCCGGCAATGAGAATAGCCCCGTAGCCCCGGTCAGAACCCGTGTTGAATTTACGGATAAAAGATGCGATTTCTTCGTGCGTGAGGACGTAATTGTCGCTTTCGATGAATAGTTTTGCATCGTCAATCTGGGCGATTTGAGCGATCGTCTCGGATAATGATGTTGTCGTATTCTTGATTTTGAAGGCTTTGGCAACATCGTATTTGTTCGGTTCTTTTTGGAACAATTCGTTGATTCCCGTGAAGGCCATTTTGAATTTGTTGGCGGTCTCGTCGGCGGCATATACTTTGGCCAAAGAGAAGTTCACGCCATAGAATGTGATGGCATTGATGTCTGTCTTTTTCGATTTATTGCCCGCGTTTGCAATTCCGGCAATACATAAGCATAGAAGTAGTACGATTTGTTTCATGATTTCGGGTTTTATAGTGTGTATATTTCTTGCTAACGCAAATCTATGAATTTAATTGCTTTTCTACACATTTGTGGCATTTGAATTTTCGAAATATATTCAACGGATTCAAATTGAATGGTCGGGGCTACCCGAACTTTAGCTCTAAACAGGTCTTTGATTTGCTTGGAAAACGCTTCTGTCCGGGTGTCTGTTCCGACGCGGATGACTATTTCATCAGTTCCTAATTCGTTGGTGTATACCTCTATCACGTAGTTTTTGACACCCGGAATGTTGTCCAGGATGTCGTAAAGGGCGGGGGGATACAAGGTAGTTCCTTTGTACTTGATCATTTGTCCTTTACGTCCCAGAACGGAACTCAGGCGGATGGTGTTTCTTCCGCAGGAGCAGGGCGTGGTGTGGTGATAACAAAGGTCTCCTGTTTTGAAACGGAGTAGGGGCATACCTCTTACTCCGAGGGTCGTGATCGTGACTTCACCGGCTTCACCCTCGGCTACAGGTTGATTGTTGTCGTCGAGGAATTCCACGATGATAAGTTCGGGTTGCAGGTGGCCTCCTTGACAAGCGGGACATTCGGTGAAAGAAGATTGCATTTCGGTAGAAGCGTATGTCGATAGGAGTAGCAATTCCGGCCATTTCTCGTGAATCCTGCGTCCCATGGTATTTAAGGTGAAATCCGGATTGCGTAAGGATTCCCCGATGCATATCGCTTTTTTGATGGAACAATTCTTATAATCAATGTTATGGGTTTCCGCGTATTCTACCAGTTTCGTCAGGAAGAAGGGGATAGCCATGCAGAACGTGGGTTGTATGCGGTGAATGGTGTCCCATTGCAATTCGGGGATACCATTACCCACGCGGACTACTCCTGCTCCGAGTTCTCTGGCTCCCATGTAATATGCTAATCCTGCCATGAATCGGCGGTCAAGGGTAACCATGAGTTGCATGATGTCCCGGTTGGTACATCCTGTCGTGGTGAATGACAAGTACTCGTTGTAAGCCAGACGATCCAAATCACTTTCTGTTAAAGCGACGGTTACCGGGTCTCCGAGTGTGCCGGAGGTGGTGACATAGTCGATGATCTCTTCCCGGTTGACACAGATGAACTCTTCATTGTGGAGTTGAAGGTCGGTTTTCGTGGTGACAGGGAGGTGACGCAGGTCTTCGATCGTTTTTATTTTGGCGATATCAATCTTTTCCTTTTGGAACATTTGGTGATAGAACTTGGAATGGAGGTCAAGATAAACCAGTTCTTCAGCCAGGCGAGCCTCTTGGTAAGCTTTGATTTCTTGGGGTGACTTGAATTGGATGTCACTATGTCGATTGTTTTTCATAGTTTTTATATAAGTTCGTTTTTTTATTCTTCCGGTAGTTGGAATCCAATCTTTTTAGGACGGTTGGATACTTTGTTTTTTACTTGCAATTCGGCTAATGCTTGGTTGATTAGGTCCAGTTGCATTCTCGTGTCTTCGTTGATGTCGTTTTGGTCAGTAAAGACATCTTCGATATATTCTTTTAGTTCTCTTACTTCTTTTTCAAGTTTTGACGTTTGGTTGAGAGGGGGATTGGTTATTAGTTGACGGATAGCTACAAAAGCACGCATGATACCTCTATTTGTTTCTATAGCGGTATCAGAATTAAGAACACTACTAAGCATTGCTACGCCTAATTCAGTAAAAGCGTAAGGTAGGTATTTAAAGTTGTAACCCCGTCCTTTGTTCAAGGTCACAATTTGTGACCTTGAAAGTTCTTCTTTGGTAATTTCAAACATGAAATCCTCACCTTCAAAGCGTTTAATGTTTCTTTTTACAGCTTGTTTGAGGACTTTTGTTTCGATACCATATATTTTTGCCAAATCGAAATCAAGCATTACTTTCAGACCTCTGATTTCGTATATTTTGTTTTGTATTAATTGAAGATTATCCATGATTCAATCTTAAATTAGTTGTGAGATATTCAAGCTTTCACGTTGTATCTTGAAGTCGCAATTTGCGACTTCAAGTATAATACTCCTCATTTGCTATTTTGCTTCTGTCTTTCAATCTTTTTCTCGATCGCCGTACGCTCTCCTGTTTTGGGAATCTCTTTCGTTAAAGCCTTTTGCCAGTATTGCACGGCTTTGTCGGGGGCTTGGTTGGCGGCGTGGTAATCTCCTGCCAGTTCCCAGGCATGGTACATTTCCGGGTTGGATTCAAGGAAACGGTTTAGCGTACTTTCGGGGAGGGTGGTCCCGTCGTGGATAGCTTTACGGATTTCTTTGCCGATGGCCCGGTATGTGAGTAGGTTTTGATAGACAGGGGAGTTTAACAGGGTATCGGCCGGGATCGTTAGGGAATCCGTGTGGAGTTCCCCGGTATTCTTCGGGTTGGCGAAGATTTGTTTCAGGTCGTAGGCGACGTATTTCCCCTCTTGCCAAGGGGAGGTGGAT